>JAEEGJ010003255.1_pt1 | contig 64566 bp, 55 predicted proteins | sample 8958761 | NCBI WGS metagenome assembly JAEEGJ01 (sample SAMN16246546, study PRJNA631951) | gut metagenome | biome: gut microbiome; feature: rumen; material: RS-attached | host: Bos | place: Iran: Karaj | collected 2018-10 | reverse complement strand
AAGTGCCCTTACATCCGCCTCCATGTCAGCAAAAAAATCTTTCCCTTCTTTGGTTGTTCCGAGCTTGGCATATTCATCGGATGTGCTGTACGCGGCATAAGCATCGGTGTTGACATTTATGTAGTAGATAGCCTCATAGCGGCTTGCGAGGGCACCGGCAATGTGCTGATATGTTATTCGCTCAAGGTCCGCTGCGTGCTGACGCTTTACCTGCTCATCGACATTCTGAACACCGATGATTACCTTCTGATCAGAACCCTTGATTGTCTTAAGAAAGTAGTAATAAGGCTTACCTTCGATCAACAGTCGGTAGTTAATGGTGAATGACTTTCCTGTCCTTAATATCTCGGTGATATTCTCTTTCTTAAAAGACTCGATAAACCTGTCCTGATCGTCAGGATAGACCTGCTCACGTGCATCGTGGATAACATCCTTGTAGAAATCGTCACCGGAAGCTCTTCTTACAAGCTCCTTGTTATCACCCTCCGCGAGGTATTCGACATAACTGTCATCTTCGGAGTCAATAATAAAGATGCTGTCGTAATCGTTCGCCAGCGCCAGTGCGATCTCACTGAAAGTTATAGTCTTCTTGTTCTGGTCTTCGCCGGGCACAGTACACCTCTTTATAAGAGTAGATACTGCTATTCTACTAGGGTGCTGTCTGTAATGAGTTAATCAATTGTTAAAAATCTTTAAAGTTTAGCTATCGAACCTGAAGATCATGCGCTGGATGTCAGTATCGTACATATTAGATGCAGAGACATAAGTCGTAGTCGTGTCTATGTGATCTGACTGGATCGGCAGTCCGTTGATAAGCCTGTAAGCTGTCTCGACGCCGAGGTAACCCATGGCATAAGGATTCTGTACGACGAGACCTTCGATCTCGCCCGATTCGAGCATGCCGACTGATACTACATTACTGTCGAACGCGTAGATATCTACGGAATCTGCAAGGCCCATATCTCTTACCGCATAACCCGAGCCAAGACTCATGAGCTCATTTAGTGCTGCGAGAGTATTGATCTCAGGGTGCTGTATGAGAAGAGATGTCGTCTCATCGTATGCCGACTCCTCTGTGGACAGGCAGTTGACCGTATAGATATCCGCGACTCTTCCGGACTCATTAACGACGTCGCAGAATCCGCGTTCACGGGCCTGACCGTTAGCTGAATTGATATCGTAGTTTATGATGCCGACAGTAAGCTCGCCTTCGTTATTACGAAGAGCCTGCTCACCTGCCATACGGCCTGCAAGATAGTTGTTGGTCATAATCCTGCATGCGACACCTTCTGAGTTTACATCACTGTCGATGACGATTACCGGGATACCCGCAGCTACCGCTTCATTTACGGCTTCCGCATTCGCGTTGTAGTCGATGGCAGATACGATGATCGCTCTTGCCTGACCCATTATCGCAGCTCTGATCATGGTGTTCTGTTCTTCGTAATTCTCTTCGTTAGCAGGAGCTACGAAGTTCATATCGAGGTTATACTCAACAGCTGCCGCATGCGCACCTGATGCGACACTCTGCCAGAAAGCAGACTGATCCGACTTACCGACTACTACGATGAATGACTTACGGTCCAATCCTCTAAGCAGCGGGTTCGGCGCCTGACGCTTGCCGAATATCATGAAAGAAACCATCGTCGACAGCACAAGCAGCGCTATGCAGAAGATCACATACAGAGGAGTTACGTGTTTCTTACTTCTCATACTTTCTCTCCTCCGTGATCTTGGGAACTCTTATGGTCACGCATGTACCTTCATCAAGCTCGGATCTTACTGAGATTCCGTACTTGTCACCGAAGTAGATCTTGATTCTGTCGTTAACGTTCTTAACACCGATACCGTGCTGGTCAGTGCCGTCATTAACAAACAGCTCGGCAACCTGCTCCTCGGTCATGCCACTTCCGTTATCCTCAACCTCCATGATGACATCTTCACCATCTTCGAAGATACGGATCTCGATATATCCTTCATCGATCATGTTAAGACCGTGATAAAGTGCATTCTCGATCAACGGCTGCAGTGTGATCTTGTTGCACAGATAATCCTTGCAGGATTCTTCAACCTTGAACTTATAGTCGAACTGATTTGTATAACGGAACTTCTGGATCTGCAGATAGCATTCGGCGTGCTGAACTTCCTTCTCGATCGGGATGATCTCCTTACCGCGGCTGATACTGATTCTGAACAGCTTGGCAAGAGCATTTACCATGAGGATGGCATCGTCAGTCTTTCCTTCCTCACACATCCAGGAGATGGAGTCCAATGTGTTATACAGGAAGTGCGGATTGATCTGCGCCTGCAAAGCCTTAAGCTCTGTCTTACGAAGCGTGGTCTCCTCTTCCTTAACCTCTTCCATCAGCTGCTGGATACGTATAACCAGATGCTCGAATGAGTCTGACAGATTATTAACCTCGACCGATCCCTCGATCGGCTCGAATACGAATCCTGAAGCATTATCCTCGAAGTCCTTCATGGCATGTGCAAGCTTGGTCGCAGGCTTCGTAAACATATATGAGAACAAGCTTCCTGACAGAAATGTCATAACGACAACGATGAAGAAGATAAGACCTGAAGCAAGTGCCATCGCTCTTACTCTGTCGTTAACCGTATCGTCGAGATACGTAACGCCGATGATCTTCCAGTTGCTGTTCTCGAGAGTCTTAACCGTATAGATGACGCCGTCGATCATGTGTGAACCGTCAGTCAGCGCGAGAAGGCCGTCGGCATTCTCATACTTAAGTCCTGCATAGATCAGCTGCTGCTGAGGGTGGTAGATGATGTTGCCTGCACTATCCATGATGAAGCAGTATCCGTGCTGACCGATACCTACTTCATCGATGTATCTTGCGATAGCGGAGAACCTTACATCCATCGCGATCTTTGCCGCATTGGAGAAAGTCTCTTCCGCACTCTTCGTGATCGTAACAACCCACGGATAGTAGTTATCGAGAACCGTTACTACGTGAGGCGCTGAGATCGATATGCCGTTGTTAAACTCTGCTGATACGGGATACAGCGACAGGTTGGTGTAGATCATATCCTTGGTCGGATAGTTAGACCATATGCCCGTATTGTTATTATGCGCATCGTAAGTCGCGATCATGACGACGTCGTTTCTGATGTCGATGACATTATTAAACAAGTCTTCAAGGGTCGAAGGATCTTCGATGCTGTTCGTATAAAGCTCATCCATGATCTCGATCATATCGTCGGTATAGTTATTGATGGTTACCGCGACCTGATCGACGGACTGTCCCGCACTCGTCATCGCCGCCTGCTCGAGCGAGTCACGGAATACGGCATTGAAGACTACGAGTGCGATGATAACTGCAGTGAAAACCATGATGACGACTACGATCGTCATGGTCTTCGAAAGTGAGAAACCTACTTTATTCTGATGATCAGACACGGTCCCTATTAACCTTCTTCATCCGAGGGAGAGTTTTGCTTCTTGAACTGGATCGGCGACATGCCCGTCTCCTTCTTGAAGCTGTAGCTGAAGTAATGCTGGTCAGTATAGCCGCACTTGATGGCTACGTCCTTTACCTTCAGCGCAGGATACAGAAGAAGCTGCTGTGCCTCTTCCATTCTCCTTCTCGTCAGAAGCTCGATAAACGTACTGCCCGTCTCTTTTCTTACAAGAGCACTTAAGTAGTTCGGGCTTACTGCAATCTCGCGGCTGATACTTACAAGTGAGATATCAGGGTCCGCGAATTCTTTATTGATAAGATCGAGCGCAAGCTCACAGTGACGTGAACCTGACTTCTGGCACTGGTCTGTAACCAGCTCTGCCGCTAGCACGCACAGTTTCTTACAGTACGCTCTTATGTTGTCGATATTGCCGTTAAGATCCGTCATCTGCAGCGGGCACTGCTCCTGCAGCTTATCCGCATGCTCCTTGTCGACGACAGAGTACAGGATCTTGTACACGGAGCTCGTAAGGTTAGGCACGATGAAGTTTGCAGAGAGCTTGTACTTGCTTACATTGCCCATAGCGTCGAAAAGCTTATCACACGCTTCTCCTGCCTCCTGAGCCTGTCCGCCTCTTACGTAACGCTCTTCCTCTGCAACGAAATTCTCGAACATCTCGATATCGGAGAAGTAATCGTTCTCCACGTCAGAGATGTAACGTATGCTTCCGGATGTATCCGAAGTATATGAAAGCGCATTCATGGCCTCCACATAAAGCTCGTGAAGGTTAAGGATGTCATCACCAATTCTGCTTATACCGATGGAGCTTACGCAGTTCATGATTCTGTCTACGCTCTGCGCGATGTCCTCAACGGCGATGTGCAGATACTTTTCGAGAGTGCGGCGCGTACCATGTATGAGCGTAACGACGCGGCCGTTTATGTAAAAGCTTACATGCTGAACGTACTTGTCCAGGATGAGATTAAACGAGTTGATGGTCGCCTTCGAGGTCACGTTGATGCCGGACTTGTCGGCGACGGATGTGACGAGCACGCAGTAAGATGTATCAGCGCCCGGGATGATGAGTCCCTGCTTGTCAGCTTCGCTTATGATGCTGCCTCTGTCCTGTCTCGAGTCGGCATGTGAGTAACCGTCGAGAAGAAGCGGCATGACGAATGACAATGTGTCGAGGTGCTCCTTGGCCTGCTCGGAAGATCTGAACTGCTCGAACTTCTTGTCGATGAGCTTTCTGATCTTAACAAGCTCGACTCCCATCTCCTCAGATGAGATCGGCTTTAAGATGTAGCTTATGATGTTATACTGGATTGCCTTCTTGGCGTACTCGAATACTTCGTATCCCGTAAGGAAAGCTATCTGCGTGGAAGGTCTTACTTCTCTGACCTGACGCGCAAGCTCTATGCCTCCGATGAAGGGCATCATTATATCCGTAAGAAGAAGGTCGGGGCCTAACTTCTCGACCAATTCCAAAGCTTCGGCACCGTTGCTCGCTTCACCGACGAGCTCGAAGCCGAGGCTGTTCCAATCCATTTTCTTAACCAGCGCTCTTCTGATCTCTTCTTCGTCGTCCGCGACTATAACGGTATACATGACTTCCCTCCTGCACAATGTGCAACGCACTTAACTTTATTATTATAAATACCAAAACTGCCGCATGCAAAACTGCATGCGACAATCTTGATGTTGGGGAGGTTATTTCTTGAAAACAAGAGTTTATTTTTTTCTGGACTTAACATCAAATGCAACCGCAATGATGAAGATGATTCCCTTAACAATGTACTGGTAAGAGATGTCGATCATGAGGAGGTTCATTCCGTTTGTGAGTGACATGATAACGAATGTACCGATGATAGCGTTTGTTACCTTACCGACACCGCCCGATACTGCTGTTCCGCCGATGTAGGAAGAAGCGATAGCGTCCATCTCGAATGCGAGACCTGCAGTAGGTGTAGCGGATGAAAGTCTTGAAGTGTACATGAAACCTGCGACTGCTGCGAGAACCGACATGGAGCAGAAAGCGAACATTGTAACCTTCTTAACGTCTACGCCGGAGAGCTCAGCTGCCTGGTCGTTACCGCCGATACCGTAGATGTGACGTCCGAGCTTTGTCTTGGAGAGCATGAAAGCATATGCTGCAAGGATCACACCTACGATGATCAAGCTGATAGGGAGTCCCTTGTTGATAGCGAGCATCCAGGAGGCAAGAAGGATGCCGGCTGCAACTGCGGCTACCTCACCGATGAAGATCGGCAGTGAAGGAACATAGAAGTTGTACTTCTGTCTGTTTCTTCTGTTTCTTACTCTGAAGAAAATGTATACACCAACACCGATAACTGCAAGAAGCATTGTTACGATGTGAACTCTTGAATTGCCGGGGAAGTCAGGGATATAGCCCTGGCACATAGCCTTGAATGTCTCGTCTGTTACGATGATCGTACCTGTCTTAGCAAGTGATCTTGAAAGAAGTCCTCTGAAGATAAACATTCCTGCGAGGGTTGTGATGAACGCCGGGATACCCATCTTGGTTACGAGGAAGCCCTGGTAGAAACCGATTGCAAGAGCCATGAGGATTACGATGAACATGGACAGCCATACATTGACGCCGGCTTTTTCCATAAGTATCGCGGCTACTGCACCTGACAGACCTGCGACGTATCCGCACGACAGATCGATGTGCTTCAATATGAGTATGAGTGTCATTCCTATAGCAAGTACAGCAACGTATGCAGCCTGATTAAAAAGATTGGAAATGTTCTGTGCTGTGAAGAAAGCTCCCTTTGTCCAGATCTGAAAAACGAGCATTATCACAACGAGTGCGAAGTACATCATGTAGCTCGCAGCATTGTGTTTGAAGATAAACTTCATTTCTTTAAGCAGTCCCTGCTTCTCGTCCATTTTGTAATTCCTCCTAGAATTATGCGTTGATGGCCATCTTCATGACCTTTTCTTCTGTTGCTTCTTCGATATCAAGCTCACCGGTAATCTGACCTTCACTCATGACGTAGAGTCTGTCTGACATTCCGAGAACCTCGGGAAGCTCGGATGAGATCATAATGATGCTCATTCCCTGTTTTACGAGATCATTCATGATCGAGTAGATCTCGAACTTGGCGCCTACGTCGATACCTCTTGTAGGCTCGTCCAGGATAAGGACCTTCGGGTGTGAGAACAGCCACTTGGCTATCTGTACCTTCTGCTGATTACCACCGGACAGATTTACGACCTTCTGGTTGATCGTAGGGGTCTTGATATTGATGTCTTCCTTGAACTTGTTGGCGACCCCGATCTCTTTGTTATCATCGATGACGATTCCGTTTATGACTTCGTCGAGATTTGCAAGTGTAGTGTTATATCTAACGTCCTGGATCAGTACGAGTCCGTTGCCTTTACGGTCCTCCGATACATACGCGAGTCCCTTCTGGATAGCCTGCTTCGGATTCTTGAAGTTCACCAGCTCGCCGTCGAGCCAGACATCGCCTGATGTGATCCTGTACTTGTAAGGATTGCCGAAGACTGCGAGTGCACACTCTGTTCTTCCTGCACCCATGAGACCCTGAAGTCCTACAATCTCGCCGGCTCTTACATTGAAGCTTACGTTCTTTAAGATCTCTCTTCCGGTAGCTCTGTCCTCGGCACAGAGGTTTCTTACCTCGAACATTACGCTGCCGATATTCTTATCAAGTCTCTTCGGATAGATATCGTCGATCGTTCTTCCAACCATGTTCTTGATGATGTTTGCTTCTGAGATGTCATCAGTCTTGGCATCGAGTGAGCAAATCGTGGATCCGTCTCTTAATACTGTGATGGTATCTGCGATAGCTGTAACTTCACGAAGCTTGTGAGAGATCATGATGCAGGTTATTCCCTGTTCCTTGAGCTCTCTCATGATGTTCAGAAGATTCTCGGAATCATCTTCATTAAGTGATGATGTCGGCTCATCGAAGATCAGCAGTGAGCAGTTCTTGGAAAGCGCCTTTGCAATCTCTACGAGCTGCTGCTTACCTGTGTTCAGTGACTTGATCTTGAACGAAGGATCGACGTCGAGTCTTACCTTCTTCAGGTATTCGCGGGACTGAACGATCGTCTCATTCCAATCGATTGTCTTACCCTTCATGATCTCATGACCGAAGAATATATTCTCGTAGATCCTCAGCTCCGGGAAAAGTGCCAGTTCCTGATAGATGATGGCTATACCTTTTGCTTCGCTGTCCGCTATGCTCTTAAACTGCTGAACTTCTCCGTTGTAGACGATGTCACCTGTGTATGTACCGTATTTCCACACTCCGGACAGAACCTTCATGAGGGTACTCTTACCGGCTCCGTTCTCACCGACCAGGCAGTGGATCTCGCCTTTTTTAACTTTAAAATTCACATTATTGAGAGCTTTAACGCCCGGAAATTCCTTGGTTATGTTACGCATCTCCAGGATATATTCTTCAGACATGTGTATCTCCTCTTTATGTTGTTAACGGGTAGTTTTAAAAGAAAGGCCGGGGCGCTGCTTTGGGGCTTGTTATTGACTTTGGTTGATAAAAAGCGCCCCGGCCGGTATATAGGATTATTGCCTTGGACTAATTAAGTAGATCAGCCGGGATATCCTTCGATGTCAGATGCACTTACATAGCCTGCATCTACGGGCTCGCTGATGTTATCGATTGTGATAACTGTAACTGCTGTCTCGTTGGAAGGTACTTCGATTACACCATTGTTGTATGTTGTAGAAGTAGCAGGTGCGTTACCGGAAAGGATAGCGTTAACCATGTCGCATGTTGTGGAAGCGAGCTCAGCTGTGTTCTTCCAGATTGTCATGCTCTGGAGACCGGAGCAGATGTAACCCAAGGAAGCTGTCTCACAGTCCTGACCTGTAACTACGAAGGAAGAAACGTCTGCATCAGCGCTGAATGCGTCTGCGATAGCTCTTGCTGTACCGTCGTTAGGAGCAAGGATTGCAACATCGCCCTTGAGGGAAGCATCGTTAGCAACGAGGTTAGCCTCTGCGAGTGACTTAGCTGTGTTGAAGTCCCAGTTAGTTGTGATTGTTCCGAGGATGTCAGCGAGTGCTTCGTGATCAGCTGTAACGTCGAGTGTCTGGCCGATGTAAGGAGCGATAGCATCGCAGTTAGCTACTGTGAACTGTCCGGATGCAACTGCATCGGAGAGAACTGACCAAGCGCCTGCAAAGAAGATGAAAGCGTTGTTGTCTGTTGTAGCACCGGAGTACAGATAGAGAGGTACGCCTGTCTGACCTGCATAAGCATCGATCAGGTACTGACCCTGCTGAACTCCAACGTCGAAGCTGTTGAATGTTACATAGTAGTCAACAGCGTCTGTGTCTGTGATAAGTCTGTCGTAGCAGATTACCTGTACGCCTGCAGCGTGAGCAACCTCAACTGCCTGAGCAGCTGCTGTAGCATCCTGTGCGCAGATTACGAGTACGTCGATACCCTTCTCGATGAGGGACTCAACGTTTGTGAGCTCTGTAGCAGAGCTGCCCTGTGAGAAAAGAACCTCAGATGTGAAGCCTGCATCACCAAGAATAGATGTGAAGGAAGCCTCATCCTGGATCCACCTCGGCTCGTCTCTTGTAGGGAGTACGATACCAACCTGGAGTTCACCTTCACCTGTTGCAGCATTTTCTTCTGCGTCGGGTGAAACTGCGCAGCCTACGAGTGAAGCTGCCATTGTGATACTCAATGCAGTTGAGATGATTTTCTTTTTCATTACCTCATTCTCCTTTGAAAAGAATTTTTGCAACCCATTCGATTGCTTTGTTGAGATGAGGTTATCAATGAATCGATTCTGTCTGAATCGAATCAGTTATCAATTGTGTTGGAAATTTACATCTAATTCACGGGTTAGAAAATCTAACATAATATTTTCAACCGTTTTTGTTAGATATCTTAAGATTAGTGTGGATTATTCAACAATCAGCCTCTATGGTACCGCCGCCAAGCACTTCATCGCCGTCGTAAAGCACACATGCCTGCCCCGGAGTTATCGCGCGTAAAGGCTCATCGAAAACAACCTCCACCCTTCCGTCAGGAAGCGGATTACATACACAAGGCTGTTCCTTCTGGCGGTATCTTATCTTGGCTTTGCACTTGAATCCCGCCTCGGGTATAAAGCCGCACGTCCATATGAAGTCGTTTGCCGTAAGCCTGTCGGAATACAAGTCTTTATCTGTGCCTACATATACGGTATTAGTGACAGGATCTACCCTTAAAACATATAACGGTTCTTCAAAGGCTATGCCGAGGCCTTTGCGCTGACCTCTAGTGTAGCGGATGATGCCCTCGTGCTTGCCGAGAACGCGGCCGTCAGTGTAAATGAAGTCGCCCTTGGGATAGTCTTTTCCTGTCAGTTCTTTAATAACATCCGTATACTTGCCCATCGGAACGAAGCAGATATCCTGACTGTCAGGTTTATGAGAATTGATAAATCCATTCTCTTCCGCGATCGCACGCGTTTGTGTCTTGTTAAGATCTCCTATAGGAAGAAGAACATGTGAGAGCATCTCCTGCGTCAGTGAATAAAGAACGTAGCTTTGATCCTTATTCTCATCAGGTGCCTTAAGCAAAGCGTAACGGCCGTCCCTTTGCTCGATGCGCGCGTAATGACCGGTTACTATCTTGTCGCATCCTAAGACTCTCGCGCGCTCGAAGAGCTTATCGAATTTCATATATCGATTACAGTCTATGCAAGGATTCGGTGTAAGTCCGTGCTCATATGCATATATAAACTTATCAATTACATTCTCGCGGAAGCCGTCTTTAAAGTTAAAGACATAGAAAGGCATGCCGAGCTTAAACGCGACAGCGCGAGCATCCTCGACATCATCGAGCGTACAGCATGTATGAGTATTCTCCTTAACAGAAGCAGGATCATCGTGAAGCTTCATCGTGCATCCGATGCATTCATATCCGTCCTTCTGAGTAAGATATGCGGCGACCGAAGAATCGACTCCGCCGCTCATCGCGATCAGAGCTTTCATTCTTCCACCTTTTTAAACTGTCTTCTGAACAGATAGAAAGCAGCTGCAGGCTGAACCACCTGTAAAATGATCATCATGATAGAGGTGAACAGTTTAAGGCCCTGTGCATCTTCAGCATTGCTTAAAGCAAATTCAACAATGATCATGAGATAACTCAATAACGCGGCCAGCGCGAAGAGAAGTTCAAACAGCCAGTACAGAGGAACTGCTTTCTCCTTATCCTTGTTCTTCATGAAGATCAACATGTATATGACACAGACAGCTACACTCAAGAAAACACTTGCCGAACGCGCCGCGATACTGACAGCCTGAAACTGAGTATTATCATGACTTGCCGGCATCAGCATCTTGTTAAATACCACCTGCAGGAACGTACCTATGAACGGCAGGAAAACAACAACAAAGCACCATACAGGCTTTGTCCCATACTCCTTATGAGCATACTGCCATACAAGAACTCTTCCTAATGTGGAAATAATCATAACGATGAGTCCTGACATAAGAACTAAATTGTCATACGTGTCGTTGAAGTAAATCTGCCTGTCGAGCACTTCCTTATCAACAAGAGTAACCAGCAAATTACCGGTGAGGCGTAGGAAAGAGCATATACCTGCAATTAGCATGCTAAGTCCAAGAAGCCTTACATTCTTGTTCTTGCCGACAGCTGCGAGTAATCCGAATATAAGCACTACGCACGGTGCAATTATTAATAATAAACTACATACTGATTCAACATTTTCAATAGCACGTGTCAGATCCATCTTTTATTCCTCTTCATTGAGTTTATTCTTTATGTCTTCATATACCTGATCGATAGTGACCGGACGGTTGTTATGGGCATTAAGCTCAACGTGATAGATAAGGCTCTTATCGAAGTCATGGAACTTATCATCCGTATGCACATGGCCGCACAAATTGATGATCCTCTTCTTGAGAGGCTCTTCCCTGTCGTAGTTCTCTGTAAGAGACGGATAGTGAGACAGGAAGAAAAGCTGATGCTTGTACTTAAGCATGTATCCGTAGCCTTCAACTATCGTATTGGGACACTGCTTATAAAGCTCTGTCCTGACAGGCGTATCGTGATTGCCGAGGATTATGTGTTTGTTACCAACAAGACGGTTCCAAAGCTCTATTCCCTTCTCGTTATCCTTGAGCATGATGTCGCCTAATACGAACACTTCGTCCTCAGGCTTAACAAGTTCATTCCAATTAGAAACTATAGCCTCATTCATCTGCTCGACAGAGTCGAACCCGCGGGGGCCCCAGATAAACTCCTTATAATGGCAAAAATGCAGATCGGCTGTTAACCAGATAACACTCATCAGATATCTCCTTATCCTAGTTACTATAACACGACCGCAACTTTGCCTGTTGCATATTCTCTCATATGGTGTAAAATTACACTATAAGTCGCGAAAAGGAGTCCTATCCATGACCAAAGAAGAACTGGTTTCAGAAGTTAATTCCAAGCTCAAGCTCGTACGCACCGAGTACGGCCTTACCCAGGACAAGATGTCTGTGATACTCGGCATCTCCAAGAAGACCTTGGTAGAGAGCGAGAAAGGAAGAAGATCTCTGGGATGGACGGAAGTGGTAGCTTTGACGGCGATTTTCGCGAACAGTGAGATATTAAGGGATGCGCTGGGAGAGGACTTCCGGGAGATGGTGTCCGCGCTGGCGCTCAAAGATGTAGAGGTAACGTATCCTTCCACGATGGGTGGGAAAGTATGGTGGCGCGAGGTAAAAAAAGCGTACGGATACAGGATCCAGCAGAATGTAATCTCAGGCCACTACCGGCTGCTCGACGACGCTGACAGAAGACTGATATCTTCTTTCAACCTCAAGGATGTGGAGGATTATCTGGAGGACTTAAGATGAGAAAGTCGGATTCAAGAATCGCAATTACAGTAATACTTATATTCGCAGTGCTTCTGATCGCGCTCGGACTTATCGCGTTCACACCGCGCACGAAGAAGTTTACTTACATTACTGAAGCTCGTGCTTATCAGGACAACAATGTGTATATGACGGGAGAAGATCATCAGTATCACTACTGCGCATATGCAAGTCATTTCCACTGCTATATAGACTGTGACGAGGCCCTCGAAGAAGTCGACGACAGTCCTGCAGTCGAACTGACAGTTCGCCCGATAGGATTAAGATGGTACCGAACAGATAACAGCGGCATCTGGACCAGGGAACTAACCGTAGTATACCAATTAACGGAGTAACGAAGTCCATCACTGTACCGGCAAGCCCTCGGCCTGCTCTTCCCACGGTTTATTAGGGTCTATAAGGCCCCATATCTTCTCACAGTAATCGGTCCCGGCGTTGCTTAACGTGACCATGTACCCGCCGCTTAAGACTTCAAGAAGTTCTTTGGACAATTCCTGCGAAAGCCCGTTGAATTCCTGCAACGACATATCGGCACCTCCTTTTGTGTGTTTTTCCGTGATCTATCTAACCATCCGAGGCGGATGTTATTCAATGATCAAAACACACCCCGTCTGTCGCTTAACAGACACTAAGGCACCTATGTGTTGAAAATGGAAGACGGCTACAGGAACCCTGTAGCCGTCACAATCTGATTCACTACCTGTAAGTATACGGATAGTCTCCACGCGTTACGCCGTAGGAGTTACATATCGATGTAAATTCCTGCGACTCACCGAAGCCGTGGATGATGCATCCGTAGTCATTACCTCTCTCAAGGAAGTCTACCCAGTAAGCGATACCTGCGGGATCAGGCTCTCTGTTGAGGTAAACAGTATATGCTCTTCTTACGAATTCTTCATTGCTAAGATGCATGTCACGAAGCTCAGCAGAGAATACGAATCCGGCTGATACATCAACGGCAGACATGCCGCCGAGGATCTTGTTAACCCAGTATTCGCGGCCTGCCTCATCAGCATTTCTTCCCAAGAACTGTGCATACAATCTGTCAACGAACGCTCTGATCTGCTCTACGTTTGCTCCCGTTGCTGCGGGTGCAGGTGCAGCTGAAGCGCCTGATGTTCCCGATATGCCGAGGGCACCTGCATTTACCCATACGCAAGGTCTTACGCCCACGAGCGCACCCGTAGGAGACTCTACGCCGTCGAGTCTGATGGAGCCCGTGTAGTTAACGTAAGCCGTGCTGTAGGAGAACATGCCGGGAGTTCTTAACCACCAGTATGTGTTGCCTGTAGTAGGGTCGGACTGTGCAGAACCATTTCGAGCAGCGCCTACTCCTGCCAAAGCTGCATCTGTAGCTACGGCTGTCCTCTGCTGATCATTAGCGAAATACTGCTGCGCTTCCTCCACACTCAGGATAAACACTCTGTCTGTGACAGCGCCGCCGTTCGCGCCGACAGTACCGAACCTCGAGTTAGGTGTAGTAGAGATGCTCGTGGGCACGATCAGTGCCTGCTGGTCTGCAGGGATGCTGTTTACGAATGTGCTGTTAAGCCATGCGCGGACGTTACTTCCCTCCCAGCCTGTATTCATGCTGCCTCTGCTTGAGTAGTTACCCGAGAACATCTTGAAAGCTATTACGTCGTGAGTAATGAGAAGTGCGTTGCCGTTGGATACGGCAAGAACGTCCCATGTCATGCCGCCGAAGTTAACTGTGCTTCTTGCGGGCTGAACGTTAGCTGCTGCACTGCCGTAAGTGATGCCTCTCCAATAAGGATAAGTAACAACACGGTTGTATCCGGAGTTCGCTGCAAGTGCGCTCCAGTTAGCGGCTGTGCTTCCATAGTGAATGTTACGAAGACCGCCCATCTCGTTGAAGGCATTAGCTCCGATGTAAGTTACGCCGGCACCGATGGTGAGATCCATGACGGAACCGCAGGCATTAAATGCACGCTCACCGATGACGCCCTGATTGACGACGATGTTCGAAGACAAAGGTGCGCCGTTGAAGGCACGCTCACCGATGTAGGAGATGCCGCCCGGAAGTGTCGCATGCATTCTTGCGCATGAAGCGAAGGCAAAGCTTCCTACTGTCGTAAGTGAATTCGGCAGTGTAGCCGAAGTGATGTTCTGGCAATTGTTGAAAGCATACTCGCCGATAGTCGTGCAGCCTTCAGGGATAGTAACCGAAGTGATGGACATGCAGTGCTCGAACGCATAGTCGCCGACCTTGGTTACGCCGCCGGGGATCGTGAGGTTAGTTACGAGTGCGCCGTTAAGATAGAGGTTGTGCGCATACTCGAGCGGGCTTGCCTTGTTGCCGCCGAAGTAGATTCTGCACCATGCCGCCACGTCGCTGATGTAAACGCCCGTAAGGCCCGTGCAGTTCTCGAAAGCACTGATACCGGATGCAGTTACGCCGGGACCTATGGTAACCGTGCGCATGCCTGAGCATCTTATGAAAGCCGCCTCGCCGATAACTCCGTTAGGGATGGTAACACTTCCCAAAGCAGCATCGTCAGCGAAAGCCGCGAAGCCGATCCTCTGGACAGAGCCCGGGATGGAGACTGAAGTCAGTGCACTACAGCCCCAGAAAGCACCGGCGCCGATAGAAGTAACACCTTCGTTGATAACGATGGAATTGATGTAAGGCTTCAGGTGGAACCACGGCTGGGCAAGCTCGTTGCCTGAATCGGGACCATGGAGATGCTCAGGATAATCGTACATATCACCTGAACCCGAGATGGTAAGTACGCCTCCGGAATAGCTCCAGGAAAGTCCGGGACCGCAGTTGCCGCTCTCAGCTCTGACAAGCCCTTGGGGGATCATAATAAATACCATGGCGATGCTTATGACCGCCGCCAATATTCGCGATTTCTTAGTCATATTATCTCCTCCATGTCTTAGTATTCGGAATAGATATTTCTAATTATAGATTCTTATTAAACAGCGTTGACGAATATACGATTAACTATTTGTAAACTATGCTCTGACGCCACTTAACGGGTGTATAATCCCAATTGTTGGGAGGTAATTATTATGAGGAAGAAACTGTCTTTACGCGTATTGGCCGTAATGATCATCGCCGTTATCCTGACGATGAACATCGCACCTTCAGTCAGGATCGTAAGAGCTGACAACGAAGGCATTACAAGATTTGTCTACAGTCTGTATTCCGAGTGTCTCGGACGAGAGCCCGACCCCACAGGTCTTAACGACTGGGTCCAGAAACTCGCATCAGGCCAGATCTCCGGCAAGCAGGCAGCTTACGGATTCTTCTTCAGTGAAGAATTCCTCGCAGTAACCTGTGACAGCGAGATAGACGAGACAATAGACAGGTTCTACAGAGTATTCCTCGACAGGCCTTCCGATATCGATGGCTTCTATTATTGGTATGATCGCCTTTTCGATGCGGACGGATCCATCTCCATGCTTTTTAACGGCTTTGCTGACTCGGAAGAGTTCAGAAACAAGTGTCTCTCGTTCGGCATAAACCCCGGCGACCACATCTCGGTTCCAGAAGGCTATGGCCGCACTGAGGTCTTCTTCTCCTACTGTTGGTGGGAAGGTGCGATGAGCCCTGATGCCAGAGCGTTCCTTCAGAACCACGCAGACAGGACACCCAGAAGCACATACCCTACAGGCGAACATAACGGTGCCATGACAGGATCGAATACAGTCTCCGCTGCCGACTATGCCATCTGCCAGAGATTCGCGGACGAGCATTTTCGAGCGGAGTGGACCGACCTCGAGAAGCTCGAGTACACAGCGCTGTGGATCAGACTTAACGTACATTACGCTTACGGCGGTGTCGGCGGCAGCTATTGCGATGCCATCTTCAACCAGCACTTAGGCCAGTGCGCACAGTATAACGGCGCCATGCTCGCGATGATGTCTTACCTGGGTTACGACGTCAGAATGGTTCACGGTCACATCGGACGCCGCCATAACAACCACTACTGGGGTGAGATGGATGCCAACGGCGTCACATATATCATCGACACAGGCTGCATCGAGGACAACAATCTCCATTTCATGGTAAACGCTGCTGAGTGGGCTGATTACTATACACCGTGATCAGTCGCTTAGGTTTCTGATAAGTATATAAAAAGGACCATCTCCGGTGAGATGGTCCTTTAAGTTTCCTGAAATTACTTCGATTACAGCAGAGGTGTCTCGTTGTACTGTGTTCTCGAACTCTTGTTAACATGAATGAACATGTTATGCAGGAGGTTAACGCTCGTGAGGATAACTTCACCCTGATTAAGCTTACGTACATGCTTGATCGCGTAATCATCAAGGTGGCTCTCAACGGCGTGGATCTCATCGTTAAGCATGAGTCTGTGGATAAGAAGTGTACCAATCTGACCGAAGAGGACTGCAGAAACGTCCTTAGGGTTCTGGGTTGTCAGATACAGGAAGATACCCTTCTTACGACCCTCTCTTGCGAGGAGTGTAAGACCGCCGTGGAATTCCTTATCGGAATATCTGGACTTAGCATATCTGTGAACCTCGTCGATGAAGAATACGAACGGGCAGATATTCTCTCTGGAGATTACGAAGTTACTTACAAGGTCGATAACCATTCCACCGATACCCTCTGAAGCACCGAGTGTGGATGTATCGATATAAAGGCTTGCCTCCGGAAGATGTACGAACTCTTCGATAACGTCGAGGAGATTGTACATGCTCGGATCGTTCGAGAAGAACGTAAGGAAGCTTGTGTTCGTCATCTGATACTGAATCTTCTGAACGAGTGAAGCATTGGAGTTTGCCTTCAAAGCATCGTAGCAATATCTGAAGTTATAGTCTGTGCCTCTGTCAGGCTCGCATACAGACTCAGCCTGGATCTGCTCAGGAAGGAGCTCGATGTTAAAGTCTGTATCGCCGTTGCTTACGGAAGCGAGATTCTCCTGAACCTCATCGATGTTCTCACCGACCTTGGGATAGTAGGAATCCTCGCCGATCTTCTTCATATAACGAAGAGAAGTGATGGCCTCGGAAAGAACGGCACCCTGGCTGCTGTTCTCAGTCTCGAACAACTTCTCCCACTGCTCCATCGTAATCTTACTAGGAGAGATAGTAGTATCTACACCAAGTGTAAGCTTTGTGATCTCATCGGATGAGAAAGCATCTCTGTACTCACCTGTAGGGTCAATGATGAGTGCCTTACGCTTAGAAGAGATAACCTTATCGAGAATGGCAAGAGCCGTTGTGGACTTACCACTGTTAGTAGCACCGATACATACGAGGTGACGGTTAAACAGAGTACTGGGTTTTACGCTAACCTGAGCCTGTGATCTGTTAAGGAATGTAGCGAACGGGGGAAGCGGCTCTTCATCATCATGAGAGAACTCAAGAGAATGAAGGAACAACTCGTAAACGTCGTCAGTTGCAAGATAAACCTTATCTGTGATACCGAGTGTCTTGAAGCCGGCAAGCTCGAACTTATCTGATTCGGGAGTCATGAGAGCGATCGTATCAATACTGATCTCATGGTAATCATTAGGCTTCTCATCAGCTGTGGAAGACATCTCGAAGACGTTCTTTCTGGAAGCCTTATTCTCGAAGATCTCTCCTAAGAAAAGACCAACTGTGGAATCAACAACTACGAAGTTATTGATCGTGTTGGGAAGGAAAGAAGGATTAAGTTTGCTTCTGTCTGTAAGTAATGAAAGATTATCGATCTGTGCGATAGAGCAGCTTCTGTAAACCTGTGTTACTTTGCCGATGTAGTAGTCCTCAAGGTTAACACCCTGATATAACGTTTCAAGTGTCATTTACATTCCCCCGGATATATTATTAACTGCGAATGGTCCTGTGCAGACCGCTATTTATTATATTATAGGTTGCCCCCTGTTGGAAGTGGTGACTTTTGTGTTAAGAAAGAAAAAATCAAATTTAACGACTGCACTATTTGCCCCTTAGTTTATAATTGGCTTATGATTATCAGAGGAATTTTACATATAAAATGAAGCTGTTCTCGAACCAGATTATACTCGTACTTTGGCTTCTTATGCTCTTTGCAGGAGCAAAGGTCATGAAGCGCGGACAATGGAACCCCGACGCTTTGTCTTACGATCAGACAAAGGCTGTACTGGGTTTCTGCGCAGTGGGTGTCGTAATACACCACTGTGCCGAGAAGACTTCTGCCTGGTGGCTGCCCGCCCACTTCATAGATCCCGGCCTTAAATATTATGTCGGGACCGGTTTCCCTCTGGTAGCATTCTTCCTTTTCTGCTCCGGATATGGCATGTGGAAGAGCTCCGTCACCCGCAAAGATCCGCTTGCACACTTCTGGCGTAAAAGATATGCGCCCATACTATGCGCTTACTTTATTACACTTATCGGATTTATAATCCTTATGAAGGTGTATAACGTTGACGGCATAGCCCCTTTATATTGGTCCCCTCATTCCTGGTACATATTCTGCATCCTCTTTATGTACCTGTTCTTCTGGCTGGGGCTCAGATTCTTGCATGAACAAAGCCACAGGGTAATGTTGAGCGCAGTAGGGCTCACTCTGTGGCTTGCGTTATGTCTTATGTTCGGGCTTGGAAACTGGTGGTCCAATACGTCATATCTGTTTGTGCTGGGCATGTTATTTGCCAAGCACGAGGAAGCCATCATTTCTCATCTTAAGAGATTCTGCATTTCCTATCTTGTTTTATCAATTGTCATCACTATACCAGGCTTTATCTTCGGCAATTACACTTGGCCGCTCATAGAGAGTCAGGGATGGGAGATGTCAGATAGCCTCGCGGCTTTCATAATCAATGCGAGTCAGATCATAAGCGGCATAAGCTTCGTACTGTTCATGATCCTTCTTAACATGAAGGTGCGCATCGGCAACCCCGTGCTCAAGTTCTACGGGAAGATGACGCTTGAGTTGTATCTGGTGCACGGCATCTTCTCCGAGCTGTTCGGACGCACGGTCATGGCAGATCACATAATCTCCAACCTGCACATCAAGAACTGTCTGCTGTATGTGTTCGTCGTCCTTCTGATCTCGTCTGTACTCGCTTTCCTTCTGAGACTTATTGACGACAAAATACGTAAAGTCTGATCAGTTGTCCTTCAGTTCCTTGAACTCTTCGTTCGTAAGCTTCTTCATGATGCCGCAGTTAGGGCACAAGATGATCTTGTAGCCTAAGTGGGGAAATACGGGAATGAAGCAGATATGGAAATAGCCAGCTTCCTTTGTAAGTGAAGCTTCGACATCATGACCGCAGTTCGTGCATCTCATTCTGCCTAACTTCTTTACAGTCTTAAGTTTCTTCTTGGTTCCGTATACTACCATCATAATTGTGTACCCCCATTCAGTGCCATTCTGGACTTAACTGCATCGATAACCTCATTAAAGACATCTAGTGACTTAGCACTGGTGCGGGGATACACAGACAAATATCTAACGCCTTCATTCGTCTCTACTGCAAGGGTAACGTTATCAAAATCGTAGGTATTTCTTACGACATTAGTTCTATAAATATTCGTAATCTGTGAGATGGGAATGATGATCAAAGCTCCTCCAATTCCGATACGGGAGAAGCACAGATATGAATCTGTCACCATCGTTCTGAACTTTGTAAATTCTTCTGCAGTATCTCTAACTGCCTCTGCCTTTGCTGCTTCAAAATAATTCTCAGATCCCGGAGCCTTAGCAAGAAGTTTCTCAAGCTTCTGGACATTCTTAGGACTGTCGTCGAGCATTAAATCCTTTATGCCTTTCATAAATGGCCTTCCTTTATAGATAGTTAAACTATAATATCAGAAAAACTGCCAAAAATTACGATAGAATATATGCATGAAGATTTATTTTGCTCCGCTTGAAGGAATTACAGGCTACATATTCCGCAATGCTTATGAAGAAATCTACGGCAGCGTCGACAAGTATTTCGCACCGTTTATCTCGCCTGCGGAGAAATGCCCGATAACTCCCCGTGAGAAGAAAGATGTAACTCCTGAGAATAATAAGGGAATCAATCTGGTTCCTCAGATACTTACGTGCAAGTCGGAGTACTTTATCGAAGCTTCAAAAGAGCTTCAGGCAATGGGCTACAAGGAAGTGAACTTAAATCTCGGCTGTCCTTCGGGCACCGTCTGTGCCAAGGGCAAAGGTGCGGGCTTCCTTCCAGAGACACTGGCTCTTCAAAGATTCCTCGATGACATCTACTCATATGCTGAGTCCGAAGATCTTAAGATATCTATCAAAACACGACTCGGCTACTATGATCCGGATGAGTTTTACGATCTTGTTGATATCTTCAATTCGGTTCCTATTAGCGAACTGATAATACACCCCAGGATAAGAGCCGACTTCTATAAGGGAGTGCCGCGTAAGGAGTATTTCGCGTATGCTCTTCAACACTGCAAGTGTCCTCTGGTGTATAACGGAAATGTCTATACAGCCCAAGACTACGATGAACTGGTTTCTCAGTTTGACAGAAGCCTTGATCCCGTAATGCTTGGCAGAGGCCTGATATCAGATCCGTCACTTGCAGACAAGCTTAAGGGCAACACATCAGAAACCGACTTAACGAAGCTTAAGAAGCTGCACGACACCGTCTACCACGAGTATCAGAAGATAATGTCACCTGATATCAACGTCCTCTACAAGATGAGAGAGCTGTGGACTTATTGGCAAACCCTCTTTGGCGACAACAGCCGCGACATCAAGAAGCTATTGAAGGCAAAAAAATACGCCGAATACGAAGCGATCGTATACGGCGGTCTGTTGACTGAGCATTGATCAAAGCGCGTTCCAGATAAACAGGAAAGCAAATACGCAGCCCCATGAATTCTTTGTGTACTTACGAACCATCAGCATGCCGTAGAGTGCAATGAATGTTGTTACGAAGTCGATCAAGCCCAATGTATCGAAGTGAATGGGATGGAAGAGGATGCCCATGATGGTACAAACGAGAGCACCCCAGTCGAAGAACTTGCTCTTTACGGGATATCTTCTTGAGACGAACTCTGCGATTACCGCATAGTTGAAACCTTCGAAGAAGCCCCATACGATCGCTACGATTAAAGTACCGATGATTGTAGTAAGGATACCTGCCTTATGAAGGTCGGGAGTTACCATGATGCTTAAGGGCTCATATCCTTCGAACTGTCCAGAGAGGACAATATAAGCGATGTAAGGAACAAAACAAGCTACTGTTCCGAGAACTGCCTTAAGTGCGTTTTCTTTCTTTAATCCGAAGCTTAAGAATGACAGCTTACGGATGATGCATACAACGGTAATTCCAAGTCCTGCAATTCCAAATTCCCAAGCGGCCGCTTCAAATAATCTCGGCCAAACGGAAATGCTGCTGTCCTTGCAAAACTCCATGCACCTGCTGCCGATTACTGCATACAAGCAGTAAACTGCCATGGTTATAAGTGCTATTATCCACAGATTGGCATCAATCTTCTTCTGTTCAGCTGTTAATGTTCTCTTCGTTCTTGTCATGTCTGTAACACCTCTTTGCTTTTGATGGCATCACCTTAACAAACCAAAAACTCCCATGTAGCCAATTCTGCACAAGTAGCACATTCAGATGTACAAGTTGCAAGTGTACTTCTTAAGTTTGTGCCAGAATCCTAAGCACATTGAAGTTCCGGCTACACCCAAGATAAACAGCATGAGTGCTGCACCTGACCCTTTCCCGCTTCCGAAAAGCATAGTAAGCACATCTCCTCCGCGCTGCATAAAAGGCTCACACACGTTGTCTACCATAACACCTCCGAGGAACAGTCCTATGGGTATCGTAAAGAACTGCAGTGTATTGCGGCAGGCATACACTCTTCCCTGAAGCTCCACAGGAATCGTGTTACGCATGATGACATTTTGGTTCGCGCTCATAACAGGCACAAGGATCCATCCGAGCATCTGACCCACACACCACAGAACGGGGCTTCTCGAGAATGCGAGAATGAAGTTCTCTGTACCAAGTGAGAACAGCATGGAAAGGTAGATGGCTCTGACTCTGTTCTTAGGCTTAGGCATAACAGAAAACAGCAAGCTTCCCACTACCATTGCAACACCCGAACACGACGTCACTATACCGAGGACGTAATCTCCGCCTCTGGGGTTCGGCAAGATGAATGCAGGAAGCACCGCATCGAAAGCAGATGCGATAAAGTTAACACCGGCCATGAACAGAATCACATAAAGTATCATGGGTTCCCCGCGAAGATACTTAAGTCCATCCTTGGCAAGTTTGAGTGTGCTTTCTTTCGCTTCTTTTCCCGTCTCTATCTTGGGGATCCTTATGAAGAACGCGAGGGTTATAAAGGCTATTGCAAACGTAACAAGATCAACTGCTATCGCTGCATCAAGTCCTGCCAAGCCGTATATGGCAGCAGCAATAACGGGGTTGCCGATAGTTATAAGCGACCTCGACAAAGACTGAAGAACACCTGTCTTCTGATAGAACTTCGACGGAATGATCAAAGTGTTCGCGACTTCAGATGCGGGCTGCTGGAATGTATTCATCAAGCCTGAAATTGCATTAACAATATACAGGTGCCATATGTTAAGTATGTCTGCTTTATAAAGCACGAATACACAAACAGTACTGACAGCGGCGAGAAGATCGCAGATCAGCATAGTCTTTTTCTTATCAAACTTATCAGAAACAGCACCGGCGAATATGCTCATCAGAACATACGGTGCATAAGTACAGATCCGAAGCGCCGCCGTATTAAGCGCCGAACCGGTCTTATCGTAAAGCCACAGCGTAAGTGCAAAAGCTGTTATGGCACTTCCAAGCTGGGACAGACTCTGGGTACTCCAGAGCACATAGAAATCTCTTAATGATTCTTTTTTGTTCATCTCTTTGCTCCTTTAAATTAAGAATTAATTTAAGAGCAAAGCTTGAGGATCACGGATTAGTTTTCCGTTCCTCCATGCAGTCTCCTCAAGCTCTGCATGGAGCCTTAACGCTGCAGCGTCTCATACTTATACCTCCTTAGAACGTTTTCGTCCTATTATATCATCCTTGTGCAAGCGAACCCGCTATAAAGCGCCTTATCTGCTCATTCATTTCATCACTCTTGTAGTAATGAAGATAATGACCGCAGTCATAGCAGATAAGTTCAGCGTTAATCTCTTCCGCGAATGTCTTCTGATTCTGAATCCAATTTTTGAATGTCTGCTTACCGTTCGAACAGAACAATAACGCCGGGCAATTGATCGTTCCGTGTTCTCCGACATAAGAAGCATTTTGTTTTACACATTCCGCTTCTTTAAAGTAACACTCGTTAAATGCATTTCTCTTACGAAGAAGTTTTAACTGCTGTTTGTCGCTGTCGGCAAAAGACGCACAACGTGGAAGCGGCGACAGCCAATAGAGCTTAAGTTTCTTCAGGGCGCGCATGGTCTTAACCTTGCTTTCCACATCTGCGTCGGTCCATTCGGCATACGATATGGGAGATGTCATATCAAGTCCTATCAGAGCACTTACTTCTTCCGGATACATCTGTTTCCATCTGATAGCCTCTATCCCTGCCATCGAATGGGGGAGCAAAACAAACGGGCCTTTCTCTCCGAGCTGCTCCAATGCCTTTCTTTGGTATCCGACGAGAGTATCTATGTCAGCAGGTCCGACATAAAGATCTGAGTATCCGTAACCAAACTTCTCGATGACTATTATCCGGTAATCATCCTGAAGTTTCTCATACAGAATCTTAAAATCATAAGCAGGTGCAACCGTACTTGAACCAGACATAAACACCAGCTTAGGACCGTTCTCATTACCTGTTCTATAGACGTGCATTCTGTGCCCGTCTATAACAACATAATCTCCGTTATTGTGAAGTTCTTCCATATCTTATCCCCCTATAATTCCAATTAATGAATCACTTAACATATTGAACATCTTGCCTGGATCGAAAGACTTGTTAAAAACTCTTCCGCCGGTGCATTCATTGATCAGATACACCTGCTGTATCCCACGCACCGAAGCATACAAATATTGGAGAATCTCATCCGATGTAACGGACGGATGAATTACACCATTACCGATCAGTTCATCGAGATATTCTTTTATGGATCTTAGAAGTGCGATAAAAGGGCTCTTCTCTTCATCCTTCAAAGAAGCTTCGAGACTGACGATTCTGTCGGGATCGCTCATGGCAAGAACATCTGCATACGCACTGATCTTCAAAGTCCCGATATCCATCTTCAAGAGGAGTTCGCTTCCCATCTGACAGGTCTTACGCACCACAGTCTGCCAGTCTTTGCTTTCCTTACAGATCTTCTCCCACTTATCAACATAAGAGAAATCAGAGTTGATACTCGCGACCAGATCGTGAATAACCTCATCAATATCTTTGTAGTACTTGTAGATCACGCCGTGGGAGAAACCGGTCTTATCGGTTATGTCCTGAAGAACAATATCTGTTATAGGCTTCTCAAGGCAGACCTGATAAGCCGCATCGATGATTTCCTTCTTTTTCTTGGCGATATATTCTTCAGTAACTTTGGGCATAACAAACCTCGTAATAAAAATGACAATTCGTCATTTATATTACTTGCCCAACTGATTGTTGTCAATGTTTATTCCTGAAGCTGCTGTCTTACATGTAAGAAGATTTCAGAAGCATACAGCTGATAATCAGCCGAGGCCATTTAAGAACTCATCAATTATCTCGATGCACTCCTCCGTCCTGTCGAGGAAGATAACGTGATCGCCCGGAATGTCGACTATTTCCGTGTTGCCTAATCTCTCTGCATAAGGGATCAGCTCGTCATCATAATCAGAAGCATACTCTCCAAAGTAAGAAGCAGCTATGTAGATCTTCGGGATGTCGTTGGTGATGATATTGTTCCATGTGAAGGTCTGTAACTCACCGGAGTAAAGTCCGTCCATCTCATATCTTGCATAATGAGACCCGATTGTTCTGTTGATCATCGTAAGTGCCAGATCCTGATCTTCCTCATTAAGTCTGTAGAAGACATTCTCATAGCCCGAGGGACCAAGCCATGCAAGACCTGTCTTGGCAGTAAACTGCATCCAGTTTAACGAAGCCGAGATAGTGATTCGCTCCCACATAGAAAAATCAAACTCCCTGGCGAGCAGATCTTCACCGAAAGGCGTTGTTCCGTCCATGATGATCACAGCCTCGATCTCATCAGGATAAGTGCTCTCCCAATATGCGGAGTACAAGCTTCCTAATGAGTGTGCTAGCAGAATATAGGGACCTTCCTCACCCGAATCACGAAGCGCAGTTCTGTAGTCTTCCACGACATCTGCGATCGTCAAATCTTCCCTGACATCATCGCTTAATCCGTAACCCGGTCTGTCGATGAAGATGAACTCATTCTCGTCTTCGAATGCCGAGGTCAAAGGTCTCCAGCCGATGTACATCTCGCCGTCACTCCAGCCGCTTACCGTAACAAAAGTATGCTCACCGTCCTCGTTTCCGGTCCTGTACACATTAAGCGAATAATCGCCGACAGACACGAGATTTCTATACCCTCTCTCATCAAGCGTGTTACGGGCATCTTTAAGCTTTATAAGGTCATATATGCTCATACCCGCAATAAAGACGAGCGCTGCAACCAATGTCCATCCAACAATCTTTAAGATTACTTTCTTTGCTTTTTTCATACATCTATCCCCTTAAATATGATAAGCGGATACTATCATCTGCCTTTTGCTGCGTGGAGTTTTTGTGGCGAGATGCGTGTTTGCTGTGGTGAGTTGCCTATCCTTATGCCGCTCCCCGTTATAGTGGTAAAATAGTCATGCGAATAATAAGGAGGTAAATATCATGGATATTGACATCAATAAGGCAAAAGACATTGCACAGGATGCTTTGGAGAAAGTCTCCAAGGACACAACAGCTAAGAAGACAGCTAACGACGCCATCAATAAGGTTGAGAAGAAAGTCGGTGTTGATCTTCCTGACGTTGACACGATCAACAAGGCACTTGGCAATAAGTAATCTTATTAAGCCGTAACAAATTCCCGTAATCATGTGGTTACGGGAATTTTTGTATAAGTTTGAAAATCTTTCGAATAATCCCCCCTCCCCATGTGTCATATAGACAGATGCGGAAATAAAGGAGGCATAAGAAATGACAGAAAAGGAATTGGAGCAGCTCTACAACGAGGCTTACAAGGCGGTGTATTGGACTGCGATGTCCATCCTCAAGAACAAGGAAGAGGCTGAGGACGTCGTTCAGGATACATTCATCACGGCTTACGAATCGTATGACACACTCAAGGATAAGACAAAGGCAGTCGCTTGGGTCAAGAAGATCGCTGCCAACAAGTGTCTTAACATCGTAACCCGTCGAAGAACCGTCAACGCCGACGATGAGTTTCTCGAGAACACTGAGGATATCTCAGACAACTTCCTTCCCGATTCGATAGTCGAGTCTAAGGAGAAAAGAAAGATCATCATGGACATCATCAACAACAGTCTGTCTGAAGAAACGGCGATGACCATTATTCTTTTCTACTTCAACGACATGTCGACGAAGGAAATCGCAGAGCGTCTCGACATCCCTCAGGGCACCGTCCTTTCCCGATTGAACTATGCCAAGAAGAAGATCAAGAAGGAGGTGGAGAAGTATGAGAAGGATAATAAGGATAAGCTGTTCGTAATGGGCGCACCGTTCCTTACTCTGCTTTTCGAGAAGGAGGCCGAGCAGGTACCGTTTGTACCAATGCCGGCAACAATAAAAGGTATTACCGCATCCTCGAAAGCAGCAGCAAAAGCGACAGCGAAGACTGCAGCCAAAGCAACGGCGAAGACTTCCGCCATCAAGGCTACTGCCATAGGTATTACGGCAGTAGCGGTACTTGGAGGAGGCGGTTTCCTTGCCTACAAAGCCATGTCGAATAATGCCGATACGCCCAAGGTTGCAGATGAAACCTACGAGACAAACGAGTTTGTAGAGGAGACAGAGCGTCCGATCAATGTGCTCGGCATGACGCCTGACCTACTTAACCTTGAGGGCGGATATGTAAGATACTGCACCTATCATTCGATTTCCGACGATACTTATGAGGAACAGGATCAGCTCTATTACGACGCTGACGGCAACATGGTTCTCGACTGTCTTTATAACGAGGATGGCGTGCTGATCTCTTCCGATTATTTTATCTATGATGAAGAGGGCCGCGTTCTTAGAGAAGAACTGTGGAACACCCATGAGTACAGCAGCGGTCTATACAGGATCTATACTTACGGTCCTAATGGTGTTGAGCAGATGGATGAAGGACATTTCGAGGATGAGCCGGAGAACTATCATGTTTACGAATATGATGATCAGGGCAGAGTAATCCTTGATACCGAATACAGCTATGAGTTTGATACCTGTTACTGGTACTGTGAGTATCAGTACGAAGATGATGGAACCTACACAACGCATGTAACATCATTCGATGTTTACAGACAGGAAATGGTTGCATCGGAAGACTACGACCTCTATAGTGCCGACGGCGTATTGCTTATGGAGTACACGGATATTCAGGCACAAAGCGATGTCTATAACTACGACGATAACGGAGTACTGACATCCATGGACAGGATCTACGGCAATACGTTGAACCAGACGGTAACGTACGAGTATGATGCTCAAGGCAGGCTTGTCCGCGATTATACGGAGTTCCCGAACCACGATCCTCACAGGGAACACATCTACACTTACGAAGATCTTTAAATAATTATCTTAAACCTTCGAATAAATCACCTCCTTCATGTGTCTATTAATCAGATGCACTTGAAGGAGGTATTTATTATGAAGAGATTTTTGGCATCAGCATTGGCACTTACGGTTATCGCAAGCGGATTAACAGCATGCAGTTCTGCATCTGAGGAAAGCGCAGTTAATAACGCTAACGGCGAGGTTCTGACAGAGTCCCGCGAGTCGGAGAATGGGGCTTCAGATAACAGAGTTGTCTATCCCCCGTTCATCGTGATCGTTCTGTCGACCGACGGAAGTGCAGAAGCAAGAGAGTACATGAACGAGGTCGCAGATTACGCTATGACTTACGAGAGCTGATTGGGTTTAACTAATAACTTGTACATAAGAAAACCGAAGGGACTTCCCTTCGGTTTTTGTCATTTTACGAGGCCGCTATTATCAGTCGTATTCCCGCATCCATAGTCTGTGAAACCAGTTCTATGGATTCTCCTGCGGCGAGCTCGATATGTTCAATGGGATCAGCTCTCAAGCTGATAGTCCCATCACTGTTAGGCTCAACGAGAGCGCCGTCTACATCAAGAACGATCATTTCTTCGGTTACAGATTCAACCACGATCTCATAATAACCGTCGTCAAAAACTACATCTCCCGCCTCAATCGGATTATAGATAACAGGCTCATTATCGTTAATACCTGTCTCAAACCAACTAGACTCCTTAATGGAAAGAGTCATATTCACAGGACCCGGCTCAGTCTCGTCAGTACCCGTCTGTCTTGCTTCAGGCTTCTCACATCCCGCGAACGCGAATGCGACTACCAACACTACTACCGGAAATATTGTTTTAATCTTCATGGTACTTCCCTCCTGCCCTTAAGACGGAAACCTGATATCAGCGGTCACTTTAAGAAAACTCAACCCGCGAAAGATGAGTAAGATTCCGCTATATGATCCATATCGATCTCGCTGTCTAAGAACCACTCTATCATTACTTCTCCGTCAGCACTAGAAATATATTCATCATGCAGAGCCTCATACTCTGCTTCACTTATCATATTGCTTTCTCCGTCGTAATAAGTCACCAGATTGCCGGCGTCTTCCGCAAGCTCAGTACAAACGAAGTCATAATATATCCTGTCATCCTGAATCGACAGATAGCCGTAATGGTCATAAACGCAAGCCACTCCGTAGCTTATACAATCGCAGAGAAGATATCTGTATACGCCGCCTTCTTCGTAATAGGCCGTCGGTCGGTCTATCGAGAATTCGGGATAGTGTGTTGTTCTGTAATCGGAATCTGGGTCTTCTAAGTCTGACTCCAATGCTGTAATGCCGCCGTCTTCCGTGACCTCGTAGATCCAGAGTTGGGTATTGGGGCCGTTGTTGTATAATGTTCGCTTTAAGACTTCCAGATAGCCGTCGCGATCAAGATCGGTGATTGCATAGAAGCATAACCAGTCGGGTCCGACATTATCTTCGTCAGACAAACGCCAGACATCAACATTGTCATAGATAGTCTGAAGCTGCCTTTCATACTCATTAGCAGACTCAGAAGTTTCCGCCGGAGCACTGTCGCAAGAAGCAAATGACAGTAAAACCGATGCTGTAAGAACCGCTGTAATAATCTTTTTCTTCATATAAAATCCTGCCCTTACCAGGTTCGTTCCTTATCTATTATAAATGAACCTCTGCTGCTTGGGCGTCTTCCCCTTCCACTCCTTATACGCCCTGATGAAGTGGCTGCTGTCGAAGAACCCGGTCTGCGCCGCTATATACGATATGTCGTAATCGGTATGCATCAGCAGTTCGTCCGCCTTATGAAGGCGTATGTAGTTTATATACTCCTTACAGGAGCGTCCGTAGTTATCTCTGAACATCCTTGCGAAATGCGAATAACTCAAGTGGCACTTCGCCGCGAGATCTGCGACCTCGAGTTTCTCGGATGAATGCATATCTATGTATTCAAGAATGCGGTAAAAGGACAAAGACACTTCGTTCTGTTTGTGTTCTTTCTCAGGTAAGACCTTGTCACACATACGTGCGATGTATATAAGAATCCCAAATATATCCGACTGCATTTTAAAAGTATGAAGTATGTCACGCGAATTATACTCACTCACACAAGAGATGACGGAACCTGCAATCTGCTCAGCGTTTTTTACAATGAGGCAGTAATCCTGATCCGAACCCCTGGTCACAAAGTAGTCGTACATCTTCTGCACATACGCCTCAGGGATACTGATCGTATGGATGTCGAATTTGATTACAGCGTAATCGACCGGCTCCGCGTTATCTTCATCTGCCCGCGTGATCTCATGAAGCTGCAAAGAATAGATATAGCATATATCGCCCTTTTCCAGGATGAAACTGTAGTCGTTACAGATGAGCTTTATCCGGCCGCTTTTGATATACAGGATCTCAGAGTAATAATGCCAGTGCTTCGGCGAGTTTACTGACGAGGTATAGAAGACATCGTACGGCGTGTCCTGACGATCGATATATTCAAACAGTTCCATGGCTATGATAGATTTTTACAATTTTTTGGCTCATTCTTAATACATTTATAACAGAAGATTTTAGAGAATGAAAGCATGAACAAGATACTTCTTAACAACAACTGGACCATGCGCAGAACAGATTCTGAAGACAAACTCCCAGCAACCGTTCCGGGTTCCGTTTACAGCGACCTTCTGGACAACGGACAGATGGAGAATCCGTTCTGGAAAGACAACGAGATCGAAGCCCTGAAGCTCATGGACTTCGACTATGAGTATGAGACCTCGTTCGATGCGGATGAGAGCTTCTTGAACGCTGACCAGACTATCTTAAGATTCGACGGGCTAGACACACTCGCCAACGTTTATCTTAATGACACACACATAATCACCGCGAACAATATGCACAGGACCTGGGAGTGCGACGTAAAAGCACTTCTCAAGAAGAGCGGCAACACACTTAAAGTGATCTTCCACTCCCCTACAAAGTTCATCGCGGACGCTTTCGCGAAGGAACCTACACTCGGCACCGAGGACTGCATGCAGGGATTCGTCCATATTCGAAAAGCACACTGCATGTTCGGCTGGGACTGGGGTGCACACCTTCCTGACATGGGGCTGTGGCGAGAAGTATCGCTTATCTCCTACAACGCGGTAAGACTTAACTCCATAAGCTTCACTCAGCATCACGATGAGAAGATAACTCTCGAGATCAACCCTGAGTTCGAGGTGTTGGATGAGAGTAAAGACATAACAATCGAATATGAAGTAACCGTTCCCGACGGTACGAAGACAACCTACAAGGGCGACGATAACAAGATAGAGATCGACCCCGAGACGCGCTGGTGGCCCAGAGGCTACGGTGAGCAGAATCTGTACACGGTAACAGTAAATATCTACGAAGGCGAAGACCTCGTCGATTCCATGAGCAAGCGTATCGGCATACGCACCATCACAATGGACAGAACTCCCGACACCTGGGGCGAGAAGTTCTGTGTGAGGGTTAACGGAGTTAATATTTTCGCTATGGGTGCAGACTACATTCCCGAAGATCACCTCCTTGGCAGAGTTACGCCCGAGACTACCCGCAAGCTTCTTGAGAAGGCCATATTCGCGAACTTCAATTCCATACGCGTCTGGGGCGGCGGCTACTACCCCGATGACTGGTTCTACGATTTATGCGACGAGATGGGAATCATTGTGTGGCAGGACTTCATGTTCGCATGTGCCGTGTACGATCTGACGCCCGAGTTCGAGGCGAACATCCGCGCTGAGTTTAGAGACAACATAATCAGATTAAGACATCACGCTTCGCTCGGTCTCATGTGCGGCAATAACGAGATGGAGCAGTTTGTGAAGGAAGGTGTCTGGGTTAGTAAGCCTTCTGAGGTCGAAGACTACACTAAGATGTACGAACAGATACTTCCCGAGATGATGAGTGAATTAGCGCCACAGGTCTTCTATTGGCCCGCGAGTCCGTCTTCCGGCGGAGGCTTCGATGAGCCTCAGGACGAGAACCGCGGAGACGTTCACTACTGGGATGTATGGCACGGCAATAAGCCTTTCTCAGAGTACAGGAAGTTCCATTTCAGATATCTGTCGGAGTTCGGGTTCCAGTCCTTCCCGTCGAAGAAAACGGTCGAGACTTTCACCGACGATGAGCGCGACATGAACATCTTCTCCTATGTGATGGAGAGGCATCAGCGCAACGGTGCTGCGAACGGAAAGATAATGAACTACATGCAGCAGACATATCGGTATCCCACTGACTTCGATACGGCGATCTACGCTTCGCAGCTTCTTCAGGCAGATGCGATCCGCTACGGTGTCGAGCACTTCAGAAGGAATAGAAATGACGACCGCTGCATGGGCGCTGTTTACTGGCAGTTCAACGATTGCTGGCCTGTCGCTTCCTGGTCGAGTGTCGACTACGAAGGAAGGCTCAAGGCACTTCATTACTACGCCAGACGCTTCTTCGCACCGGTAATGGTCTCCTGCGAAGAGGAAGGAATGCTCGGAAGCGGACAGGAGTTGGTAAGACTTCCGTTCGAGTTTAATAAGTCCATCAGACTTTGTGTATCTAACGAGACTTTGGAAGACAAGAACGTTCAGATCAACTGGCAGATTAGAGACAGCAAAGCGAATGTCTTAAGAAGCAATTCCGACACGCGTAAAGTTCCTTCACAGACGTCCCTGTGGCTCGACAAGGTAGAGCTGCCCGAGATCGATATCTATAACGAATATGTAAGTTACCAGGCACTGATCGACGGCGAGATTTTTTCTGAAGGAACCGTCATCTTCTCATTGCCGAAGTACTTTAGGTATCAGAACCCGAATCTAAGATACGAAGTCGACGGCAACAAAATTACTATACATGCAGACACTTACGCGAAGAGCGTCGAGATAAGAAACGAGAACGACGATCTTATCCTCACAGATAACTTCTTCGACATGAATGCAGGTTCGAAGACCGTCGAGGTTATAAGCGGTGAGATAACGAACTTGAGACTTAGAAGTGTATACGACATAAATTAAGGAGGTCCCATATGAACAGCAAATACATCATCGATACAGAAGAGAACAAGTCTTTCATGAAGGGACTTACTGATGACCTACTTAAGTTCGGTCACAGGTTCCCTGCCCCGACGGGATCATCTTACTACTTAGGCGACGACGGAACGCCCTGGACAGACAGACCGCGCGAGACATGGATCACCTGCCGTATGGCGCATGTGTACAGCATCGGTTCGATCTTAGGTCACGAGGGTTCTGAAGGTCTCATCGACCAGGCTCTCAAGGGCTTAACAGGTGAGCTTCACGACGTCACTAACGGCGGATGGTATCCGGGCATAACAGCTGACGGCAAGATAATCCCTAACAAGCAGTGCTATGCACATGCTTTCGTGATCCTTGCTGCAAGCTCTGCAACCCTTGCCGGCAGACCGGGTGCAGAGGAATTACTGAAAGAAGCCCTGGAACTCTACGACAAGAGATTCTGGAACGATGAAGAAGGCCTCGCATGCGATACCTGGAACACTGAGTTTACAGTCTGCGATTCCTACAGAGGACTTAATGCGAATATGCATACAGTAGAAGCTTTCCTCGCCGTCGCAGACGTTACCGGCAATGAACTATACAGAGAGCGTGCAGGCAGGATAATCGATCATGTAATCACATGGGCGAAGAACAACAGCTGGAGAATCCCCGAGCATTTCACAAGTGACTGGACCGCTGATCTCGAGTGCAATAAGGACAGGCCCGCAGATCAGTTCAAGCCCTACGGAGCGACACCGGGTCACGGCATCGAATGGGCACGACTCATCACTCAGTGGGCAACATCAACTTACGAAGATAAGACGCAGGCTAAGGCTTATATAGATGCTGCAGAGAACCTGTTCAACAGAGCAATCGAAGATGCTTGGAACGCCGACGGTGCACCCGGTATCGTCTACACAACTGATTGGGACGGCAAGCCTGTCGTTCACGACAGAATGCATTGGACTTTGGCCGAGGCGATCAACACATCTGCGGTCCTCTATAGAGCTACAAACAATTCCAAATACGCTGACAATTATTCCGAGTTCATGCAGTATCTGGACGAGAAAGTATTAGACCACAAGAACGGTTCCTGGTTCCATCAGCTGGACCGTGAGAACAATGTCATCGGCACAGTTTGGCCGGGTAAATCCGACATCTACCACGCACTGCAGTCGACACTGATTCCCTATTGTGATATCTCTGTTTCCATAGCGGTCGCTGTAAGCAGAAAGTGAGGCCTTCCATGAAGACTGAAGTAATCGCACTCGGTGAACTGCTGATCGATTTCACGATGAACGGATTAAGCGAGCAGGGCAATAACCTCTTCGAGGCGAACCCCGGAGGCGCGCCCTGCAATGTACTTTCGATGTTAAGCAAGCTCGGAAAGAAAACCGCATTCATCGGTAAAGTCGGCGACGATCAGTTCGGCAGGTTACTGCGCGACACGATCGAAGATGTCGGCATCGACAGCACGTATCTTCTTAATGATCTCGACATCCCCACTACCCTTGCTTTCGTGCATAAGCTGCCCGACGGTGACAGGGATTTCTCCTTCTACAGAAAGCCCGGCGCAGACATGATGCTCAAGGCAGACGAGATCAAAGAGGAGATGTTTGAAGACGCTAAGATATTCCATTTCGGCACGCTCTCGATGACGGCACCCGAGGTGCGTGAAGCTACACTCAAGGCAGTCGAGATCGCAAAGAGTAAGGGCATGATCATCTCCCTCGATCCTAACCTCCGCCCTCCCCTCTGGGATTCAATGGAGAACGCGCGTGAGCAGATGCTCAAGGCGATATCGCTTGCTGACGTGCTCAAGATCTCCGACAACGAGATACAGTTCGTAACGGGAAAAGACGATTACGATGAGGGCCTCCGTTTCCTTCAGGAGAAGTTTGGCACGAAGCTTATCTGCTTGACGCTCGGCAAGGACGGAAGTCGCGCTTACTATAAGGATCTGCGCGTCGAGGTGCCGGGCTTTAAGCAGGAGCAAGTGATCGACACGACAGGTGCCGGCGACACATTCTGCGGCTGCATGTTGGACTTCGTATGCGAGCACGGTCTCGAGGAATTAAGCGAGGAAAGCTTGCGCGATATGCTTATTTTCGCGAACGCAGCAGCATCTCTCGTCACTACGCGAAGGGGTGCGATCAAGTCGATGCCCGATAAAGACGAAGTACTGAATCTTATTAGAGGAGTTTAATCACATGACCAGATGGATCAGACATTTATATCAGCCGGGCTTGCCCTTAGGTGAAGACGGAAGGCGCGTTACAGGCTCGCCTGAACATATTGAATTGTCACGCCGCGGCGCGACGGAAGGCATGGTCCTTCTTAAGAATGAGAATCGAACTCTCCCTGTTAAGGCAGGCTCGAAAGTCGCGTTGTTCGGCAAGGGTACGGTCGACTATGTAAAGGGCGGCGGAGGTTCCGGCGACGTTACGGTTAAGTATGTAAGGAACTTCTACGAAGGCATGAAGATCAAGGAAGCTGAAGGCAAAGTCAGCATCTACCACGACCTTGTGAAGTTCTACGAGGAAGATATCAAGTCGCAGTACGATGCAGGCCGCGATCCCGGAATGACGGACGAGCCTGTTATTTCTGCTGAGTTGCTGCAAGGTGCAAGTGAGTTTGCCGACACCGCGATCATCACCTTGTGCAGATACTCAGGCGAAGGCTGGGACCGCAATACTTCATCCGAGAATATCGATTTCCTCTGGGAAGGTGAGCGAAGACTCTCCGAGCTTCAGGAAGCAGTCTTCCCCAGGGGTGACTACTACTTAACGCCCAACGAGCTCCGAATGATCGAAGACGTTAAGTCGAAGTTTAGTAACATCATCGTCGTACTTAATGTCGGCGGTGTCATGGAGACAGAATGGATCAAGAACGATACTAAAATCTCGTCCGCGTTATACGCATGGCAGGGTGGCATGGAAGGCGGTCTTGCGGCAGCTGACTTAATCGTCGGCGATGCTAATCCTTCAGGTAAACTTGTCGATACTTTCGCGCGTTCTCTGGAAGATTATCCGTCGAGTTATAACTTCCACGACAGCAACGACTACGCCGAGTATACAGACGACATCTACGTAGGCTACAGATACTTCGAGACTATCCCCGGCGCCACCGAGAAAGTGATCTATCCGTTCGGCCACGGTCTGTCTTATACAAGCTTCGAGAAGAAGGTTACTGCAGTTAATATCGATGACGATAAGGTATCGGTAAAAGCAAACGTTAAGAACACCGGCGACATCGCAGGCAAGGAAGTCGTGATGCTTTACTACTCTGCTCCTCAGGGTGTCCTCGGCAAGCCTAGTATTGAGCTTGGGGCTTTTGTTAAGACAGGTCTCATCGCACCCGGCGAAAGCGAAGAAGTTACGCTTGTTCTTAACGTTTCTCAGATGGCATCTTACGATGACACGGGTAAGATAAATAAGTCTTCCTGGATACTCGAGAAGGGTAATTATAAGTTCTTCATCGGAAACAACATCCGCGAACTCGTGCAGCTTGATCAGGTGTACAGCATCGACGAAGACAGAATCATTTCTGTACAGAAAGAAAGGATCGCACCCTCTCAGCTTACAGAAAGATTAAGACCTGACGGAACCATGGAGAAGATGGATACGAAGCCTTATGCGCCCGATGTAAGCATCCTTCCCCGCATGAGCAACAAAGAGGCCGAGGGTGTATGTCCTTCTGAAAGAGGAAGAAATCTCTACAATCTTTCTGACAGAGCAGACATCATGTTCGAAGACGTTGCTGACGGTAAGAATACGCTCGATGAATTCATGGCACAGTTAAGCGACGACGATCTGATACACCTTATCGGCGGTCAGAAGAACCAGGGTGTATCGAATACTTTCGGCATTGGAAATATGCCTGAATATGGTGTACCGGAGATATCTACTGCAGACGGTCCCGCAGGACTTCGTATCCTCCCCAACGTCGGCATCTACACGACAGCATGGCCGTGTGCAACGATGCTCGCATGCAGCTTTAATGTGGAGCTTGCCGAGAGCATCGGACGTGCAACAGCAACAGAAGTTAAAGAAAACAATATAGGCGTATGGCTCGCCCCTGCCGTCAACATTCACAGAACGCCGATGTGCGGAAGAAACTTCGAGTACTACTCAGAAGACCCGCTTGTTGCAGGCAAGATTGGAGCCGCTGTAGTTACGGGTGTGCAGTCGCAGAACATCGCAGCCACAGTAAAACACCTCGCTTTCAATAACAAAGAAACGAACCGCAAGAACAGCGATTCCAGAGTGTCGGAGAGAGCCGCGCGTGAGATCTACCTGAAGCCTTTCGAGATAATCGTGAGCGAGGCAGACCCGTGGTGCATAATGACCGCGTACAACAAGGTTAACGGAATTCAGTGCTCCGAGAATGAGGAGCTCATTAACGGCATCTTAAGAGAGGAGTGGGGCTTTAACGGTCTCGTAATGACCGACTGGTGGACATCAGGCGAGCATTACCTCGAGGCCAAAGCCGGCAACGATCTTAAGATGGGAAACGGCTACCCCGACAGAGTTAAGTTTGCTTTCGAAAAAGGTGAGATCTCACACGACCACCTTTATGCCGCAGCAAAGCACGTGTTGGAATTAATATTGAGAATGGAGTGACGAATATTCAATTCTGTCAAATAATCTGTCAACGACTCCAATATTACTTCCTGATAAACTTCTGATCAGCCTCATAATCATCACTTACAAATCGCTCGACTGTCATGTGCAGATCATATTTCTCGCGAAGTTCAGCCAACTGCTTCATCATCGGTGATGCATGATGCGCATCTATCGCAGCCTGATCAGTCCATGAGTCGATAAGCAATACCGTCTCCGGATCATCGAGCGGCATAAAATACTGATACCTGAGATTGCCCTCTTCCGCTCTTATAGCATCTGCTATCCCAGACTTCTCCATCTCTTCAGCGAACGCTCTCGCACTGCCATTCTGACCTTTGTAATACAAATTGACCGTTATCATAATTCGTATTCCTCTATTCTGAAATCCTTTAAATCATTATTCATTAGAAAACCGGAGGGGCTTTCCCTCCGGTTCTTAACTGATACGATTGCTTAGATCAGCAACTCACTTCTTAGCAGTCATTGGCTGACAATAGAAGCCGGCTGCGTGCCATACAGCATCCTTTTTATTGATCGGATCATCATCTTCTGCGTTCATTAGAAGCTCGATCAACTCAGAGAATGTATCAACCGCGCGCTTGATCTTCTCTTCAGAATACAGAGCCTGATTGAACATAAGATAAGGAACGATTCCGTCAGGGGTCTCGATTATCTGGAACGCGAGGCTTCTGGAATTAACAGGAGCGTTACTCGTAACGTTCAAGCGGGTGCCGCCGATTGATCCGATATCCGTTGTGCTCATAATCTCGGAAGTCTCGTAACAGACGATACATGTATCATGCTCGAAGACGTTATCCTGCTTAACGCTCCACTCATAAGCACAGTGAGCAAGCATAACATTGGACCTGTCAGAAAGCGCCTTGAAGTATTCGCCTACAGTCATGTTCTCGTCCAATTCGAGACCAATCGTTATATAGCGGAAGAGACAACCAAACGCATTCTTCTTAATCTCGTCAGTTCTGTCGTGGAAGATCCAGTCTGCCATGACCTGATTCTTCTTTTCCATTGAAGCAATTCCAAGAAGTGCAACTGCACTGAAGAAGAGATTACGAGACAGATGGTGCTTCTTCTCGAAGGCAGCCATATCATCCAAAGAAATCATCTTTAGAGGTAAAAGCGTACGGCCGGACGGGCGGTTCTGCGTATCAGGAACGAGGTTAATACACCATTCTTTGTTACCATAAGCTTCATCAATGAATGCCTTGTCTCCCCTGTAGCGCTTGCTCTCACGAAGCTCCTCTTCGCTATTAAGATATGCATAGTAAGTATCAAGCGGAAGCTCCTCACCGTTCCAAGCCTTAACGATATCATCATTAAGAAGATGCATTCCGGTGCCGTCAGTCATGATATGGTGAATCTCCCAGAACAGGTAAACGGATTCCTCAGTCTGATAGATACCTGCATGGATCAAAGGCTCACCGATCATTATGAACGGACGCATAAGGTTCTCAGAGAGCTTCTTAAACTCCGCTTCCGTCATCTTCTCAACTGATATCTTAAGCTTCTTCTCCGGTGCGATACGCTGAACAAGAGAGCCCTCTTCGTTGAATTCAAATACGGTAAACAATGCTGCCCTGTTTGCCAAAGCCTTATTTACAGCTTCGCAGAGACGGTTCGCATCGAAGTCCTTCTCGAAGCGGTACAAGCGCGGCAGGTTCCACATGATAGTGTGCGGCGAGAAGATGCAGTAATCAAATATAGAAATCTGGTTAGGTGTAAGAGGGTGCTCCTTGCAACGTGCCTGTGCTTCGCTTTTCGCGATGTCCACGGGCTGCTTGCCTGCTTCACGCTCGTCGTAAATTGCTGCTATGCGCTCCGGCGTACACCCTGCGAAAATATCCGAAGCAAGAAGTCCCGGCAAATCGGCTTCTGACAGCACACACATCGTGCCCAGGGAGTCTCCACCCAAATGATAGAAGTTGTCGTGGATGCCGACGTTCTCGACTGACAGCGCACTCTCAAAGGCACTGCACAGGATACGCTCAGTCTCGGTGCGGGGTGCTTCATACTCCGCGCGCTCTGCTTTGGGCTCAGGTTTGGGAAGAGCTCTTCTGTTCATCTTACCGTTAGGCAGAACAGGAACTTCGTCCACCTTAACGAAATAGGAAGGGATCATGTAGTAAGGAAGATACCTTTCCATCTCGCTTCTTACTTTCATCTCGTCGAGCTCGATATCTGCTGTGTAGTACAAGCATACGAAGGCGTGAAGCTGATCCTCAAAGCCTCTTGCTGCACACCAGTCAACACCAAGAACCTTCTTACCTACAGCTTCAATCTCAGCGGGCTCGATACGGTTACCGTTGATCTTGATCATGTCGTTATTACGGCCGAGAAGAACGAGGTTGCCGTCAGGAAGTCTCTTGGCGATATCACCTGTGTGATAGATGCCGTCGATAAGGACTTCTTTCGTATGCTCGGGCAAGTTGATATATTCTCTGAAGAACGGATCCTCAATAACGATCTCGCCCTCTTCCATATCAGAAACTTCATTGCCGTCCTCATCAAGGAGCATTACATTAATCTGATCAATATTAGGCTTTCCTACAGGACACTCATCGTATTCCTTGTCGATGATGAACTCCGCAACAGGGAAGCTCGTCTCACTCATAGCATATGCATTTACGAGCTCCGGACCTTCGATGAAGTATCCGTTACAAGGCTCACTGCTTATCTGAATCTGACGGATGCTCTTACCCGGATTACCGATAAGACGAAGCAGTGACGGCGATGCAAGCAGAACTGTGATGCGGTTGTTATCAAGATACTGCTTTAGAGTGATCGGATTCTTAATTACCGCGTATGAGACTACGAACAGATGGCAGCCTTCATAGATAGAAACGATAAAACGTCTGATAGACGCATTAAAGTTCAAAGGCGAGATCAGTGCAAGACGATCTGATTCGAGAAGTCTTGGCTTTCCGGTTCTTCCGTCATATGAAGCAGCCTTAACCATCTTGATGCTGCCATACTCATGAAGAACGCCCTTAGGATTTCCTGTAGTTCCTGATGTATAGATCGCGAATGCTGCATCGTGAATGTCTGTATGCTCATATCCATCCAAAGCATCAGTCTTTAAGATCTCATTCCAAGCTCTTAAATCGATGACAGCCTTGCAGCCGCAGTCTTTCTTAATAAATGCGATACGCTCCGGCGGATAACTGTCTTCAACCAAAGTGAATGCAGCGCCCGCTTTCCATATACCAAGTATGGCAATAAGTGCGATTCCGCCTCGCGGCATGCATATAAGTACAAAGTCTTCCTTGCCTATATTCTGAGCGCGAAGCCATGCATAGACTTTGCCGGACAGCTCATCAACCTGCCGTCTGCTTATTCCTCGCGGATGCCTCTCGTCTGTCAGTGCCAAAGCATTGGGATTCTGCGCAACACTTCTCTTCCACGCATCTACAATATATTCAGTTTGTTCAATAAATGTAAGGTCCATACCCCAGCCCTCCTTCATAATCTGTGACCTTTCGATCACAAAGTAATTATCAGACTGGCATTAACTCAAACCAATGCGTAATGTCGCCACGAAGTGTCGCTTAAGCAACACTATTCATAGGAATTGTCTATTTACGCTGTATGATCCTTCTCAGATCAATCCTATATAAGATGCAGTTATCTCGGTGATCTCATTAGTTATACGATCGTATACATAGTCACCCGTTCCTAAGTCTGAACAGGTAAGCATTATGTCATTAGGATACTTATTTTGAATACCGATAATGGTACCTTGTGTTATTCCAAATTCAGGGTTCGTCGTATAAAGATCCGGCGCAGAGAATGTATGCAGGATCTCGTGCGCATATACAGCAGGAGGATTGACCATACCGTAATCGATATAGTACAGGAACACTATCTCGTTATCGCTCTCCATTCCGGGATACCAGTTACGCGTACAAGTTATCGCTGGATTATTCACATCTGTATTAAACACCGCGAGGAAAACTGCGTTATCTGCCTGATACTTTTCCTTGAGATAATCGACATCAATACACTCATCGATGTTGCTCCACATCACCTCATCATTCGCATCGTAATCTCTCTCGAACTCCACATTCTCCATATTACGGTCAACTCTTACATAATAAGCAAGATCTTCATGCGTTATGAAATCAGTTATGAACTCAGCCTCGCCGCCGTAGTTGCTTACTTGCTCTTCGAGATAATCTCCGGCTATGGAAAGATACTCGTTTACGTTATCGATTCTTTCAATATCTTCATTATTCTTAACGCTCCACCCGTATTCAACATCACTTACGAAAAGCGTAATTACAATAGTAGTACCGTTGATGTCTCCCGCGCTGCCACGATCGTTACCTCCGGTAAAGAAGGAAACATAATTTGTAAACATATTAAGCGCTGTAAAAAGTGCTATTAATGTTTTACACACACTGTGCGTTGCATAAGTATTCATCGTGGTTTCTCCGTCAGTTAACGCTCTATATTCATATGCAACGTATTTTATCAAAGAAGGTAAGGGAACGACATAAAATGCCGCCTGATTCCTTTAGTGTGGGGTGAAACAGGCGGCTATGGGGGGATGGAACTATTTATGAAATTCTTTTATGACCTTTAGTGCGGGGAGCGCATTTCCGTCGTAATCGAAAAGCGCCTGATTGGCCCACTCGTTTCCACCGGGACCTTTCTCTCCCGTGTAAGCAAGTGCAGCATCTGTTGCCCAGCCTACTCCGGGAACCGGTACCCAACCGGGCTCCCAATAGAAGAAGCCTTTGTTAAGATCTCCTCCTGAAGAACGCTTAAGAAACTCCTTCATAAACTCACACTGTCCTTCGACAGTAAGGGGGTACTCCACCTTCTCGGCGAGCTCCTTTCTTGTGGCAAAACCTTTTCGCTCAGAGGGAGCAAGCTTCTCGTAGGAAGAATAGTCCTCCATGGTAAAGCCTGTAGAAACCTCCGCTACCACAGTCTGCTTCCCGTAGCGCTTTTCCATGTCGCGCATGTTGAACTCAAGCTGCTCCATGGTGCCGTGCCAGAAAGGATAGTAGGACAGACCGATGACGTCGAAGTCCTCACCGCGCTTAATGTAGTTATCGAACCACTCAACATACATGGGATTATTGCCGCCGTTATCAAGATGGATCATCACAGGGATGGACGCATCAAACTCGCGGCAGGCTTTAATACCCGCACTTATAAAGGATGCGATGTTGTCGAATTCAGGCTTAAGTCCATATGGCCAAAGAAGGCCGTTTGTGACCTCGTTGCCGACCGCGATCATGTCGGGAGCAACGTCTTTCCCGCCCATCGCAGCAAGCACGTCACGGGTGTAGTCGTGAACGGCAGTAATTAGCTCAGGCACAGTTAAACCGCGCCACGCCTTAGGCATTGTCTGCTTGCCGGGATCGGCCCAGAAGTCTGAATAGTGAAGGCACAAAAGAACCTTAAGACCGATTTTCTTGGCGCGGCGTGAGATCTCTATGAGCTTAGATAGATCATTAGTTCCGGCGCCATAAGGCTCACCTTCTTCCGAATAAGGATCATTCCAAAGTCTTACCCTCACATAGTTGAAACCGTAGGACTTCAGGATGCTTAAAAGATCGCCTTCTTTTCCGCCGTCGTAAAACTTCGCGCCGTGGTTTTCTTCCTCGATCAGAGTAGAGATATCGGCACCTTTAATGTAGTCGTTGATCGTAATCATAGTATTCAGTCGAAGTCGAATTTCTCGAATCTTTGCATCATCGCTTTATAGCGCGTTCTTACCATCTCATTCATCTCGAGGACCTTATCCTCGGTACCCGTGAACTGGCATCTGATGCAGTAGTATTCATTCTTATCTTTGTCGAAGAACATATCGATATCGAGGTCGCGCAGGAAGCACGAGGGACATCTGTAGTTTAATCTGCCTTTTCCAGATTGAGCCATGTGGTAATGTCCTCCCCTTCTGATATTTTCTTTGTCATACCGAGAGTATACATAGGCGAGAAAGCATAGCCCTCACGGATGTAAACCTTAGCATCATCCTTCGTCTCAAGCGAGACACGTGTATCGATCGCAGGAATCGTTGCTACCGCCTTGCTGCCGCCTTCAGAAGACAGCTCACGGCACTTATACTCATACTTCAACGAATCGGGCGTCTTGCCGCCTTCCACGGAAAGCGTGATGCCCGTCATATCCTCAGGATACTCCGTAGTACCATAGCAGCCGACCATGTACTCGTTGATGGTAACCTCCGCAGAAGGATCACTCATGGAGAGGATCTTACGTTCAAACTTGATCGCAGAAGAACCCTTCTCGAACGTGATCACCGTCTGAAGTTTAACAGTAAGATCGTAGAACTCGATATCAACGGGATCCAGTGTAAGGATCTTGGCATCTTCGGTCTCGCTGAAGTGCGCCTTGGTCCTGCAAAGACAAAGATCAACTTCCTCTCCACCGTGTGATATCTTAGCCGAACGGACTGTACCCTCACCTGCATAGTGAGTGAAATATCCCGCTCTGTACTTCTCCTGAATAAGGAACGGATACGATGCATCCTGAACATGCGGAGTGCCGATTCCGACCTTCCAATCAAGCTTCGCAACATACGGCCTTAAGTCGACCATCGCACCGCCCTGATCCATATTGATGCAGGCACGCATGTAAGGATCTGTATACCAGAACACCTGCTTATCGGAACCGTAAAGAATATCTCTCCACAAAGCGCACTCCGGCTCCTCATAAGTCTTCTTCTCACGGTAGTAATCAGCAAACTCAGCCATCGTCAGATCTTTAAGCTTGCCCTCTTTCTTAAGCTTGCCGTAGTAAGCCATTCCGTCCTCGTAAGACTTCTTAAGAAGTTCATACGGAGCTTCCCAGCGGCCCATCTTGTTAAGCCAGCCGGGACCTACAAACATCATGTTGTAAGAATAGCCGTCGTTATACTTCGCAAGAGCTCTGTACTGATCGATGATATTATAAAGATACGGATACTCCCATGTCTTTGAATCATAGATCATGCCGCGCAGCACATTCTGAGGATGCGTTCCGAAGTTACTTCCGTTACCGTCGTAGCACGCGATAAGGTCTCGCGAAAGGTGAGGGATAGCAACTATACCGGAGTCTTCTTCCTCATTTGCTGCAGGAGCATGCGTATTCTGCTTCGAAGGTATCCAGGGGTTCCAAGGGCCCCCGTCGAAAAGCGTATACCACGAGTTATTACATGTGTGGTAAGCCTTGGGACCTTCCTCCCAGCAAGTTGCTATAGCACACTTAACAGAAGGGTACTTACTCTTAATGTAGTTAGTAAGATCTGCATCCATGTAGTAAGAACCTGTCGACTCCGGATAGAACCCGAAGATGTCGTAGAACTTTCCGAATACATCGTCTACGATCCTGATCTTATCCTCCATGGAGAACATCCAGATACAGAAATCCTTGGTGTTGTATTTCTTCCTGAACTCCTCACAGGGAAGGCCCAACAATGACAGCGCTATCTCGTCACCGTATGTGTCGTGATCGTGCTTTGCTATGCCAATCGCCTCTTCGTTGAAAAGACTGGCATATGTCATCTGAATCGTAGTCTTAAGACCATTCTTGTGTGCCGTCTCCTGCTGGAATCTGAATATGTCCAAAGACTCCGTTAAGAGCGACTTTCTACCTATATCCTCCTTCTTCCCCTGCCCTGTCACCTTCTCGGCGTACTCGGGAACCATCTCGGGTCGATGGATGATATTCACAACAAAATCATTTTGCATTGTAATAATTCTCTCCTTAGAATTAGCCCTTTGAAGCGCCTCCTGTGACACCTTCTACGTAATACTTCTGCATGAGCATGAACAATACGGAGATCGGGATGGATATGAGAAGTCCGCCTGCACAGAAGATTGAGAAGTAGTGAGACTTCAAGTCCTTACCAAGCATGTTGTAAAGACCGATCGCTACTGTCCAGTCTGAAGAGATACCGGAGTTAAGCATGAGCTTAGCGAATACGAAGTCTGCCCAAGGAGCAAGGAATGCACTTATAACTGTATATACGATGATAGGCTTGGACAGAGGAAGGATGATCCTGAAGAATATCTGAATCTCAGAAGCACCGTCCAATCTCGCGGCCTCTCTGATCGTTGTCGGGATAGTATCCATAAAGCCCTTACATATCAGGTAACCGAGACCTGCACCTGCAGAGTATACGATAACCATACCGATGTGGCTGTTTGTAAGTCCCAGCTGCTTCATTACGAAGTAAACAGCGATCATGGACAATACGCCAGGGAACATGTTGAGGATGATGGAGAATTTCATCATCTCATGTCTGCCCTTAAATCTCATACATGAGAATGCATAAGATACCATCAAAACGAATGCTGTCGAGATGATACAAGAGAACGTCGCGATGATGAACGTATTCTTGAACCACGCTACGTACTGACATACCGAATCAGGTTCGAACAAAACGATCTTGAAGTTATCAAGTGTCCAGCCCTGAGCCGGGAAGAAATGCATCGTATCGATTCCCCTGTACTTGGAGAATGCTGTTACGAGAAGCCACAGGATCGGGATGATCCAAATGAATGCGAAGATAGCGATGAGAGCATTGATGATAACGGTCGATGTAAGCTCTGACTTCTTCTTCGAACGGAGTTTCTCTTCTCTCATAAAGTAATTGTCATTTTTGCTGATTGTCTTAGCCATTACTGATAACTCTCCTCTCTTCCGCCTGCAAGGAACTTCGAGAACGCTATGAGCGAGAATACTGCGCAGATAACGAATACGATGATTCCGATAACGGATGCCATCTTGTAGTTGTAGTAATCATTGGTCAACCTGAACAACCAGGTAACGAGAAGGTCAACTTCCTTCGCGTTTGCATTAGCAAGCTGCTGATTTGTAGTAACGTATACATCCTGAGTTAGGAGGTAGATAACGTTGAAGTTGTTGATGTTTCTTACGAAGTCTGTGATAAGAGTAGGTCCCTCAACGAAGAGCACATAAGGCATTGTAATATGCCAGAAGATCTGCCAAGCATTAGCTCCGTCGAGCTTAGCTGATTCGACCTGTGACTCCGGGATATTGAGAAGTACGCCTGTAGCTACGAGCATCTGGTAAGGTACACCTACCCAGATATTGATCATGATGATCATGAACTTAGCCCAGCCGGGATTTGTAAGGAACGGTATATATGTAAGGTGACTGGCAACAAGGCCGATTGATTTCAGGAATTCAGTAAGGCCGACACTTGTGCAGAAGCTGTTAACGATACCTGTATCTCCGAAGAAATATCTTACGAGGAGCAATGTAACGAACTGCGGAACTGCGATAGTAACGACGAACAATGTTCTCCAGATCTTAGGGAACTTTACCTTACGGTATGTGATGAGCTTAGCAAGAACGATACCTCCAAGGAAGCAGGTAAATGTTGAGAAGAAAGCCCATACGAGTGTCCATCCTAATACCTTGAAGAAGGCATAACCGAAAGCGGAGCTTCCGCTGGACAGACTTAAGAGGTTCTTAAAGTTTGCAACGCCTACCCATGTAAAGAGAGCCGAAGGAGGCATATGCATCTGATCGTAGTTTGTAAAAGCGATCGCGATGAGAATAAGGATCGGGATGACATTCATGAGAATGACACCGAGGGTCGGAAGAGCAAGAAGAGTGATATTGAATCTTCCGTTTACGAGAGACTTAACATCCTCGACGAAAGTTGCGATATGCACACCATTCTCACTGTCCTGCTGGAGTTCATAAGCACGCTTGATGTTATGTATCCAAACAAGAATAAATACTATGATAGCGAACAGAGCAATAACGGAATTTAAGAGGATAAGGAATGAGTTATCTCCCTCGATTACCGTATTCTGCATAGTTAGCGGATCAAACTGGGTTGAACGAACTGTATCACCCAAGGTTCCGAACTTGGCAAGATTAGGGGCTGCATAGAATATGCACATTAATACAAATGCTGCCTCGAGAAGCATTGTCAGGAAACCGACTACAAACTTCTTTCTTGCGAAGTAACCGGCACCCATCAATACAGTTGACAGTTTAACGGCGACATCACCTTTTGTAATAGCCTTGCCGAAATCAGTAAAGTAATTCGCAATCCCCTTGAAGAAATTTACGAAGGCTTCACCGAAAGTCTTGGCGTGAACTTCTTTATTGCTTGCCATATGAAACCCCTCTATTTGCTAATTCTTTCCGTAGAAAACGCCTCATATGTGTATATGCATATGAGGCGTCCCCGGAAAGATTAAATCTTATTAGACTACAGGTGCCTCGATACCTTCAACAGCCGTATCAAGGAGTGTCTGGAGATCCGTTCCGTCAGGGTTACCTGAAGCGAGGATCTCACCCAATGTCTGGGAAGGAGCCCAGTAGTTGCCTCCTACACGCTGAGGTGTAGCATAATCAGCCTGAGCAGCCAAAGCAGCGATAGCAGGATTAGCCTGAACTTCAGGAGAGTTAGCTGCAGCGATGTTCGAAGGTCCAAGACCTCTTGCATTGAATCTGCCGATCTGAGCGGATTCGTTTGTGAGGTACTCAGCGAGGAGCATTGACCAGCCGATCTGATCAGAATAAGCATTTACACCAACGAGCTTACAACCTGAGAAAGAAGACATCTGTGTTTCAGTTCCATTGAGGTTGTATGTAGGAAGCTTAGCTGCTGCATAGTTGTCGCCCCATGCTTCCTGAGCTGTCTCAGCTCTCCATGTACCGTTAACGCAAGCAGAGATCTCGCCGTTTGCAATAGCTGTAGCCTGCTCATCATCTGTCATGTTAACAAGAACGCCTGTACCGAAGTAATCGATGATTGCCTGAGCAACATCTGTACCGCCGGCCTCATTCCAAGTACAAGAATTTGTAGTACCGTCGTCGTTAAGTGTAAGTGTAAGACCTGCACCTGCGAAGAATGAATAGAGGTACCAACCACTTGAAAGATCCATACCGATCTTTGTTCCGGAAGCTTCAGCTGCTGCGATCATGGAATCGAGAGACTGAACATCTTCCTCTGTGTATATAGAAGAATCGTAGAACATGAAGTAACCATTGTCTGCTGTCATAGGATAAGCGTAGAGCTGTCCGTCAACTGTAGCTGCATCAACAGCACCTGCTACGTTCTCATTTGCTACATCGTATGTATAGTAAGCATTGATGGGCTGCAGCGCACCGGCATCTACGAGAGCCTGAATCTGATCGTCTGCAAATGTAAAGACGTCAGCAGCTGCCTCGATATCAGTGAGAACTGTATCCTTACATGTTGACTCAGACTCAGAACCGAGCTGAATGTCGAATGTAACATCAGGATAAAGAGCAATGAACTCATCGATAAGTCCCTGTGTGTAAGCCTGGTCTTCCTCAGAAGCCCATACTGTCAAAGAGACTGTTCCCTCTGTAGCTGCAATAAGATTCTGAATAGCGTCATCTCCGACAGCGCCGCCGCCAGCGGAAGTTTCATCAGTATTGCCTGAACAGCCAGCCAATGATCCGATGAGCATGGAAGCTACTGCAGCAAGTGCAACAAACTTTCTCATTTTCATATGGATGTGTCCTCCCCATAACTATTGTGAGTTTTCTGCCGATTGCGTGCAACCGGTTGTTCTACTGTAATGATAAAACTTTTATCAAAATTATCAAGCCGGAATTTCAAATATCGCGATTTTTTATGCTACTTCCACAAACAACATTCAAAAACGCGTACACTATGCACAATTAACGGGTGCTTTTCGAGGTGTGCAACAAACGCAAACTAAAAGTGCAACCTGTTGCAAAGACGAAGGAGGCGTTCTCTTGCAACGGGCTGCACCAAAACCTTTTAAACTCTGTAAACCCTTACTGCGTGGACCTTTTGAAGGTTACGTCGTAGTGAAGAAGCTTCTTGTATGGGACCTCTTCCCCTTTCATTACCGAGATCAGCATCGCGCAGGCTTCTGAGCCAAGCTGCTTAGGATCATAGTCAAGAGATGTGATAGGCGGCTGATAAGACTCAAGAACCGGACTGTCATAGAAGGAAGCAATTCTTATGTCATCAGGAACCTTAAGGCCCTGCTTTCTGATCTCATCAAGCACATACACACAGATCATGTCATCAGTACAGATTATGCAGTCTACATTATTAGACAGAGCATCACTGACATTTCTTATAGTATTGACCTTACTGTCTGAATTCATGTAGATAATGCTGTCGTCAGGCTCCATGTCAAGTGACTCGAACGCCTTAAGATAGCCTGCTTTTCTTGATCTGTTAACGACATGATTCTCGTCACCGCCGATCAAGGCAAGTCTCTTCATTCCCTTAAGCAGAAGGATCTCTGTAAGTTCCTTACACGCATCGATATGATCATTATCAATCTGATGTACATTCTTATAAGGCGTGGAACCTATAGTAACAAAAGGAATTCCGGATTCGAGCAGGAACTCGACACTGGGATCTTTATAGAGAGTTCTGGCCAGGATTACTCCGTCAACTTTCCTGTTCTTAACGATTCTTTCAAGGCTTACGAAGTTATCCTCATATACCATGGACAACAATATGTCGTGATCGTTCGCAGTAGCTATGTCGGATACTCCGATCATACACTTCTGGAAGAAAGGCAGTTCAGTAACCGTGGAATCACCCGGAATAACCCAAGCGATATTATAAGTCTTAGACTGGGCAAGCCCCTTAGCCAATGGGCTCGGATGATAATCATGCTCCTTGATGTAGTTAAGGACCCTCTCTCTTGTAGCAGGTCCTATTCTTCCCTTACCTGAAATGGCACGGGAAACTGTGGTCTTAGATATCCCGAGCTCTTTAGCAATGTCGTCGATTGTAATCTTTACATCGGCCATTCATAGAGTCCTTAGTGTTTTTTTGCGCATTCGGGCGTAGAAGATCCGCAACCGGTTGTGCTATAGTTATTCTAACAATATTGCCTCGAAAATACAAACAAGTTTGCAAGGAGTATTTTATGAAACCTGAACAATACTTATTCGGATGCGCCTACTACGATGAATATATGCCTTCTTCCCGCATAGACGAAGATTTTAAGCTTATGAAAGACGCTCACATGAACGTCATAAGGATCGCTGAATCAACCTGGTCGACATGGGAGCAAAGAGAAGGTGAATTTGACTTCTCCTCTCTTCTCAACATGCTTGAGAAAGCCCGTGAATACAGCCTTTACGTCATAATCGGCACCCCTACATATGCATTTCCTTCCTGGCTTTCGGACATGTGCCCGGAGGTGTTGACGGAAACCTCATCAGGACGTGCTCTATATGGTCACAGACAGCTAATAGATATTACTAACGAGACTTACCGTAAATATGCCGAGAGAGTGCTTCGCAAGATGCTTGATATTATCAAGCCCTATAACAACATAATCATCGGTTACCAGCTAGATAACGAGACCCGTTCAGGCGGTGCCATGGGTAAAGACATACAGAAGATTTTTGCGCAACAAATGAAGGAAAAGTATAAAGGTGACTTGGGTGCCTTTAATCTTGAGTTCGGAATGGACTACTGGTCGAACAAAGTCCCGTCATGGGAAGCTTTCCCTGACGTAAGAGGCACAATAAACGGATCTTTAAGGGCTGAATACAAGGCTTTCTTAAGAGATGTCATCTCGGAATTCCACGCATGGCTTAAGGGCATTATCGACGAATACCGCACTCCTTCCCAGTTCATTACTCATAACTTCGACTTCTCATGGGTAGGATACTCATTCGGAATGCAACCGGAAGTAAACCAGGCGCAGGCGGCCGTCTCATGCGACATCGCAGGAGTTGATATATACCATCCCACACAGGAATCGCTGACAGGTGCCGAGATTGCCATGGGAGGAGCTATCGGAAGATCACTTAAGAAAGATAACTATCTGGTATTGGAGACTGAAGCTCAGGGACGGCCTTCGTGGACGCCATTCCCCGGACAGCTGACGCTTCAGGCTCTGTCCCATATATCTTCAGGCGCGGGATCTGTCATGTACTGGCACTGGCATTCGATCCACAATTCATACGAGACATATTGGAAAGGCATATTAAGCCACAACCTTAAGCCCAATAAACCATACTACGAGCTTTCTGAATTCGGTAAGTTCATGGAAGAACATCAAGTGGACTTAGCCTACCTTAACAAAACTTCCGATGTTGCCATGCTTCTTGATAACAGAAGTCTTACCGGCATCGATGAATTTCCTCTAAACGGAGAAGAAGCCTATAAGGGCGATTCGGAATACGATTACAACCACATGATGCGCCGTTGGTTTGATGCCTGCTACAGGATGAATATCGAGACCGACTTCGTATATGCGGAAGATGATCTGTCTTCATACAAAGTACTGATCGTTCCGGCTCTGTATTCCGCATCAGAAGCAACGATCAGTAAGCTTCGCGAATTCGTTAATAACGGAGGACATCTCATTCTTACGCCTAAGTGCCTGTTCTCCAACGAGCATCTCAAGGTATATCACGACGATCAGCCTCACGGGTTTACAGACCTTACGGGAGCGACTTACGATCAGTTTACAATTCCTCAGAGTGTCGGATTTAAAGGCTCCCTCCATCTTACCGGCAAGGCAGAAGGAATAATAGAGTTCTACTCTCCTCTGTCTTCTGACGGCGCATCCGTATTAAGTTCCTACGATCATCCTTACTGGGGCGAATATGCAGCAGTTTTAAGAAAGGGCACTGTCACAACTGTAGGATGCATTCTCGATGAGCACGACACCTCAGAGGTGCTGTCAGATGTATTAGCCAACGCAGGAATCAATATTCCTGCCGCATCATTCCCTGTTATCGTCAAGAAAGGCATTAACAGGAAAGGCGAATCGGTCACCTTCATCTTTAACTACTCGATGGAGCCTGCTGATTATGTAATCACCAATGATTGCAAAGACCTAATGACCGGAGATGCATGCAAAGAAGGCGCACGCATTACATTATCCCCGTGGGGATATAAGATTTATCTTGGGACTTAAGACGGAACCATAGATACGTCGTCGAACGCACCCCATACACCCGGTGTGGGATTATGTACATATATGCAAATCGAGACTGTCGTAGGCTCAGTTATCTCGATATCGCTGATAACGATCTGTGACCACTGCTGCCAGCCCGTGACTGAAGAATGACCGTCATAAATAGTTCCATTAACGGTAATATCCACGCCTATCTGATCTGAATCACCGCTGTCTCCGCCTTCAACCCATGCACTGAATTCATATGTTCCGGGTTCAAGATTGATCAGCTGAACTGCAGTAAAATCATCGCTTCCGTCTGCCGAATAGAAGTGCAATGATCCTGATCCTGTTCTGGCATTGGAAGATGCATCTTCCGTGTTAAAACCGGTTATCTCCCAATCGTTAAGTCCGTCTTCAAATCCGCCGTTAACAACGACCTCACCCTCTGCGGTAACAGGCACAGGAGTAGGTGTAGGAGTTGAAGTTGCTTCAGGTACAGGGGCATCCGTTCCGGTCCTTATAAAATGGAATGTACGAAGTGACTCAAGCGGATGGCCTTCGAAGTCAAACAGGGCCTGATTATCCACAGCACTTCCGCCGTAGTAGACACCTGCATCATCAGGATCATATTCATCTGCAAATACAGAAGCCCATCCGGAACCGTTACGGTTCCAAAGAATCATATTTGATTCAGCGATGGCATTATCGATAGTTCCATCTTCACGGCAGGCAACTTCAACAGGGATCCATGCAGGTTCCCAATAACAGATACCAATTCCAGCTGAACCGACATCAGTCACGGCACGCGTTACCGCGCTTAACATATCCGCCTGTCCCTGGGGACTTATACGATAATTCTCTATGCCGTCAGATCCCTCACCAATAGTATTGGGGAAACCGTCACCATCCTGAAGTGTATATGACCATGAACACTCCATAACCATTACCTGCTTACCGTAAGTCTCAACAACATAGCTTAAAACCTCTGTCAGATTCTCTGTAGAGCCGTGCCAGTAAGGGTAGTAAGATGAAGCAAAGATATCATAATCAACTCCATATGTATTAAGCTGATCCGCATAGAATGAATACGCATTCTCACGTTCGGGATTGGCAAAATGCATTGCGATTCTGATAGAACCGTCAAAGTCTCTTACAGCTTCAGATCCTCTTTGCATAAGAGAAGTCATAGAAGGCCAGTCCTCATATCCGCAGAAGCCGTTAGTCGTTTCATTACCAATCTGCACTATGTCTATATCGGCGCCCTGATCAGCGATATATCCCAATGTGTGATAAGTAAAATCGTAAAGAGCATCTCCTCGTTGTTCGAGATCCATGTCAGCCCACTCACGTGGGACCATCTGCTTAGAAGGGTCTGCCCAGAAATCAGAATAATGGAAATCCAGAATCACCTTAAGTCCTGCATTACCTGCAAGATTAGCGATAAGCGCTGCCGTATCAGTATCATTATGTCCGCCTCCGAATGTCCTTCCTGACGAATCGTAAGGATCATTCCAAACACGAATACGAACATGCGTTACGCCGCACTCAGCAAGCAGATTAAAGAACCCCTGATTATCAAGAACGTTGCCGTCAAAGTCATAGTAAGTAACGCCGCTTTCAATCTCAGAAAAGTAAGATGACACATCAACACCCATGATAAAGTCATCTCCTACAGCCTCATTGCGTTCAACGTATATATCCGAATGCTGCACATTCATGTCGAGTGCCGGGAGCCCGTCGTCAGAACAGGAACACATAATTCCAAGCCCCAAAGACAAAGCTAAAGCTGCGGAAACTAACCTTTTCGATGTTGTCATAATGCACCTCACTTAAAGATAACGAAGGTCTGCGGTCTTAACTTAAGTGTACCATTCTCCATCTTGCCCTCCCCCACGGACCACACGGGGCGAACGTTACCCAAGTCAACATCCGCAAGAGCATCCGAATTAGAAGGGTTAACCGCGATCTTAAGATCGCCTCTCCTGTATACGAGAAGCGGCGAATCCTCACGGCTGTAGAGCACCTCGAAGGGAGCATCAGCACTGAGGCTGTCCTCGGAGTGCCTTAGCTTTAACAGGCTTTTTATAGTGGAATATAAAGAGTCGGGGATCTTCGTCTCAGACTCTACTGTCGGTGCATCCGCTGCAGGATCGCAAGGAAGATAGAGCTTTCCTTCGCGTCCCGCTTTAACAACAGCATCGTCCCACTGCATAGGTGTTCTGGAGCCTGTGCGCGTATACCCTCCCTCAAACGAGTTAAGCTCAAGGTACTTCATGCCGATCTCATCTCCGTAATAGATAAACGGCACCGTCGGAAGCGTCAGTATGAACGATATCGCAAGCTTGCGCTCGCGGTCGGACAAACCGTAAGAGATTCTCGTCGTGTCGTGGTTACCCGTGATCAACGAGAAGTAACCGTTGTCCTTAACCGCCTCGTAAGCAGGGACAAACTCTTTCAGAAACTTCTCACAAGATACCCCGGAATCAGTGCGGAAATAACTTCTGTCCCCGCCTTCCGTCTCATAATCACGCACGAGGAAATTGTAACCGTTACCTCCGTGATCGAGGAAGAAATCCATATCAAAGCCTGCTTCGTTAACCGCGATGTAAGGGCAGCACCATTCTGACACGAATTTTGCCTCCGGAAACTTCGTCTTGATATCGCCGATCATTTCCCTCCAGATAGCTGCAGTCTGATGCCAAGTGTCATCGCCCTTAACAAGGCTGTCCGCCATATCTACACGGAAGCCGTCGCATCCCATCTCAAGCCAGAAGAAACATACATCCTTAATCGCTTCGCGCGTCGCCTTAGCCTCCTCGGAATCCATTGAAGACTGCCAGCTTTCCTTAGGGGCTGTCCAACCGTAGTTAAGAGCAGGCTGGCACTTAAAGAAGTTAAGAAGGTAAGTTCCGTTTCTTTCCGTCTCACCACCAATATAAGGACGTCCGGGAATGCCCTTGAACCACGAATCGGTCCAGATGTATCTTCCGGAATACTCGTTAGTCTCAGGCTTCGAACTCTGCTTAAACCACTCGTGCTCCTCGGAAGTGTGTCCCGGAACCAGGTCAAGCAAAATGTGCATTCCTCTTTTATGAGCCTCTTCGAAAAGCTTCTTCGCATCATCGTTAGAGCCATATCTTGAAGCCACTTTCTTATAGTCACGTACGTCATACCCCGCATCCTTGAAAGGCGAGTCGTAAATAGGATTAAGCCATATGGCATCACAGCCAAGATCCTTAACATAATCGAGCTTGTCGATGATACCCTGAAGCGTTCCTACCCCCTCACCTTCAGGCGAGTAAAAGGACTGCGGATATATCTCATAAAATACAGCATTCTTTAACCAATTCTCAGACATAGTCTTCTCCTGAACTTATCTTCTGATTATTCAATGATCTCTCTTAAAACGCTGATTCTGGGGCTCGGCAGACTGATGGGGAATGACGGCGACTGCTCTGTTTGGATGTAGCACGCATCCATCCCGGCTCCCATCGCACCTCTTATATCTGCGAATTCATCGTTACCGATCATCACACAAGAGGAAGGATTCTTGCCGTCCAATGCTGTCTCGTAGAAAGCAAGCGAAGGCTTCTTCACTTTAAGAGCCGACGATATCATCACACCGTCAAAACAATCGTAAATTCCAAGTGCCTTTAACTCGGGCACAGTAAAACACGACTGCGCATTAGAAAACAGGAACACCTTCTTCCCTCTTCTTCTAAGCTCCGTCAACAATTCCTTCGCCCCGTCGAAAAGCCTGAGCTTAACTGTAGATATGCTTCTGAACATAACAGCAGTATCGTTCAGCTCCTGTTTTGTCACCTTAACGCCGCGCTTATCATAAAGACCTTTAAAGACATTAAGAAGATCTATCTCAACATCATTAGCCTCAAGCTTATGCTTGCCTCTGCGCATCTTCTTTATAAGATCCAACGTCTCTTTCTCGCAGAGTCTGCCGTATTCCGAACGAAGCTCATCATCGTTATATGAAGCCCCCTTAAGACTCATGTATCTTGCCATGGAAGTCCAAAGAATGGGTTGTGATTCATCAGTCCTTATGTCAACGAGCGTGCCATAAAGATCGAACATGAAGTATTCTTTATCGTCAAACATTATTATCCTCTTAAGAAACTAAGTTATTTGTCCTTACAAATATCCATCTCAATTACAGTCCAGTCGTTTCCGTCATGCTCATATGATTCACGCAGACCGTTTTCTCTGAAGCCTACACTGCTATAACAGTTATAAGCGGACATATTATTATCGAACACTCCAAGACTGACCTCATCTGCACCGTATATCTCAAACACATACTTCAGTCCAAGTCTAAGCATCTGACTTCCATATCCGTGGCCTCTCTTCGCGGGATCAACAATGACAAATCCAAACCGTACTTTCCTGTCATCTTCTCCGGGAGTTCTGACCGTAAAAAAACCGACAAGTCCGTCTTCATCAAACGCTACAAGGGGAAAGAATCTCGTGTTATCTTCCCGCCCTGAAACAACTTCCAATAATTTCTCTTCTGAAACAGGAAAATCTCCCATCATCCCGGCTGACCACTTATAAAACTCTTCAGGTTCACTTGTCCAGGTGATGATCGTCTGTGCATCCGGCGCACGAAATGGTCTTAACCTAAGCATAACTGCCTCCTGCAAACTTTCTATTTGCTGATAATGTAATCAGGCCTTACGGCATCAAGATCAAGACTCCAGACCTCATCAGACATGGTGTAGCATAATACACCCAAATCTCCTGACTGAACCCAGAGATTATAGCTGTCGTTCTCCCAACAGATGCCCCAGAAATCCCACTTCCTGCAGGGCTCGAAGGTGAACACTTCCTCATCATCAGCGGAATAAATATTAACCACGATCATATCATCATGCTGAGTCATATATGCATAATACTTTCCGTCATAACTTGAAGTCTTCTCGATCGTAAAACTGCCATACTCTGTACCGGGAGCAGTCTGGGAAACTACGCAAGAACACAGGGTAAAAACCGCTGCTATACTTAACATAATCACAAGGAGCTTTCTCATTTCTATCCCCTTTCCTGAAACTTAATGGTCCTTATCGCTTCTTCAATTATACATTAGAAAACCTGAGAGCATCCCTCATGTATATGCTGTAAAATAATAGAGAATACTAGCGGGAAAGGAATTACTGATTATATGTGGCTGATAATTCTTGGGCTCACGATGCTATGCGCCATAGCAGGGCTTATCTACCTGACAGCAGCTGTCAGGCGGTTCGCGTTGCCCAAGAAACTTACCGGGAAAAATAAAGTTCTCGGCACTGCCCTCGCAGCCGCATTCATTCTGATTCCGTTCCTCATCATTAACTTCACCTTGGGCCTTATGAACGCGGTTGTAGTGCTGATACATGTGATGTTGTTTTTCGCGCTGTCTGCAGCTGTCGTTCATATATACAAACGCCTCTGCCGTCGCGAGCCGAAGTTTTTCCTGCAGGGGTGGCTGGCACTTATCGTGTCTGTCATTTACCTCGGGGTCGCGTTTTTCCTATGTGAGCACGTGTGGCAAACGAACTACACTCTCACCACAGCGAAAAGCATCTCTCCCCTTCGTGTCGCGATGTTTGCAGACTCGCACTTAGGTACCACTTTCGACGCGGACGGACTTGAAGAATACCTTAAAGCTATCGAAGCGCAGTCCCCGGACATACTGCTCATACCCGGGGATTTTGTTGACGATTCTTCTGAGCGTGAAGACATTATCCGTGCCTGCGAAGCACTTGGGCGCATGGATCTCCCCTACGGTGTCTGGTTCTCATTCGGCAACCACGACGAGGGGTATTATAATTCGAGAGATTTCTCCGGCGACGAGCTGCGTGAAGCTTTAATCTCGAACGGTATACATGTGCTTGAAGATGAGTGTGTACTCATAGACAACAGTTTCTATGTAGTAGGGCGCCTTGATTCAGGTTATGAACGCATGGAGATCGCTGACCTTCTGTCGGGACTTGATACAGACCGATATATCATCGTAATGGATCATGAGCCTAACGACTACGATAATGAATCTTTATCTGCGGCAGACCTTGTACTGTCCGGCCACACACACGGAGGCCAACTCTTTCCTATCACATATGTCGGCGTTGCGCTGGGGATCAACGACTACACCTACGGATATGAGCGGATCAATGATACGGATTTTATAGTAACTTCAGGTATCTCCGACTGGGCGCTTAACTTCAAGACAGGGACTTACTCTGAGTACGTGATAATTGATATAAACGGATTATGAGTAATTACTGACTGTATGTGCCGAAGCCTGCTACGGCTTCGTCTACCGTCATAGTGCCTGTTCCTACTCCGTAAGCGGCCAGTCTTAACTGAATTATGGCATCATCCTTAAGGCCGATTTCTTCCGGGGACAGGATGCGTGATTCAGGGATATCGCCGAATGCCGCGTACATGCTGTTGAAAGACAGGTCACGCGTAGGTGACATAAGCCCCTTCTCCTGAGCCATGTTGTTAAGCTCCGCGGAAGTGATCAGGAACCTCATAAACTCGTTGGCCATCTCGAGATTCTCACTGTCTTTGTTGACGGAGAACTGAAGATTCGGCATATCAAGGAATGTGGCGCCGTCATCCGACATCGGAATCGGAACAAAGGTATAAGCGAATGGATTAGCTATAAACGCCTCCGAGCGGCTCTCACGCTTTCTGGTACCCGAGACCGTATCTCCAGAGGCAGTCATCATGGGAACATCGCCTTCAAAGAACCTCATGATAACGGCATCATAATTATTCTCGATCTCACCGCAGACCTCGAGGTCCACCCCACAGTCGCTAACAAACTGCTCTATCCTCTCAAGGGTAGGACGCATATACTCGCCTGAAGAAGGATCAAGGGAATTGAAGTCTGCGACAACCTGTGCGTCACCTGCTACAGTCCCGCAGAAATACGGATAAGCCGCCAGGGTGAAAAGTGACGTTGTCTCTTCGTTGGTGAAGCCCATTATCGGGCTGTCGTACCCCCTCGCGCGCAGTGCATCACACACCTCCACCAATTCAGTATATGTAGTGGGTACCGCAAGTCCCTCCCTCTCGAAAAGGTCAGTATTTACGAGCATACCGTAAGTGTTCGAGAACACAGGCACCATAGGGAGCGACCCATCAGCAGTATTCAGAATGATATTAGGGCGGATGCAGTCCAGATCAAGTCCCAAAGCGGGGTCAGACAGGTCCTCGGCGTGCTCTATTGAAGAGCTGTACTGATCTCTTCCGTACATCCATGAGTAGTTTACATAGATGTCGGGAGCATCATTGCCGTTAAGGACCGTACCGATCATGTTGTTATAGTCATCTATCTTAGTGTAAGTCAGCTCCACATTTGGATAGAAATCATTGAAATGATCGAATTCGGTCTCCAGAGCCTCGAAGTTATCATAACCGCCGGCAATATTGATCTGGCAGCTTATCGAAGCATCAAGTGACGGCGAGAAGACTTTGGCAGCCGTATCTTCCTGTACCGCAGTACTGCATGCGGCAAGTTCCAAGACCATCAGCGCCGATAAAAGAATACTTGTCATCTTCTTCATGATTGTTTCCTCTCTTCCCGGATCCTGCGGATCTCTTTAATTACTAATTTGATATCGATAGGTTTTGAAATATGTCCGTTCATACCTGCGTTCAGACACTCAGTGACATTCTCGGAGAAAGCATCCGCAGTCACTGCGATGATCGGGATAGAAGAGACACGGGAATCCGGCAGTGCCCGGATCGTCCTGGTCGCTTCAAGTCCGTTCATCAGAGGCATCTGTACATCCATTAGGATCATCTCATAAGAGCATCCCCCCGCCGAGCTGACCATATCAACACAGACCTGTCCGTTCTCAGCACGCTCGGCGGTTATGCCGAACATATTAAGCATGGCGGAGACGATCTCCCAATTGATGTCATTGTCTTCTGCAACAAGCACCTTCATGCCCTGAAGATCCGAATAATCCTCTTCAGGTTCGATCGAAGTCGGTTCCTTGCCGATCAAATTGTTGATCTTATCGTAGAGCGTGGAGCGGAACAGCGGCTTACTGACGAATCCGTTAGCGCCCGCTTCCTTAGCCTTCTCCTCGATATCCGACCAGTCATAAGCTGATATAAGCAGAATCGGTATCTTGGCATCTACCTCGGAACGGATGCGGCTGATAGTCTCGATGCCGTCAATATCAGGCATCTTCCAGTCGACGATGATGACATCGTAATCTCTGCCCTCCTGATGCCTGTGCTCTATCATGCCGAGGGCTTCCAGACCGCTTCTGCTCTGTTCGGTGGAAGCACCCAGAGACTCAAGCGTATCAACAGCTGTCTCGAGCATGACATCATCGTCATCAATGATAAGCACGTCGATGGGATCAAGTCTCATCTCTTCACGCTGCCTCTCTGCTACAGGGATATCCAGAACGACCGTAAATGTTGTTCCCTTGCCCATCTCGCTTTGGCATTCGATAGTACCGCCCATCAGATCCACCATCTGCTTGGTAATGGCAAGACCGAGTCCGGTTCCTCTTATGCTGTTGACACGGCTGTCCACCTGGCGTGAGAAAGGCTGATACATAGTCTCGATGAATTCCGGGCTCATGCCGATACCCGTGTCCGCCACGACATAGATCAGACGAACACAGCCGGATACGGGACTGTCTTCCTCGTTCATATCAACACTTATACGTCCGCCGGGCTCCGTGTACTTGATGGCATTGGAGAGGATATTGATATAGATCTGGTTTAATCGCAGCTGATCCGTATACAGGTATTCTTTCTCCATACGGTTGATATGGAAACTGAATTCCAGATTCTTCTCCTTGATCATCGGCTGCGAGATATTAACGAGATTCTCGACTGTCTCCACGATAGAGAATGTCAGCGGACTGAGTTTAAGCTTGCCGCTCTCCACCTTGGAGATATCCAGAATATCGTTGATCAGAGTCAGAAGATGATTACCGGCAAGGCTTATCTTCCTTAGGCTCTCTTCCGTTGACTCCCGGTCTCCGAGATTCTTCTCGGCGATGGCAGTAAGTCCTATGATCGCGTTCATAGGAGTGCGGATGTCGTGTGACATAGTTGAGAGGAAGTCTGTTTTCGCTTTGTTGGCTTGTTCGGCTTCTCTTGCCGTGATTTGAAGTCTCTTGTTAAGTGCCAGCACGTAGAACATATCGCACAGGAACAGGATCAAAAGCCCCACAGAAACGACGCTGAACAGAGGCCAGTCATTCTGATTCACTTTAAGATCGCTTGCCGGAACGAGGCTTACCAACGTCCATCCTGAGGTGGCATCTACGGGAGCGAAGGCAAGGATACATTCCTGCTCGTGCGAGTTAAACATCGAGACTGAACCTGTCGAAGTAGTAATTCTGTCGAACAGCTGATTAGTCGATTCGAGGTCCGATGAATTATAGGATGTATAGAACTCGAAGAAGTTGGAATTCTTAAAGTTGGGATCCTTGATGATATAGTTACCGTCCGAATCTATCAAGGCAAGCTCGGCGTTCACAAGTTCAGACTGCGGGAAGATCCATTTCTGCTCGATTTCCGAGATGGGGATTATTCTCATCAGCACAGCATCCCTGGGAACTCCGTTCTCATCATACAGCGTGACAGCATTACAAAAAGAAAGAGACTGCTCGCCGTTCATGGGATTAGTATAGGCTCGCGAGATCCTTATCGAAGTTCCTATCCCGTCTGTAAGATTCAGGCTGTCCATTATCCTTACGCGTTCATATGAGACCTCATAGTCATCGACCGTCCCCTGCCTGGGGCGTGTCGAAAGGCCCGTCATCGTATCAAGAAAGACAAGATGTGCCGAAGTATTCGCGAGAACATGAGAGGAACGAATATATTCAGCCGCTTCCTCAATAGTCATAGCCTGATTATTGATATATCGCGCCCATACGTCACAGATTCTCTGCTCCCCTTCCAGGTAATTCTGTGTTACCTGTTCCATGGTGACAGTAGTGCTCTCGAAGTGTTCGACCTGCCTCATATAAGCTTCCCTGTTTGTAAATCCTGTGTAAAGGACAACAAAAACCAATATCGAAGCTATGAGTATCGCATTGATAATGATAATCAAGACTTTCTTCATGTGCTTGCGGCCTTCTCCTTATACAAAGCATCATCGTAAAGATAATGATGCTGACTATATTCGTCTCAACATAAAACCATGTATAATCCATGCCCATGAGAAGATTATAAGTCATCTTAAGTTTATTTTTATTATTTAAAAATGAATTATATTTGAACACATGCTCTTGAAGAAGATATCAGACCCAAACTCTAAAACCACAATATACCAGCAACAAAAAAGCCCGGAGATGCGGTTCCGAGCTTTTCGAAAAGAGTTATGAATAATGTTCCTTAGCCTTCTATGTTAATAGTGTTGTTTTCCAGCAAGGGCTGCAACTCCCTCTTCGGAACAGTAAGCTTTAGTACGCCGTCCTCGAATTTTGCCTTAACATCTTCTTTCTTTACGGCATCGCCGACATAGAAGCTTCTTTGCATAGCACCAGAGTAACGTTCCTGACGGATTACTTTGCCATGGCGCTTCTTCTCTTCATCATGTCCTTTTGCTGCACTTATCGTAAGATAGCCGTCTTCGAGCTTGATGTTGATCTGATCCTTCTTAAATCCCGGAAGATCCATATCCATCTCATAATTCTCTTCCGTCTCATGGACATCAGTACTCATCATGCGCTGTGCATTCTTCCCATATAGTCTCTTGTCCAGATTGGCAAGCTCATGCTGTGTAGGAAAACCCCAAAACTCATCAAACAAATTCTCTCCAAACAAATCGGACATCAACATAATTATCATCTCCTTTGATTGTTGTTATCCGAGCATCGAAGCGGAGGTCTGATCTATTGATCTTCGTTCCTTTGTTCTGTCACCATTATAGTCCTCTTATTAGCACTCGCAAGTAGAGAGTGCTAATCAAATTGAACCATCTTTTGCCGGCGGATTTGTGCAGTTTTGAAGCCGCCGCCTAAGGCCTACGGGACTATAATATGTGGGGTTGCGCACTTATTACAGCTGCCTGATTATTCAAACATCTCCACAAAGTAATTAACTGTATCGTCAGTAAGACCGTAAGAATAATCATCGCCCTGAGGCTGAACGACGACGCTGTAGCTGAAGCCGTTATCCTGCCATGTAACTACGCGGGCTGCATCAGGTGCATATGATCTGCAGGTGGCAATACCGCGAGAGTATGTCGTATCGTAAGTGTTGTAGTCACCGGAGATATCTTCACCCAGGGAATCCAGACCTTTACGGATAGTAATGAGACCGGCTCCGATGTAACCTTGAAGCTCGATCATTCCGTCTGTATAACGAATAGCATACCAGGAGATCATACCTTGATCAGTATCCTCACTTCCGTCGGAAGGATAGGAGATATCTGAGATTCCTGATCCTTCAATCGCCTCGAGGATATCATTCGTCTCATGCCAGGGATTTGCTATCTGGTCATCATCATTCTGTGAAGCTTCTGCCTCCACTGCCGCTGTCTGTTCAGTCTCAGTAGTTTCCGCAGGCTCGCTGCTGCAGGAAGCAAATGATAATACCATTGCCGTGGTAAGTGCTAATGCGATTAATCTTTTCATAAATGTATCCTTTCTTACTTGTTATTAATATCAATCTGTTGACCGCATGCCGGACAGATGATTCTGGCATGTAATTCTATCTGCTTCAGTGACACGGGTTTGGTATACTTAATACTTGTATAGACAACTAAACCACGAATATAATCGACTAACAGGCTGGCAGATATGCTAACCTTATTTGTCAAACATCTAATAGCTCATTGCTTATATTCGAAAAATGTTACGACAAACTGGAAATGGCATTGTATAAACATCACGTCTGGCTTCAGCAACCTCAAGGCCATCAATGTGGCTGCTGAGAAGACAGAATGCATTTCTGCATCCGCGATTGTAATCAATTATCCCTCTTCCAAAAGTCTTCGCCGTAATCAACACCGTAGCACACAAAACCATGTGTTTCCAGATGTTGTTGGACCCCAAAATTAGCATT
>JAEEGJ010003254.1_pt1 | contig 64580 bp, 61 predicted proteins | sample 8958761 | NCBI WGS metagenome assembly JAEEGJ01 (sample SAMN16246546, study PRJNA631951) | gut metagenome | biome: gut microbiome; feature: rumen; material: RS-attached | host: Bos | place: Iran: Karaj | collected 2018-10 | reverse complement strand
CTGGCTTGCTTGTTGTGATGATTACTGCCAATATCTTGGGCGGGTCGGAATTGATGAATTAAATGATCTTGGGATAAAAGACGAAGTGCTGCAGGAATATGCCAAGCGTGAAGACGCATATCCGTTGGAAGAAGTTGAAGAGTATCTGTATAAGGACGGAGATATGTCGGGATATCTGTTCAAATGCATTCATTGCAACAAATATCATCTGTGGGTAGATGCAAATTAATAAGAACGATAACTCCTGAATTTGGTTGGTATACATGAAAGAAAGCAGAGATACAGCTATTAACAAAAGAAAAAAGGAGCTGGAGCTTCAAACGCTCCAAAAGCAGATCGAAGATCTTGAGAAAAGGATCGTGCGTCCTGCTGATGAAGGAATCAGGCACTACACTTCTTTCGAATGCTTCAAAGGCTTCCTCAAGGCTTCAATCATAGTTACTGCCATCCTTATAATACCTGCGTATTTTTACTGCAGCGTTTCGAATTTTCTCTATAAGTCCGGAAATACCGATTATGCGAACTCGGGGATTAAAGCGTTTCTTTTCCTCACCGGTGTTTTCGCGCTGATCCATCTGATCGGAGGATTCGTTGCAAGAAAAAGAAGAGATGAAAACAACAAGGCAGCTGACTTTACAATAGAAGCAAATCTGAAGCGTAAAGAAACTCTTAAGAAAGAGCTTGAAGACCTGGAAATACAGTATGCCCAAAAACTGGATGAACTCAGAAGTTACGATGATACGATCACTGGAGGTACAGACGGTCTTATCACATAAACAGAGCCATTAATACTACGCGATCATCCCACAAATTTGATATTGCATATTTGCCTAAAAGGTGTAAAATTACACCAAAAGATAAGGCGAACTCGTTTAAACGAGTTGAATATATTTTAAAACAAAGGGGATAACTAATATGTTAAAAGGGATAAAGGTTAAGGCACTCTTAATAGGAGCTTTGATGTTTTCTTTTTTGATCAGCGGATGCGGAGTAAAAAAGGACTCTGATGATAAAGCGATGCTGTTAGACAGAAAAAAAATAACTGAGGTCACTTCTGGCGGGAAGAAAAACCTTTTGGATATCAGTAAGGATCACAAAACTTATTGGCAATACGATTCCGGTAAGAATCTTCTCATATCATCCAGTCGCCAATGTACGAACGTATCAATCTATAACGTGGAAACCGGCGCAAAAACTGATATCGGCTTCCCTAAGGACGACGACAGCAAGGAATTCGATTATGAAGGACAGAAAATGTATGGAAGAAACGCCTGGTATGAAGAAGGCAAAGTGAGCATTTATGCACGCAATGCTGATGAAAAACTTGTTGTCTTTACCTTTGACTGCGAAACAAAAGAGCTGAAGGATACGGCCAGCTACGATATAGAAAGACCTGTTTATGTAAGGAATGCGGGTAACTTCATAGTATATGTAAAAAGTGTAAATGTTAAAGATCAGAATGATAAGTATTATTCGAAGTTTGAATTGAACGTTTTTGATAAAAAGACAGGAGAAAACAAAACTGTTGCCAGTGACATTGGGCAGTTGGGAAAAGGCTTCGATCTGATCGTATTGAACAGTGATAAAAACAAAGTCCTGTTTGTAAAAAATAATGATTGGTCCAAAATCCTTGATAAAAAAGCAAAAGATACTCCTGTTTTATATGAGTACGATATCCCGTCAGGCGAGACCCGCGAGGTATATAAATGCAGCAAGGGAAATTGCATAACGGGTTTCACATACGCTTCAGGAAGCAATAAGATCTATCTGAGATACGGAAAGATAATATCTGTTGCGGTTGTCGACTATAACATCCAGCCCAATCACACAACGGTCATAACACCAGACGGCCGCAATTATGATCTGCATTCTTCCATAATTAACGGATATGACATAAACACTACAGGCATTGCAATTTATTAATATAGGGCGCGGTTTTTATGACATTTCAATACGTATTTGGTGAAGCAGATACAATCATTCAAGCAGTTTTGTTACTGGCAAGTCTGATCTTTGCGATAATGGGAACAGCTTCTTCCGATGCTTTAAAGGGCAAGAAGAAACTGGGGATCTCTCTGATCCTGGTTATTGTTTTCCTTATGTTCATGTGTTTTGAGATATTTGCATACGGCATCGGTCAGGGTTAACGATTGCAACATTTACCCATCTATATCTGTATTAAGAATAGTTGGCAGTAAATAATGCAAAAGGAGCTGATGATATGAGACGTTTATTATCTGTTATTTCTATTAGTTTGATCGTATGCTTTATGCTTTGTTCATGTGGCAAGGTAAATGGCTATAAGAAAAAAGACCTTGTTCCTGTAAATGAAAAAGCAGGTACGGACAGTATCAATGTTTTTGTTTCCGACCATAACAAAGGTAAAGATATTACTGTAAAGATAAAGAATCTCACGAAAGATACATTCTCTTATGGCGAATATTATTCTATACAAGTGTTTGTAGATGGGGCTTGGTATTATGTGCCTACGAAAGAAGACAACGTGGTACATGATCTCGCTCATGAATTGCAGCCCGGACAGAGTTATGCCCAGACATACAGTCTCTATCCTTATGGCGGAGAACTGAAACCGGGGCACTACCGTATCGCTTGCTGCGGTATAGGCGATGGTGCAAATAACTACTATGCTGAGTTCGATGTAATGGATGATATGAGTCTTAAGTGGGAAATTGTCGAACCCACAGAAACTTAAATTCTGAATAATACATACTATTGTCCGGGGGGGGCGGGGTTTTCCCGAACCTCCGTTTTTTCATGAATATCTTTCCATGTCATACCAGTGATACATCATGCGTGTATTCTGAGACCAAGCAGATCGAAAAAGGAACTATGGTTCTTAAGGAGACCGGGATGTATGAATGCTGGAAAGATAAGCATAAAAACAGCGATCGCTGTCTTATTACTGATAGTTGATGTTCTCGCTATACGGTGGTCTGTTGATGCCAAAACAGAAAACGAGATGCATCATCATATGAATATTGTAAGTCATTACAGCGGTATTCAACTGACTTTGAATAAGGACATAACCGAGACGTTCCGCGGGAAGACTGTCACGGTGCCGGCAGGAACGGTTGTTACGACTATTGGCGTTTTGGCGGATAAAGTTTATTTCAGTTATTCGGATGCAAGTATATACCGAGCATACGAGGATTTCGAAGAACAGGATCAGCTTGAAAAGATAAAGCAAGAGCATGAAGAGGTTGAGCAGAAAAATAACGCTGAACGCCAAAGGATCATTAACGAGTATAAAGGTCCCAAGATTACCATGATGCTTTGCGGTCTGTTACTGGGCTCTCTTATTACGTTTATCTTTGTAAAGATAAAATGGTATGCATTTCTGTATGTTATCGATGTAGTGTTTGTTTTCCTGCTGTTCAATGTAACGCTTTCATCATTGTGTCACTAAGCTGATAAGGAGGTGGAGCAAATGAAGTATGATGATAGAGAAAAGAATCCGTTTTTTAAACCTGCATTGATCGCGACGCTTATCTCGGTCATAGGTCTTGTTTCCTGTTATTGCGGCATATTTATTGGCCAGTTTTTCTTCCTGCCGCTTAGCATTCCGTTTGCGTTCTTTCTTTCAATCGGGGGATTAGTTGACGCAAGAAAACTGCGGGAATCCTTCATAGGGTGTGTTTTCTGTCTCGTTATATCTGTTTTTGCAGCTTTCTCCTTTCTGGTATGCCTGCAGGCTTATCTGTCAAAACCGATATGTGCTGATGAACCGATAGTGTCTCGCAGTTACAGCCCCGAAGAGAGCGCTTCGATAGAAAGTATCAATGAAGAGATAAAACGCGCTTTGGGAGGTGACACTGTCACGAGCACTGCAAAAAGGAGCAGCTAATGCGGATAAGATACATAATAATATTGTCAGTAGCTGTTGTCCTGACAGCCCTTTGCCTTATGCCGTCAGACAACCCCATAAAAGCAGCTGATGGAGGAACAGAGACGTATTGTCCGCTCATTCCTATATATAAGGTTACAGATTATAATACGATCGAGATCTATCCACATAAAAAAACAACAAAGGGAATTCAATTATTCATATTTGGGATAAGCGTATACGACGGCCGCTATACTGTTGAAGGAATTCATAGAAGAGGGTCATATGATTATCAGCATATCAGGGTAACAAAATGAAAAAGCGCACAGCCATAATAGTGATAATAGTTGTTTTTCTGGTTCTTTGCCTTATTCCGAGTTCGAGTTCCATAAAAGCAGCTGATGGAGAAAAGAGAATATATCAACCGCTCCTTCTTCTTCCTATATATAGAGTTGTAGAATGTAATAAGATCGAGCTCAATCCATATCCGAGAAAAACAACAAAAGGCATTCAAGTATTCATATTTGGGATATGCGTATACGATGGCCACTATACCGTTGAAGGAATGCATTCTAGATGATAATCATATTGGAAGAGCAGAATAATGGAAAACAAGCATCATCTCAAGCGTATATATAAGTCATTCATTACCGTTCTTGCGGTGGTCCTTGCATTGGCAGCGTTTGTTCTGTATCCGAGAGGACCGTACGGAATAACAGACGGCGGGTCGGAAATATATATGGGTCTTGGCAGGATATATTCTGTTATGTTTCTCAATCAGCTGCCGGATTCATTTGATGAGAACGGTATCGGATACTATCAGACGGGTATTGAGATCACAGTGCTGGGCAAGATGGTATACGAAGACAGGCATCCTGATTATTCCAAGCCGTTTACCTTAAGACGACATTCAACTGAAATTGAAAAGGTCAGAGAAGAGATAGAGAGGGCTATGGGCGGCAGCCAGACGTCCGTGAGCAAGGAGCATAAAGATGAGCAGACCTAGAAAGATAATCCTGATACTCTTGGAGACTCTGATAACGGTTACTGCCGGTGTGCTTATCCTCGGCAGGATGATCAATGTCCTTATTATCCTTGCAGTGTCTGCCGTATTGGGCGCATCGGCTGCCCTTATCGCGATCGGCAACAGCAAGTGCCTGTCGGACAAACCTACCAAGCCGGGACTGGTGGTCGCGGTAATCGTGGAATTCTGGATAATTGTTTTCTATCCACTGGTATTCCTGTATTTCAAGCCGATGAAGGATATCCCCCGTTATCCCGAGTATTCCCGAGATTACGAAAGCGGCAGCATGTATGTTGTCTTAAAGAAGAACATCAACTATACCGACTACCATAACAATACGACCGGGGAGAACAGCGACGGAACAAAGCTGCGTGTTCCCAAAGGTTCAAAGGTTGAAGTTGCCATAGTCGACATGAAGGATTATCCGGAGCGTCCGGCGGAGATAACCACATGCTTTTATGATTGTGAGAGCGGATGTTATACCCTTTGGGGCGGAATAAAACTTGACTGGATCGAGAACCCCGAGGTCATTACCAACGATCTCGATGCGGTAAGAGCTGAGGAGGCGCGTCTCAAGAAGGCCACGACGATAAAGACTTATTCGGGTCTTGCCGCTGCCGTCATCGGTGCGTCCGGCGTTGTGTTCCTGATATGGCAGCTGCTCAAAAAACACAAAGAGTATCACCTGGTATTGGCAGCATCTCTTGTGCTCACGAATGTACTGGTATCTTTTTTGGTTCCCGGTCTGTCTTCATATGTTAGATACACTATCAGCAGTGCGTTGATGTTCCTGTTTATTTGATTGAGTTTTTGCCCCGAAAAAGCTATACAATGTAAAGATAAGCACAGTATGAGGGTGATACATTGAACAGGGATGAAAGCATTGCTTTGGTGAATGAGCTTTGTTCAGAATACAGGGCCGTTAAAGTATTGCAAAAGAAGATAGATGAGAACGGGACGCTGCTCAGGGAACTTACCGATACAAAGCCTTTCCCAAGCGGTAGGCCGGCAGTTGGAATCTGCTCACAAATCCCAACATTTCAGGAATGCTATAATGGCCATGATTACTTGAAAACAGGACATGTTAATTTGCATTGCTTGTGTAAGACACACCGGAAAGCTATAAACGGAGCATAAGCAATGGAGGTTTGCAGATTATGCTCAGTGAAAACATAAAGGAATTCAGAAAACAAAAAGGTTATACCCAGGAAACCCTGGCTCAGGCTTTAAACATAGTTAGACAGACTGTTTCCAAATGGGAGAAGGGATATTCAGTACCTGATGCGGATATGCTTGAAAAGCTGGCAGAAGTCCTGGACGTCTCTGTAAGCGATCTGCTTGGTTCAACTTCTGATAATCCTAAACAGGCATCAGACCTTGAAAAGATCTCAGCCCAGCTTGCGATGTTAAACGACCAAATGGCCCGGGAGATCGCAAGGCGTAAGCGCAGCAGATTAATAAAGCTAATTGTTTCTACGGTCGTATTTATTGTTCTCGCAATAGTTTTGTTTTGGGTTTTCCCGCGTGAACGCGGCATGGCGGCAGGCGATGTCAGTGACGTTGAAGTCAGGCTGGTTGCTTCTTCTATGTACTCACAGGATGATATCGATGCTGCGATAGATGTTGTGAAAAGCGATTTTATGAAAGACTGGTGGGGCTGCAAACTCACTTTGATCTATTATGCAGGTGATGAGCGCTGCAAACTTGAAAGCAGTGAAAGAGGCGTTGAGACGCTGGTCCTGTTTTCTGATTTCAAGACCGGAAAATATCTGGGGGACGAAAGCTCATTAAATACGAACGATACATATAAAAACTGGAACTGGATCCTTGTCCGTTCAGAAGACGGTACATGGAAGCATATTGATCACGGATATGGCTGATAAAATCACGCGAAAGCAGAAAGGGTGATTTCATGGAAGAGTATATTGAAGGAAATAAGGCGGCATGGGAAGAGGCCTTTGACAACAGGGACGCATCATGGGGCGCCGATATAACAGAGCGTATTCAGAAAGAAGACTATCCTTTCTTTGAAAAGGAAATGGCAGATATCCTGCGCAGTATCAATACGGAAGGAAAGACGATCGGCCAGTTCTGCTGCAATAACGGCCGGGAGCTGCTGTCTTTGGTAAAGAGCGGAAAAGCAGCGAAAGGAACAGGTTTTGATATTGCTGAGAACCAGGTTGCCTTTGCAAACGAAAAAGCAAAAGAACTAAACCTCCCTTGCACATTCGTAGCTGCAAATGTCTATGATATCGATGAGAAGTTCAATGAACAGTTTGACATTGTGATCATCACGATAGGGGCACTGTGCTGGTTTAAGGATCTGGACCGCTTTTTCAAGGTTGTGGCCAGATGTATGAAGCCCGGAGCGCTGATCTTACTTAACGAACAGCATCCCTGTACAAACATGCTTGCCGTGGAAGGCGATGAAGAGTTTGATCCTGAGCACTGGAAGGATTGTCACTTTTCTTACTTTGAGCATGAATGGACCGGAAACGGCGGCATTTATTATATGACCCGTAAGAGTTACCACTCTAAGACGTTTACTGATTATACTCATTCGATGTCGGAGATAATAACCGGGATGTGCAATAACGGAATTGTCGTTACGGGACTTCAGGAGTTTGATCATGATCTCAGCGGTGGTTTTACTGCTATTGATAACAGTGCTTTCCCGCTTTCCATGATCCTGCAGGGAAAGAAGCTCTGAGAGGATAAGCATGAACAAAGAATGGTCTGAACAGAATAAAAGAATGCAGATGCTGATCAAAAAGGCAGATACTTTTGATCAGGGCAAGGATGTTCTTTTCGGACTTCGAAATGATCTTATGGATACCCTGTTCTTGTTTAAGAAAGAACTTAACAGGGAAGACTTTGATGCCATGCCTTTTATGAATGCTGACGGATATCACAGTAAGAATATCGCGTATTCCATATGGCACATATTCAGGATAGAAGACATCGTTGCGCACACGCTTATTAAAGGCGATGAAGAGGTATTGTTTTCCGGAAACTATACGAGCCGTATCAAATCACCTCTAATTACAACCGGAAATGAACTCGTTAAGGAACAGATCTCTGATTTCACAAAGCAACTGGACATAGATGAACTGTATTCGTATGCTGCAGTTGTAAAGAAAAGTACAGAATAAAGGGATAAAGGAAGATGGACAGCAATAAGATCGAGAGTTTTATCAGGAAGCAAAACGTTGCTTTTATCTGTTCGGTTGACGGGGATGGCTTTCCAAATGTAAAGGCTATGCTCAAGCCGCGGAAGATAGACGGATTACGTCAGTTTTATTTCTCGACAAACACTTCTTCAATGAGAGTTAAGCAGTATATGAATAACCCGAATGCGTGCATATACTTTTACCATAAGGGACTTATCAAGTACACTGGTGTTATGCTGAAGGGAACTATGGAAGTGCTGACAGATCAAAAGACGAAAGATATGATCTGGCGCAAAGGCGACACGATGTTTTACAAGGGCGGTGTAACTGATCCTGATTACTGTGTCTTAAGATTTAATGCAGAGAGCGGAAGATATTATTGTGATCTGAAAACAGAGAGTTTTAAGGTTGAATGAGCAACGAAGATTACATCAGAAGATGTTATGAACTGGCTGTAAGCGCGGGAAAGAAAGGCCATGATACCTTTGGCGCGGTTCTGGTCCATAACGGAATGATTTTAGAGGAAGCGGAGAATACCGCTGATTTTGAACGCAAGATCTTCGGGCATGCCGAATTCAATCTTGTACATAAGTGCGCAAATAAATACTCTGACGATGTGTTGGCGGAATCTGTTTTATACACGAGCTGTGCTCCGTGTGAGAGATGTCTTGGCGCTATTGCTTCTCTCGGCGTTCACAAGGTCGTCTGCGGAGTTTCATATAAGGAATTTTGCAAATTATGTCCTTTCGATTATGAGGAATTGGACCGCGAGGGGCTATTGAAGAAACTGGGTATTAACATGACCATAACCGAATCCGTTCTTGAAGACGAGGGAATGCATGTTTTCGAGTGGTGGGGCGGTGAGTACCGTCCGCTTGAAGATTTGATCTCCGAGATGGATGAAGTAAAACGTAATCTTAATAAGTAATAGGAAACCGGATATAGTATCCGGTTTCAGCTTTTTTAGGCAAAAATGCGGCATACTTCCATCAGAGTTGACAGTTGTAACCTGCCATGTTAAATTAAGCTTGCTTAAGCTACAAATGTAAACTGCACTTTTGGAGGAATATTTCATGTCAGATAATCTTGCCAGCAAAATCACTGATTCCGAACTGGAAGTCATGAAGCTGCTGTGGCGCGCAAAGGACGCTCTGCCCGTTACTGAGATTCGTGAACAGCTTCAGGGATCAAAAGGCTGGGAGCCTGCAACGATCAAGACATTGATCGCAAGACTCGTTTCAAAAGGCGTTGTTCATCAGGAAAAACGCAATGTTTACTACTATTCTCCGGTTATCACGGAAAAAGATTACAGTTCATGGGCCACTAAGGATCTCATTACCCGTATCTATAACGGTAAGGCCAGTGAGCTGATAGCTTCTCTCGTCAATTCAAACGGCCTGTCTCAGGCTGATATCGCCGAATTACGCGAGATGTTCAAGGTGGAGGAATAAAGAATGAATACAATGCTAGTGCTGACACTCAGCGGCAGTGTTCTCGCGCTGCTTCTCGTGGGTCTCCGTTATACAGTATTGCGAAAGATGCCGAGCACGGTCTATTACTACGCGTGGCTCCTGGTACTCTTGCGCTTTGCTTTGCCCCTTCCGGGCTTTGTTCCCACAACGGGAGAGAAAGCAGAGGTTACGCCTGCTCCCTCTGTTTATGTTGAAATGAACGATCAGGAAACTACAAGGCAGGTTTCTGAATTCAGACACAGCGAAGTCACAAAAAACGTTACGAAAAGTGCTCCGGCTGAATCAACCGCACAGATCAACCTTGATGCAACTGAAACGCAGGAGATGACGGTTTCCGAAACTGCTCCGAAGGCTTCACTTTCCATTGACTGGAAATCACCCAAGCTCTGGATCTCGATTTGGGCACTCGGCGCGATCGTTAGCATGGGAATTACTGTGTTCTCTTATATCAAGTTCAACTTGAATCTGAAGAAAAATCTCATGGAACCCGACAGCTTTACCAAGTCGGTATATGCTTCGATCCCCGGCAGAAAACCTGCTCTCTATTTTTCGGATTCAGCATGTACGCCCATGATGTTAGGCCTTTTCAGCCCTAAGATCGTTCTTCCGTATCGTGATTACAATGAAGAGCTCCTGCTCAACATCCTCCGTCACGAGCTTACACATTACCGCCGCTTCGACGCGCTCTACAAGTGGGTTACGGTGGCAGTACTTTCCGTACACTGGTTCAATCCCATTGCCTGGTTTGTCCGCAGGGAACTTAACCGTGCATGCGAGATGAGCTGCGACGAGATGCTCCTGCGTTCGATGAACAAAGACGAAAAGCAGTCTTACGGCAATTCGCTCCTTTTGATGGCAGCGTCATCAGCTCTTCCCACAGCTGTTGTTGCAACTTCATTTGCTACTGAAAAGAGGAATCTGAAAGAAAGACTCGTTCAGATAATGAGCTATAAGAAGAGCAGCACACGCGTACTTGCAGCCGTCCTTGCCGTAACGCTCCTTACAGGATGCGGTGTGGTTGCCGGCCCGGTTTCCGGAAAAGCTAAAGAAGCGCAGGCTGATGCACAGGTAGAAACACAGGCTGAAAAGCAGGGTGAGACAAAGACTGCCACGCCCAAGGCTGAAGGCGGCTCTGTTAAGGTCAAGAACGTTGACGAGTTCCTCGCAGCGATTGCTCCCAACACCGTGATCGAGCTTGCGGAAGGCGTTTTCGATCTGAGCACTGCATCGGATTATGCCAAGGAATCAAAGAGCCAGTATTATTCATGGAATCTGGAAAACGGTGATGACGAAAAATCTGCCGAACTGATCATCAAAGACGTTGAAGGTCTTACGATCCGCGGTGCGGGAATCGGCAAGACAACCATTGAGGCAGTTCCGAGATATGCGAACGTAATCAGATTCAATAAATGCAAGAAGCTAACGATATCAAACCTCACAGCCGGTCATACTAAGGGCCGCGGTGAGTGTACAGGCGGTGTCCTTTTAATGGAAAGCTGTACTGAGAGTAATGTTGAAGCATGCGGTCTTTACGGTTGCGGCACGATCGGTGTTCAGGCAGCCAACTGCAAAAAGATCAACATCACTAATTCCGACATCTATGAATGCAGCTACGGCGCAGTTACGGCTTATGGTGGTGATAACGTTATTGTCAGCGGCTGTGATATCCATGATATCGGACCGGATGCAATCGATCTCTTCAGCGCAGACAGTTGTGATTACTTTATTGTCCATAACTGCAAGATCCACGACAACTTTGCGGCGGGACTTCTTAACGCAAATTATTCAGAAAACGCTTTCTTCATCTCCAATGATGTAACGAAAAACACATTCAATGAAGGTACTTTCTCTTTCGGCGAGTTCAGTGCGACGGTTGACGGCTGCCACTTTGACCGCAATTACCTTGCTAACGGCTGGTATAAGAAAGACGCACACATCAAAGCTGTCGATCTTAAAGGCAAGGAGCTTGATTCCGCTCAGTTCAAAGAAATGAAGCTTAGCGACATAACGATTGAGACTGTAATTAAAAAGGCTACCCCCACACCTGCCATGAAGGCGAAGGAAGTCAAACCCGGAACTGAGGTCACCGTAAAGACGATCGATGAGTTCCTTGAAGTCATTGGACCTGACCGTACCATCGTTCTCGACGGAACAAACTTCGATCTGTCCAAGGCAAAGAATTACGGCGGCAAGAGTACTGCTTACTACAGATGGGAAGATAAGAATGACGGTCCTGAACTTGTCATCCACGATGTAAAGAACCTGACCATTAAGGCAAAGAATCCCGATGCTTCAGCAACAACGCTTGAAGCCCTCCCGCGCTATGCCAACGTTCTGGTTTTCAAGAACTGCGAGAACGTGACTGTTGCAGGTTTCACGGCAGGGCATACCAAGGGTAAGGGTACCTGCTCAGGCGGAGTAATCTACTTCAATGAGTGCTCGAAGCTCAAGGTCGAAAAGATGCGCCTTTACGGCTGCGGAGACATGGGTATCGATACCTTTATGTGCTCTGACATTGACGTCATAGGCACCGAGATCTATGAGTGCACCAGCGGAGCTTGCGATTTCTATGAGACCAGTGGAATCAACCTTAAGGACTGCAACATACACGATGTTCCGTCTCCGGCTTTGAGATTCACCGGTTGCGAAAAGATCACATGGAACGGCCAGAAACTCGAAGGTAAAGAGTTGAGATATGATGTAAAAGCCGACAGTACGCTTGTGGTCTGGAATGATACACCCGCGTATGATCATGTAGAACCGGCAAGAGAACCCCATGAAGCTGCATAAGAAATGAGCAAAGGGGCTTCGGAATATTCCGAAGCCCCTGCTTTTTTAATACTGCAAGATACTATGATCCATAACCAGTCTGTATCCGATCAACAGAGCCGCCACGGCAAGGATACAGAGGGCGAGAGGTATCTTCTTTTTCTCTTTTCTGTACAGCACAACGAGCAGTATTAAACCTGCCGTATCAACGAGCGACTGGAAGAGGTATTTGTGGTTTACGAATACCGACGAATACAGACTTATGCTCTCGTACAGAAGGAGGCCGCACGGGAGGGATAATGCAATGGTGCCGGGCAGTGTATCCTTACGCGCCTGATAAGTGATCAGGGCGAAGATCCCGCAGATAAATGAAGGAATCAGCCAGACAAGTGACTGCTGTATCGCATCTTCAAGAGTAGATATCCTGGGGAACCGCAGCGGCAGCATAAGATGAACGAAAAAGAACGAAGTGTTCATGAAGGCAAAATATAGGAACGTGTTGATGCCGGCAAGCAGCCTTGTATCTGACTGCATCAGTATAAGCATCGCTGATATCGCCCAGAATCCCAGTGAACCCGAGAAAGAAGAGAATGTCCAGATATTGTTCCCTGGTATAAGGTCCAGTGTGGCACAAAGGCTTCCTGCCAAAATGCCGATAACTATGACCTTGATGAATGATGGTACGTCTTTCTTAAATGTCATGTATTTCCTTTATAGATCTGCGATGATTTTGCCGTAGTGCATTATAGCACTGATAGAAAAACAGCGTTTTTCATTCCTTTTAGCGGAATAACAGTTTATACTTAAAAATGTTTGATAGGTTATGCGGCTTTAAGGGAGGTCCAGCATGAATTTTAAACGTTTTTCAGCATTATTGGTCAGCACAACAATGATCTTGAGCATGATGCCTGCTGTTGTTCTCGCAGATGAGACAGAAAGCAGCGGGATCGCCGAAACTACGGTTACTGAAAAAGCAGAGCCTGAGGAAAAGGAAACTGCCAAGGCTACTGAGTCAAAACCTGCTCAGACAACCGACCTGGGCTGACGACCGGTTTACGAAGAAAAGACTTGAAGAGATATTTGGTTCTGTCAGCAAATACAAGTCTACGAAGTATAAATGATCCGGTGAATACAGGTGAAAAGCATGATTAAGAAACTCATCTCATTGGTTATGACACTGGCAGTCCTTCTGTCGCTCGTATCATGCAGCGGCAAGGCCAATATCCTGAAAGTTGGTGACAGGATCGAATTCGGCAATTACAAGGGCCATAAGACATGGCGGGTCCTGGATGTTCAGGGTTCTGAAGCTCTGCTTATCACGGAGGACATTGTTGATAAGTACAGATTTGATGCAGACTGGTGCGGCTGGGAACATAAGGACTGCGATATCCGCCTGTGGCTGAATTCGAAATTCATCGATGAAGCTTTTACGGCTGAAGAACGCAGTAAGATAGTCAATAAGATCGGTGACGAAGTCTTTCTGTTAAGCATCGAAGAAGCTTACAGATACTTCAAAGATGATTAGGACAGATGCCTTCCGACGGGTGATAATCTCGGATACTGGCTCCGTTCCAAAGGTGCCTATACCGATCATGCGGCAGTTGTGGATACTTTTGAGACGGAAAAAGGCAACATATGTGCTGAAGGCGGTGTTGTCGACGTGCCGAGAGGTGTCAGACCCGCCGTCTGGATAAAACTGGATAAAGCGGGCAAAAAAGCACCTGCCGTAACTGAAACCGTCTCGAAATGCGGATGTTTTACATTAAGACAATCGGGTACCGGAACGGATCTGACAGGTCTGACGGAAAAGGGCAAAGAGCAGGAGAATCTGGTAATCCCTGCCGGAGTCGGTTTCTTCGGAATAATCGATGACGCAAAAGCAAAGACCGTTGTTTTCGAGAGTGATGATGACGTTGATTACGGCTATACGTTCGTAAGAATGCATGACCTGGAAAGCATAAAGCTTCCCGCAAAAATTACAAAACTCGGGAGACACTGCTTCTGTGACAACCTTAAGGAATTTGAGATCCCTGAAGGTGTTACGGTGATCCCGATGAAATGCTTTTATGATGACGTAAAACTTAAGAAAGTTGTCATCAAAGGCAATAATCTTAAAGAGATCCGCTACCACGCTTTTGCAGGATGTGAGTCACTTGAGACGGTCGAACTTCCGGATTCAGTTACAAAGATCGAAAACAATGTCTTTGTTGTATGCCACGCGTTAAAGGAGATCAGGTTGCCGAAGAACCTGAAAGAGATCGGTGCGGAAGCATTCCGCGATTCCGCGATCAAAACATATATTGTTCCGGAGGAGTTTCAGCTGGAAAAATGGGACAAGTCATCGTTTGATCCTACGGCATATGATGAGCTGGTCAATATTCCTCCGGTGCCCTACACGGTTAAAGTCAAAAAAGGCTCCTGGGCAGATACTCATTTCGATGAGGTCTTCACGGGAAAAGCGACAAAAGCGTACTATTGATGTGAATAATGGGAATAAGGAGAAAACAGCAGCAGGGAGGAACTATATGGCAGTCTTGAAAAGCTACACATGTTCAAAGTGTGCCGGAATCCTGATGTTCGATTCGGATCAGGAATTCTTTGACTGCCCTTTCTGCGGAAACAGATACGACATCGTTGATTTTCATGCCGATGAAGTGCTGGTTCAGGCAAATTCATGCCTTGAGCAGGGCTCCTTTTCATCTGCAAAAGAAAAGTTCGATCAGGTGTTGGAAAATGATCCCCAAAACTTCGATGCGCTGTTGGGCTCTTTGCTCTGCAAATTTAAGCTCCGTTCGGAAGAAAAACTGGAAGACAGTGATAATCTGAGCGAAGTCGATCTGGCAGAAGCGAAGAAATTACTGATAAAAGCCAGGAAACTTTCGGTTAGCAGTAAAGCGGAGTATTTTACTAATTTTTATACGCTTATAGACAGCTATGAGAACATCGTAAAGCTCGGAAAAGAAAAGCAGGAGCTGTTATCCGGAAATACCATGGAAGAGATAAACGGAAAGATGCTCTCCGATTACAGGAGATTCCGTTCCGATTCCCGTGCTCCGAATCCGGCAATGATCTTTGGCGTGATCGTGCTGTTTGCGATAGCTGCTTCTCTGACAGAAACGGGAAACTATTTCCCGCTCATTATCTTTTTCGTTGTGATAGGCGTTATTATCTACGGTGTCTCCAAGAAAGATGAGGCAGAAGATGAGAATTACAAGCCTGCAAACGATTATGAAAAGAAGCTTACTGACAAAATATCAGATAGTGAAAGAAACTATGCAAGAGCTTTTCAGAAGATGAAAAAGCTCCATGCTTCGATCGCTTCAGAAAACAAAGAGCGAAGTGTTTCCGAAAGCAAACCTGTTTCTGCTCCTGATATCGTAACCGATAAGCACATAAACTGTGACAAGTGCGGAGCCGGGTTGATCCTGGATAAGAACAAGCGCGTATATCAATGTGATCACTGCGGCGTGGCCTATGGTGTTTCACTGTTCTTCGGCCTGCCCATGGAAAAAGCTCTGAATTCTCTTAATAACGGGAACTTCAAAGATGCAGAGCGGAGGTTTTCAAATCTGCTCATGGTAAATCCTTCGGATTTTGAAGCTCTTCTCGGGAAGGTGCTTTGTGCTGGAAAATGGACAAAGGTAAGCAATATCAGGCTTTCCGTTGATGTTGAAGAAGATGAGCTTCAATCTGTGAAAGAGAGCTTAAAAGAAGCAGGATGGTATTCATCTGAAAATGACCAGCCGTATTTCAGGAAGATGGAGGAACTGTTGCCGCTTTTCGAACCGTATAAGGAAAACAAAAAACAGCTCAGATCACTGAACGGCGATGTTAAGCAGATGGAAGCAAAAGCTGATGTTTATGCGAAAGCATTTGAAGGAGCAAATTCTAACGACGAATATCAAAAAGAACGCCGGGAGCTTTTAAACAAGATGTATCCTGCACAGGTCAAACTGAAAAAACTTGAAGCGGATTTTGCAGATATCAGGAGAAGCCTGGTTGAAGAGAAAGCCGGATGCCGCCTCGTCAAATAAATCCTCATAAAACAAAGATAAAAGAAAACCCGGACCGAAAGTCCGGGAATCTTTAGGGAAGGGTATTATGAAATGAAGTAGTTATTGCTTAACTGACCTTATTATGTGCCCCGAACTTAAAACGAACTTTTAGTAAATTGAGGGAAAACTGCGTTAATCAGGATATCGTCTGATTAATTTGTCCGTTCAGACCAGTTGTTTTCATTTTGTTGCACGCCCCCCAAAAAATGAAAACAAAATGTTGGCTTTTGCTGAATATCCGCCTTTTTGTTTTCGAAATGGCGGTTTTTCTGCAACATTTTGAAAACATCGACCATTCCAGTGGTAATCTCGAAATAACCGGAATAAAAAAGCTGTCTCGATCTGAAGGCAGCTTTTAGTTTGCATTATGTTGGCAGTTTGTCAGCTTGGAACTGCGCTGCTGACAGCCGGGCTGGCATTGTTGCCGATTAATTTCTTTCTTTTGTTTGCCAGTGTAAATGTCTGATAGATGATGAGAACGTAGATGGCGATGTTCAGGATCAGTTTCAGTGTCTGACTGAGATCAAACAGATCGTTGTAATGCGTGAAGATCGTATATTGGGATAACAGCGTGATAAAGATCCCGAATACAGAAGCCAGAGTGATCAATACAGGCCAGATGGCATGATTCTTATTTTTCATGAAAAAGAAGTATGCAGCCACAGCGCCTGTAAGACCCGGGACCAGCCTTACACAGACCAAAGCGATGAGCTTGAGTACATATCCGCTGTTTAAGTTCCATGTGATTGCTTCGGGCGGAATGAACGAACGGAACGGTACGAGCATCGAAATACACATTGCCGTGAAAAACGCTACGATAACTGCGCCCATTCTCTTAGGTGACAGTCTGTCCCTAATGGCGTTTACCAAACCGAATGTAAATGCAAATATCTGAAGGGCGTAAGATATCAGCGGGATTATCAGAGTGCTGTAATCTCCGGCGTTTGTTCCGCCTGATCCGGGGAGCTTCAGAAGTGCGTTCAGCGCCGGTACCGCCATTGATAAAACGACTACCGCGTACAGGGCGATCATGATGTTGTTTGCTGTCTTGTTTTCAACTACAGGGTTTCTTTCTACGACTTTTTCCATTTCTTTTCCGGATAACAGGTCGTCCAAGCTCACTTCAAGGATCTGAGCTAATTTCGTCGTTGTAAGAAGATCAGGGTAACGGTCACCGCATTCCCATCTTGAGACAGACTGTCTTGTGACAAATAACTGTTCTGCCAGAGACTGCTGCGTCATTCCTTTCGCTTCTCTTGCTCTTCTTAACTGTTCGCCAAACTCGACCATGTAAGATCCATTCCTTTCGTGATGTCACCTGCAGATGTGAGTCTAGTATCGGTCTGCGGCCCGAAAACATCAAGCACCATCCTTAATTATCTTGTCACCAATACGGTGCGCAGCCGGAAAACGGCATGAATACGGGGTTTTTGAACCGGATACAAAGATAAAAGAAAACCCGGACCGAAAGTCCGGGAATCTTTAGGGAAGGGTATTATGAAATGAAGCTGTTATTGCTTAACTGACCTCATTATGAGCCCTGAACTTAAAACGAACTTTTAGTAAATTGAGGGAAAACTGCGGTAATCAGGATATCGTCTGATTAATTTGTCCGTTCAGACCAGTTGTTTTCATTTTGTTGCACGCCCCCCCAAAAAAATGAAAACAAAATGTTGGCTTTTGCTGAATATCCGCCTTTTTGTTTTCGAAATGGCGGTTTTTCTGCAACATTTTGAAAACATCGACCATTCCAGTGGTAATCTCGAAATAACCGGAACAAAAAAGCTGTCTCGATCTGATGAGACAGCCTTTATATTATTAAGATCCTGAATGCCGTAAATGATCAGTTCTTGGAAGATTTCTTTGTGCTTCCGGAAGACTTTTTCTTGCCGGAGCTCTTCTTGCTCTTATTGCTTTCTTCCTTCTTTGCCTTGACGGTGTTCATTACGAGGATTGCTACTGCAATGATGATCGCAGCTCCGCCGACACAAACAAATACGATGATGAGGACGTTTGTGTTGTTGCTTACGGGTACTGTGCCTTCAGCCTTGAATCCGTACTTGCCGGAAGTCATGTCAACTTCAACGTCATTGCTCAAAGCCTTGTTTGCCATGTCCTGTTTCTCGCTTGCATCAAGCTCGACCTTGCCGTTGTATCCGACGCAGAAATAACCGTATTCCTTTGCGTAGATGACAGCCATCTCACCCTCTTTGCGCTCAGCGCCGTAGGCCCAAGCCTCGAAATCGGGAACCATCTTACCCTTCTGAACGGGTACAGTGCCGGCATCCTTGCAGACTCCGGAAGTCTTTGCTTCAGAGCCTAAATTCTTCAGGTCGTCAATGCTCTTGCACTTGCCGAGCATTTCATCAGCTGCCGCTTTTGCCTTCGTCTTCTCATCAGCTGTAGCTGAAGACTCGGGAGCATAGTGAAGCGCATATGTGATGCTGGGGATCATCTTCTGATCTTCGGGAACGTTGTATTCTTCAACGAACTTCTTCTGATACTTGCCTGCGAGCGTGGAATTCTCGATGATCGCGCGGTAAGCCTTTTCGTCGCACTGGGGTCCGAAATAGATCTTGATGCACTTATCGAGAGTGAGGCCGGAAGGCTTTGCCTGCTGCTCATACATGTCGTTGAGCTCTTTGTCGACAGCCTGCTTGTCTTCGTCGGTGAGCGTCATTCCTGCATCCTTGGCGCGCTTCATCATGATGTATGTGCTGTGAAGATATTTCTCAGACTGCTCGACAAGATAGTCTGCGCATGTCTGGCCGGTGGTGCCGTATGAAGCCGTAAGATCTATGCGGCGGTCGCTTGTAGCCGGAAGATATCCGTATGCCGCATACTGGCTGAGCTGCATGAAAGTAAGCAGATAATAGTAGTTTGATTCCGTAACGGGGATCTTCTCTCCGTCAAAATAATACTGGCGGTTGAGATATTTAGGAAGTTCGCTGCCGTACATTGTTTCGAAGGTCATCTTCGAAAGATTGGTGGTGGACTGGTTTCCGGCCGTTGTGGTAGCTGTTGTCTCGTCTGCCAGGACCGTAGCGGCCGATGACAGAATAAATGACGCGGAAACGATGGCTAATGCCAGTTTTTTGATTATCTTCATAAATCTACTCCGTGATAGTATTACCTGTTGCGGTATTGCCGCACTGCATTTTGCGATAATACATTATTTATAATTAATAAGCAAATAAACATTAAGTCAATTTCTTTTCTTTTGCTTAACACTTATACAACACAATATACACATTGCCCCTGTAATATGGTTTTATAGCAAATTCTTTGAATAGGAGGACATGGCAATGGCAATAGAAAAGAAAGAACTTAATCTGAACGATCTTGAAGGCGTTGCCGGCGGCAGAATGGCGCTGCTCCTCAACAGGCATGTATGTCCTAAGTGCACTGGCGATATGGCAAGCTTTTTTAATGATATGACAATGTCGGAAGTGTATTTCTGTCCGAAGTGCGAGCCCAATTTCCTGAATGGACATGCTGCTGTTGTTTAATGCTTAATTTGAATACATGATCTGACCGGCAGAAATGCCGGTCTTTTCATTTAATATATAATATTGATGAACCTGTTGAAGGGTTCATCACACACGCCCGGAGGTTTATATGTACGAAAGATTAAGCACATGGCTTGATGAGGTCTTCAGCAGGACTGCTCCCGAAGGCATAGTTTCCGTCTGTTTCAATCTTTATGAGGACGGTGATGACTCCTGGTCCATGGAAGTGGTCGGCTGTTCTTCTTTTGACAGCAACGATCCTGACTGGGCATGCGACGAGGTTACTGATTTCGGCACGAGGGATGAGCCTTTCGAGTGGACTGATGATTCCATATGGGAAAAAAGGTTCTCTCTGATATCACCAAGCTTCTCTATCAGTATATTGAAGAGGGAAGTGCGTCCGGATATCTTAATTCACTGGACGGCGTCGCAGTCGGATTTGCTGACGGCGACCTGAATATCCTTGTGGAAAAGAACTGAAAACATGAAATTTGCAGTATTGGCTGACATACACGGGAACCTTCCGGCCCTTAAGGCTGTTTTGGAGGACATAAGGCTGCAGGGGATAACCTGCTGCCTTTTTGCAGGTGACTACTGTTTAAGCGGGCCCTGGCCTGACGAATGTATCTCTTTAATTAAAGCGATTCCCGAAAAGTATGCTGTAAGGGGAAATGAGGAAAGGTATCTGGAGAACCTGATCGGCAAGGACCAGTCAGGCTGGACTGACGGCCAGATGCAGATTTCCTATTGGAATTACAGGCATGTGAGCCGCGAAAACCTCGATTACATTCTTGCCCTGCCATACAGGGCTGACATTGAGTGTAACAATGTTACGATCCATATGACCCACCATTCGACGGAGTTCATAGGCGAATATCCGTTTGCCACATGGAACTCTCCGGTTGTGGCGGATAGGAACAGGAAGAAAGACAAAACTCCCGAAGAGATACTTTCCGACATGGACAAAGAGCGTGAAAACGATCCCGTATTTTTGGAAGCCGTGTCCAAACTTGAAGAGGGAGTTTATATTTTCGGGCATTCACATCTTCAGTGGAGCTATGCATCAAGAGATAGAAAGACATATCTGATCAATCCCGGCTCATGCGGCCTGCCTTTAGACGGCCTCAGGAACAGTCTGCCGTATACCGTGCTGGAGATAACGGACGACGGAGAGGTACATATCGAGCAAAAGAGGGTTCCTTTTGACATGGCAGAATATATCGGAAAAGTCATGCAGACAAGTCAATACCGCGAAGCGAATGTTTGGAGCCGCGTGATCTTCCGTGAGCTTGAAACGGCAACGGAACATATCCATTTTTTCCTGAAATTTGTTGAGCAGTACGCGAAAGAAAAGGGCGATGACAGAAGACCCTATGCTTTGGATACGTGGGAAGAAGCATATGAACAATGGGCCACAAACCCTTGAAAACATTGAACTCTATGAATCATAGATTGTAATTTGCGGCGGTATTTGTATACTCAAAACGACAGAAACGACCGCAAGGAGAACGTCAGATGGACACGAAAGAATTCGGTGCTTTTATCGCTCAGGAACGCAAGGCATGCGGAATGACTCAGAAAGAACTTGCCGATAAGATCAATGTCACGGACAAGGCCGTTAGCCGCTGGGAAAACGGACACGGATATCCTGACATCGAGACACTCGAAGATCTTTCAGGAGCTCTGGGGATATCTCTTCTGGAGCTAATGCACAGCAGGAGGCAGGAAGACATAACCGTATCCGTTGAGGAAGCCAGCAGGACGATCTCTGAGACGATCAAGATCAATATCGATGACAGAAAGAAGGAGCGTAAGATAACAGCGCTGATCTTTGCTTCTTCAATGGCCACACTGCTTTTGATATCGGTCTTCAAGAACCTTGCACCTGTCGTATGGATAGCTGAGGCAGTCGGAATAATTTACCTGATCGCTTCGGTACTGATGTTCGTCGACTCGAAAAGGAACAGGAGCGCGAAGAAGATGCTGATCGGAATTCTTCTCGCCATGATCCCGCTGTTCATACTGCTCCTTCTCCTGACAACTTCTGTCAATGTAACTTACAACTGATCCCAGGAGGACACTCATATGGAAAACGAAAAAACTGCCCGCAGGGGTGGTCTGGTAAAGTATGCCATTTATTTAGGACTTTATGTACTGCTGATACTGATAATGCCCAAGATATTGAATAATGCCACATATCAGCTGACCATGTACATCCTTATGGGCATTGCAGGACTCGTGCTGAGCATGGAAGACCTGAAGGAAGCAGGGAGATCCTGGAAGGCTCATCCGTTTAAGAATCTGCTGATCATTGCAGGCGCATACATATTGATCCAGATATTGGACAACCTGCTTGTAATGCCGTATGCGCTTATCTTTGCAGAGCAGGCAGTGAGTCTGAACGAGAACAACATCGCTGCTGCGGCGCAGGTAGTAAATCCCGTTCTTTTCATTATCGCTGCGGGGATACTGGGACCTGTGACCGAAGAGACGGTTTTCAGGAACATACTTGTGTCAAAGGCAGGCAGCATCTTTCCGAAGGTGTTGATGGTGATACTTTCATCGATTGCATTCGGCTTGATCCACATGCATGCATTTACCCTGTCCGAATTACTGTATGTTCTTCCGCATATAGGTACCGGCGTTCTGCTTTCGGTACTTTTACTGAAGCAGAAGAACGTCACGCAGGTCTTTGCAATACACATTCTTCTCAATCTCCCTTCGGCCATCGTGATGTTCTTGAGGTAATCTTTCGTATGCTATACTCTTCTTATCTGACGCAGGAGGCATATGCATGATCACCGTGAATCTTTATTACAAGGGCGCAACCGGCAGTGCCAGGGCTTTTGCCGAAGAGATGGAGTCCTCGGGAACGGCGGATCTGATCCGCGCCGAGGAAGGCAATCTGAGGTATCAGTACTTCTTTCCAATGAATGATCCTGAAACCGTTCTGCTGATAGATTCATGGAAAGACCAGGCAGCCATAGACGCACATCATGCATCACCGATGATGAAAAAGATCGCAGAGCTTCGTGAGAAGTACGATCTGCACATGGAGATCGAGCGCTTTGTCAGCGATGATTACGAACCGGATAAGAAATACATAAGACAATAGAAAAACCTGGCCTGAGAATCCGCTGTTTCGTAGGTTATAATCTATTCCATGACGTAACCGCTGCAAATTACGTTAGGAGAAAATAAATGCTTATCGAAACAGAAAGGCTGATAATAACAGAACTTACCATGGGCATGGCAATGGATGTCCATAAGAACTCATTGGATGAAGATACAAGGCGCTTTGTGCCTGACGAGGTCTTCGAGACACTTGAGGATGCACAGGAGACCATAGAATTCCTGAGCTCACAGTACGGCTCTTTTGAAGGCCCGCAGGTCTATGCCCTGATCAGGAAAGAAGACGGGAAGAACATCGGCTATGTCCAGCTTGTCCCGATCGATGACGGCAAGTGGGAGATCGGATATCACGTGGCCAAGGAATATACCAATAACGGCTATGCGACCGAGGCGGTTAACGCTTTCCTTCCACTGATGACTGGCCGCGCAGGCATTTCGGAGGTATACGGCATCCGTCTTCAGGAGAATACAGCATCGGGACGCGTGCTCGAGAAGTGCGGCTTTGAGGAGTTTTTCAAAGGAGAAGGCCCGTATCACGACGGCGTATTCAACATCAGCAAAAGCGTTTGGAAAAAGTAATGAGCATAAGAACAAACTACGAAAAATGGTATGAAGGCGACGATTACTACTGGGGCGTTGAACCCGGTTCTTTTCTCGATGATCTTATAAGGCTGTGCCCGCCCTCGGAGGACAAAAAGGTCCTGGATATCGGCTGCGGCGAGGGAAAAGACGCTGTTTACATGGCTCAGAAAGGCTATTCCGTCACTGCGTTCGATCTTACCGAGAACGGCATCAGGAAGACCGTGAAACTTGCTGAAGACCGTGGCGTAAAGGTTACGGCCTATGTCGATGATATCAACACATTCACTAATGACGGGCAGTACGACATAATCTATTCCACGGGTACAGTCCAGTATCTTTTCGATGAGAACAAGAAGGAGTTCTTTGAGAAGCTTGAGAAGATGACGAAGCCAGGCGGAATCGTCTTCATAAATGTTTTTGTAGAGAAGTCATTCCTTGAACTGCCTCCCGACTGGGACATCGAGGAGAAGATGTGGAAGTCAGGCGAGCTGTTCACTTATTTTGCCGACTGGAAAGTCGAAAAGATCGACGAAGTGATCTTTGAGGATGACAGCGGCGGAGTGCCTCATTACCACTGTATGGATACGATCATCTGCAGAAAGATGTGATGTCTGATTTTTAACGGGGGTTGTCTCATTTTTGTGGATAACCCCTGTTTTTTGCCTGAAAAACGGGCAATGTAAACTGCCGTGTTACATTTTGAACAGGAGGATTTCTTGTTCTTGCAGAGCTTTTTTCGTAAAATCGGCACAGAAAACAGCACTGCTCATGACAATATCAGGAGGAATGAGAATGAATAACATGGGATATAAGATAGCCGCAAAGCGGAAGGATATGGGGATGACCCAGATCGAATTTGCGGAAAAGCTTTCGGTAACAAGACAGACTGTCAGCAGATGGGAAGCAGGCACCGTAATGCCTGACATAGATAAGATACCTGACATAGCAACGATCCTCGGAGTGAGCTGCGATTATCTTCTCAAGGACAATCAGGAGGAACAGGAAAACAATACTGCCGCTGTGCCCGCGAAAACTGTCAGCAAGCTTCTTGAGAGCATCAGGGGCAAAAAGGTAAAGCTCAGTTACTGCGAGGATCAGGAAGACATCGACATCTTTGACAGACCAGTTACCGTTGAGGATTTCGAGGGCAACTGGATGAAGATCTCTTCCGTGACCAAAAAGGGTGAGACAATCGAAAAGCTGATACCGGTTTCATCGATCCTCTCATTTGAGATCGTTAAGGAGGTCTGACATGGAAACATTCGGATATATAGGCTTTGTGTTTGGGCTTTTCGGCTTCATTGCGTTCTGCTCGCAGTCCGGCCTGAAAAAGCGCATAAAAAGACTCGAGAATGAGCTTGCTTCAACAAAGGGAACTTCCTTTGCGATATCCAAGGAGTCGCTCGCAAAAATTGCATCTGACTATGTCGGCCAAAGGGTAAAGATATCATTCAAGGAAGACTGCTGGGATTCTGATGTCATTACGTATGGAAACACTAAAAGAGGAAAGAACGTGATCCTTGATGCAGATGATAACTGGATCTTAGTGGAGGTCACGACACCGAAGAACACTTTGCAGAAGATATTCCGCCTGGATTCGATCGACGGACTGACACTGGTTAAAGAGTAAGAAAAAAAGAACCGGAGATCATCTCCGGTTCTTCGTTTTTCAGATAAGCCCGTCCTCCGGAGCCGTGCCTTCTTCCTCCGGTTTTTCTTCATCTTTAAGAATCGGATAGAATGTCACGTAGGTTCCGCAGTACATGCACCTTCCGCGCAGAGGGATCTTCGGAGCTTCCAGGACCGTCTTTCCGCATTTGGGGCAGGGGCTGGACTTGGTCTCGTAAACCCTGTTCGCGATCTTCTTGTCCGTGAGCTCGATGATTCTCTGATTGATCTGCTCTCTGGAGATGCCCTGTTCTGCCATGAGCGAAAGCAGAGCCTCGATCATGATCTCGTTCTTCAGGACTTCATTGTGCATGTTATCGAGCATTATGCCCGCATCAGCCTTGTTCTCATAGCTGCCTGTGCCGAGCGGAAACTGCTCGGAATTAAATGAACCGTGATTGTATCTTGCCATGACCATCCCTCCGTTTTTCCATGTTATACGACCATTTTATCACAGGCCGGAATAACAGTTTGTTAATGGGTTAATCTTATTTCCTTTTGTTTTTACTGTTATAATAATTTTATCTGGTGCGGAGGATAGGATGATGAACAAGCGGATAGCTATATTTACCAATGGATTCAGCAATGAGTTCATTGAGCGTATAGTTACGGGTTTGCAGAAGAAAGCCAAGGAAGACTGCGTTGACATTTTTGTCTTCGTTACATACTGCAGCACCAGCGATCATGCGATGCAGAACAAGTGCCAGCTCAATATCTTCCATCTTCCCGATCCTGCCGATTTTGACGGGGCGATAATGCTCACCAACACTTATAATTTTCCCGATGAGCAGGAGCGTGTGTGCGCCCGTTTCCAGAGAGCAGGCGTCCCGATGCTCTCTCTTGAAGTTGAAGTCCCGAACATGTCCTGCATCAAGACCGAGAATTATATGGGCGTCCACGATCTCGCAGTCCATCTTGTAGAGCACCATAACGCGAAGAAGTTCATTTACGTAAACGGCGTTGACGGCAATATCGAAAACGCCACCAGGCGTCAGGCCCTGGTCGATGTCTTAAAAGAACACGGCCTTGAGCTTTGTGCCGAATTCAAATGCGATTTCGGTTTTTATACATCCTATGTGCAGATGAAGAACTACATCAAGGAGGGAAAAGAACTTCCTGATGCAGTAGTCTGTGCCAATGATAACATGGCTCTCGGCATCAATTCGGCTTTGACCGAATTCGGGCTCAGTGTGCCTGAAGATGTTCTGCTGACCGGCTTCGACATGATCAAGGACGGACAGTTCACGTTCCCGATCCTTTCCACGGTTTCAAGAGGCTGGGAGACCTTCGGCGAACTTGCATACGATAAGCTTAAGTATCAGATCGAAAATCCTGATGCTCGTTTTACGGAAGAATACCAGTCTTATTTTGTTTCTTCGGAAAGCTGCGGCTGTCCTGCCTCAGACGAAGCCATAAAGAACCGTTTCAATGCGATCAGAAATTCCTATTTCGATAATCTGCAGCAGAGTATCATGGACTTATTCTTCATGGGTCTGCAGGTTCCTCTGTCTTTCGCCGAGAGGAAAGAGGATTTCTATGAAAAAGGCATACTCAGCACCAATGATATTCCCCAGTTGGGCCGTGATTACTGTCTTTGCACAGAACCGGAGTTCTTTGAACTCGATGATGACAGTTATCCTGAGAGGATCCGCGGTTACAGCTCCAACATGGACATTCTCTATGAACTGCGTGACGGCAAAAGGATAGCTTTGAGCCATTTTGATTCAAAGGCTCTTTATCCTAATTATGCTTACGAAGAAGGCAAATCGAACCTTTATATATTCGCTCCGCTCAACTATCTGAATTACATTATCGGTTATATAGCGATAAAGAACACGCCTGCGCTCCTTTTCAATCTCGGTCTTAACAGGTTCATAAAGAACATGAACGCACAGCTCTTCAGCATGCGCCGTCACATCTTCTCGCAGCGTACGAACCGTGAACTCAAGAAGGTCTACATGACTGACGGTCTCACGGGAATGTACAACCGCATGGGTTGCCAGAAAGTGCTCTACGATTTTATTGCTTCTCAAAAAGAAAACGGTCAGAGATCCATATTTGTTTTCGCCGACATCGACAGGATGAAGACGATCAACGACGTGTACGGACATCTTAACGGCGATTTCGCCATCAAGGCGACGGCCGAAGCGTTCAGGAAGCATTCTCCGGAGGATTGGCTTTTCGGAAGGTACGGCGGAGACGAGTTCATAGCGGTAGGACCATGCCCTGATGATGAGACCATCAAGCAGCTTATCAGGCAGATATCTGAAGACATGAGTCATGAATTCAAGTCTCTCAATCTTGCGTTTATCCTTCACGCAAGCCTCGGTTATGCGGTTATAGAGCCCGGTGACGATGCTTCCATCGACGATTACATCGACCGTGCTGACAGATACATGTACGCCGAAAAGGAAAAGTATCACAAGTACATCGATTCGATGAATCAGCATAAAGAGGAATGAACCTTATCCCGATAAAAGACATTAACGCTCCGGAGATGGACGTTTTCGCAAGGGCCACCGAGAATCAGCTCAGGTGTTATTACGGGCACGGGGACGGGATATTTCTTGCCGAAAGCGCGAACGTGATAATGCGCGCTATCGAGAACGGATACGAACCCGTTTCGATGCTCGTTGAGACCGAGCGCCTTGAGATAGAGGCAAAGCCCGTTTTTGAATGGATTGAAAAGTACTGCGGCAGGGAAAAGCTGGAAAGCCTCCCCGTTTATGTCGCTGACCGTGAGATAGTGACAAACATGACCGGTCATCACCTGGTCCGCGGTCTGTGGATGGCGGTAAGAAGAAAGCCCGGGATTTCCACAGAGGAATTTCTTAAGAACAAGAAACGCATCGCGGTCATGGTGGATGTCGTAAATCCCGTTAATGTCGGCGCGATCTTCAGGTCTGCGGCGGCCCTCGGAATGGACGGCGTCCTTCTTACCCATAAGTCTGTTGATCCTTATACCAGACGCACCGCAAGAGTCAGCATGGGAACGGTCTTTCAGATCCCGTGGGCACAGGATGCGCTTGCTGAATCGGAGGGTATGAGCCTGATGAAGCTTCTCGGTTCAAACGGTTTCAAGACGGTGGCAATGGCTCTCACTGACGATTCCACGAGCGTGGATAGCGACGAGATCAGGGCAAATGAAAAGGTGGCGATCCTTCTCGGAACAGAAGGGACGGGCCTTCCCAAAGACGTCATCGGAGCCTGTGACTACCGTGTCAGGATACCGATGCATTACGGGGTGGATTCACTGAATGTTGCCGTTGCAAGCGCCATAAGTTTCTGGGAACTCATGAAATAAATCTTCCCCATTGTCGACATCAGGTTCCGTCTTTGTTGCTTAAGCATCAGAAGGGGCCTGTATTGCTGATTGTCCGGCCAATCCGCCCTTGTGATAATGAGTCCATAATCACGAAAGAGAGGGCACTACAATGACAGACATTACCGTAAAGAACACTCATGTAACACCCGACATCTACAGGTCAAGCTACATCTGCAACTCGATCAGCTCACTGACGTTTACGTTCCTGACTGCAGCGAACGTAATAGAAAATGGGGTAACCCACACGGGAAATTTCCCCCTCGGTGTTTTGGCTCTTTTCTTCGGCAGCGCAGCAGTTTATTCGTTTGTTAAATACAGAATCAGCAGGATCTGATATTACTGCCTTGTCCTTGCGACACGGTGAGCGATATTCTGCCACATGTGCGAGAGAGCACTGAAGTCTCTTCGAAGTGACTGGGGCAGGGTCGGGATACGGTCGTAAAGGAGCTGGAGATATTCTGTTTCCTCATCGCCGAAATCGAGTATCTCGATCGTATGTGTTCTCGCAATGTTGTTGCGGGATTCTTTTATTCCGGCAATTACGCCGTTGACCGTAACGTTTGCCTTGTCATTCATGATGTTTATCTTAACGTTTGAACCGAGCCTTATCGACGGATCGTCATCAAGGAATACCGTCACGCTGTGCTCGGTCATCTGAGTCGTAACGCCCTCATATGTCTGACCGTCTGCTTCCACAGAAACAAGCTCGGAATCAAGAACATGGACCGTCTCCCCGTCACTGTCACGTCCGTCGATGAGGAACAGCGCCATTATGAGATAGTAGAGGTTCCTGACTATCCAGAACAACAGGATAAGAACGCTTATCGTCTGTGATACGTTGAAGATCACGGCGATCCTTATGATGCCCGCAAGTGACATTGCTATCAGTATGAGGAACGGGATCATTGAGTGGAAATCGCGCTGACGCAGATTGCTCTTCTTGGATTTATCCGTGACCTTGAACTTTGCAAGCGTGATGCCTACGGATTCCTTCAGGATGGGGATGAAGAGATGAGGCATTACGCTCGTCTCGTAGATTCCGCTCCACCTGTTGGAGATCGTGTTCTTACTGTTGAGCCTTAATGTTAAATCCTGCATGAAGAACATCGGCAGCCAGAATACCAGGAGCTCAAGCCAGTTGCACTTGAAGACCGGTATCGCGAATGTCGCGTAGAGCAGCGGGCTCAATACATAGATGAGGTTCTTGATAGGCGAATACCAGTAGATCACCGAGCTCCAGTAGCTGATCTTCTGCGCAAGGTTCAGGTTCTTTCTTCTGAAGATCTTGAGTTTCTTGGCAGTTACGATAACGCCTCTGCCCCAGCGCGTACGCTGCTGGATGTGCTCCTTGAAGGTGTGGGGAGTCTGACCGCTTGCCAGAGGCTCAGGGAGAGCCAAACTGATATAGCCTGCGGATTCGATGAGAAGACCTGTTGCGAAGTCCTCGGTGATGGAACCGGTAAAGAATCCGCCGATATCCTCAAGAGCACGGCGCGCGAGGATCGTGTTGGATCCGCCGTAGATGACGCTGTTCGTGGATGTCTTGGCTGGTTCGATGGTGCGGTAGAAGAAGTCCTGCTCGTTGGGTGCGCGCTTTTCAGAATAGAGGGCGTGCTGGAAAACATCAGGATCGTAGAAGCACTGGGGTGTCTGCAGGAGACCTAAGTGCAGCTGATCGTCTTCGGGCTTATCCTTTTCGCGCAGTTCAACGTCCACGAAATAAGGGATGGTCTTGAGGAGGAAATCACTCCTTACGATCATGTCGGCATCGAGAGTAACGATATAAGGCGCACTCGTGAGGCCCATTGCGTGGTTGAGGTTGCCGGCCTTTGCGCCCTTGTTGTCGGGACGGTCAAAGTAGCCTACGCCCATCTTCTCGGCGAGCTCTCTCATCTGCGGACGGCGATTGTCGTCGCATACCCAGATGTGGACCTTTGACTTGTCGGGATACTTAAGATGCTTGCAGCCGTTGATGGTCTTGTAAAGAAGATCCGTCGGCTCGTTGTAGGTTGCGATGAAGATGTCCACGTCAGGCCATGCATCGTCGGGAATTGTGGGGAGAGGATGCTCTCTCTTTCCGAAGAGGTTACGGTACAGGACGAGCGATTCGATGAAACCTAAGACCTCAACGATGAGGAGCAGGATGTTCATTGCAATAGCCAGAGGACCTGACTGAAGCGGAACTGAATACAGGATACGCCATGCAATGTAGATTACCGTGAAGAAAACGCTGATAAAAAGGCAGAGCTTAGCGTAGGCGCCTGACTGCTTATTATTCTTATCGGGCGGAACGACGTCGTCATAAGTGAGTCTCTTGCGCGATCTCATTGAGCGGTAGATCAGCATGACGAGCAGCGAAAACACAACTATGCCCGATGAGATTGAAGCGAAAAATACCCAGGAGTGGATGGGGGTATAGCCTCTTTCACCCAAAGAGTTGATGACCCATGCCTTTATTGTCGAAGTCTTGGTCTTTTCGACGATCGGAACGGGTGTGTAGATATCGTAAGGTGACTTGCCGCGGATGAGTTCTCTTACCCAAAGACCGGTTACCGTCAGATCGCTGTCCTGGATCTGCTGACCGGGCTTGAAGCCGTGCTTGAAGAATGCAGATGACTCGTCTTTGTCTGAAAGGTTCCAGACGGCGTAACTGATCTTGTATCTGTTCAGGAGGTTAAACCATTCGGTGGCGGAATTGAAATCGAGAGTTCCGTCGCCGCTCTCTTCGCTGATGCCGCACTCACTGATGAAGACGGGAAGTCCCTGTGCGAGCGCTGATGCGAGTTCATCTCTGAGGCCTTCCTTGTGCGAGGCTGCATAGAAATGGAGTGAATATGCGATGTTGCCGTGATTTAAAGGACGAAGGACGGGGTCACCCAGGTTCCTGCCGAATTCCGGAGTACCTACTATGATGACCGCGTCAGGATTGTTCTTGCGGATAATGGGGATCACCTGGTCTGCGTAGTAAGCGACATCGGACCAGTTAGCAGGGCCGTTGGGTTCGTTGCAGATCTCAAAGATCAGGTTGGGTGTGTTCTTGTATTCTGCGGAAATCCTCTCGAAAAACTCAGTTGCGGACTTGAGTTCTTCGACAGGATTGCCTTTCTCGAGCATATGCCAGTCAACGATGACGTACATGTCGTTGTTGACTGCGAGGTTGATGCCTTTTTTCATCAGGTTATAGCTTTCGTCGCGTTCCTTGCTGTTATAGACGGAGGAGTACATTGCGAGACGGATGAGGTCGCAGTCCCAGTCTTTTGAGACCTCGCTGAAAAGATCGTTGCTCAGAAAATCAGAAAACCATGTCAGGCCGTGCGTGCTGACGCCGCGGAGCTGGACGATCTGTCCTTTTTCGTCAGCAAGAGATGTGCCTTCAACATGGAGCTTTCCGTTGACCGACGGCCTTGGGGTTTGGGCTGTGCTTTCAGCGTGAGCGAACCCATGTACGGAGAAAAAGACAAAACATATAACAAAAAGAGCCAGCACTGCATGCAGGCCGTTCCGCAAAGACCTTTTCATGACACGTCTCCTTGATAAAATAATTTTGATAATGAAATTATATCACGCTGGGTTATCTTAAGGATATATGGAGGATACATTGGCATAGTAGCATTGCCTTAGGGAGGTATTCTGAATTGGCCAGGTTATTGATAGTCGAAGACTCTGCTGAGCTTCTTGCGCTGACAGCTGATTTTTTCAGGAGCAAAGGATCCTTTGAAGTGGAAACTGCTCCTGACGGCAACACAGCGCTCAGGCTCGTTGAAGAGAACGATTACGATATCGCGATACTGGACATCATGCTTCCGGGTGCGAGCGGATTTGAAGTCTGCAAGGCCCTTCGCGCGAAAAGCGGATGTCCCATCGTCTTTCTGACGGCGCTGGCAAACGAGAGCAACATCCTTAAGGGTTACGAGATAGGTGCTGACGAATACATGACGAAGCCCTTTTCGCTTAAGGTACTGTATGCCAAGTGTCTTGCGCTTCTGAACAGGACGGATGCGCAGATGCGTACTGAAGTCGTCATTGAATGCGGTGACATCAGGCTCTATCCGCTGAGGATGGAGGTTGAGGCCGGCGGGCGCAAAGTGGATCTGGCGCCGAAAGAATACTTCCTTCTGAAGGTTCTCATGGAGAACAAGGGAATGGTACTCGGAAGAGACAGGCTTTTGGATCTTGTGTGGGGAATGGGTTTTGACGGCACGGACAGGGTCGTTGACAACCACATCAAGAAGCTCAGAAAGAGTCTCGGCAGTTCCGGGGATGCGGTCAAGACCGTCATCGGAGGCGGCTACAAGATCGTCTGACCGCCTTTTGGAAGGAGCGTTTTATGAAAAAGACCTCAATTACCAAACCACAGTTTGGGAAGATATTCATCGTCAGATTTCTGGCCATGTGCCTGATCACTTTTATCTTGTCGGCTTTTGCTTTAGAGTGGCTTGATTCTTTCTTAGAAGACAGAAGATCTGAGAGCAGGAACGCATACCGCAACCGGATCGAAGAAAAGGCAAAAGAGATTTCCAAAGCAGAGCAGGGAAGTCCGGAGTATGAGAGCATTCTGTCAGAATTGGAGCTTAACCTTTTCATCTATCAGATGACTGATGACAACTATGCGGAAGTTACCGTAGGCGGAAAGAAGCTCGCAACAGACAAGGACACTGCATTTATCCGTTATAACCTTAAGAAGCCATATGAGTTTCTTCATGTTGAAGACATGTCGTGTTTTGGGCCTTTGTATGAGTTCATGAACGGTAAATACAATCCAAAGGCTACAAGTGACCTTTATGCCAAATACCAGTGGGATCCGTTTTTTGTTCACACCTATGGTGAGAGGTTTGATTCGATCATATACTACGTCAAAAGTGCTTACATTAACCACGAAAACCATACGTTCATCCCCCGGCATATAACCATTGAAGATAACGAAAAAAAGTACGATCTTGATCTTGGTCAGAGAGAACTGAGCGGTTATGAGTACGTTGAATCAGAGAACGGCCAGGGTTACGGCATGATCTTCTCATACAGAATGGATCCACGCCTTTCTGCAGAAGACATAGTCCAATATGCAATCCCGGATGCGGATAACAAGGTGGCCTACCGTGTTGAATATGAGGATTATGAGAACGTATCCAAATCCCGTGAACTGCCTTGGCATGTTGATTATACATATCCTGTCTCATATTCTGTCTATAACTTAGCCCCGTATACCTGCGTGTTCATCATGGGCGTTGCCATACTGTCAGCAATGGCCATAGCGCTTTTGATGGCGTTCATCAAGTACCAGAAAGACAAGACGGTCTGGAACATCTTCGAATACAGGACCAAGACGACCGAGGCCATGGCTCATGACCTCAAGACACCGATGGCTGCCATCTCTGCATATGCCGAGAGCCTTGAGGATTTTGCCGGAGACCCAGTAAAGACCGCAGAATATTCGCGCAAGATAAGCGAGAAGATCCAGGCCATGGATCACATGGTAGAAGACATCCTGATGCTTTCAAAAGGCGAAACGGGCAAGGTCGAGGTCAAGCGCGAAGATGTCAGCGTCCTGGAACTTGTTAATGAGAGCCTTAAGGCATTCCCGGAATTGAAGTCTGAGATCAAAGGTGACGATGTTAAGCTCAAGACCGACAGGAAGCTTTTCAAACAGGCAGTGGACAACCTTCTTTCAAACAGTGACAGATACGCAGTAGAGGGAAGTGCCGTTGAAATTACGATCGCGTCTGACGGGCTTACGATATCCAATAAGTCGGACAAGACTTACGAGGATGTTGAGTCACTTAAGAAAGCGTTCGTCAAAGGTGATGATTCCAGAAGCGACAGGGGAACGGGCTTGGGTTTGTCTATTGCAGACAACAATCTGAAGATTTTGGGATATAAGCTTGAACTTAAATCGGCGGATGGTGTTTTCGAGGCGAAGATCAGATTCTGAAGACTATTCCTTTTGTCAGAATCGGGGCTGACATATAAGGGAAAGAGTTTTTCCTTCCTTATATGCGATTTTCAGAAAGAAATGCATATATGAAGCCTTGATAACATATAAGCGAGAAAGTTTTTCTTCTGTTATATGCAAAAATCTTCAAATGGATCTTTATAGTTATTAAAACGGCATATAAGGAGCGTGAAAGTTTCTCTCTTATATGCAAATGATCTATTTATCAGCCAAGTCATATAAAACAAAAAAGACTGCACACCGTGCAGTCCTTTTGCTGTTAAGTTAAGAAAATGTTACCTGACGAATCTGTAGACCAGGCCTTCAGCGTATTTGTACCAGACCTGATCGCCTTCGTTAAGACCTGAAACGATCTCAACGTTCTTGCCGTCGGAGATGCCGGTCTTGACTTCGACTTCTCCTGAAAGCGTGTCGCTTTCCTTGTCGTATTCGGTGTAGACGTATGTCTTGTTGTCCTTTTCGATCAGAGCTTCTGCAGGAACACTGATGACCTCGGCCGTGCTGATGTGAGCGCGTACTGAAGCTGTCATGTTGGTGAGCATGTCATCTGTTCTGTCGAGTTCGATCTTGACGCTGTATTTTGAGTTGCCGGTACCGCTCTTGGTTCCGTCTGTGTCGATCGAGATTATCTTGCCCTTGAATGATTTGCCTTTGATGGCATCAAGAGTAACGTCGACTTCCTGCGTCTTGTTGATGTTGATGATGTCAAGCTCGTCAACTGTGAGAGTGATGTTCATCTTGTCGAGGTTTACGATGGTTGCGACAAGGGTCTCTTCCATCTCGTAGGTTTCCTCTTCAGTCTCGCCGCTGCCGTTCTGTGTGCCGGTGCCTGCGCCTGAACCGTAACCATAACCACTTCTGCCACCAAAGTAGTTGCCGCCTTTTCCGCCGAACATAGATGACCAGTCAACATTGCCACGTCCGCCCTGACCGCCGTTCCAACCGCCCTGGCCACCCTGGCCCTGACCGCCTTGTCCCTGACCGCCTTGGCCGCCCTGGCCGCCGCCCTGTTCGGAGCTGGACTGGGGATATCTGATGACCCAGACCATGTTTCCGTCTGAATCGAATGTGACGATCAGGAGGTCACCCATTGCGATCTTGTCGGTGGATTCCTTTTTCCATAACTTAGTTCCTTTGTCATAGTAGTAGACCGGTACGGAAGAATCGATGATAAGGCCGCCCTGCTGGGTGTACTTGTACTGATCACGCTTGGTTATGCTTTCGTCAAGGTTGGTGTAATCAATATCGGGAAGTACATCAGGCTGTTCTTTTGAAGCATTGACTGTATAAGTCGTTTTTCCGCCTGATGTGCTGAATCCGGTGACGTTGAGCGCATAATTGATCAGACCTGCGGTTGCTTTTCCTTCAGGTGCATTTTTGCTGTCATCATCAACCTTTATCGTAAGGCTTCCCAGCTTCTTGGGGCCTGCGGAAAGCTTGGATGTGCTGGAAGAAGACTTCTCATCGGAATCCTCATCCTCTTCTTCCTCGTCTTCCTTATCGTTGATTCCGGTGACCTCACCGTCGTGGTCAGAATAGATGATGCCTGTCTGATATACCTCAAAGAGATACTTCATCTGGTCTTCGAGAACGCTTCTCTTATACATGAGGTTGTTGAACTCACCGGAATATCTTGTTCCTGTAAGAGTAAAGAGTGCAGTGCCTTTCTTTACAACCTCATTGAGCTTTACGGATACCTTGCTGACAGATCCGGAATAGGAAATGACAGGGAGGACGTTGTGGATGTAAAGCTCGGAAGAACCGATCTCTTTTCCTGATTTATCCAGGACTGTGACCTTATCCTTATACTTTGCGGTCTTGTCAGAGATAGCGCATGTTGCGTAAGTATCTGTCATGGAAATGATGGAGCCGGATAACTTTGTCTTATTGGAAAGAACTACAGTAACCATGTCACCGAGCTTGGTGTTTTCGGTCCTGTCGATATCGACTGCCATGAGTCCGTCGAGAGAAAGGAGCATAAGAGCGCCGTTCTTGGAAATGGTGTCCTTTGCATTGCTGCCTTTCTTGATATAGATGGCCTTTACACGTGCCTTGGAATCAGCCTTGACGACAGTTGAGTTGTCGGCAGAGTTGATGGAATTGAGCTTTGCATCAAGCTTCTTGAGTGTCTTCTGTGTCTCAACGATAGCGTTCATTACGGAAGGCTTGGATACTGAAGCGATCTTGTCGCCCTTCTTGATAACGTCGCCGTTCTCGACGAAGAACTCTTCGATCTCGATGTCGCCTGCGATCTTCAAGTCTTCCGTATCGCCTGCGGAAAGACTTCCGGAAGCGGTGAGCTCACGGTTGATGCTTGTCTTTGCAATCCTGTACTGAAGAGTGTTCTCGTTGACGTTAACGTTCGAGACATCGACCTTGGGAGCGACAAATATAAAGAGGTTGGGAAGAAGGATTCCTCCCGCGATGAGAAGAACGACTATCGTTACGAGGACTGCAGCTCTTCTCTTGCGGCGCTTGTGAAGCTTATTGATCTCTTCTTCGGCTTCTTCCTCGGTCATGCCGGTGAAAGCATCATTCTTTTTGCTCTTTCTGGATTTCTTTTTGTCCTTTGTTTCAGGCTGGACAGCTGCTTTCTCTGCTTTTGCGGGAATTGACGCGTTGTCACCTGCAGCGACGGGCGCTGCCTTGAAAGGAGAGTCGATGTCCTGAAGGGGAGCCTTGTTCTCAGGTTCCTTTTCCTTGGGCTCAACGATCTCAGGGCTCATGCCTGCTGCCGAACCCGGTCTCTGCAATGCTGAATTGTTGTTTTCCATGGCCTTGTTTTCATTGTTTTCGGACATATGTCAGGCCTCCTTATTCGCTATAGTGGAGCGCATCGATCGGCTTCATCTTTGCTGCCTTGTTGGCAGGATAAAGGCCGAAGACTACGCCTATGAAGAAACAGAATGATACGGCTACGATAACGACTGCACCGTTCATGTTGAATGAGAGGTCAAGGCTTGCGGTGATGACCGATACGAGCCTTAAGAAACTCCATGACAGGAAGATGCCTATCGCGCAGCCGATCATGCAGAGCACGATGGCTTCGATCAGGAACTGTCTGAGGATTGCGCCCCTAGAAGCTCCGATCGCCTTACGGATACCGATCTCCCTTGTTCTTTCGGTAACGGTAACGAGCATGATGTTCATGATTCCGATACCGCCGACGACGAGGGAAATGCCTGCGATGCCGCCCAGGAGTATGGAGAGGATCGCTGTGATGTTGCCCATTGCGTCTTCGAGCATGTCGGTGGACTGGATATTGAACGCATCCTCATCGTAGTTGAACCTTTCGAGCATGAGTCGGTTAACGAGATTCTTTGTGGTTTCAGTGGGCACGTCTTTTGCAGCCGAAATATAGAACGTTTTGATATTGATGGATGTGTCGGTTGAAAGTCTTACGTGCGTAGAATAAGGAATGTAAGCCTCAAGATTTCCGCCTCCCATGAGCGCGGTAAGCGACGACTGTTCATTGTTTTCCTTGAGAACGCCGATGATGGTGAATTTCGTGCCGTTAAGAGTGATCTCTTCGTTTACGCATCCTGTGAAACCGACCAGTTCCTGGGCAAGAGTGGAATTTACAACGCATACGTTAGTGTGGTTGTCGTAGTCGGAATCCTTGAGCAGACGGCCGATCATGAGATCGTAATTTCTTATTCCGAAATACTGGCCGTTGGTTCCGTAAACTGTGACGGTCTTTGATGTTGTATTGTATTTACCGGTCATGGATCCGCTTGCGATGGGCGCAACCGCACCGATCTCCGGACGCTTCATGAGATCATCCAGATCTTCTTTTCTGATCGGATTGCCGTAATCGTTTGATACTGAAACACCGACCAGGTTGCTTCCGAGCTTATTGATGGTGTCTGTTACCGAGCTGGTTGTTCCGCTTACGAGGCTGACGAGTATGACGAGGGCCATGACGCCGATGATGATACCGAGCATCGTGAGGAACGATCTCATTTTGTTTCCGCTGATGGATTTCAGCGCCATTTTAAATGATTGAATCATCCGTCGCCTCCGTTACTCTGCCGTCAAGAATGTTGATGGCTCTCTTAGCCTGCATCGCGACATTTCTGTCATGGGTGATCAGGACTATCGTATTTCCCTGTCTGTTGAGGTCGTGGAAGATATCCATGATCTCTTTACTTGTCTTGGAGTCGAGGTTTCCCGTAGGCTCGTCGGCAAGGATAAGGGAAGGGTGGGTGGCAATTGCTCTGGCGATCGCCACACGCTGCTGCTGTCCGCCGGAAAGCTCAGTAGGGAAGTGTTCTGCACGCTTAAGAAGATCAACCTTTTCGAGTGCTGCTTTTACGCGTGCCTTACGCTCTGACTTCTTGAGCTTCTGATAGATGAGCGGGAGCTCAACGTTCTCGGCTGCAGTGAGCTTGTTGATAAGGTTGAAGCTCTGGAAAACGAAGCCGATCTTCTTGTTTCTGACGGCTGCGAGCTCGTTTTCCGAATAGTCTTCGATCGGGATGCCGTCGAGCAGATACTCGCCTGAATCAGCGATATCAAGGCACCCGATGATATTCATTAATGTTGATTTGCCGCTTCCCGAAGGGCCGATGATGCTTACGAATTCGCCATCGTAGACTTCGAGAGTAGCATGATCCAGTGCATGAACTACCTCAGTACCGATGCGGTAGGTCTTGCAGATGTCTTTCATGGTGATCATTGATCTGCCTCCTGCATCAGTTTCCTGATGATCTTCTTGATGTACGGTTGCCGCTGCCGCCGTTCCTGTTGCCGGAATAGCCGCCCTGAGGCCTGTTGTTGCCGTTATTGTCCGGGGCTCTGTTTCTGTTGTTGTTCCCGTTCGACCTGCTCATATATCTTTCGAAAGGATTCTGTTCAGGCTCCTTGTACCATACGGTGTCGCCTTCTTTGAGTCCTTCAGTGATCTGGGCATATGAATCGTTCTGGATTCCGACCTTTACTTCGGCCATTCCGCCGGGAGTGTTTGTCTCGGGATCGTAAGTCGTGTAAACAAAGTAGGATGATCCCGTGTTGTTGAGTGCTTCGACCGGAATGGTTACGGAATTCTTGTACTCGGTTACTGCAATGAGGACCGTGCATGACATTCCTGAGAGCATTCCGTCTTCCTTGTCGATGGTGATCTCTGCGGTGTATCCGACGGTACCGTCAGATGTCGTACCTGACTTGTCGATCTCCGTGATCGTTCCCTTGAATGTCTTTTCGAGTGAATCGATGGTGACGTCAGCGGACTGTCCCTTTGAGATGGAGAGGATGTCTGTCTCGTCGACTGAAACCTCAACTGTCATCTTGACGTCGGGGCAGATGGTGAATGCATTTGTCTTTGTCGTTGAATCACTTGAGTCAGAAGTAGATGATGACTGGCCGTAATTGCCGTACTGTCCGTAATAGTCTGAATTTGAAGAAGATGAAGAGGATGTTGTTGTGGAAGTATCCGAATCATCTGTCTTCGGAACAGACTTAATGGTTCCGGACATTTGGGCAAGGATGGCTCCGTCGTTATAGATCCTGAGAAGCTCAGCGAGGTCTTCTGCGAGTTCCTTGCGCTCCTTGATGAGTGCATCGTAGTTTGCAGTATAGGAAGTAGCTGTGAGCTTAAGAAGAACCTTGCCCTTCTTTACTACCTGGTTGAGCTTAACGTTGACTGAAGTTACCTTGCCTGCATATGAAACGATGGAAAGAGGTGAGTTTACCTCGAGCTTTCCTGTTCCGTATGTCTTATTGCCGTCAGTAGATGTGATCGTTGCATCTGCTCCGAGAGCGGGGCCGTTATCAGTGAGAACGATCTTTGTCTTGCTCTCGCCGACTGTCTTGACTGCGCCGTTGTAGGTCTTGCCGCCTGTCTTAACCTTAACCTTTGTGCCTGCTTTGAGGTCGCAGTTATCGATCTCGACTGCCATGTTGCCGTCAAGAGAAAGGATCATGAGAGCGTTCTTCTCGGTCATGGTGGCGATGACGTTGCTGTCCTTTTTAACGTAGATCGCTTTTACGCGGCCCTTGACCTGTGACTTGATCGTTGTTGCAGCCTTCTGCTCGGAAGCTTTCTGGAGCTGCTTGTCGATGGTGTCCATCTTTGCCTGTACTTCATACATTGCAGACAGGACGGAGTTGACGTTGATCTTTGCGATCGTCTGGCCTTTTTCGACCTTGTCGCCTACTGAAACGACAACATCATCGATGTCGACGTTCTCGGGAACCTCATATTCCTCTGTGTCCGAGTCCAGGAGCGTACCTGTTCCGGAGACCCTGGTGCTGAGATCCTGAACACTTGCCTCAACAGATGTATAGGTCTGTTTTGTGTCGGCAAATTTCTTTGAAACGTACTTCCTTGCATAGATGATGCCGCCCGCAGCAGCAGCCACAAGGACGCTGACGATCACAATGATCTTGACGATGGTAGATTTCTTAATCTTTTTCCTTCGTGCCATGTTAATACCTCTCGCATAGTTATAGCTGCGATAATTATACGGGTGTAAACTTAAGCAAAGCTTAAAAAATTACGGCTAAATCTAGTTAATTATTTATGATAACTACACTAAAATCTGTTTTCGTTCAGATTTTTGTATCAAAGGTTGACCTCGCCCCACTTCTTTAATTCAAGAAGTATGGGAATGAGTGTCCTGGCCTTTTCAGTAAGGGTATATTCGACCCTGACGGGCATCTCGTCATAGAGGTGTCTTTCAATGAGTCCGTCAGCTTCCATTTCCTTAAGGGAAGATGCCAGCATCGTGTTGGTGATGCCGTAGATGGTCCGTCTCATCTCGCCGAAACGGCCGATCCCTTTTGCGTCTATGTAGCAGAGTATGAGGATCTTCCATTTTCCGCCTATTATCCCGATGATCTTCTTGAGTCCGCACCCCTTGCCGGTAATGCTTTCGCAGAGCTGCTCGGAGCCTTTTTCCGTCTGTGTTTTTGCCATGGTAATATTTTCCTTACCTGATGAGTATATTCTGCGTACTTGATAAGCTTTCTGTACCACTTATACTAGTAGTAACAGAAGACGAAATCAAGTTCGAAAGGAGAACAAAGACATGGCTGAGATAACTTTAACGAACGATAACTTCAAGACTGAGGTTCTGGAGTCCGATATCCCCGTACTGGTTGATTTCTGGGCACCCTGGTGCGGTCCCTGCAAGATGCTGGGTCCCGTCATCTCGGAGCTCGCCGAAGAGTACGAGGGCAAGGTCAAGGTAGGCAAGGTCAACGTCGATGATGAGGAAGAACTTGCAATGCAGTACGGAATCGAGAGCATTCCCGCAGTCCTTTATTTCAAGAACGGAGAGGTCGTCGAACAGTCTCTCGGATTCAAACCCAAGGCGGCATTCAAGGCGATCCTCGGCTGACGGAAAACTTCTGAAATTACTGGAAATCTCCCGCGAAAAAGGCAAAATCGCGGGAGTTTTTCATTTTTCTTAAAGAAAAGTATAAGAAAACCGCATTTTTATATCCGTTTGTGATACAATGCTCGTTATTCTGCACAGCGGTTCTGTGCATAAAACTCTGGAGGAGGATTAACAAATGGAAAAAGAAGAAGTTTTGAAGGTGTACCGTCACTCTCTGGCTCACATCATGGCAAAGGCCGTGATCGAGATCTTCGGTAAAGAGGTGCAGTACGCAATCGGACCGGAGATCGAAGACGGATGCTACTATGATTTCATCCTGCCGAGAACGGTTACCGAAGAAGATTTTCCCGCAATTGAAGAGAAGATGCATGAGATCATCAAGCGCCGCGAGGACTGGACCCGCAAGGAGCTTTCCAAGGCTGACGCACTTGAGATCTTCAAGGGTCAGAAGTTCAAGACCGAGCTCATCAACGATCTGCCTGAGGGCGAGATCATCTCGACTTACAACACAGGCGACGACTTTATCGATCTTTGCCGCGGCCCGCACGTAGACAATTCCCAGGAACTCTTCAGCGCAGCATTTAAGATAAAGAACGTCTCAGGCGCTTACTGGCGCGGAGACGAGCACAGGGACCAGCTTCAGAGAATCTATCTGTTCGCTTTCCCTTCAAAGGACGAACTCAAGGCTCACCTTGCATGGCTCAAGGAAGCTCAGGAGAGAGACCACAAGAAGATCGGCACGCAGCTTGACCTGTTCATGTTCCGTGAGACAGCTCCGGGCATGGCTTACTGGCTGCCGAGGGGATGGGTCCTCTATCAGGAACTCATGAAGTATTCCCGCGAGATCCAGCTCAAGCACGGCTACACCGAGATCTCCGCACCTCTGATCAACAACAAGAAGCTCTGGCTCATTTCAGGCCACTGGGCACACTATCAGAACAACATGTTCATCGTTCCGGGCATCACAAAGGGCGTTAACGCATGCGCTGCCGTTGAGAGCGATGAGACAGCAGAGAAGTACTCCGTTGACGCTGAAGACACGATGGCCGCAAAGCCTATGAACTGCCCGAATGCCATGATGTCTTACAAGCGCACGATGCACTCATACAAGGAACTTCCGCTCCGTTACAGCGAGTATGACGTTCTTCACCGCAAGGAGAAGTCCGGTCAGATGAACGGTCTGTTCAGAGTTCAGGAGTTCCGTCAGGACGACGACCATACATTCGTTACGCCTGAGCAGATCAAGGATGAGATCAAGGACGTTATCGCCATCGCAGACGAGATCTACAAGACATTCGGCATTACATACCGTGCAGAGTTCTCTACAAGACCTGAGGACTTCATGGGTGACATCGAATCCTGGAATGCCGCAGAGGCTTCACTCAAGGAGATCCTTGACGAGAAGTACGGCGACGGCAACTACGAGATCAACGAGGGCGACGGCGCATTCTACGGTCCGAAGATCGACCTTCAGATCAAGGACGCTCTTGGCCGTGAGTGGCAGTGCGGTACTGTCCAGCTCGACTTCCAGCTGCCTCACAATTTCGAGCTCACATTCGTCGACAAGGACGGCTCGCAGAAGATGCCTATCGTCATCCACCGCGCGATCTTCGGCTCTTTCGAGAGATTTATCGGTATCATCACCGAGCACTTCAAGGGTTCGTTCCCGTTCTGGCTCAACCCTTACCAGGTCGCTGTCGTACCGATCAGACCCGAGCATAACGACTATGCGCAGAAGGTCGTTTCCGCGCTTGCTGCTGCAGGAGTCCGCGTAGAGGCTGATTACACTGACGTCAACATGCGTGACAAGATCAAGAAGTTCAAGCAGATGAAGGATCCTTACATCCTCGTCGTAGGCGATAAGGAAGCTGCCGAGAACACTGTTGCAGTCAACGTCAGGGGCTCTAACAAGCAGGTTCCGGGTGTCGCTTTGGACAAGTTCGTCGAGCTTTGCAAAAAGCTCAATGCCGAAAGGACATTGGAACTCCCTCAGGAGATGTGATTTTCGCTTATTGAAGCTGAGGGCCGTGCCGGTTGGTGCGGCCCTTTTTTGTTGCTTGTTTGCGTTCATTCCATGAAGTGTTCCACTTTTCGCGCAGAAAATGGAAGGGTTTGTGGAATATTGGTCGAAAAAGGCATTGATTCCACAAAACGTTCCCTTTTTCGATCAAAACATGGAAGGGTTTGTGGAATGGCACTTCGAAAGTCTCAGAAACTGTCTCAATTTGAATGAAGATTGAGACAATTGCCGCTATTCTCAACAGGTTTCTCAATATCGCTTCAAATTGAGAAGGTCATTGAGAATGCGCCCTTTAAATGCCATATATTCTCTGCCTCCTTCTCAATCCGGCAAAGAATTGAGAAGGTCATTGAGAATGAACGGGCCGCGCAGGTCAATAAAATCAAGCAAAAACTTTGATTATCAAATTATCAAAATACACTCCCAGCGGCACTTGTGAGGCAAATTTTTGGGTAAAAATCATAACGAATAATGACTTTATTTGGGTTTCCTTTCTTGTTATTATTCGTAAGGCTATAACAAGGGGGTTTAAGCTTATGTACAAACAGGAAGGCACCAAGGTTGCCATTATCGGCGCAGGTGCGGTCGGATCTACCACCGCTTTCGCAATTGCAATGCAGCAGCTCTGCTCTGAGCTCGTTCTCATTGACGTTAATAAGGAAAAGGCATTAGGAGAGGCGCTTGATATCAGCCACGGACTTCCGTTCATAGGCGATATGTATATTCATGCCGGCGACTACAGTGATGTTAAGGATGCTGACTGCATCATCATCACGGCAGGCATTCCGAGAAAAGAAGGCGAGACAAGACTTGACCTTGCGAAAAAGAACGTCAAGCTCGCTCACATCATCACAGACAGCATCATGGAGCACTACAACAAGGGTGTCATCATGGTCATTTCCAACCCTTGCGATCTCGTAACATACAAGGTTGCAGAGTGGTCAGGACTTCCTTCGAACAAGATCATCGGTTCCGGTACGAACCTCGACTCCGCACGTTTCAGAGTTCTCATCTCCAGAAAGCTCGGCGTTGACGTAAGGAACGTTCACGGTTACATCCTCGGCGAGCACGGCGAGACTCAGTTCCCTGCATGGAGCCACACTCACGTTGCAGGTATGGGCATCGACGAGTACGCAGAAGCTATCGGCGTACCTTTCGGCCAGGATGTTAAGGATGAGATCGCCCAGCAGACAAAGTCTTCCGGCGCTCAGATCATTAAGCTCAAGGGCGCTACCTTCAACGGTATCGCTGTAAGCGCAGCCACACTCCTCAGGAGTATCACAGAAGACGAGCACACCATCAGAACGGTTGCCACAAGACTTAACGGCGAGTACGGCATCAGCGGAGTTACTCTTGATGTTCCCGCACTTATCGGAGCAAACGGCGTAGACAAGATCATCGACATGCGTCTTACAGACGAAGAGTATCAGCTCCTTAAGAGATCCGAAGCCAATATGCGTGAAGCGATCGCTTCCGTTGAAGGCCTCTGATAGAAAACTGATCAACGGTAAATTGCTGACCCTTCCGGATTCGGAGGGGTCAGTTTTTTTGTTGCATTTTAAGGACATTTTGCGGCACTGCGCCCTATACTAAATAAAGTAAAAAGCAATCGTGCTATAATAATTTCACCATCCGCGAAATAATCACGATTGGAGACTGAGACATGCTTAACGGACTAAAGAAGTTCACTTCGGCGGTTATTGCGTTACTTATCGCTTTCACCGTTGTGGGCGCTTTTGCACGCTTAAACACATATCAGGTAAATGCTGATACAACTACCACAGCAAAAGCGGTTGAAGTGAAGCTGACGGGCAAAGCCCGCATGCAGGGATACGGCAACAAGAACGGCTCATTCAGTAACGGCGTCCTCACCCTCGGCAAGAAGGGCAAGGGCAGGAACGTTTATTCCATAACCATAAATTTCAAGAACAATACAGGATACTCGGGCGGACTCCGCTACAGCGTCTATCTTAAGAAGAAGGGCTGGACAGCTTGGAAATCAAGCGGTTCCAAGGCGGGAACGTCAGGTACCGCATACAGGATCGAAGGCGTTAAGATCGAGCTGACGGGAGAACTTGCCGAGCATTACAGCGTTATGTACAACGCTTACATGCAGACGTTCAAGGGCAAGCAGGGCTGGGTCAGCGACGGTTCGGTCGCAGGCACACCGGGCGAGAGCAAGAGGCTTGAGCAGGTTCAGGTCAAGCTGGTACCGAGACAGAGGATGGGCGAGCAGCCCACGGTCTCTTACCGCATGTACAGGGACAAGCACAAGTGGGCTTCCAAGTGGTCCAAGAACGGCGCGACCGCAGGAACAACATCGGGTTCAAACCAGATGCAGGCCGGCCTTCAGATGTCGGTAACGGGTTCAAAGTACACGGGCAATATCGAGTACCGTGTCCGCGGCGCAGGATATTCATGGACTGCCTGGACATCGAAAAACACCAAGGCCGGACAGTATACCAAGAACAAGAGGCTCGAGGAGATCCAGGTCAGGCTGACGGGCGAGCTCGCAGAGCATTTCGATGTTTACTACAGAACGCGTGCACGCGTTAAGGGCTGGCTCGGATGGGCCAAGAACGGCGAGAGATCGGGCACTGAGAAATACGATTACTATTTGAGCGCGATGCAGTGCGTGATCGTACCGAAGGGCTCGGCTGCCCCTGCTGCCAAGTATAACGGCGTAACGAGCAAGTACACATCATCGTACCTGATCAACGGCAACCCCGTTCTCAAGTTTGCGGATTTCAAGGCTGACCACAAGACGTCCAAAACAATGGTCGGCATCGATGTCTCGAAATACCAGGGCAATATCGATTTCAAGAAGGCGAAGGCTGCAGGCGTTGAATTCGTCATCCTCCGCTGCTACGTAAGAAACAACTACAAGGACAAGTCGACCGGCAAGTATGTCTGGTGCAACGCTCCCGACACGAAGTTCGAGGCGAACTACAAGGCTGCAAAGGCGGCGGGTCTTAAGATCGGCGTATATTTCTTCACCTGTGACTACACGGAAGCGAACATGCGCAAGTATACAAAGGACATGATCAACAAGTGCCTCAAGGGCAAGAAGATCGATTTCCCTGTTGCTTTTGACTGGGAGAATTTCGATTACTACAAGAGAGCCCATAAGAACAACGGCTGGACGACCGCTGAGATGAACAAAGCCATCGATTCGGCACTTAACAAGATGGTCGCTGTTTTCGAGGATGAACTCAATCAGGCCGGCTATACCGCATCGATCTACGGCAGTAAGTCAAGGCTTGAAGGCACCTGGGCGCCTTCCATCAAGAAGATGAACGAAGGCAAGAACCACCTGTCGATCTGGATGGCACACTGGGTAAGCAAGTCGTCCTACAAGGGCACTTACTACATGTGGCAGGTCAACTCTCACGGAAGGGTTCCCGGAATCAGCGGCGACGTCGATCTCAACGTTGCTTATATCGACAGGCTTCCGTCACCCACTATCACCATAAAGCCCGATGACGGCGGTGATGAAGACAAGGAGAAGGCTCCCGCAGAGAATTCGAATAACGGCGAGGCCCCGCAGACGCCTGAGAACAACGATCAGACACCGGCTGAGGACGACAAGACTCCTGCAGAAGAGGTCAAGCCTTCCGATAACAACAAATCTGCCGAAGACAGCCAGCCTGTTGAGGATCCGGACGCACCCGAAGAAGGCAACGCAACACCTGACGAAGCGTCGACGGGTCCTAAGAAAGTCAGCGGAAAGTCTGAAAAGGAAGACAAGGCATCTGACGATAAGGCCGAACCGGAGACAAAGGCTAAGGAAAGTCCGGAAGAGCCTGTAACAGAGCAGCCTGAAAAGGAACCGGAGGAAAAGGCTGAGCCTGTAAAGGATGAAGCTCCCACGAAGGAGGAGACTCCCGCAAAAGAAGAGCCGCCATCTAATTCCAAGCCGGCCGAACCCGTGAAGGATTCCTCGGAGGCAAAGGATGCGGTTCCCGCCAAACCCGTGACGCCGGCGAAGGAACAGCCGGAAGAGGCAAAGACGGAAGAGCCGAAATAACACAGAACAATTTGAATTTTTAAAATTCACAAGGGGATAACACAAATGGAAATCAGCGCAGTTGTAATGGCCGCAGGCAAAAGCAAGAGGATGAAGTCCAGGCACTCGAAGGTCGTTTTCCAGGTATCTGGTAAGGCCATAATACAGTGGGTCGCGGACGCGCTTTTCGATGCGGGCTGCAGGGACCAGGTCTATATCGTAGGCGAGGCACAGGATGAGATAAGAAGCATCCTGGGCGAGAACGTAGCTTACGTGCTTCAGGAAGAGCAGCGCGGAACAGGCCATGCCGTCATGCAGGCGGCACCTTTCCTTGAGGGAAGAGACGGCCTTACGATCGTTCTTCCGGGAGACTGTCCGATGGTTTCCGCAGAGACCATTACAAAGGCTCTGAACGCGTTTGAATCAGTTGACGGCAACGTTGCTGCAATGCTCATCACCGCTATCGCAGACGACCCGACGGGTTACGGAAGGATCGTCAGAGGATCTGACGGCAATGTCGTAAAGATCGTTGAGCACAAGGACTGCACCGAAGAAGAGCTTAAGATAAACGAGATCAATTCATCGATGTATGTTTTCAAGACGCCGCTTTTGCTCTCTGCACTTGGACGCATCGGAGCCAACAATGCGCAGAAGGAATATTACCTTACTGATACGATCGGAATCCTAATCGGAGACGGATACAAGGTCGGCGCGGTAGTCTGCGATTTCGACGATACGCGCGGAGTAAATGACAGGATCCAGCTCTCACAGGTCCAGGCGATAATGAACCGCAGGATAATCGAGAGACACATGAGGAACGGAGTCACGATAATCGATCCCGCTTCAACATGGATCCATAACGCCGTTGAGATCGGCATCGACACGACGATCCTGCCCGGCACAACGCTTATGGGCAATACGGTTATCGGAAGCGACTGCCTTATCGGTGAGAATACGAGAATCGACTGTTCCGAGATTGGCGATGAGACTGTCGTAGACAACTCGATCGTAAGTCAGAGCCGCATTGGAAAGGACTGCCGTATCGGACCTTACTCACATGTCAGACCTGACTGCGTCATTGACGATCACGTAACGATCGGCGCTTATGTCGAGGTCAAGGGTTCCAACATCGGCGAATATACCCGTGCAAGACACCTTACCTATATCGGAGACTCCAAGGTCGGCAGGAACGTTAACTTCGGCTGCGGAACGGTCACCTGTAACTTCGACGGACAGGATAAGGTCGGATGCACCATTGAAGACAACGTGTTCATCGGAGGCAACTCGAATATCGTTTCCGCAGTTGTTCTCGGCAAGGATTCCTACATCGCCGCAGGTTCGACCATCACGACGGATGTTCCTCCGCTCGCATTGGGCGTAGGCCGTTCGAAGCAGGTCAACAAAGACAACTGGGTATCGGACAAGGCCAGGATGAGAGGCTCCAACTATATCAGACTTGACGACAGGCGTTCAGAACTCTGATATGTGGATGATCGCGGGGCTCGGCAATCCGGGCAGACAGTATATGTATACGTGGCACAACATGGGTTACCTTGCTGTCGATAAACTATGCGAGAAACACGGCATTTCCCTTAACAAAGACAAGTTCAAGGGCATGTACGGCAAAGGCAGGATCGCAGGCGAAGACGTCATCGTCATCAAGCCCGTGACCTACATGAACCTTTCAGGAGAGTGCCTCGTCGAGGCGAGCAGGTTTTTCAAGATCGATCCTGCGCACATCATAACCGTGTACGACGACATTGATATCAAGAAGGGCACTATCAGAGTAAGGCCCAAGGGAAGCGCGGGCACGCATAACGGCATGAAGTCATGCATTCAGCTTCTGGGAACGGAGAATTTTCCGCGCGTCCGCATCGGCACGGGGCCTGTTCCCGAGCATTTCGATCTTATCAATTACGTGCTCTCCGAAGTTCCTGCAGAAGAGCGCCTCATGATGAACGACGCATTCATCGAGGCATGCGCGGCCATTGAGGGAATCATCGCAAATGGATCAGCTAATAAATGACCTGCTTGCTCTTATAGGGTCTGACAAGGCTGCCGTTGAAGGTCTTGATAAGTCTCGAAAAGAGGGCAGACATCTCAATATCTCAGGCGTATGTGCCGAGCAGAAGGCGTTTGTTATCAGCGCTCTTGCTGCGTATAAATCACTAAAGCCGGTTGTGATAGTACCTGACGCCGCACGCGCCAGGACGATGTCGCGCGCGCTTTCGGCATTCACCGATGATGCAGTTGCAGTGCTTATGCCCGCGGAGTTGTCGCTCCTTACGGCTGAAGCTTCATCGCGCGAATTAGAGCTCACGCGATGTGCTGCTTTGGCGCAGCTTGTAACGGGAAACTTCGGTGCGGCGGTCATCACTTCAGGCGCGCTTATGGGCAAGCTGACGCCGCCTTCGGAATTTGCTTCAAGGATAATGGAACTCAAGGTCGGTGAGACTACCGATCCTGATGATATGATCCTGGGGCTCACCGGTATGGGCTATGAGAAGGTCCCGCAGGTCATGGAGCGGGGCGAGTTTGCCAGAAGGGGAGACATCATTGACATCTTCCCGCCGGACATGACCGAGCCCGTAAGAATCAGCTTTTTCGACGATGAGGTGGACCAGGTCAAGAACTTCGACTTAGAGACGCAGCGCTCGACTTCCATGCTCGAGTCGGTCCGCATAATCCCTGCAAGAGTGTATTTCGCAGGCAATGAAGAAGAGCGTGAAGAGGCGGCTTCCAAGATACGCGCACAGGCTGAAGAAGACATTTCCCGCATGAGCAAAGACTCGCGCGAAGCCAGGCGCGCGGCGGAACTTTTGACGCGCACCGCAGAATCGGACGCTCAGAAGATCGCGCTCGGAGGCGAGCCCACGGGTATCGCGCGCTGGATCGGAATGCTGCTTTCTAAGGCATCCTGCGCGATCGATTATGTTGAGTATAAGGGCGCTTCTGACGTTCTCTGGTTTGCTGACGAATTAGTTGAGACGGATGCGAGAATGAAGGCATTCTCAGCCGAATATCTGCAGAGATGCACCGAGTCGTTCGAGGCGGGAACCGCGCCGTCATGCGCCGTTGAGGCTGTTTTCGATACATCAGCGGTAATGAAAAAGATCGACGCATTGGCAAAGGTCGTAACGCTTGCGACGTTTGCGTCAACGGGCGGCGGACTGCCCGGCGGAGTGAGCGTATCGACTTCCGGTTTCCCTGCTGACAACTATTCAGGAAGGATAAACGAACTCGCAGAAGCCGTTAAGACAACGGGCGGGATCAAGATCGTGCTGCCCGAAGGCAGAAGGACGGAATCGCTCAGAGACAGCCTGATCGAGGCGGGTGCGCTGCCTTCGATAATCTACGCTGATCTTCCGTGCGGTTTCTCATATCCCGCTCTCGGCATCACGCTTCTCGGCGAGCAGGAGATCTTCGGAAGCGGAAGGGCCGCAAAGCCAAAGAAAAAGGGCGGCGCGAGGATCACGTTTTTCGGTGACATACATCCGGGAGACTTCATTGTTCACGATAAGCACGGCGTAGGAAGATACGACGGCCTCGTCAACATGAAGGTCGGAGACACGCGCAAGGACTATCTCAAGATCACTTATGCGCGTGACGAGGTCTTGTACATACTTCCCGAAAACCTCGATTCGCTGCAGAAATACGTCGGTCCGGGAGAGCGTGAACCGAAGCTCTCGCGCCTTGGCGGAGACGAGTGGAAGAGGCAGGTCTCAAGGGCCAGAGAATCGATAAAGAAGGTCGCTTATGACCTCCTCAAGATATACGCGGCAAGGAGCGTAAACACGGGATTTGCGTGCGATCCGGACGATGAGCAGCAGAAGCTTTTCGAGGACAGGTTCCCGTTCGTCGAGACCGAGGACCAGCTTCGCGCGTGCCGCGAGATCAAGGCGGACATGGAGTCCGAAAGACCAATGGACAGGCTGCTTTGCGGCGACGTCGGATTCGGCAAGACCGAGGTCGCGTTCAGGGCAATGTTCAAGGCGGTGATGAACGGCAGACAGGCGATCATGCTCGCGCCCACGACGCTTCTTGCGCAGCAGCACTATCAGAATTTCGTTGAAAGATGCAAGGACTTCCCGGTCAACGTCGTCATGCTCTCGAGATTCGTTCCGCCGGCGCAGATCAAGGCATCTCTGATCGATATCAAAAACGGCAAGGCAGACGTCATCATCGGCACGCACAGAGTGCTCTCAAACGACGTGAGACCGCCGCATCTGGGACTTCTCGTAGTTGACGAGGAACAGAGATTCGGCGTCAATCACAAGGAAAAGATCAAGTCGATGAAGACCGACGTCGACGTGCTCTCGCTGTCCGCGACGCCCATTCCCCGCACTTTGCACATGTCGCTGTCAGGCATCAGGGACATCTCCGTTCTTGAGGAAGCGCCGTTCAACAGGCGCGCGGTGCAGACTTACGTCATGGGTTATGACGAGCAGATAATCGTGCAGGCGTGCATGCGTGAGATCGCGCGCGGCGGCCAGATATTCTACCTCTATAACAAGACATCCGACATCGATAAAGTCGCTGAGAAACTCGAAGAACTGATGCCCGGTGTGCGCGTTGTCTACGCGCACGGACAGATGCCCGAGAACGGCCTGGAAACGGCAGTCGGCGACTTTGTTGAAGGCAAGTACGACATAATGGTATGCACGACCATCATCGAAAACGGCGTCGACATGCCGAACGTCAACACCCTGATAGTCGAAAACGCGGACCGCTTCGGTCTCTCGCAGCTCTATCAGATCAAGGGCCGCGTCGGCAGATCCGACAGACAGGCATACGCATACATCACTTACGATGCGGACGCACCTTTGAACGAGGAAGCGACCAAGAGACTCAATGCACTTCGCGAATTCACGGAGCTCGGTTCGGGCGTAAGGATCGCGATAAGAGACCTCGAAGTCCGCGGCGCGGGCAACCTGCTGGGCGCGGAACAGCACGGCCAGATGGACGTCATCGGATACGAACTCTACTGCAGGCTCCTTGATGAAGAGATCAAGACTTTGAGTCAGAGCGAAGCCGAGAAACAGAAGGCTCTCGAGGGCGTCGAAAATGTTGGCACGGCAGGCGACATCACCGTCGAAGTCGATTACGACGCATACATTCCTTCGTCTTACATCTCGGATGAAGCGAGCCGCATGTCCACTTACAGGAAGATCGGAAGCATAAGTGATTTCACGCTTTACGACGATTTCATGGACGAGATCACGGACCGTTTCGGCGAGCCGCCGAAGGAGATCCTCATACTCGCGGGCATCTCTCTTATCCGTGCAATGTCAGGCAAATTAGGTTTCACGGGAGCATCGGTAAGAAGCACCGGCGTAAGGCTTTACTTAGATCCCAAACTGCAGCTCGACATGAATGCACTGGGTGCTCTTTTGCGTGATTCTTTCTACGGAGCGCGCGTCACGATCAACGCGATGAGCGACCGTCCGTATCTTTTGTACAAGCCCACTTCAACCAAACAGGCAGCGACCGTCAATGAGATCAAGGGCATCCTCCGGATACTTAACGATAACAGGTCGAATGCTGTATAATACTGCTTGCTACGCTCCAATAGTCTAATGGATAGAATAGCGGTTTCCGGTACCGTTGATGCGGGTTCGATTCCTGCTTGGAGCGCCACGTTCAAAGACCTTCTGAAATGTACGGACAAGTCCTCGGCGAGCGAAGCTCGCCTGCGGAACTAATTTCAGAAGGTCTTTTCAGTGGCACAGTGGCGCTAAAGCGCCTGCGGAACTGGTATCGCAAAGGGTTGCTGCCTTTGTATGATGCGGAACCGGATGCAAAGGTCAATGCTGACAGTGCGGGTGCCATGAAAGTAATCTGTCCCAAAAGGTGTCCCAATTCTGTTCCAATTTGAGACAACTATTGAGACAAATGCCTCAAAAACACGTTTTGTCTCAATAAGTGTCCCAATTCGGATGAAAAATGAGACGGTCATTGGGACAGAAAGGTCTTATAGTGGTGCTGACCGGATTTTCAGTCGTCCTCTTTAACTTCCGAGATCTTGTCGCCTTTGAGGGCGTAGAATCTGGCGAGGACTTCTTTCATAAGGGCATCGTCTTTGTTCGTGTATTCGTGGTATTGGGTGATGTCGAAGGACTCATTGCGGCTGCCGCCGGAGGCGGAGCAGTCGAAATCAAGGTAGTAGCCCCAGGGGCTGTAGTCGGTCATGAAGCCTCTGTTTCGCGGGCGTTTGGCAAGGGCGGGGAAGTCAGATTCTTTGATGAACTTCTCGAATTCTGCGGCTGCTTCACCGGACACTGCGTAGGTGATCACGGTCATCGGCTGTGAGTGTTCTTCGCGGTCGCGGGTGATGTAGACCCAATTGCCGTCGGAGTTCTTTTCGAGAGTTATGCTGTGAGAAGCGCCGAGCATGTCGCAGTAGCCCGGGCTGTAGTGGAAACGCTTGAGAGTTCCGACTGCTTTCTTTTCGAACAAACCGCTGAACAGACCCATATTCCGCCTCCTTTTAACTAATCATATCAATTTATGCCATATATTTTTGAGAATATAACGGGGATGATAGATTTGCCACAAATATACAATAATAAGGGGAGATTAGTAATGTATACTCATTAAGGCTCTACGGAGAACGCTAAAGGAAGGCGATGGGGGATCTATGGGAAGTTTGACTGAAGGCATTATCCACGAAGTTAAAAAGGTTATCAACGGCAAAGACAACATCATCGAGCAGACGCTGACCGCCATTCTTGCGGGCGGACACATCCTGATGGAAGATGTTCCGGGCGTCGGCAAGACCACCATGGCGCTTGCGTTTTCGAAGACGATGGGACTGAATTTCGGAAGAGTCCAGTTCACGCCTGACGTACTGCCTTCGGACATTACGGGATTCTCGATGTATGACCGCAACACCGACACGATGAAGTATCAGCCGGGTGCGATATTCCATAATCTTTTCCTTGCGGATGAGCTCAACCGCGCATCTTCACGTACGCAGTCCGCGCTTCTCGAGGCGATGGAAGAGGCCAACGTTACGGTGGACGGCAACACATACATGCTGCCGAATCCGTTCATTGTTTTTGCGACGCAGAACCCGACGGGAGCGTCAGGAACGTCGCTTCTTCCCGATTCGCAGATCGACCGTTTCATGGTCAGGATCTCAATGGGTTACCCGTCCCCGAAATACGAGAAGGCCATGATCGAGCACCGCAAGAACGGCTACAACCCGATGGACAGCGTCAATGTTCTGTGCGACGCGAAAAGACTTCTCGAGATGCAATCGAAGGTCAACAACATTTTCATTCACGATGCGATCACCGATTACATCATCACGCTGATAAACAAGACAAGAGGACATGCCGATCTTCTAAGAGGCGCGAGTCCGCGCGCGACGCTCGCATTCACTTCGATGGCGAAGGCTCACGCGTTCCTGAACGACAGGGAATATGTCGTGCCCAAGGATGTTCAGGCGGTGTTCCTGCCGGTCATCACACACAGGCTCATTCTCAATCCGGAAGCCGAAGTCAACGGCAAGAATACCGTTGAGATCGCAAAAGAGATCCTCTCTTCAACTTTTGTTCCGAAGGTCTGATCTTATATGCTGAAGAGCTGGGGCGTCTATCTGGTCTCACTTCTTTCATCCTTCATCTTTTTCCTGTGCTACAAGATGTGGGTCTCTTGGATCTGCCTCCTTATAGTGCTGGTGATTCCCGTGCTGGCGCTCATCATGACGGTGATCGCGTCGCGCACGATGACGTTCAAGTCTGTGTGCGCCGTAAACGTGATGCGCGGAGACACTGCGAACGTGACGGTTACGACGGGCGGCATCGCTTCGTATTTCTCTTTCTGCAAACTCAAGATGACGTTTACCGACCGCATGGCCGGAACGACCAAAAAGCAGGTATTCGTAATCCATGACAGAGGGTCGTCCAAGATACCCGTGAATACGGATCACTGCGGCTCTTATTCTTACAGGTTCACGTGGCTTTACACGTATGATCTTTTCGGCCTGTTCTGCTTGAGAACGAATGTCGGCAAGAACCACGAAGTGCTTGTAAAGCCCACTCCCGCGATGCCCGCGGTCATGCCCGACATGTACGGATTCAAGGCGAAAAACCTGCGCAAATCCAAGCAGCCGAGTTCAGAGATCTACGACATCAGAGAGTATCAGATCGGTGATCCGCTGAGGTCAATTCACTGGAAGATGTCGGCGAAAAAAGACGCGCTTCTGGTCAAGGAACCGCTCGAGGAATACGGCGGTCATTCGCGCGTTCTGCTGAGGCTGACGGACGACAGGGACAAGCTCGATCTGCATCTGGGGCAGATCATTTTCACATCGAAGTTTTTCATCGAACACGAGGTCGCTCACAAGATCCGTGTCATACCGCCGGACAGCGGCGAGGTAGCGTACGAAGTCGAGTCGGAGGTTGACTTGGAGCGTGCCATTGCGAGCATTCTCCGCATGAGGATACCTGACAAGGGCTTTAGCGAACGTGAAGAGGCCAAGAAGGAAGAGACTAAGAAAGAAGAGGAATCTCATGCGGGCTGAAAAAGCAGTAACGATAGATGAGAAGAGCTCTCCCAAGGTGCTGACCGCAGCTGTAGCGATCGCCGTCTCAATGCTGCTCTCCACCGGCTTCACCATGATGATGTCCACCGCGCTCGGAACGGGGATCAGCACAAAGCGGCTCGTATTTTCTTCGTTCATCCTGGCTTTAGTATTCACGGCCGTGTTCTTTTTCGACAGGATATGGGTATCGTTCGGAGTATTGATCAGCATGCCCGTGGCGTTTACGCTGGCGGCGGTCTTCGACTGGTTCAACGTGCAAAAAGGACTTTTCGCGCTGCTGCATTTCATTAAGCTCTACGTCTTTTTGTGGTTCCCGGGCGACTATCCCGAAGACCCTGACGGCGCGAAAAACATCCTGATATTCATAATCGCTTATAACCTGATCGCGCTCAGCGTGACGTGCTTCGTGCTGATGAAGCGCAAGTGCATACCGGTCTGCCTGCTGTTCTATCTGCCGATGTTCATCTGCGCCGTGTCCAACACCGACATCAGCCCGAAGGCGGCATATTGCCTTGTCGCGGGCGCGGGACTCATCATGGTTTTGCTCTGCAACGCTTTTCGAAAAAAGAGGCAGTCCACATACGAGCGCGTGATCATCGTACTCATGGTTCCGGTGTTCGCGTTCATGTTCCTTTTGGGCGGCATTTTCCCGCAGAAGAATTACAACAAGGACAAGCTCGCAACGAACATCCTGCTTGAGCTCCGCTACCGCGCTGAGAAGATCGCAGGCAGGGACAACCTGTTTTGGGAGATCATCAACAGGGCGCTCAACGGATTCGAGAACATCGACTTTGACGACAGCTTCGATTCCGTCTCACCGTTGTATTCCGCTCCGACTGACCTGAGCAGGGTCGGTCCGTTCAACCCCTCAGACACTGAGGTCTTGAAGATCTACCGGAAGACCAATCCGGCTTACTCGGGAAGCGTTCCGGTCTATGCCGGAAACGTCTTGTATCTGAAGATCGAATCGAAGGATAAGTACGCGAACAATAAGCTGACCAGCACCAAGATCCCGGGCAAGGTTTACGATACGAAGATCAATCCTCCGGAAGAGCCTGCGATGTACTCGGTCGAAGTCTCGCCGCTCAGGAGCACGACGGTCGATATCGTTCCCTACTACAGCGATTACTATCTCATGGACGACACCAAGCCCACGAAGTTCAACCCGTATAATTCGACGCGTCAGTACGTGTTCAAATACGCTTCTGCCAACACTCCCGTCAAGACAGGCAACATCTATTCGAAAACCTACCTTGAGAACTATGTTTACAAGACCTGTCTCGAGGTGCCATACAGAACTGACAGGGTACTTATCACGAGCGGTCAGCTGCCCGATTGGTACCTGGATGTGTATTACAACCGCGTGCAGATGAGTGACGCGGAGAAGGTTGAAAGGGTCACGGAATATGTAAGAGGACTTCATCCGTACGATACCAACACGGCTTACCCGCCGGCGGGCGAGGACTTCGTGCCGTGGTTCGTACTGAAAGGCGAGACAGGCATCTGCGTCCATTATGCTGCAACATCCATGATCCTCCTGCGAATGATCGGAATCCCCACAAGATATGTCAGAGGCTATGTTGATACGAACTCCGTTCTTGACGGCGAAAGCACTGTTTACGCGTATCAGGCGCATGCGTGGTTCGAGTTTTTCGTGCCGGAATACGGTTGGGTAATCGGCGACGCGACCCCCGGATACAAGCCGGAACAGGATTATTTCAATCTCAACGCGATCTCCAGAGTTCATCCCGAAGTGACCGGAGTTCAGTTCAGCAAGGGTGCTGAAACGCAAGGAAATCAGGGCGGGACAGAGACTGAGACTGAACAGTCCGAACAGACCACGGCCACTTCCGAGACGACAACTGAAGCTGCCGAATCCGATCCTTCCGCAAGCGGGAACGATCCGTCCGAAACGACTTTTGTTCCTCCGGGAGGCAAACCGGGAGAGAGCGGGTCATCGTCTTTAGTTGATGATGACGACGGCGGCGAATTGTGGAAGGAACAGTTGTTGAATTTCTTCAGGCTTTTGGGAACCGTCGTTATCGTTTTGGCGGCCCTGGCCTTTGTTGTTTTCGCCGCGCGCGTCGCATTCGTGCTCTACTGGCTGAACAGGTTCCACACCGAAAAGATCAACGACAAAGCCGTCTCGTATTACCACTACTTCACGCTTATGACGCGCGTGTTCAAGTTCGTCTTCCCCGCAGCGGTCAGAGAGATCGCCGAGAAAGCGACGTTCTCGGGCCGCGACATATCCAAGAAGGAATTGGATTTGCTGCGCGTGACGTGCATGAAGACAATGAAAATAACGTCAGGTGACTTCACCGGTCCCAAGAAGCTCTTGTTCCGGTTGATGGTCATTCCTGACGTTAAAGGTAAAGCTGAAGATAAAGGCGTACGGAGTCCCGCCGGACCGGCTTGATTCAGCCGGTTAATCGCAGGTGTAGCCGGGTTTCTTGTAAAGCCTGTCTGCTTCAGGCGCGATCTGGGTGTCCCAGACCTTGGCCTTCCAGTCTTCCTTTTCGATCTCTTTGATGGCGATCGACACGCTTGAAGCGTCGCATCCCATTGTCTCTGTGATGGCCCTGGTTACTGCTTCAGCGCATTTTGTTTTTGTCTCTTCCGATCTGCCCGGATAGCATTTGATCTCTACGTGCGGCATAGGTGTTCTCCTTTTTAAGATCCTCTGCAGGCTCCTCTGTTTTGCGTCAAACAGAGGAGGTAACAGGGGACGGAATATCAAAGTACTACGTTGATTCCGTCGAGATCGAGGCTCGCGAACGGGCCGGGGATGATCGAGCTTCTTTTCGCTCCGAAATAATCCGTATCGAAAACGATATCGCTGCCGTCCCTGTCCTCAAATCTCTGCTGAGGTTCAAATGCTTTGCCCAGAACGTCTGTCGTGACGAGCGAAGCGGTGAAGGAACCCATGACTTCTGCAAGGTTCGTGTCGAGATAGACTTTGTCGCCGTCTTCTTTGACATCGACATAGACCTTGGAAGTGTCATCTACCATGTAGTTCTCTTCCTTACAGTAGCGCAGAGCGCCGCCGAGATACGCGTTGCCGTCGATCCAGACGGGGAGGTGGTCGAAGTGGGCCTGCGCGATCTTCATCATGTCGGGCGTGTCAGACTCAAGGTCGAACCTCTTGATCCACTCGTCGTAAGTCGGATACTGATCCCAGACGTGCGTGCCGACGACGCGCTCTTCGACCTCAACCCTGCCGCCTTCAAAGCGCGAGACGAGTGAAGCCTTCGAGTGCTTCTGGAAGAAGATGTTGTTATAGAATCTGTCGTCGCCGTGGAGGATCGTCATGAAGCCCATGACCTCGGTCCTGTGCGGCATGTGGTACGGAGTGTAGCGCCAGTCGGTGCCCGCGCCAACGGAAGTGAACGCGCCGCAGATGAGGTTGTGTACCATCGCGACGCCCTGTGTTGCGATGCGCAAAGTTGCGTCAGACAAAAGGATGTTGTTGTCGATCAGCGTGGGACCGTGACCGACTTCAACGAAGATATCCTCAGATCCCATGCCGCCTCTCAAAGGTTCAGCGTAGTCAGGTCTCTGGTTGTCGTGCAGGAGGTTCTGCGTGATGCGCGTGCCCTGCGCTTCCCATTCGGTCCAGATTCCCATGACGCAGTGGTGGATGTGGTTTCTTCTCATGAGGACGTCGATCGCGGCGTGGAGCTTGATGCCCGCGACTTCTGCGCCGCCCAACTCCATCATGTTGTTGATGTGATGGATGTGGTTATCTTCGATGGTGGAGAATACAGCGCCCATACGGCCGATGATGCCGCCCTGCTCGCAGTGGTGGATGTTGTTGCGGCGGACGATGTGGCTGCCGATGTTCTCCTTGAGCCAGCCGTGATACTGGCCTCTGCAGACTGCGTCACGCTCCATCTGCGTGGGGCTCTTAAGGTGATGGTATGTGAAGTAGTGGTTGTTCTCGGGATCCAAATACTTGCCCAAACCGATGCCTGAACACTTGGAGAAATAGATCTCGTTGTCTTCGATGATCCAGCCCTTTGACCAGTGGGGACCTATCATGCCTTCCTGCCATGCGGCCGGAGGTGCCCAGTTCGTTGCGGCTTTGCAGATCTTGAAGCCCCTTACCGTGATATAGTTTCTGCCTGTCTCGGCAGGGAAGAAGCACATTCTTCTGGCGTTGATCTCTGCCATTTCGCTGTTGGGATCAAGACCTCCGAAGTTCGCGTAGATGTACGTCTGGTCGCCCTTGTCTTCAGCGAACCATTTGTACTTGGATTCTTCGGGAACCCATGAGCACTTGTATACCCGGGCCTTGATGACTTCCTCTATGGAAGCTGCCTCGTAGAGTCTTCTGTCGTTGATGTAGACGCAGCCGACATGTCTGTTCTTGCCGGCGAAATACCAGTCGCCGTAGCAGAAAGTCGTGTAAGGATTATAGTCGGGCGCGAAAATCCTGTTATCGACTTTTGCGAGATACACGTCGCCGTCGTACTGGACCCAGTCTGTTATCTGCTCAGCACCGGAGATAGTAGCGCCCAAAGGCTCGTCGCTGACGTAGGTGATGCGTGCGTCTTCGGTTCCGCCGTTCGCGGGCGAGACGTATTCTCTGTAGAGGCCGGGTGCAACATGGACCGTATCGCCGGGTTTTGCGATTGCTGCTGCCTCGGAGATCGTGCCGAAAGGCTTCTCCTTAGTGCCGTCGCCTGAGTTGTTAAGGAATTTGATGTCAACGTAAAGATCCATGGCGGTACCTCTTTTCGCAAGATTTGTATATATGAGTTTAATATACCAACGCGAAAAAGACACGTATATCAAAAGAATTCTGTTATTTTCGGATTTCTCTGTTGACATCATTTTCGGGCGGTGATATATTTACTCCGACAGGCGTAGTACGATAGTCGAAGTAACGACAGCCGTAGTAATGTCAAATGGAATAAACGGAAGGGAGAAAGATCATGGCAGAGATCAGCAGCGATGTCATTAGGGGATATAACGACATCATAATCCTGTACCTGCTTCTTAATGTCCCGTCTTACGGATACGAGATCTCCAAGCAGATCCGCACGTTGTCCGAGGACAAGTACATTATCAAAGAGACCACGCTCTACTCGGCATTCACGAGAATGGAGAAGAACGGATTCATCGAGTCATTCGTTGATGAGGATCTCGCAGGGGGAAAGAAGAGAACGTATTACCGCATAACTCCGGCGGGCAGGGAATACTACCGGACGAAATGCGAAGAGTGGACGCTTACTAAGGAAGTTATCGAAAAGTTTATAGCTGGTGAGGAGAGAGTTGTATGAATACCATAAGGAATTATCTGGACAATATGTTCCGCAATCTTCCTAACACGGATGCGGTGAGGAAAGCCAAGTCTGAGCTCCTGCAGATGATGGAAGACAAGTATGAGGAACTTATCAAGGAAGGAAAGACCGAGAACGAAGCGATCGGTATCGTAATCTCCGAATTCGGAAATCTCGACGAGCTTGCGGATTCTCTGGGAATCGGCGAGCAGGTAACGGAGAGCGCGGAGGTGGATAAGCCCATACTTTCGATGGACAGGATCAAGTCTTACCTCCGTATGATCAACCTGATAGCGCTCCTCGTCCCGCTTGGAATCGCGCTTTGCATCTGCAGTGTTGCATCACCTATAGTTGAAGATATATTGCCATTCGACATGGAAGTTTTGGGGGTCAGCGGCATGTTCATCATGATCGCTGTTGCGGTAGTCCTTTTCGTTCTTGCGGGAATAAAGAGAAAGGATTACCCGGAAGTCAAGAAGAAGGAATGCTCGCTGAGCATTGAGGGCGCGGAGTACGTCAGGAACGAGAGATCAAGCTTCAAGAGTTCTTACGCAATGCTCTGCTCGATCGGCATCGGACTTTGCATCTTAAGCATTCTCAATCCGATGGTTTTCGATAAGATCCCTTATCTGAGCTCCAACTTCGGCGCTGCCATGATGTTCGGATTCATCGGCCTGGGCGTATTCTTCATCACTTATGCGCACACCAAGATGAAGGGCTACGAGAGGCTTCTTGAGCTCAATGTCGGCATGGGCGAGGAGTTCGTTCCCAAGGCTGACAGAAAGGTCAACAAAGCTCCGATCATCATCTGTGCGCTCATCGTCGCAGGCGTCATGATCACTTCAATGGGAACGAGATTCATTCTTCCGTTCTTCACGGGCGTGTTCGTTAAGGACGACCCTGCAAATACTGTAGCGACAACATACAAACTCAATGAAGGAGAAGGCACAAACATGGGTGACGTTAATGGTGAGGTCAATTCGATCAAGCTCGATCTGTCTGCATGCACTGTGGATTTTGTAACAGATGAAGAAGGCAGCGGTCTTGTCGGCGTTGAATACACAGGCGGAAAGAATTACAAGCCTGATATTACTTTCGAAAACGGAAAACTCGTTGCAAAGCAGAAGATTGTCATCGGATTCAATATTATCAAGATCAACTCACCCAAGCTTACGATCAGGCTCGGAAAAGATGTCAATCTCAGCAATCTTGAGATGAAGGTCAACGCAGGTGACATCAGCATGAACGGCGTTAAGGCAGACTACTTCTTCGGTGATTTCGATGCAGGCAACATCAGCATCAGCAACAGTGATTTCCGCAAGGCAGAGCTCGATGCCGACGCAGGCAACATCAAGATCGCTGATACTGCAACCAAGATCCTCAAGATCGAGACTGATGCCGGAAACATCAGCGTTTCCAACACGACATTTGAAGATCTGACGGTCGATACCGATTTCGGCAGCGTTGATGTTGACGGCATTGAGGATATCGACGGCTACACGATCAACTGCAAGGTTGACGCAGGTGTCGTTAAGGTCGGCGGTGCTTCCGGCGGAAGAAAGTACAATTCTACCGGCAGCGGCAAAGGCACGATCAGTATTGATGTTGATGCGGGCAATATTTCTTTAAATTGATGATTTCTATGCGAGCGGACTTCCGCACAAGCGAGCATGGAGATTATCAATCTCGATTTAAAGTTGTAGAATCTTAATATAAACACATAAGGACGATTTTTCGTGACCGCTTATTACGAGATATTATTCGGCTTATCAGTTCTTCTGACGCTGGTATATATAGCCATCTGGCACAAGCATTTTGACGTGCACATTTCGCTGATCTTTGCTTTCATTCCGCTGGTCAATCTTGGTTACGCCATGATGGCGCATGCCAGGACTCTGGACAGCGCTCTGGCGGCGGCGAAAATAACCTATATCGGCGGGTGCTTTCTCTCGCTGTTCATCACGCAGAGTATTTTCGGATTGTGCCACATCAACCTGAAAAGGTGGATGAGCGCGCTCTTAATGATAGCGTGCCTGGTAAGTTACGCTTTCGCGCTCTCGATGGGCAACGCGCCGTACTTCTACAAGACTGTCAGCTTCGAGATCGACAGGGGAATGGGCAGGCTCATAAAGACATACGGATTCGGCCATACGCTGACGTTTGTCATCATCACCTGCCTGATCATTATCAGCTTCTCCGCGATGGTCTACAGCCTCGTCAAAAAGAACGATGTATCAAACAAGACCATCGTGCTTTTGATGCTGCCGGCGACAGTATCGTTTCTTTCATATTTCATCGGAAAGCAATTGCCTGAAGGAATCGATGCGATGCCGCTGTCCTATGTTTTCGCGCAGGGAATATATCTCATAATCGTGCACCGTCTGTGTCTTTACGACATCACCGATCTCGGCATCGATTCGCTCGTCAAAAAAGGCGATACGGGCTTTGTCTCGATCGACTTCGATGACAAATATCTTGGCTCGAACGAGCGTGCGCAGAAGATCTTCCCGTACCTCAAGAACATCAACGTTGATACTTACGCGGGCAGATACATCCAGGCGAAAAGCACTCTCCTGAAGTGGCTCGAGGAGTTCAAGCGCGACGAGTCAAAGGACCATTTCTACTACGAGGCTGACGACAAGATCTACCTCATCACGGTACGTTATCTTTACGACGGCAAGCACAGAAGAGGCTATCAGTTCTTTATCACCGACGATACCGATTCGCGTAAATACGTTAAGCTCCTCGGCAGCTATAACGACCAGCTTTCAGCGGAGGTTGCGGAGAAAACAGAGAACATCGTTCAGATGCATAACAGGCTCATCCTCGGCATGGCAACCATGGTTGAAAGCCGCGACAATTCGACCGGCGGCCACATCAG
>JAEEGJ010003253.1_pt1 | contig 64592 bp, 54 predicted proteins | sample 8958761 | NCBI WGS metagenome assembly JAEEGJ01 (sample SAMN16246546, study PRJNA631951) | gut metagenome | biome: gut microbiome; feature: rumen; material: RS-attached | host: Bos | place: Iran: Karaj | collected 2018-10 | reverse complement strand
GTGTTGTTGTCTTAACAACTGTGCAAACGCCGCGCTTTTGAGGCGAATCAAGATTTGTCTGCTTGTTCCTGATGGTATTCATCGAGAACTGAAGCGCCGGGGAAGCAGACTTGAATGTCTTTGACTGTCTGCCGGACTTAACCAATTGATTGAACGTTGGCATCAATACATCTCCTTTCTTAGTTTTTTACGCGCAAATATGAGCACAAAGTCCCCTTTGCGAGCAATTAAGTATACACCCGTGTTTTTTGAATGTAAACCGCATTTTTTACTTGGTTTCTTATTATCTGCTATAGACGCCCGTAACAAGCTCTTTAATATATGCTTCCTTATTTGGCAGTCCGGGACATTCTTCTGCTCTCTTAATGGCAAGATCCTTGTCGTACGGAATGCTTAAGAAAGAGAAGTTTACGGGAGCTTCTTGTTCCGAATCAAGCTCGCCTTCGATCAACAGCGCGTGGCATCTCGTAACGCCAAGGGGATTGCCCACGCTTCCGGTGTTTACCGCATATCCCATATCAAACGTGCGAAGATACGGCGTGTGGCAGTCAGCGCAGATAAAGCCTCCGTGAACCTTTCCCTTTTTATCGGTAAATCCCGGACGGTACTCGTCAATGGTCAGATACGTGTGATAGTTGACATCGACCGGCCTTCCGTGGAGAAGCCTGAAATTAATGCCGCTTATGAGGATCTCATCTTCGAGAGGGAGAGATTCGAGCCAGGCCATTCTGTCCTTTCCGAGCTGCTCCCAGAAGAATGACATTTCAGCCCATTCCGGAGGACAGTTTCTGGATAGTTCACCTATGAAAATATCCCAGTTTCCTGCAAGGAATCTATCGCAATGATCACGGACCCAATCGAAAGTCTTATCGCTTTCAGGACCCTTTCCTACAGCATCACCCAGGAACCAGATCAGGTCCGGCCTGATCTTTTCGATTTCCTTTTCCAATGCAAGCGTTGCAGGCATATTTCCGTGCAGATCTGCTAAAAACAATATTTTTGACATGTTAAATCCTTACTTCCGGGTTTTCGAGCGGGTTTGATAATTATACAGAAAAAGCATAAAAATTTGATTGTCAAACCCAAAATTTCTTATTCACATATCAGGGCAAACCCTATATACTTACTAAGGTTATTTTTTAATTACAAGGAGTGTGACTTCAATGAAAGTAAAAATCACAGAAACCGTGCTGCGTGACTCACAGCAGTCGCTCATCGCAACACGTATGCCTTTCTCCGATTTCGAGGGCATCCTTGAGACTTTGGACAACGCCGGCTACTACTCACTCGAGTGCTGGGGCGGCGCTACATTCGACTCATGCCTCAGATATCTGGATGAGGATCCGTGGGAGAGACTTAGAAAAATCAAGGCTGTCTGCAAGAAGACTCCCCTTCAGATGCTCATCCGCGGTCAGAACATTTTAGGCTACAAGCATTATCCCGATGACGTCGTAAGACTCTTCTGCCGCAAGGCTTCAGAGAACGGTATGGATATCTTCCGTATCTTCGACGCTCTCAATGATTTCCGTAACATTGAAGTCTGCATTGACGAAGTTAAGAAGTGCGGCAAGCATGCACAGGGCTGCATCTGCTACACTACTTCACCTGTTCATACAATCGAGAAGTACGTTGAAATGTGCAAAGAGCTCGAGAGCATGGGCGTTGACTCAATTGCCATCAAGGACATGGCAGGTATCTGCTCTCCTAAGGAAGCTTATGATCTCATCAAGGCCATCAAGGATGCAAAGATCAAAGTCCCGCTCTTCTTCCACACACACCACACGACAGGCATGGGTCCCATGACTCTCCTGAAGGCAGTTGAGGCAGGCGTTGACGGTATTGACTGCGCCATCTCCACAATGGCCGGCGGCACATCACAGCCTGCCACAGAGACAATGGCATTCACTCTCGGCCAGTTCGGCTATGAATCAGGTCTCGATACTGACAAACTCAAGGAGATCGCTGATTTCTTCGTTCCTGTCAGAAAGAAGTTCCTTGACAACGGTACACTCAACCCCACAGTCATGGGCATCAAGGCTGACATCCTCAAGTATCAGGTTCCTGGCGGAATGCTCTCCAACATGATCGCTAACCTCAAGGATATGCACGCTTTAGACAAGTTCGACGAAGCTCTCGCTGAGATCCCTGCAGTACGTAAGGACATGGGTTATCCCCCGCTCGTTACCCCTCTTTCACAGATGGTTGGTAACCAGGCAGTCCAGAACGTTCTCCTCGGCGAGAGATACAAGAACATCTCCAAGGAGATCAAGGCTTATCTCCGCGGCGAGTACGGCAGAGCACCGGGCGAAGTAAACCAGGAGCTCATCGACAGATGCTGGAAGCCTGAAGAACTCGTTCAGGGCAGATATGCAGATTCATTGGAGCCTGCTTTCGAGAAGACAAAGAAAGAGCTTGGCGACAAGGCAAGATCTGACGAGGACGTTCTCTCTTACATCGCTTTCCCTCAGGTTGCAGAGAAGTTCTTTGCAGCACGTGAAGAAAAAGAGTCCAACACGGTTAACTACACCATCGAGAAGAAGGAGGATTAATTATGAATCCTGTTGTTCAGTTGGCTGTAGAGCGCGGACAGCACCTTGAAACCGGTGAGATGTTCATGAATGCCGGGATCGTTATCCTTGTGGTTTTCGGAGTACTTTTCCTTATGTACATCCTTATCTCCATCTCGGGCAAGATCATCGAAGCGGTAACAAAGGCCGGCAAGAAGGAAGAACCCGCCAAGGCAGCACCCGCCGCAGCTCCTGCAGCACCCGCTGTTGCCGCAGCCGTTGCCGGTGAAGAGTTCTCTTCCGGAACATTGAAGCTTAAGGACTGTGACGAGAAGACGGCAGCCATGATCATGGCCATCGTTTCAGACAACACCGGAATCCCGCTTTCCGAGCTCGTATTCAAGTCCATCAAGCTGGTCGAAAAGAAGTAAAGGAGAAAGTCCATGATTTATAACGTAACCATCAACGATAAAGTTTATGAGGTAGAAGTTGAGAAAGGCAAAGCCAATCTCATCAGGACAACAGCTGTCGCAGCTGCTCCTGCTGCCGCTCCCGCACCTGCTGCCGCTCCGGCTGCAGCTCCTGCACCTGTCGCTGCTCCCGCACCCGCTGCTGCAGCTGCCGCAGGCACAACACCCGTTAACTCACCTATGCCCGGTACGATCCTTGACGTCAAGGTTGCCGTCGGTCAGGCAGTTAAAGAAGGTGAACTCGTTTGCATCCTTGAAGCCATGAAGATGGAAAACGAGATCTATGCTCCCTGCTCCGGTTCTATCGCCCAGGTCCTCGTTACAAAGGGCCAGTCAGTAGACACCGGCACACCCTTGGTATCCATTTCTTGATCAGGGGGTAACAGGGTAATGTTAGAAGTATTAAAAAATTTATGGGAGACATCAGGTATTGCTACCATGACATGGCAGCAGGGCGTAATGATCCTCGTTTCGTTCCTCCTTTTGTATCTCGCAATCAAAAAGCAGTTTGAGCCTTTGCTCTTACTCCCTATCGCATTCGGTATGCTCCTTACGAATCTCCCGTGGCCCGGCGGCGGAATCTTCCACCCCGAGTGGTTCGACGGTGAGATCAACTGGGCTGCTTTAGGCGGCGGTTATCACGATGCTGCCGGCAACCACATCGATCCGGGTCTTTTCGACTTCCTGTACATCGGCGTTAAGATGGATATCTTCCCCTGCCTCATCTTCATGGCAGTAGGCGCCATGACGGACTTCGGACCCCTGATCTCCAGACCTTCGTCCTTCTTCATGGGCGCAGGCGCACAGTTCGGTATCTCTGCCGCATTCCTCCTTGCATGCATGTTCGGTTTTGATCCCCAGGGTGCTGCTTCCATCGGAATCATCGGCGGTGCCGACGGCCCGACGGCTATCTATCTCACATCCAAGCTCGCTCCTGAGCTCCTGGGCGGTATCGCCATCGCGGCATATTCATACATGGCGCTGATCCCTATGATCCAGCCGCCTATCATGAAGCTGTTTACGACCAAGAAAATGCGTCAGGTCAAGATGGAACAGTCCAGACCGGTATCCAAGGCAGAGAAGATCTGCTTCCCTATCATCGTTACCGTTGTCTGCGTTCTCATCCTTCCTTCCGTCGCACCTCTCCTCGGCTGCCTCATGCTCGGCAACCTCTTCAGAGAATCAGGTGTTACGGACCGTCTCTCCGATACGGCACAGAATGCTATGTGTAACATCGTAACCATCATGCTCGGAACTTCCGTCGGTGCTACTGCAGTCGGCGCAAGATTCTTAAAGCTCGAGACACTCCTTATCATCGGTATCGGTCTCCTCGCATTCGCATTCGCTACAGTCGGCGGACTTCTCATCGGCGATCTTATGTATTTCCTTTCAAAGGGCAAGATCAATCCGCTCATCGGCGCAGCAGGCGTTTCCGCCGTTCCTATGGCAGCACGTGTTGCTTCCAAGGTCGGCCAGAAGGAGAATCCTTCCAACTTCCTGCTCATGCATGCCATGGGTCCTAACGTTGCAGGCGTTATCGGTTCTGCAGTTGCAGCCGGCATCCTGCTCACACTCTTCGGCTGATAAGAGTTGTAATTAAATAACCTTTAGAGGCTGTCTCCGCTTGGGAGGCAGCCTCTTTTTTGCACATTCATTATACTTCCTCAAAAAGTCAGCCCTTTTTCGCATTCATCCAAAACGAATTACGGGAAAATTACTAAAACCGGCAATAAATCATTAAGCATTTAGTAATAATGGCCTTTATTACTATATCCTTCATTATATTTCGAGGTTTTCGGTAATTATTCAGTAATGCGGGTTTTCAGGCACAGAAAAACGACGATGCAAGACCCGGTCCGGTTCTATGTTACTTAAATTCCGTGGATCCCTATCTGCGATTTCAGTCTGTCCAGTTCGTGGACGACTTCCCACATCACATTGACTCCGTATTCGAGCTGCGATGACGGCGCAGGTCTTCTCATGACATAGGTAAAGCCCGCATCTTGTGCTATTCTTACCGCTCTGTCCATGTGGTAATCACTGGTTATAAGGACAACGGAAAGGGTAGGATTAATTATATTTGCCACGTTTTTAAAATTCTCTATCGTGGTCTTTGCCTGATCCTCAAGTATCAAACGGTCATCAGATACGCCCCGTTCGATAAGAAGATCACGCATGACTGCGGCTTCCGTCTTACCATTCTCATCAGGATTACCGCCTGTAAGAATAAACTTTGAATTAGGATAAGCATTCGCATACTTGGCGGCGGAATCAACCCTTGATATGAGATCAGGCGTCGGCTGGCCATTCTGGAGGGCAAGGCCTAACACGATCACGTTTTCAGCCGGGCCGGGATTTTTAACGACTCCGCTGACACCGATCTTTACGCCAAGACAAATAACAAAGCCGACTGCAAGAACCAAAGCCAGTCTTAAAAGCCATCCGATAAACTTGAGGAACTTCGATCTCATTGCCGTGAAAAAACCGAATCTTATATCGAATGCCAAAGCCAGGAATGCAGCGCAGATCGCCAGTTCGTACTTGAAGATCTTTATGTAGGAATCCTTAAGGACAACCATATTGATACGCTGGATCATAATGACTGAAAGATATACCGTAAATGCAACGGCAAGTATTATGCATAAGCTTCCGGTAAACCTTCTGAATGTGCTTTTCCTTCTCATATCGATCCGCCTTCCTTCTGAAGCCTTTTTTGCATTATATCAGGTAATTATTTATTTGTTTTTTCTTTAACGCCCGAAAAGCCGTTTTTCGTGTTTTCCGGCTTGTCGTTTTTGTCGGAATTTGTCGGATTTTGTCGGTTGTTTCCGACAATCCGGCCGGTCATAATCAGGTTATGAAAACAGCGTTTAATTACATTCCCGGAGAATATCTGGCATTAAAGATCAACTATTGCAAAAGCCGCCTCGAAAAGCTTCCGAAGCTAAGGGTGACGGATATTGTCATTTCAGGAAAAATCCGTAAATGCATCATTTCGGGCCATCACAGATATTTTCTTGATTCTCCGAGGGGTAAAGAACTATATGATATCTTTATCATCCGCGAAAACCTTGAACGGGAATTGGCTGTTTATGAGGCAGTCTGGCACAGCAGTTTCGCGTTCGAACCGCCTGCTGATCTCAGGCCGCACAATGTAATCAGGTCACTAACTGTTGAAGGAAATAAACAGGTTGTTTTGAATAAAGAATATTTCGACAGTCTGCAAAATGATGCCAACGATAATTACAAAAAATACTCAAACTATTATTTCGACGGGATATATTACCGGTCTTCAAATGAACGTGACATAGCAATCTACTATACTGATATGGGAATTCCCTTCAAGTATGAGCCTAAGGTATGGATAGCCGGCGTGCCCAAACCCATAAATCCCGATTTTGTCTTATATATTAAAGAGCTTGATACATGTAAGTTCCATGAACATCTCGGGATCAAAAGCTCGGCGGATTACCTTCGGGATACCAGAATTAAATACAGCAATTATACCGGTGCAGGCCTGATTCCGGGAACCGATATCCTGTTCACATACGATACGGATGATATGCCATTCGACATCAGATGCCTGGCCGCAAAATTAAACAGTGCTGTTTACAGTACGATGCTTTGTAAATAATCTAACGGTATTACCTGATGTATATCGAATAACATAATGCTGATTACTGAAAAATTACTGAAATCCACTTCAAATCATTAAGGATTCAGTAATATTGGCTGATATTACGAAAACCGTCATTGTTTGCGACGGTTTTCAGTAGTAATTCAGTAATCACCATTGACAGGCACATTCCATCCTGCGCGTAACGAAAAACCCCTCCGGAGGATAACCTCCGAAGGGGCAACTGTCAGTTATTTGATTTGTCCGTCACAAGCTTTAGATCAAGCTTCTGTCGTCGGAGCGTCCTTTGTATCGTCGCTACCGCTTACTGTCTTGTCCAGATCGCCTGTGTTAAGCGTTACGGACTGAACGTTCTCAAGGCCTGATACTGTGATGTTCTTGTTGACCATTGCATCGTATGTGCTGGCCTTCATGATCTCTCTGATATCTACGCCTGTAGCTTCCTTAACAGATTCGATCGTCTTTGCAAGTACGGAAGGTACATATGCTCCCATATTGCTTACGCCGGACTCGCCGCCGTTGCCGGAATCGATAATTGTGACCTTATCGATCGTGGACAGAGGCTCTGCGATAGCAGCTGCCATTTCAGGAAGTGCCTTAACGATCATTTCCATCATAGCTGCCTGGCCATACTTCTTCATAGCTTCAGCCTTCTTGTCGATTGCTTCTGCCTCAGCTAAACCCTTTGCAGCGATTGCTTCAGCTTCAGCTTTACCCTTTGCTGCGATAGCATCAGCTTCTGCCTTACCCTTTGCAGCAATAGCATTTGCTTCCTGCTGTCTTGCATACAATTCAGCTTCTGCCTGAGCCTTCCTTGCATCAGCTTCCTTCTGCTTAGCAAAGAGGTCTGCCTCAGCCTGGATCTTCTTAACTTCCTGCTGCTTCTCGAGTTCGAATTTCTCAGCTTCAGCCTTTCTCTGTCTCTCATAGAGAGCTGCATCAGCTGCCTGCTGCTTTGCGAACTTCTCAGCTTCAGCCTTTTTCTTGACTTCAGCATCGAGAGCCTGCTCTTTAACTTCAGCTTCTTTTCTCTTGAGGTCAACTTCCTTCTCCTGACGTGCGATGTCAGCGTTGGTCTTTGTGATCTCGATCGTCTTACGCTGAGTTTCCTTCTGGATCTCATATGCTGCGTCAGCCTCAGCCTGCTTGGTATCTTCGGCTGTCTTGAGTTCAGCTCTTCTGATAGAGAGCTCATTCTGCTTTACTGCGATCTCCGTATCAGCTGCTACCTTAGCATCGTTAGCTTCCTTCTGTGCCTGAGCCTGAGCGATAGCTACGTCTCTGTCAGCCTGAGCCTTTGCGATCGAAGCGTCCTTCTGGATCTTAGCCATGTTGTCCTGACCAAGAGCGTTGATGAGATCTTTCTCGTCTGTTACGTGCTGTACGTTGCAGGAGATGATCTCGATACCGAGACGCTTCATGTCTTCCTGGGCCTTCTGCTGTACTTCGTCACCGAACTTCTTTCTGTCGTTGCAGAGATCTTTCAGGGTGATCGTACCGATGATCTCTCTCATGTTACCCTGAAGGGAATCAACGAGTGAATCTGCGATCTGCTGCTCCTTCATATTGAGGAAGTTCTTCATGGCGAGCTTAACGCCTTCACCTTCGCTCATTACTCTTACCTTTGCAACAGCGTCGATGTTTACACCGATGAAGTCTGCTGTAGGTACGTAACCGTCTGTCTTGATGTCGATCGAGATCTGCTTGATGAGGAGCTCGTCCTTTCTCTCGAAGAAGGGCATCTTGAGTCCTGCTCTACCGATCAGGATCTTAGGGTTCTTACGAAGACCTGAGATGATGTATGCTTTGTCCGGCGGTGCCTTTACATAGCTGCAAATTATGATAATGATCACTACTACAGCTATTATTGCTGCTACAATTACCGGCCATGTTAATAAAATCTCTGGCATTTCCTTATCCTCCTATTTCTTAAAAAACCCCACACCGTGTTAACCGCGGTACGGGGACGCTGTATGTTTACAAAGATATTTTACATTATGGGTACCCCCGGTCAAGAAAAATCGTATCTGTGATAATCCGATTTGTACACTTGAATAATTCGGATTATCCCCGGTTGTGCGGGTTTAATATTTTTCCACAATTTCGAGGTATCAAAAGGGTCTCAAATGCAACAATAAACGGCCATAGAGAAATTTACAAAAAAGAAGGATGCCGTATCAGACATCCTCATAAACAGAAATATAAATATTTATACAATTAATTAACCAAAGAAATAAACAAATCCCAGAACGTGGAGTACGACACCTGCGATGCAGAAGAAATGCCATACCATGTGCGAGAACTTGAATCTTCTCTTGGAGGGCGCGAAAAAGATTCCCACCGTGTAAACGATCGCACCTGACAAAAGGAGCCAGAAGCAGACGGGCGACGTGTTCCTGTAAAACTCGATTATCCTGAATATGATCGCCCAACCCATTGCCGCATAAATAAAATAGGTAAATCCCTTGCCGACCTTAGTGTGATAAGCAAGTGCCGTAACAAGTACACCGGCAATGGCCATAGCGGCTTCCAGTGCCCAGAGGACTGCTCCTGAAAGGGGATCAAGAATGTTAATGCAGATAGGGGTATAAGCGCCAAGGATCGCAAAATAAGCAACGCTTCTGTTTACCTTGTTCATTACTCTCTTGTGAGGAGTTCCGTGCTTCATGAGGTGATATACCGTGGACATGATGAGAGACAGGATCAAAGTAATGATGAACGCGGATATTGCGATGACGGACATGACAACATGTGCCGGTGAGGCACTGTCCATGGCTGAAACTCTTAAATATGTGTTTATCGCAGCAAAGGGAAGTAATCCCAAAAGGTAAAGGACAACGACACCGGAAGTGATCGAGTTGCCGACTTCTTCGCCAAATGTCTCATATGTCTTATGGAGACCTCTCTGGACTGCGCGCTTGGAGCTTTCAAACCACGTGAGATCCTTCAGACCTTCCTCGAGCGGATCCTCTCCGGTCTGTGCGGCATGCTTCTTATCGTCGCTTCCCGCGAGCAAAGTTTTCCAGAATTTATTGTTCTTTGCCATTAATTCAGAATCTCCATCCTATTAGTCAACTGATACATTTTACAGGGTGAGCGGTCTGTTTTCAACCTAATGCTGTTTTACAGAGGCCGAATAACGCCTGATCATTCATCATCTTTTTCAGAAGCGGGCGCGCCAAGATGAATGGGCTTAACCGGCGAATCAGGCTTCGGGGCGCTCATCGGGATCGCTTCATCAGACTTCGGCTTTGGGGCGCCGAGCTGTATCGCTTCATCATGTTTTGGAGCACCCATTGGGATCGCTTCATCAGATCTGGGCTTAGGAGCTTTAAGAGGGATCGCCTCGTCAGACTTCGGTTTCGGTGCCCCCATGGGAATGACTTCAGGAGCTTTTTCCGCTTTTTTTGGACCTGAACCGAGGGCTTCGGCCTTCTCCTTTTCGGGAGCGGGAACACCGACATGGACAGGCCTTACGGGCGCCCTTACTCCGGGACGTTTTGCCTGATGGCTTTCCTTAGCCGGAGTCATATCAGGATCTTCCGGTGTCGGTTCTTTGTTCTCGGGTTTCTTTACCTTGCCTGCAGGCTTGTTCTTACGCGTAATGTCGGCAGGAGACTGCGCGGTGACCGGTGCGCTGATGACCGTACCCAGGATCTCCGGCTTTTCGGGAGCTTCAGGGACTTTCGAAGATACCGGAGCAGACTGGTCAGGCGTCATCGGGTTAAGCTGTTCGGACAGATATGCCCTTCTGTAGAAACGCAGGATCCTGAATACTATCGGCCAGACGATCGATATCGGAAGGATCCAGTAAACGACCGAAGATGCCGCATTGTTTCCGATGTAGCATGAAAGTGCTGCGAAAGGAGCCTGTATGACTGCAAAAATGACTCTGAGACAAAGAGCTCCGAAAATGTGGAGCATGCTTGCATCTTCTCCCCTTAAGAGTTCTGACGCGGGATAGAACCACAGCGGGAAATAAGCCAGAAGGCCATATGCCGCAAGGCCCCAGTTAATCCATTCTTTTTTTCTGAATGCCGCAAAAAATGGCAGAAAAACAATAAAGAACAACGAGTAAAGAACACTCGAAAAGCGTTCATAAAGAGAGAAGTCTCTTGGGATTATCTGATAATACGTAAAGTAGATGGGCTTAAAACATACGAAAGCCAACGCTCCCGCGATCAGTCCTAAAAATACGCATGTGAAGTAATCTCTTCTCATATTTCCCCTGAACAGTTAAGGTCGGCTCAAAGGAGCCGACCCTATTTTAATACAAATTACTTTGTTAATAAAATGCCGTTATTCCAAAGCGGCTTCATCGAGTGACCTTAAGTACTTGACCTTAAGCTTTTTGATCGATACGCCGCCTGAAGGGAAATGCGCACGGAAGACACAGTTTTTGGCATACATCATGCACTCACAGCTCTTGGTTACGATCTCGCCGTTAGTGCCGTTCCATGTGATGACTGCGATCGGAATGCTCGTAATGTAAACCGTCATCGGGATCTGCGCCAGTTCGCCAAGATTGGAATAGCCGGTGAATTCGAGCAGATAGTAACCCTGTTTCTCACATGTGATCCCGAAAACAAAATCCTTGCCTCTTGAAGTCTTCGTCTTGCATTCGATCTCAACTTCGTCAACCATTGAATAGAAAACATCCGTATCGACTTCAACGTCGTCATCCGAGAAGGGACTGTCAACGTGAACGATCGTGACCTCGTTTCCTTCCACCCTGTCCATTGCGGGAGTATTCATCGCAAAGTTCAGGATGTTTATGGCATTTCTCTGAAGTTCGGCACGCGTAATGTTAGTGCCGTCGCCTTCCGTCAGTTCCTTAAATGTATCGGTCTCGAGAAGATTCTCTTTCTCGACGCTCGTGCAGACCATGTAGACGTCGTTCTGGGATCTTGCCATGACGGAATGGTCTTCAAGCGTGTACTTCTCTGCTTTCGTGACTTCCTTGTTGATATAAGCCCACCAGTCAGTCATTACAAGACCCGTAAATCCCCACTGTTCGCGGAGGATCATGGTGTTCTGGTCATAGTTGTTGGCGCTGTAGATGTCATTGATGCGGTTGTAGCTCGTCATGATGCATCTTGCGCCGCCTTCTTTGACTGCGATCTCATAAGCGGGAAGATAGATCTCTCGAAGCGCGCGTGAAGAGAGAGTAGAACTCATCTCACGCCTGTGTGTCTCACGGTTATTAGCGCACAGGTGCTTGATGACCGGCGTAACGCCGTGCTTCTCGAGGGCCTTAACCTGGGCAACTGCCATGAGACCCGTAAGGAGCGGATCTTCTGAGAAATACTCGAAATTACGGCCGTTAAGAGGATGTCTGTGAATGTTGATGCCGGGACCTAAAAGAGCATCGATCTTATTAGAGAGCATCTCAATGCCCAGGTATGAATACAGCTCTTCAACGAGCTCGACATTGAACGTGGAAGCAAGGCACGTTCCGTTGGGAAGCGAGAATGCTTTCTTTCCCGAATCAAGTCTCATTCCTGAAGGACCGTCCGTACAGCAAAGCGTCGGAATGCCCAATTCCTTGAGTTCTTTTGTGACTCCTCCGAATGCCGCAGCGGTACCGATCGTAACCTTGGGGCTTCCCATTCCCTCGCCTCTGATGATGAGTGAGAGATCTTCATCGGTGAGCTGAGCTACGAACTCGTCCATCGTGTTCCGGCCGTGTTTTACGTCGGTAAGCTTTATGCCCTTATCTCCCGTCTGGGGGATCTCAGGTCTTACGCGCTCCATGCGCGTTTCGAGATAATTAACGGTAGCAAGAGGCGTGTCTTCTTCGCCCTTGGAATAAGTGCCGTCGCCGTTGGGGACTGCGATAAGACGCTTGAAAGCCTTGGTGGGAGCCAGGGCAGTGCCCAGTTCTTCGAGCATCCTGTCGTTGGCCAAATTAAAGGAACCGACCTTTTCGGCAGAGATAAAATCGCTTCCGAGGAAGAACTCATATGTACCTTTCTCGAGAACAAAACCGGTCGAGCCAAGCCCAGTTCTGCCGTCATCGTCAAAAGATGCGAACCTTCTGACGGGAGCTGTGATTGTAACCGTCTCCTCGCCGCCTTCAGGGATCGTACCGGTCTTCGTAAATCCGACCAATACTCTGGAAGGCTTGGAAAGCTTGCCGTCAGGAGCTTTGCAGTAAAGCATGACAGCCTTCTTGCCTGATACGCTGCCGGTATTCTTTACGGTGACGCGTACTACAACGACGTCTTCCTTGCTGAAGCCGAATTCTATGTCCTTTAACTCGAAAGTCGTATATGAGAGTCCCGCGCCAAAAGGATAAAGAACATCATCTTTGGCAAACGTCGAGAAATATCTGTAGCCGACGAAAATATCGTCATGATAGATGTCTTCGTGAAGATCCTTGCAGAAGTATTCGGTAGAAGCATAATCGTCCAATGACCCGGCGATCGTGTCGGGAAGACATCCGGAAGGATTGACTTTGCCCGAGAGGACCCTTGCGACGCTTATGCCTCCGATCATGCCGGCCTGCCATACATAGAGTACGGCCTTTATGTCATACCTGGTTACGAAAGACATGTCGATAATGTTTCCGACGTTAAGAAGCACAACGGTATTATCGAAAGCCTTGGTAACGTTCGCGAGCATTTCCTCTTCGCTGTCGCTCAAAAAGTATGCGCCCTTCTCGGCTGAATTGTCGCGGTCCTCGCCGGCGGTCCTTGCTATGATGATCACCGCAGTATCATTGCGTGAAGCCAGAGTTTCAGCGAGTTCCTCCGATACAGGCATCTCGGCCTGAGACCATGCCTCCTTGCCCCAGCCGAGCCCTGCATCGATGGGATTTTCAGAATCCCATTTGTCGTATATGTCCATGAGCTCCCCGTCCAAAGTGATGTCGGGGCAATCATTGAGACCTTCTCTTATGTCCGTTACGTGGTTAACGTTGACCATTCCGCCTGAACCCGTTCCGGACTTGTAGTAATGTGTCTGCATCCTTCCGAATAAAGCAACGCGGCTTCCCTTCTTAAGGGGCAGGACGTTGTTCCAGTTCTCGAGCATGACGATGCCTTCGGCAGCGGTCTTTATTGCCGCTTCAGTATATTCATTCCAGTTAAGGGTTATCTCATTCATCGATATGATCTCCGGCTTTATAGATAGTAGTCTTGTCCGAAAACTCGACTGTATTGAATATACAGCATTTCGGAAACGTCCTATTTAATTTTACTTGCATTTATTTTATTTTTCTTGTTTTCGAAACCCGCTTATGTAAACAAGCCGTAAACATTGGGTGAAAGCCCCGTTTTATCGTGGATATTGAAAATATTTGCAAAGTTTCTGATATGAATCTTAAATCTACAGTCATATAATGTGCGTTATTCAAAGCCGGGGAAGGATCACATGGCACCGAAAAGAACCGACACGGACATGACAAAGGGATCGCCCTTTTCGATCATACTCAAGTTCACGATGACTCTGCTGTTAGGCAACGTTGCCCAGCAGCTCTATAACATCGTGGATACGATCATCGTCGGAAGATACGTAGACCCGCTGGCTCTTGCAGCCGTCGGCTCGACAGGCACCATCATGTTCCTGATGTTCGGAACGTCTAACGGCATGGTGTCAGGCTTTTCGATCGTTACGAGCCAGAAGTACGGTGCAGGAGATGAAAAAGGAGTTAAAGCTTCCGTTACCAACGGCCTTTATCTGTCGCTCGCCATAGCAACGCTCATTACGGTCATAGGCCTTGCATTCATGAGACCGCTGCTTAAGCTTATGAATACGCCCGCAGACATCTTCGATTACGCCATCATTTACATCTCGACCATCTGCGGAGGAATCGTCTGCGTCATCCTGTACAATTACTGCGCGTCACTGATGAGGGCAGTCGGAAACAGCAAGATGCCTTTGATCTTCCTTTTATGCTCGGCAGCGACCAACGTCGGCTTAGATCTCCTGTTCATCATCAGATTCCACTTGGGGACTTACGGCGCAGCGCTTGCGACCATTATCGCCCAAGGCCTTGCGGTCATCCCGTGTATCATTTACATCTACGCGAAGATGCCGGTATTAAGGCCGTCAAAAGAAGACTGGAAGATCGATCCCAAGATTATTAAACAGCAGCTCCGTCTCGGCATCCCGATGGCGATACAGTACAGCATCACGGCGTCCGGAACGGTCATCATGCAGAGCGCATTCAATACTTTCGATTCCGTCGCAGTCACCGCTATCACCGCCGCAAGCAAATTTCAGGGCATCATCACCATGGGAATGTTCTCGGTCGGCCAGACGATGGCAGCATATGCAGGCCAGAACTACGGCGCACGCAACATGAAGCGCATCAGGGAGGGCATCCATGCGGCACTGAAGATCTACGTCGTCTATTCAGTAATAGCCGCAGTCGTCGCCATTCTGGCGGTACCGCACGTCCTGTGGCTCTTCTTCGACACCGAGGTTGACATCTCGCTCTACATTCCCTGGGCAATGCCGTACATCATCGAGAGCGCGGTCTGCTATTTTTTCCTTGCCATGATCTTCATCTACAGACATACGATCCAGTCCGTAGGCTATGCGAGCATCGCCATGATCCTGGGCTTTGTGGAACTAGGCGCGAGAATGATCACGTCTTTTTATTCGATCTATGTCCACAACTACTATATAGCCGTCGCATCCGACCCGTTCGCATGGGCAACGGCCGGTATCGCAGGCATGCTGATCGGCATGGTGATCTTCAGGAAGACAGAGCGTAAATGGGCTCTGGAAAGCTGAACCTTTTACGTCGGTTTAGTATTGAGCGTATCGTTGGAATTATAAACGTTAAATTCCCAGCCGTAGATCCTTGAGGACTGATAATCATATATGATGAAGCAGTAAAAGCCCGTGTGGAAATTCTCTTCCTGGGTGTATGTAAGATGTATCTGCTCGGGATATCTGTCAACTATGGTATCTGAAGTGTAAATATGGGTCCATTCGGGTTCGGTCTCTTCAGAAACGCGGTAGAGATATTGCCAGACATAATTCTGCGCACGATAGTCAAGATCTATTACGAACTCGAAAGTATTGGTGTCATAGTAGCATTCGGTATAAGGATCCCAGCCGGGCCCGGTCATGTAACTGTTCTCGATCATGTCGAAAAGATTGTCCATAAACTCCAGTTCCGGAAGATCGAAATCATATATTCCGGCAAGATCATCGGGATTAGAGAGAAGATACTGCTTGTCCTTTTTCACGAACTCAAGCGTAAACGTCCTGTCGATCGTTTTTTCCTCTTCTTCCATCAGCATGTTGAAATCTGCCGCCCCGAGAAATTTATCCCTCTGCAGGGCGACCTTATTGTAATCCTTGCATGAGAACGTAACGTCGACAGAATACTTCTTGTCTAAAACGCTCGCTTTATAGGTCGACTCTTCGATCTCGTATGTAAAAGTGGAAGCGATCATGTTCCTGATGAGCAGTATATTATCAGGCTTCTTATAAGGGTCATCATCGTCATCATCTTCCTCTACTACCGGCATGTTGTCGATTACCGAGTCAGGAGAGACCGCACAACGCTTGCTGAGTTCTTCCCCGTCACAGAGGGCAAGCGCCGCTGCTATCTTATCGATGGAATAATAGATCTTTTCTTCGGTATAGGAGTGCCTGTCTTCATCCCTCTCCTTCTCATCTACGCCGGAATTATTGGACGCAGTACAGGATGCCAATGACAGTACATTGACCAGAATAAGAAATACTGCAATTAACTTTTTCCGCATCGAAAAGCATCCTCCAACATCCGCTATTATATAGCATTACAATTTCGAGGTCTAAATTGTGGCATGAAAAGTATTAATATGAGTCCGGATATGGCATGAAAAACGCCCCCGGAAAAGTCCGGGAGCGTTGATCTTACAGTTGTTCGTAACTTTTTAAGCTTTAGATCAAGCCTTGCCGTCGGAACCCAAGACGTACTTAATCTTGTGAGCAACCATGTCCTTAACTGCCTGACGGGCGGGCTTAAGGTACTGACGGGGATCGAAGTGATCGGGATGCTCTGCGAAATACTTACGGATGTTACCTGTCATAGCAAGACGGATATCAGAGTCGATGTTGATCTTGCAGACTGCGAGTGTAGCTGCCTTACGGAGCTGCTCTTCAGGGATACCAACTGCATCAGGCATGTTTCCGCCGTACTCGTTAACCATCTTAACGAATTCCTGAGGTACGGAAGAAGAACCGTGAAGAACGATCGGGAAACCAGGAAGTCTCTTGATGCACTCTTCGAGAACGTCAAAACGGAGCGGAGGAGGTACAAGGATGCCCTCTTCATTTCTTGTGCACTGAGCTGCTGTGAACTTGTATGCACCGTGAGATGTACCGATAGCGATTGCGAGAGAGTCGCATCCTGTTCTGGAAACGAATTCCTCAACCTCTTCAGGTCTTGTGTAGCTCTCGTGGCCTGCCTCTACGACTACTTCGTCCTCGATGCCTGCGAGTGTACCGAGCTCAGCCTCTACAACTACGCCGTGATCGTGAGCGTACTCAACAACCTGCTTTGTGAGAGCGATGTTCTCCTCGAAAGACTTTGAAGAAGCGTCGATCATTACGGATGTGAAGCCGCCGTCGATGCATGACTTACAAAGCTCGAATGTATCACCGTGGTCAAGGTGAAGAGCGATCGGGATCTCAGGGTTCTCGATGATAGCTGCCTCAACAAGCTTTACGAGATATGTGTGATTAGCATAAGCTCTTGCGCCCTTGGAAACCTGAAGGATGACAGGGCTCTTAAGCTCGCCTGCTGCCTCTGTGATTCCCTGGACGATCTCCATGTTGTTAACGTTGAATGCGCCGACTGCATAGCCGCCGTCATAAGCCTTCTTGAACATCTCGGTCGTTGTTACCAATGCCATATATATGTCCTCCTGAATATTTTTTATAACGTACTTATCTTACAATCTTTTCGACAAAACTCAACCGCAAAATAGAGGAAAGTGGGCGTTGTTAACAGAAGATTTCCATATATAAGCGGCTTGTTCGGGCAAATGATTTTCGTTGACTGTCATTATCAAAAAAAGTAAACTTTTCGGGGCATAAGCGATAAAGATGCCCGGAGGAGAATCAAGTGGATAATCAGAACCTGGCAGCGGACGGAAGACTCGTGGTCCCTTACGACAAGGACCGCAAGACTGTCACTTTTTATGATACTTTCGTCGATATCAACGGAGATGTGGTCAAGTACGACGATATCGCCGTGATCCAGTCGGGGGCTCTCAACTCCTCGTCCATGATCTACTTCTATTTCAGCAAGTCTTTCACTTATAACTTCGACTTCACCACATATGACGGCGTTAAGCATAAATTCAGGCGCAGCGGCTATTCCGCGTACGGGATCGGCACATATAAGCGCATCAGGAACGAATTCGACGTCGTCTCGCCGCCGTTTTACCGCATTGTCGTAAAAAAGGTCTGCGAGCGCCTCATCGACAGGATCGAAAAAGGCGCGACCGCAAATATCTGCGGCCTTGTGATCACGAAGGATTCGATCACTTACGAGAAACGCAAAAAGACGATCGTTATCGACAAGAGCAATTACAGCCACGCGATAAACAACAATAACAACCTGTCTAACAGCGCACAGATATATGTAAAAGACGAGAAAAGGCCCGTGTTCAGCTGTTCGCTCAATGAACCCAATGCCAGGCTAATAGTTCCGATCATAAATTACTTCTTCGATTACAGGGTTCAGGAGGCTTCAAATGCTCCTGCCGTCAATCCCTATGCCGGACCTTATGCCAATACAGAATTGGATCAGAGCATCGCGCAAACCGCCACACCGGACACAGCGCAAAACGCAGATCCGGCAGAGTAACCCCTGTATTTATCTCGGCAGATATTCCTGTTCCGGACTGACTTTCTTGCCCTTTTCTTTACGGACGTTAACGATATAAATGGCTATTCCGCCCAGAGGGATCAGCATTGCAAAACTTGCAAAGAAAATATAGAGACCCTTCGATTCCGAGCAGTCCATGAGTTCATAACGGACCGTATAGCCGTCAGCTTCGGTAGCCTGCCAATACGAGAGCAGATCATCATAATAGCCGCGCGCTTCGGATTCCTGGTTTTTTATGGTACCGGTAAAAGTCCTGGGCTCCATCTCGATCCTCTTCGTTTTGCCGTCGATATAATCGTATGTCGCATCGGTCAGGGCATCCAGGTATTCCCTGTCAGCCTTCTTGGAAACGGAAAGCGGCATAAGGGAGCCGTCAGCCATCCAGATTACGTAATAGTAGGTGTGTCCCGTCGGGATAAAGTACTGCGTCTCGGTCTCTTCGGCATATTCTCCAAGGCATGCGGTGACCTCATAAGTTATCCATTTGTCCCTGTATTCAGACATATTGGGCTGCGCTTCTTCATATGTTCCGACAACGCCTCCGAAGATCAGGTCTCTCAAAAAGAAGATGCATGTTCCGAACAATACAAGTGCAAGGATCGATACTATGAGCAGCCTGGTGTTTTTCACGTTCACTTCCCCCGGACAGAAATTACTGTCCGCTATTTTACCACAAAGACAGGGGCGGGACTTGCGGGAGATGGTCACCTATGAATTTTTGCTTATCCTTGCCTCGAAAACCCCGTCCTTTAATTCAGTCTTCAGCTTCAGTTTATGATGCTCCAGGATCCGTTCTGCGATCGCTATGCCTGTGCCGGGCGTGAACTTGTCTTTACCGGTCCGGTTCGAGATCACAATGTCTTTAGGGCTGATCTTAACTACGGTCTTTGAATCTTCCGTCTTGTATTTTGCCGCGTTGTCAAGAAGACATAAGACCGCCTGACAGAAGTATTCCCTGTCCATCGGGATCATTTTGTCACCGTTGATCTCTATCTCCGTGCCGGTCTTTTCCGCAGCTTCCTCGAAAACTTCCCTGACGGAACCGTTCTTAAGGACCGGATTATTGTTCTCCGCTGTCTTAAGGATCGCTTCAATATCCGCATTCATCTCGTTTATCTTTGCAAGGATGCTGTCAGAATAATGCGTCTTTTCCTTCTCGTCCGTCGCATCCTTAAGATTCTCGGCATACCCTCCGATGATCTGAAGGGGCGTCTTCAGATTATGCGCCAGAGAATCGATAAGGTTATTCTTGAACTCATTATTTTCGTATGCTTTCCTGTACTGTCTGTATGGCTTGACGGCCGCAAGCATGGCTATGACTGCGCATAAGATTAGAAGAAAGACCGCATAGAATATCAGGACCGGTCTGTAAAACCCATAAAACGGCATCGAGGTTGCGATTATTTCGTACAGGTATTTGTTTTCGCCGATCTCCAATATCTCTATCTTTCCCCGCGTTCTGTATCCGTCTGTATTCATTTCATATCCGTAGTAACGGGTGTTCCCGTAATCTAAAGAGATCTCTCCGTTGGTTTTTACGGAAAGGTCATTTATGTTATCGGTTAAGAAAGTACTGCCTGTCTGTTCGAAAAAAGCATCCGGATGTTTGATGCTGACAAAGACAGTCGGTGTCGGATAATCATCAAGAATATCGCCCTGTTCCGACTTGGAATACATATACAGATCTTTTTTCGATTCGTCGGTAAAATCCCATTTTTTTCCGAAAGGCTTCTCTCCCATGTATCCCATGTTGGCTTCGGAAACCTTGCCCAAATGAAGGTATTCATCATCAACATAGTATGAAAATACGGCCAGCTGGGGATAATATACATTGCCGGTAATCTCGGTAATTAACACGAAAAGCTCCGGATTGCTGTAGTATCCTTCGGACAGACTGAGCATATCGTAAGTATTGGCAAAATAATGATTCTCAGAAGAATTGATGTCCCACAGTTCATCACACTTTCTGTAACTGATATTTATTTCGAATTCTGTTTTCCGGGTCTTTGAATATATGCTCCCCTCAGACAGCAGTTCTTCGTCATGTGTGACGTAGATCCAGTCATGAATGCCTCTCGAGACCGGAATGATATCATAATTGGTCTCATATACCGTGGAAAAACTTCCGTCATCGTTTATCTTAGCCAGTCTCAGATAATCCGGGTGATAGAAATTACAATACATGTCTATAAACATGTCATTGATGTCACCTTTGTCGTAGCTCTCAAGTAACCTCTCTATTACTGTGTCGTAACCTCTGAAACCGGATGATATGGCATCATTGTAACGTCCTCTGATAACCAATACCGTTATGCCGAAAACCATGACTCCGATGAACAGTCCCGCAATCAGTCTCGGCAGCAGAAAACTTCCGTATCCTTTTTTCTTCATCCGTAACACCTCCCCACATATGCGGCCTTACTTCAGGATCTATGCGGCCGGCTCTTAAGCTCAGTCGAATCTGTATCCGACTCCGATGAGAGTCTTTATCCGCGATCCTTCTTTTCGAAGTTTCTTACGGAGATTCTTCACGCGGTTATCGATGACGCGCTCGGTAATAAACGGATCATCGCCCCACGCTGCGGCGAGCAGCACTTTTCTCGTGATGGCAACGCCGGGATGCTCCATCATGTACTTGAGGATCTGATACTCCTTGGGCGGGAGATCAATAACTTCGCCCGAGACCGTCACCTCAAATCTCACAGGATCCAGAACGATCTGTCCGCTCTCTATGATCTTCCTTGGCAGGGGCTCCGTCGTCGCGCGTTCCAAAAGGGCAAGAAGCTTGCTGTAAAGGACCGCGATCGAAAACGGCTTGACGATATAATCGTCCGCACCGAGCTCATAGCCGTATAAGATATCCTCTTCCCTGACTTTTCCGGTCAGAAACACTACCGGAATATCCGACCTCTTTCTGATGATCTTGCAGAGCTCAAACCCGTCCAGACCCGGCATCATGATGTCGAGAAGGATGAGATCATAGTTTTCGTTCAGCACTTTGGAAAGACCGGCATTTCCGTCCTCCGCAAGATCGAGCGTGATCTTGTCGCGCCTTTTGAAATAATCTCCTACGACTTCTCTTATCTGACTGTCGTCTTCAACGAGCAAGACTCTGTACATTAGAACCTCCGTCAAGAGTAATGTTACAGATTCAGTGTATCGTTAGTGTATCGTTTTAACAATTCGGTTCCTTGTCCATAAACAGCCTCAAAACTAACCCCGGTTATCTTTAATGAAGCAAAATCACAGCCAAATACACTGCCATCTGTGATTTTGTAGTGAAAAATCCCACAGACAACCAAATTATCACAGCAAAATACATTGCCTGCTGTGATTTTGCTGTGATTTTCGATGAGAGCGGGAACAAATCATCTTCAGTTTGTTGAAATTGATAATCAATTTCATATTGACACTCAATATGCCCGCCCATATAATACCTTCCACGACCATATAAATAAGAAGAGGAGCAGGCGGTCATTTTCCGCCAAAAGAACAGATGCCGACAGGTCTTAACAGAGCTCGAAAACTCATCTCAGGGATGCTCATTGCCCTGATGCTTTTATCTGTCTGTGCGTGCTCCGCTTCAAAGAACGGCGGTAAGGGCGGAAAGCTTACGATCGTCACGACCATCTTTCCCGAATACGACTGGGTAAGACAGATCGCCGGAGACAGGATCGATAACATCGATCTGACGCTTCTCTGCAACAACGGCACTGACATGCACAGCTTCCAGCCGGCGGCAAGCGACATCATAAAGATCTCTTCCTGCGACGTGTTCGTCTATGTCGGAGGCGAGTCTGACGAGTGGGTCGAAGATGCCCTGAAAGAAGCCGTCAACAAGAACATGCAGGTCGTAAACCTGATGGACGTTCTTGGAAATGACGTCGTTGAAGAAGAGATCGTCGAGGGCATGCAGGCTGAAGAAGAGAGCGGCAGCGAAGATGAGATCGAATACGATGAACACGTCTGGCTCTCGCTTAAGAACGCCCAGACACTGGTAACCGGGATCGCCGACGCCATGAGCAGGGCTGATCCGGATAATGCGGAAAGTTACAGGGCAAACGCGGAAAGCTATAACAGTAAGCTCAAGGAACTGGACATCAGATACGCGGAAGCCGTCGGAAACGGCAGCAAGGACACCGTTCTTTTCGGTGACAGATTCCCTTTCAGGTATCTGACACAGGATTACGGTCTTAATTACTACGCGGCTTTTGCAGGGTGCTCCGCAGAGACTGAAGCAAGCTTTGAGACCGTTGTTTTCCTTGCAGGCAAGATAGACAGCCTGGGGCTTAATGCGGTCCTCGTGATCGAGAACGATGACCACTCCATAGCCAGGACGATCATCGAGAATACCGCATCCGGGGATCAGGAGATCCTCGAGATGGATTCTATGCAGAGCAAGACGACTGCTGATATCAACAACGGCGTCACTTATGTTTCGGTAATGGAAAGCAATCTGAATGTGCTGGCAAAGGCACTCGCATAAAAGAAGAAGGAATTATGGAACAGCTGACATGCAAAAATCTTAAACTGGGTTACGAGAACATCACCCTTACGGAAGACCTGAGCTTCAGTGTCGAAAAGGGCGATTACCTCTGCATCGTCGGCGAGAACGGCGCAGGCAAATCCACGCTCATGCGCACGATCCTCCGTCTTCAGAAACCCCTTGCGGGCTCCATCGAATATAACGATGACCTGACCGCATCAAAGATCGGTTATCTCCCGCAGCAGACCATCGTGCAGAAAGATTTTCCCGCATCGGTCTATGAAGTGGTACTTTCCGGCTGTCAGAACAGCCTGGGGTATCACCTTTTCTATTCGAAGGCTGCCAAGAAGAGAGCTCTTTCCAACATGGAGCGTCTCGGAATCAGCGACCTTGCAAAATGGTGCTACAGGGATCTTTCCGGCGGCCAGCAACAGCGCGTCCTTCTTGCAAGGGCTCTCTGCGCCACGGAGAAAATGCTTCTTTTGGATGAACCCGTTGCAGGTCTTGACCCGCTCGTTACAAGCGAAATGTACGATCTTATCCAAAAGCTCAATGATGACGGAATAACTGTGATCATGATCTCTCATGACATTGCATGCTCCGTCAAATACGCAAAACACGTTCTTCACATCGGTGACGACTTCTTTTTCGGGACAGTCGAAGATTACAGAAAGTCTCCTGCAGGCAGTAAATATCTCGGGGAGGGACATCACCATCATGATTGATACGCTCCTCAGTTATTTCTCCTATCCTTTTGTCAGATACGCACTGATAGTCGGTGTCCTGATCGCGCTCTGCTCATCTTTGCTGGGCGTCATTCTCGTGCTCAAGAGATTCTCTTATATCGGAGACGGCCTCTCGCACGTTGCGTTCGGCGCGATGGCGGTCGCTGCAGTCGTGGGACTTAATGACCGCATGATCATCACGCTTCCGGTCACGATCTTCTGCGCGGTCCTTCTTCTGTGGACCAATCAGAACACCAAGGTCAAAGGTGACGCGGCCATTGCCATGATATCTGTCGGGGCCCTCGCCGTCGGTTATCTCCTGATGAACATTTTCCCTTCGTCATCCAATATCTCGGGCGATGTCTGCACCACTTTATTCGGATCGATGAAGATCCTCACGCTGACCAAGTCAGAGGTAGTATTGAGCATTATATTATCGATTGTCGTGGTAATAGCATTCATCGTGCTTTACAACAGGTTTTTCGCGGTAACGTTTGACGAGAGCTTCGCGAAAGCGGTCGGCACAAAGACCAATCTTCTGAACTTCCTTATCGCTACGATAATCGCAGTGATAATCGTTCTTGCCATGAACCTTGTCGGCTCGCTCCTCGTATCCGCGCTGGTTATCTTCCCTGCGCTTTCTGCGATGCGCATCCTGAAGAGCTTCCGCTCGGTAACAATCTGCTCAGCTATTCTATCGGTCTGCTGCGCTTTGGTCGGAATAATTCTTTCGATTCTTTGGGATACTCCGGTCGGATCAACGATCGTCATTACAGACATCGCCGCATTCATCGTGTGCACCATTATCGGGAAGTTCAGAGGCTGATCACTTCCAGTTGTTCGGGATCATTTCCTTGATTATTAAAAATGCGTCAGTTTCTGTGTCATAGCCGTTCAGGACATAGACATAGTCATTCGTCTCAAGGTTCGAAAACCTCTTATCCTTAAGCTTCGCAGGAATGATCTGGAATCTGTAATTCATTATTATCGACCTGGTGAGATCCTCATCGGGTGTGTATTTCAGCTGGTCAGACACTATCTTGTTACATGCGCCGATGGTGCGCGCCACTTCCAGGGCATCTTCCTTGGAATCGACATAGAACAGGATGTCCTCACCCAGATTTGCATGCGGATTATCAACATGGCAGGAACAGGATTCCACGGCTGACATGACACCTTTGCCGTAATACTCACGGACCGCCTCGGCATACCTTACCTGTTCCCAGTACCCTTCGACGCCTGCCGTGTTCTCGAAAGCCACGACATCAAAGTAAAGCTCGCGGTTGTCACACAGGAACCCGTAATAGATTCCGTCCTCTTTTTTCTCCACGGAGACACAGTGGGCCGGCTCTCCGATCCTCTCCTTTACGACATTCTCGACAAACTTCTCTGTCGGAGGATTGGTGCAGCTGCAGACTCCGATCATTGTTGCTGCAGCCATAAGCAATGCCGAACTGCGTTTTAAAGTATTCTTCATGGTCTTCTCCTATTTCCCCTTAAGTCTTTCCTTCCTTGAACATCCTCATCATCTCATTTGTAAGGCTGTAATCGTCAGGCTGTAGTTCTATTTCTTCACGGGACCGCCACTCGGCGACCTTGAGCTCGCCCTCATCCATCCTTATAGTATCATCGCCGTCAACATCGCAGTAGAAACCGACGAGGATATCGTCGACGATGCCCCACGGCTGTGACTTGTAATAGCGGATGTTCGTGACTCTAAGTCCCGTCTCTTCCATCGCTTCGCGGGCGACGGTTTCTTCGAGTGTCTCTCCTATCTCCGTAAAACCTGCCACCAGTGCGAAATGGGCAAAGCCAGTCTTATATTTCGTCACAAGTATCCTGTCGCCGTTCGTGATGCCGACTATAACTGCTGGCACAATGCGGGGATAGATTACGTTGCCGCATTCGCAGCGCAGCGCGCGCTCTTTACCGTCTTTAAAAGTTTCTTTTCCGCATATGCCGCAGTATTTGTTTCCGCGGTACCAGTTTGCCAGCTGGAGCGCCGTAAATGCAAGGAATACGTTCTCTTTCTCCGCTATTCCCGAACGCCTGAAAGATCTGACGTTCACGAATCCGTATCCATCGGGAAGAGGTGTATCTTCGTCCCCGGCATCGAGGAAAAAATAATAATCTTCGTCAAGCGCGAAAAGATATATAAGCCTGTCCCGGCAATCACCGGAGAAATCACTTACACGCGGAAACGCCTCGCCTTTTACGAGGATGTCCTGATGCCTGAATGCCATTACATAACTGTCTTCAGCAGGTTTTCGGGCCGGAAAAAAATGATTGTCCAGCTTATGGGGAAAAATATCCTGGATCATAGATCAGTTCAGAACGTGAAGCTCTCCGGAGCAGCCGTGAATGAACTGAATGTGGCTGTCGCGTCCTTGAAATAGAGTACCTGGGTATTGTCATCGTCAGCGCTGTACATGAACTTGAGCTCGGGATGCTTGTCGAGCATGGCAACCTTAACGTCATGAGAATCGTCGTTGATGAGTTCGCCCGATACGCGGAGCCATGTGCCTGTCTCGCCGTCAAAAGCACAGATCTCGGCCTTGGGATTTGCTGCGAGCTGCTGTGAGACCGGCTTAACCTTTCCTGTCTGGATATAGAGCTTGCCCTCATATAAGAGAACCGTGCCAAAAGGTCTTACCCTGGGCTGGTCACCGTCAACGGTTGCCAGATAATATGTCTTTGTCTTTTCCAAAAATGCGCAAACTTTCTCGATGCCTTCCATAATCCTATTTCCTTTCTGATTTTATATTGCAATTTTCACACCGCTTCGGATAATCGTCAACCGCCAAAGGCCTGACGGCTTTATATTCTTAAACTTCGTAATCAAAACTGCTGCGAACCTTAACAAACGGTCTGACCTTCGTGGTCGCGACCTCAACGTGCAGAGGATTTGATGAATAATTCTTCAGAGCTTCTTCGCTCTCGAAAAGTGAATCGAGCATTGCGTCGCCCGAAGAGCTGGCGAGTTTATCAGTATTTACCTTGATCTCTATAAGGCCCGGGATCCTGCCAAGAAGACCTTCGAGACCTGCCTTGATTCCGGCCTTGATCTCTTCTTTCTCGCTGTCAGAGAATTCGTCCTTAAGCGTCCAAACTATAACGTGCCTTACCATGATCAACCCTCCATTCGAAAACTGCTGTAATTATATCATTGGGAGGTCATGGTGTTGCACAGCCGGAAAAAGCGTGATACTATCATTATTGAACGCGTTCAATTTTGAGGTCAGTATGCAGAAAGACGAGAAACTCAACATCACAAAAGACAAGCTGATCGATGCGGCTTTCACGCTTATGGAAGAAGCCGAAGATCCTTTTAAGGTCACTTCCAGGCAGATCGCGGAAAAGGCCGGCACAAAGGCTTCCATGATCAACTACTGCTTTGGCTCTAGAGAGAATCTTCTTTACCAGACGTTCCGGAAACAGTACATGAGTTTTCTTAATGAAGAAGAAGTCGCGAAGCTCATCGCCTCCGATATCGCGCCCAAAGAACTCCTTAAAAAGCTTCATTTCATCGTCGCAAAATGTTTGGTCGAGAACCCTAAATTTACTAAGGCGATCACAGGTCACGTGCTCTTTAACCGCGACCTCTCGCAGGAGTCGTTCAGCTTCCCCTATGTTAAGAAGCATTACGCGGGCCGCAGGACCGACAAGGAGTGCAGGTTGATTGCGTATGAACTCTCTGCCATGATGCAGCTCATCGTCTGCCGCAAGGACGACATCAAAGAGAGCTTCGGTATCGACCTTAACAAGGATAGAGAACTCAAAAAATACATCGACATGAGAGTCGATCTTTTGCTGGGTGACTGATGATGAAGTATATCTATAACTTAAGATCTTTACCTCCAGAAAAGCAGAAGACAGCAGGCGGCAAGGCGTCGTCCCTTTCTCTCATGATGCAGAATCTCAAAATGAACATTCCTGCCGGATACGTTATCACCGCGGACGGTTTTCGCGATGGGAAACTGACAGATGAAGCATCTGAAGAATTGAACGGTATTATCGCCGGATTAGACAGACTTAAGACTTATGCCGTCAGATCTTCTGCCATCGGAGAGGACAGTGAGAACAACTCATTTGCAGGTCAGTATGAAACCCTCACAGACGTTATGGTTCCCAAGATCAGAGATGCCGTAAAACACGTCGCTCAATCTGCAAAGAGCGCACGTGTTGAAGAATACAAAGCCCAAAATGATGAGACCAGCGAAGGGATCGGCGTCGTCATCCAGGAATTCGTGAAGCCTGATTTTGCGGGCGTTATATTCACGTCAGACATCATCACGGGAAAAGACGACAAGATCATCGGCAACTACGTTCACGGCGAGGGCGAGAAGCTCGTATCGGGATCTGAGAATGCGGAAGAATTCAGGATCGGCGCCATCGACAAGACCTTCGAGGGCAATTCCGAGATCGCGCCTTACGCTAAGACCCTCCGCAAATATTCGCTCGCGATCAGATCTTTCTACGGCTTGCCGATGGATATCGAATGGGCGGTAGCAAACCATAAAGTTTATATTCTGCAGGCACGCCCGATAACAACGCTCCGCAGATTAGATCCTGAAAACTATGACATCAACGGCACGCGCTCGGGCTATAAGCTCCTTACCAAGACCAACGTCGGCGAGATCTTCATGAAACCCGTGAGCCCCATGACCTTCAGCGTTCTGGAGAAGATCAACGACGTGCTGGGCCTGCCTGACTGGCTCGACAATATCAACGGACAGGCATACATGAACATCTCCGTGATGTGCTCTCTGATGGTGAGATTCGGAATTAAGCGTGATAAGGCTTACGAGAAGATCAAAGAGCTCGTCGGCGAGATCCCCGAAGGCGTTGAAGTACCCGTCTCGCCTTTTGATAAGAAGGCGTTCATGAAGAAGATAAAGAACCTCTTCTTTCCCAGGAACAAGTCCAAGCTTACGAAGAAACAGAAGCACGAGATGGTGCAGAATCTCGACAGCATTTCTGACAACCTGATACTGAAGATCCGTAAGTTCACAGACAGCAAAGCCCTCATGAAATTTTGGGACGAAGTGCTCCAGGGTTACCTTAACGACGGCCTCGCCTCGATCATGGCCGAGAGCGGGACTTCGCTTGTGCCGCTTTTCGGAACGCGCAAGAAGATCGCGAAGATCGCGGGTGAAGACATGGCGAACAGGCTGTGTACGGGCTGCGTCGGCATCATCGACTGCATGAAGCCGATGCTGCTTTTAGAGGACGTTGCGGAAGGACGCATGACACGCGAAGATTATATCCGCGTCTGCGGCCACCGCTCCGCTGACGAGATGGAGCTGATGGCGCCCCGTCCGTATGAAGACCCCTCCTTCCCCGATAATCTCCTGAAGGACATGCCCTCAGACGGTTCACCTCTGCACCGGATGCAGACCGCACAAAAGAGCGCTTATGAAGAGGCCCTCGCAGAGTTCAAGGAGAAATATCCTTCCAAGCGCAAGTGGATCGACAAAGAGCTCGCAAAATTCATTCACGCGAATGTCTTCCGCGAAGATATCAGGAGCAAAGGCGTGCGCATTTTCTGCGTCTTCAGAGAATATATCCTGAAGGCCGGCGAGCTTAACGGCCTGGGCAATGACATCTTCATGCTGAGCTTTACCGAGATGTTTAATCTCCTTAAGGGCGATGCTTCCGCAGTCGCTTATATCCCTGCGCGGAAAGAATCATTTGCAAGATACAACACATACCCGGGCTTCCCGAACCTCGTCATCGGAAGGTTCGACCCTGAAAAATGGCTGTCTGATCCTGACAGAAGATATGACGTCTTCATAAGTGACCAGCCCGCTGGCGATGTATCCTCTGACGTAAAAGGCTTCGCGGGCGCCGCAGGAGTTGTCACGGGAACAGTGCGCGTCATTGATGATGTAAGCCGCATCAACGAGATCGTTCCCGGAGAGATCCTTGTTACACGCGCCACGAACATCGGCTGGACTGTCGCCTTCCACAAAGTGTCTGCTATAGTCACCGACATCGGCGCTCCCCTGTCGCATGCAGCGATCGTCGCCAGGGAATTCGGCATCCCGGCTGTTGTAGGCTGCAGAAATGCCACGACTGTTCTTAAGACCGGCGACGTCGTTACGGTCGACGGAGGGAAAGGAACAGTAGTTATTCAGAAGTGACAGGACAAGATTTTCTTACTTCATCATAATTGCCGTAACCAGAAAGCATACTGCTTCGATCAATGCCAGCGGTGTCATGACAAGCTTCTCTTTCCTGCTCGTCGAAAAGAAGTTCATGACCGTGTTGATCACGAAAAATCCTCCGAAAACATAGCAAATGATCCTTGTCACGCCGAAGGTGAACCACATTCCCATAAAGCCGGCAGCCTGCAGAATTATCAATCCTGCAAACAACTGTGTAAGCAGAGAGAAAACAGCTGCGACCCTCATCAAGGGAGGAAGCACTTTATAACGTCCGCCCATGGTAAATTCACCTAAGGGGAGACCTGCCACGAGTAATACTTCGAAGACTGCCGCGATAAAAAGCAGTGCGGCACCGATTATTGCAAATATCTGCATCATTTAACCTTTCCCTTCTTCGGCATCCTGTCCGGATCAATGCCTTCTGCCAGAAGAAATCCGTCTGCCGCTTTATTTATCATCTTCATCATCTCTTTCTCGGTTCCGGTGAACATTCCGGTCGCGACCAGCGTCGCGATGCCGTGCGAATATATGACCGTGTTGCGTATGTAACGTAGGACAGAGGCACGTTTAAGACCGGTCTGCTCACATATCATCTTCACCGTCGCAGCATCGCGAGGTGACGTGGCGATGTCTTTCACATTGTATGTTTGCGTCGAAGGAGCTTCGCCCAGATAGAGATACCTGAACAGGTTCGGCTCGTTAACTGCCATCCTGACATAGGCTTCTCCGATCGCCTCAAAGCCTTCAACGGCATTGCCGCTCACAGACCGTACTGCCGAAGCTGCATATGCCCTTGCATAATCGTAGAGCGCGCTCCTTAAGCCGTCCATGTTGTCGAAATGCCACACGACGGGCTGCGTCGAACACCCGATCTCTGCGGCAAGTGTCTTAATGTTGACGGATGAATATCCGTCCCTGATAAGCATACGGAGAGCGGACTCCAGGATGACTTCGCGTCCGATTGTAACTTTTCTGGCCATGATCTGCACCTCATAATATAAACACGATTATATAAATGTGTTTATATTATAACCGCAACATTACGGCTTGTAAAGCTGTACATGTAATAGTAACGTCAAGGCATTATTTATATATTTATGTTACTATTTACGACAGGAACAACTTTCGGGGAAAGGAAAGCCTCCATGATTGATTTTTACAACGCCTTTATTTCGTACAAGCACGGTCCGCTGGACTCTAAGATCGCATCGCACATTCAAAGAAAGCTCGAACACTTTCATGTGCCTCACAAGCTCGGCAAAAAGCTCAAGCACAAGAAGATAACGCAGATCTTCAGAGATAAGGACGAGCTTCCCATCACGAGCGATCTTACGGAGACCATTACCAACGCTCTCGAAAAAGCTGAGTACCTGATAGTAATCTGCTCGACGCACACCAGAGAGTCATTCTGGGTAAAAAGAGAGATCAACACTTTCCTTAAGACACATTCCCAGGACAAGATCCTTACCGTTCTCACGGAAGGCGAACCTTTTGAAGTCATTCCTGAAGAGCTCCTCACCCAGGTAAAAGAATACACCGATGAGAACGGCTTCATGCAAAGAGTCAAAGTGCCCGTCGAGCCGTTATCCTGCGACTACAGGATGCGCACCTCACAGGCTGACAAAGAAGAGCTTCCGAGACTTGCGGCTGCACTTTTGGGGTGCTCTTACGATGAACTCTTAAGAAGGAGAAGACAGTACAGGATAAGACGCGCGGCAGCTATAATCGGTGTCGCATTTGCGGCAGTGGTGGCTTTTGGCTGCTATATGGCATATACGGGCAAGAAGATAAACGACAGCTATATCGAGTCGCTCAGAAGCAAATCGCTTTATCTGGCAAATGAATCCGAACAGCTCCTAGCCGAAGGAAAAAGAGTAGATGCGATCCAGCTCGCCCTTGCGGCGCTCCCGGGTGATGAGAAAAGCAAAATGCCTGAGACCGGGGCTGCGGTACGCGCTATCACCGATGCCACAAGCGCATACAGATCCAACTCCGGCGCTTCTTATACACCCATCTGGAACTACAAGACCGAACATCCGGTATCGAAAGGCATTCTCTCGGAAGATGACTTATACCTGGCGGCAATGGATCAGTCCGGAAACACTTATTGCTGGGATACTTCGTCCAAGAAACTGATCTTCGAGAAGGTCGGCGAGGACGATCCGAAGGACATCCTGTTCCTCGGCAAAGAATCGATCCTGATAATGCACAGCTATAACATCGAGGCATATAACATCCAGACCGGAACTCTCATCTGGGAGTATGAGACTCCGGACAGGACACCGATCCGCGATGGTGACGTTCTTTATGCAAATCATGCGGTATTTTTCGATAACGGTAACGGCGAGGTCGTCAGACTGTCAGCAAAAGACGGCAGCGTCAAAGACACTTACAAAGTCCTGAATGACATGTTCTTAACTTCCATAGACTGTCTTGCCGTATCGTCTGACGGAAAGAAATTGGCATTTACGGACTCCGCACTTTCTTTCGGAAGCGTAAACATCCATATTTTCGACACCGAGACTCTGAAGGATTACACCGCGGAACTCGAGACAATGTTTATTGTGAAGATTTCTTTCGCGGACGATGATCATCTTTGCGTTATCGCAAACAATGACATGTTTAATTCATCCATTTCATTCAGCGAAGATCTCACCTATATTCAGTCCGGCTACATGCAGATGTACTGTTACAACAGCTCGAACGCGAAGCTCGCCTGGGAAACCGAACTGGAATACACCGATGTTCTCTCCACCACGAACACGTTATATCTGCCTGCAAGAAAAGCTGTATTATTCTATGCCGGAAACGCTGCCGCCATCTATAATATCGGCACCGGAGAAAAGATCAATGATTATCTGACAGGCAGTTCGATAGTTTCCGTAGCAGATTTCAATAAGAATGATCTTCCGGAGTTCATCTGCAGACACGGAGAATATGTTTTCACGCTTAATGAAGACAGCAACGATCTTGGTTCCTACAGCGTTCTCTGCAACAATGTGATCGTAGGACTTATAAGTGATTTTATCTATGCCTGCCCTTCCGGCGGAAATGACATCATATGTTATTACCGTTATCTTCAGGATAACGAATGGACCGAGATCGACTGCTACGGCGGCTTTACAACGGGTTCATCCTACCAGGTAAGTTATGCTGAAGATGACCTTCTTATAATCGCAGCAAGAGTTACCGACACATATGACGTCAGGGTAAGCTTTATCGATCTTAATTCCGGTAAGCTCCTGTCATCAACCGATGTACATGACATTAACTACCTGACGAGCAATTTCTGCATCGAACGGGTCGGCGATGATATCTACGGTTACTTCGGAAACAACATCGTCAAGATAGATCCTGAGAATGAAACTGTCAGAATGGTCGACATTGAACTGGATACATTGGACACGGTCTCCAACGGAAAGATCATCACTTATAACATATTAGGTTCAGATCTGAAGATTGAAGTGTATGACATCGACGGCACGAACTATAAAGAAATGTCTCTTGAAGATGTTGAAGACATCAGCATAGCCTATGCATATGAGCCCGTCTACATCGAGCAGGCAGATTCCGTATTCCTTCCCATCGGCAGACGCGTTTTCGTGGCAAATCTGGAAAAACAAAGGATCAGGGAAATGAAAGTTCCGGATAACTGGATCGTCTATAACAGGAATGATTTCAATATGACTGCTTCTGATGACGGATCCCTTATCCTGTTGTCTGACAGCAACACGATCCTTGTAACAGACGATTCACTCAAGGAACTGTACACCATCCGCTGTTACTGCAAAAACCGTTTCAATGCGATCTTCAGGAATAACATCCTTTATGTTATTGCTGATGACAGCCTCTTCCTTTACGACAGCAAGACAGGTGAACTGATCGGCAGGCACGACATAACCGAATACGGCATCGGCACGGCAGAACTGATCTTCGACGAAAAGAACCATCAGCTCTTTGTCAGGGTCGGCGATCAGGTAAGCGTCTTCGATACCGACTCCTGGGTAGAGATCGCATTCGTGGAAAACGCCTATTGCTACCACAAGGAAACCGAACGCTTCTATGTATATTCCTACCTGGTAAGCACGGATTGTATGACAGGATATATCAGGCACTACACCACAGCCGAACTGATAGAGAAAGCTAATAAACTGCTGGACGGCCAGGAACTCACTGAAGAAACAAGATCCAGGTACGGACTCTGAGACTGATAAAGGACAAAAACATTCAAATAAAGGGCTGTTAAAACAGATCAGAAAGCTATAACTATCTTCTTTACCTAAAGACTTTCCTGTTAAGGTAAATCTCGTGAGGTTGCTGCTTTTAATTGCTCAATTTAACTCATATTTTTGTTTTGCATATTTAGGTTAAGATTTGAGAGGAAATCTTAACCTAAATTCTTGATTTCGAAATATGCGTTAAGTTTTTCGGGTAATTCTTAACGTAAATTTCCTATATGAAAATTTGCGTTAAAAATCTGCCTGAAATCTTAACCTAAATTCTTAATTCTCGAAAAAGCGTTAAATGGTATGGCGCCATAACTGAACTGCTTTATTTCGATAATACAGTTGCGGATTAAGCGAAAACCTTAACTGAAAATGAGTAAAAAAAGGGCGGTAAAAAACCAAACTATCTCCTGAGTTTTTCACCGCCCCTTGTTCCATGTGGAACAGTTTTATCTTCCTCTGGACTTATAGAACCGGTCGAAAAGCTCGCCTTTGACGATATAGATGTCATGCTCGTCATCAGCCCTTACCGTAAGATAATCGCCGATCTGACCGGAATAGTACTTGTCTTCGGTCCATGCCGTAAAGAGCTTAACAGGCTGCTCCAAAGGCTTTGCAAATACGATGGAACTTCCTATCGTTCTTACGGTCTTGGCAAAGGGCATGACGTGCTTAACCTCGCCCGTTACCCTGTTCTTTATGTTCGGTTCGTATTCAAATTCCCTTGTATAGACGAAGTTTGTGACCTGGTAGCTGCTTAAGAGCTTGTTCTCCTTGATGGGATATACCTCGCCTTCGACGCCGATCATGAGATAAGCTTCTTTGTCGATGACGGTATCAACGTCGCCTTCAAGAGTTCTTATGTTGATAGGAGTACCTATCGGGAAAACATCAGCGAGCCTGACGCAGCCCAAGGACTGGGAGATCTTTTCGTAAGCCTTCCATTTCGAGGTATTAAGCTTTGTATTCTTCGCATAGATGACAAGGAATCTGTCGTAATACCACTGGAGACGCTCCTCGATGGTCTCCTTAGCGGATTTGGTCAGAAGATCCGGCTGCATCACGCCTCCGGCTTTCAGTGTGTGACCGCCGCCTCCGCCGCCAAGGCCTTCGGCAAGGAATGCCGCAAGATCATCTGCACGGACTTCCTTAGTGCAGCTCCTGACGGAGAACTTGACCTCATAAGGACTTTCATAGAACGCTATACATACGCTGACATTCTCGGTCTCAAGTGCAAAATCGCTTATGACGCCCAGGATGCATGGATCGCATGCCTCGGCTTCGATAACAAGATATTTGTTGCTCGGATGGTAGTCGTAGTTAAGGATAGCTCTTCCCGTGATCTGAAGCTCTTCAAGCGAAATGTTCGAATTGATCATTTCCGTGACGGTGCTCTTATTGATGACCAGGTTGTCCAGCATATCCCTGTCTAACGGGTGTGATACCTCGGAGAGCCTGTTGGTATCCGAGAAAAGGCCGTAATACAGAGCCGTCGAAAGCAGTCTGTTATCATTCGGATCCAATCCTTCTTTCTTGATCAGATCCCAACAAAGCGTGGAACAGCTGCCGACATCACTTCTGATCCTGGAAAGCGAACCCGGAATCGTTGCAACTTTATGATGATGGTCTATTACGGCTATATGCTTAGCCTTTGTTGTTGTTACGTTCTTCTGGCCGTACTGGCAGTCAACCGTTATTATGAGATCCGGCTCTTCAGCAAAGAACGGTTCATATTCGACGGGAACCTCAAGTTCCTTGATCATGATTAGGAGATTGCTCTTCTTGATCTCGTTCCTGCCCCTGTAAATAAATCTTGCCGGTTTATTCTTCTTGTGGAAATACCACATCAGTGCGTATCCCGAAGCCAGAGCATCAGCATCAGGATTGTCATGACACTGAATGACAATATCCTTGTACTTCAAAAATTGGTTTAATTCCATATCAACGACCCGAATCCATAAAAGTTGCCCCACCATTGTATCAAAAAGATTCGGGAAACGCACTTACTAAAATAATTTAGATAAAATTGCCTTATATTGCCCTCATATTGCCGCCAGCACCGGCTCCAGATATGACCTGTCCGTCCAGTCATGAGCCTCATTATCCGTGGCTTCCACCAGGGCGCTCTCCCAGACTTCCATTTCTTTGGGATCTTTTTTGACAAGAGATTTCCTGAGCATACTGCAGAGCGTCCTGTCCTTAAATGACATCTCCTTCATGTCGAACGCGCCTCTGCAATAATAAACCGGTATCCCTTCGAGATCATCCTTCATATTCATCTTTATCACCGCATTCACCGATTTCTCATCGTAAGGAGATGCGCCGCAGGTAAAGACGATTATCTTCTTACCCTTGAGCTTTCCGATATTCTTTTTAAGAAAAGATGTGCAGGCGATGCCTGATGCATAAACGCCGCCGCCTGCGATTATCACGTCTTTTTCAGCAACCTCATTGATGTCTGCTTCTTTGGTGGTTACACAAGGAAAGCCCGTGGCTTCGGAGAGCCACTCCGCATATTTCTTCGTAGCTCCGTATTTTGATTTGTAGATTATTATTCCTGACATTTATACTGCCTCCGTAAGATTCTTTTCGATCTTTGTAATCGTTTTTATGGTCGTCTGTATATCCTTTTCCGGTACACCCTCGAACATCTTTGCCATGATCTTCATGCTCATGTCGTTGTTCTTTTCGCAGAAATTCCGGCATTTCTTTGTCAGCACGATCCGCTGCTTGCGCCTATCTCCGGCATCTTCCTGAAACTCGACAAAGCCTTTGCTCTCCAGCTTTAACAGGATCTGCTTTACGTTCTGGTGCGAGCTTCCGAGGACATCCGAGAGGTCCTTCAGCGTCGGCGGCTCTTTACACATGTTTATGCATATGATCGCGAAAAACTGTTTCCAGCTGATTTCCTTCATCATGTTGTCAGCCATGGCCTGAAAACGGTTCTCGAAGGCGCTTAAGAGTCCCAGCAGATAATAACTTGAAGGTATTCCTTCGAAATCCAGTTTATTGCTGTTTACCGTATCTTCTATGTTCATAACTGTTTCTCCTGTGTTTATCTCAATAGGTAATATATTACCCGTTATGGTAACATGTTACCTATTTGTTGTAAAGTCCCTTTTTATTCCGCGGCCGGATGTGGTATAATAAATATGTTGCAGATCAATTAGTTATTCGCGTTCTGCATCCGCGATGCCTTCGGGCAGGGTTAATAATGATAAGAACCTTAGAATCTCATCATGAATGACAAAGAGGTGCGCGGTATTCCGCGTTAAGTTTTGCTGTTCGTGAAAGGAGGTTCTTTTTTTATGTCTCACGAAAGCGATTTTAAATATTTCGAGAAGATGGCTCACTGGAGCTTCGACGAATTCGGCATACACGAAGAGTGTCTGACGGATTGGGATCTGTATGGTCTTTTGAATGCGCACGCTGACCGGGATTCACGCATACTGGATCTCGGCACCGCCGGCGGCGAAAAGATCATAGAGTTCTTCCCTGACTGCGCCGAAATACTCGGCACTGACTACTCCCCTGCCATGATCGATACCGCCTGCAAAAACCTGTCGGAAAGCGGCCGGAAAAACATCTCGTTCAAAGTAATGGACAACCTGAAGATGGATGTTCCGGACGAACACTTCGACATCGTAGTAGCGCGTCACACCTGCACCGATCCGGTCCAGATCTTCCGTTGTTTAAAGCCCGGCGGAACCCTTCTCATCAGAGGCGTCGACAAGTACGACTGCTGGAGCTTAAAGCTCACCATGGGCGGCGGCCAGGGATATGAAGATCCCGTGCCGGTCTCGATCGCCGATTATGAGAATGTACTGAAAGCAGGCTTTTCGGAAGTCGAACTCGTGCCGATACACACGCGCGAATACTTCAGGGACAGAGAATCGTTCAAAAGCTTTTTGAAGATCGTCCCGATCCTGGACGGCGTAGCTATCGAGGGCGGAGTTCTTGATGAAGAGAAGCTCGACAGGTACATCTCCGAAAACACTGTCGGCGGCCGGATAATCCTCTACCGCGCTTACTACGGAATAAGCGCCGTCCGCCCTTAATGCAATCTTTTATGCAATTCACGACAACAGAAGTGTCATTCACGACACTTCTGTTATTGACGGAATTCCGTCTGTTACGATGATGGTGTCAAAAGCAAAACACAAACGAAACAGAGAGGAAAACAGTTATGGAATATGTAAAAGGTTGTGACATTATCGGTCTTTCTAAGTACAGCTTAAAGAAGATCACAGAAGGCAGGATCGAGATCGCAGAAGGCTTAAGAGACGTTCTTTCATTAGAAATCCTGAGCGGTCTTTTCGAAGAGGCAAAAACGGATTTTACGGACGGCAGCGGCAAGACAATCAAGGGTCTTCCTTCCGGAGAGATCTTCGTAATGACAAAGAAGATCGATAAGAAAAAGTACATAATCGGCGTGTCCTGCATCAAGAGGATCGCAGGCGAACCGTCAGGAAAAAAGGGCATTGATTCATGGTTCGAAGGATCAAGAGACAAGATGATCGAAGACAAGAGATTTTTTGCAGACGGCTTCGAAAAAGAGATGGCATACTTTGACCATTCCATGATCGACCACTTCAGAAATTCGGTCGGATTCGATCAGATCGGCGAAGCAGAATATCAGGACAAGATCATTACCAAAGCATCAGGCAAAAAGGTCCTCGGCATTTATTTCAGCAGCACGGCACTGTTCATTACCATGATCATAATCTGGGGCCTGATCTTCAAAAATTTTGCAATTGGCCTCTGCTTCGCACTCTGCTTCGTCGGCAGCTTCACAATGGTTACCAACAAAGCAAAGTCCAGCGAAAAGGATCTGGAAAAAGCACAGATTGAATAAGTTAAAAAAGCATTTGCTTTTGACATACGTGCCGGCACTCCGTTGACGATTTTAACTGTTTTCCGTCAGCTGATTGCCGGCACTTCTTTTGTTATGTTGATTATTTGATTCAGAACTTATAATCTATTCCGCTCTGTTTCATAATGGCATTTGCCGTAAATCGTGATTTTATCTTTCCATCAACAGTAAAATGCATTTTGTTTATCGGGCTGTACCATATATCATGATCACCTTTCCCGTGACGAACAAAATAGCACCCGTTATCCTTCAGTATCTCACGAACTTTTTTCTCTTATTCAGCCATTGGACACCAAACAATGCCTTTCTGACAGGAAAGTAAGATCTATCACTTCGGCCTTGTTGTTATTCAATTGGAGTAATTCAGGAACTGCCACACGAACTTTTTCAATCAGCGCATCAAATGATCCGGATTCTAAAACCAATCCGGGTATATTCTCACTGGTCGCAATATATACTGCAGCATCGCTGTCCCAAGTAACGTTAATTATGCACTTCATGAAAACACTGTTCCTTTCTATTTCTTTTGTTTATTATATCACGATTAAGAAAACCCGCCTGCTAAACGCTTCTCCTTCCCGCTCGCCAAGTAAAAAGACCTTTGCAACTAGTTAATTTGCCGAAGTCCCTTCCGACCGCCAACAAGAAAACATCCTTCAACTAGTTAATTTGCCGAAGGCAAATTACTGTCCGTACGTTGAAGGATGTTTTCTTCAGTTGGCGCTCCAAGCAGGAATTGAACCCGCATCTACGGTACCGGAAACCGCCATTCTATCCATTAGACTATTGGAGCATTTTTCGGTTTTAACTCTGCGTATTATACATTATCGGCTTCGGGCTTGTCAGCAGGAGTCCGGTTTTCGGAAAGGATCTTAAGCAGGCCTACGATCTCCATGACGGTCTTGTCCTGTTTGACCGAAGACGGTTTGAAGAGCATGTACGGCATTGAGCCCGTAGCGTTGATCGTCACGCGTGCGCCGTAGAAATTGTCACGCATCAGGGCACCGAAAGCCTGCATGTCTATCTGAAGATTCTGGTTAAGATAAAGCCTTACGCCGGCACTCTTGATGGAGGTTTTCGTAAAGCCCAAAGTGCCTGCAAGCGACCTCATTAGTGAGACACCCGAGAGGATATAGACTTCGGGCGGAGCATCGCCGTAACGGTCCGTAACTTCGTCTATGAAATCGCTGTAGGATTCGAAATCCGTGATGTCGCCGATGCGTCTGTAGCAGCTCATTCTCGCGGCTTCATCCTGAATGTAGGAAGCAGGAATGTAAGCATCGTAATCGACTTCGACGGTAAAGCCTTTTTCAGAGGATTCAGCGCGTCCCGTAATAACATCAGAATCAAGGACTTCGTCTTTTCCGGACTTAAGAAGACGCACTTCTTCATCCAATAAACGGCAGTAAAGTTCATAACCGATAACATCCATCTGGCCGTGCTGTTCTGCACCGAGGAGACTACCTGCCCCTCGGACTTCGAGGTCGCGCATCGCGATCCTGACACCGGAACCGAGCTCTGTAAATTCGCGCAAAGCATTTAATCTCTTGGTCGCTTCTTCATTAAGGACCGCATCTGCATCGTATGTGATGTATGCGTATGCCTGTCTGTCGGATCTTCCAACGCGGCCCTTGATCTGATAGAGCTGCGAAAGACCGAAGCGGTCTGCATTTTCGACTATCAGCGTATTGACATTGGGCATGTCGACGCCGTTCTCTATGATCGTGGTGCAGACAAGGATATCGTATTTGCCTTCGATAAAATCAGCGACGACGGTCTCAAGGCCGTTCTCGGGCATCTGACCGTGAGCATAGGTAACGCGGACGCCGGGCATGGCTTTTGCCAGTGCATCCGCGACTTTATCAATGTCTGACGTCTTGTTATAAAGATAAAAGATCTGGCCGCCCCTTGCGATCTCGCGCATGCATGCCTGAATGATAATCTGCTCATCATATCCCAATACGTAAGTCTGGACCGCGCGCCTGTTAAAAGGCGCCTCTTCCAATACGGAGATATCCCTTATGCCGGACAAAGACATGTGAAGCGTTCTCGGAATAGGCGTAGCTGAAAGAGATAATACATCAACGTCAGTCTTCATGGACTTGATCTTCTCTTTGTGATTGACGCCGAAACGCTGCTCCTCGTCGACGACGAGAAGGCCCAGATGGGGCGGTTTGACGTCATTCGAAAGAACTCTGTGCGTACCGATGATGACGTCGATCTTTCCGTTTTCTATGTCAATGAGATTCTGTTTTATCTGTGCCTGCGGAACAAATCTCGAGAGCATGCAGACGTTGACCGGGAAGTCTTTGACCCTGCTCATGAAATTCTCGTAATGCTGCTGTGCAAGGAGCGTCGTGGGCGCGAGCATTATGACCTGTCTGCCGTTCATGACTTCCTTGAACATCGCCCTGAATGCGACTTCCGTCTTGCCGAAACCGACGTCTCCGCAAAGGAGCCTGTCCATCGGCCTTTCAGATTCCATATCGGCTTTGATCTCTCTTACTGCGCGCACCTGGTCATCAGTCTCAACGAACGGGAATCTGTCCTCGAAAAGCTTCTGCTGTTCATCGTCAGGATCACAAGCGATCCCCTTGTTGACGCTTCTTGCCGCATAGATCTTAAGAAGGTCATACGCGACTTTCTTGATGGCTTCCCTGGCGCGCGAAACTGACCTTTTCCACTCATCTCCGCCAAGCCTTGAAAGCTTCGGTTCTTTCTCGCCGGGACCTACATATTTCTGCAGTGAATCGAGATTTTCCGGAAGGATATAAAGCGTCTCGCCTTTCGCGTATGTGAGCTTAAGATAGTCCTTCCTGATCTCTCCGACCTTCATGTTGATGAGGCCTTCGTAGCGGCCGACACCGTGCTTGTCGTGAACGACATAATCGCCCGGGCTAATCTCGCTGAAGAACTGAATCCTGTTGCCGCCCTTTTTCTTCTCGGTGCGTTTCTGTTCCGCGCCGTATAATTCCTGCTCTCCGAGAACGGTCATGCCGAGCATCGGATACGTAAAGCCTGCCGGAAGCGGCGCATCTATTATCTCTTTAAAGCAGTCATACTCTGAAAGACGCTCTTTCAGCTGCTCGTAGCGCCTGCCGTGATGTGCGACAAGATATATGTCTTTGTTCTTCTTGAGAAGCTCTGCAAGCTCCTGGACGCGTCCCGAGAAGTTGTCTGCCGGGAATCCCGAGACCGTATGTGTCGTTCCGCCCGGCAAACCGTTGCCCGAGGACTGGAACATGGACAATGTAACAATGTTATCCAGCCCGTCCAAAGCCCTCATGAGCTTTGAGATGTTCACCATCGCAGAAGGAGCACACGTCGGAGCGATTCCTATCTCGAAAGATTCACGGCTACGCTGCGCATACTCGCCCGCATAAGCGTTCATTCTCGCATCTATATCGACCATCTCGTCGGCAAAGAAAACGACGTCATCGCCGTTCACGTAATCTATGGCAGTGTGATAGTCCTTGAGTATTATTCCAAGCCACCTAGCAATGCCTGAAGGCTCGATTCCGTTCCTGATCTTCTCGGCGTCGCCTGTGGCGGTCCTCGACAGGAGTTCGGCAGCACGCCTTACCTCCCTCGTGGCGGTATTCATTTTCGCGAGATCATCCTGAACGCGTGCCAAAATGAGTTCAGCAATATCTTCACGTTTCTCTTCGAGGAAAGCATAACAGCATGCAGGCACCGCGGTCGTCTCTTCGAGCTGCCCGGTCGATCTCTGCGTCTCTCTGTCAAATGTCTTTATCTGGTCGATCTCGGTGTCAAAAAAGCTTACTCTCACAGGCTCCGTGTATGACGGGGAATAGATGTCAACGATGTCTCCTCTTACCGAGAACTCGCCCTTTTCCATTACCTGCGGGACATTCTCATAACCGTTAAGAAGGAGCGCTGCGACCAGTTCATCGCGCTCCATTTCATCTCCAACTTTGAGATTTATTATCCTTTTGGCGAAAACATTTCCGGGTTCAAGCTTATTGAGCAGGGCGCCTGCTGTGATTACGGCTGCCCCGAATCCGCCCGTAACGAGCTCTGAGAGGGCCGCGGATCTCGTAAGCTCTAATTCCCTGGAAGATGCCTCTGCGCTGACAAGAGACAATTCTGAGGGCATCAGAAGGGTAACGGGACCATCCGTGAATGCCGCACAGTATGATGCGGTCACGCGAGCCCTTGCACTGTCCGGCTCAATGAATACTGCTTTCCGGTTATTGAGACGGGCCAGAGCCATCGCGACATAGACCTTTTGCTCAGAGCAAAGGCCCGTGATATTAAGATGTTTCCCGGTCAAAAGACTTGAGGAAAATGCAGCGGTGAGCTCTTTGTCGGCTTCTATCCTGCCGAGGAGCTCTATGAGACTCTTATCCATTGGAGATGATCTCCTCGACTGCCTCACACGCCTTAATAAATGCATCGTTCATCAAAGGCCTGTCGTCCTTCGGGACTTCGGAAAGAACGTAATTTACGAGCTCCCAATTCTCGGGAACAGGACCCGTGCCGATCCTTACGCGCGGAAACTCCTCAGTCCCCAAAAGCTGTATGCAGGATCTCATGCCGTTATGCGTTCCGGCACTGCCCTTCGGCCTGACTCTTATCGTACCCTTGGCAATGTCGATGTCATCGTAAACTGTGATTATGTTCTTGGGCGGAACTTTGTAGAACTTACTGATCTCTACCAGACACTCGCCGGAATTGTTCATGAAGGTCGTAGGCTTTATGATGATGACGTCCTGGCCATTGATCTTGCCCTTGCCCCACAAGCCTTTGTACTTTTCTTTTCCCAGAAAAATGCCGTGCTTATCCGCGAGCATATCTACAGCGAGATAGCCCATATTGTGCCATGTATAGATATACTGTTTTCCCGGATTACCGAGCCCGGCTATTATCCACATCGTAAGTATTCCGGAGGATCAGACCTCAGAACGTCTGTCGTCGAGTCTTATGTAGTTCTCGCCTCTCAAGCGGCTCTTGTCTGCAACCCAGTTATCTTTATTGAGCTGCTTCGATCTTCCGATACCGAGCGAAAGCGCGGGAACGTCAGACGTGATAGTGGATCCTGCAGCGATGTAGCAGTCCTTTCCGAGAACGACTGAAGATACAATATTGGAGTTGCCTCCGATGAATACGTTATCCTCGATCGTACAGCCGACCTTATCCTGACCGTCGAAGTTACATGTAACAGTTCCGCATCCGAAGTTAACATTGCGGCCGACCTTGGAGTCACCGATATATGTAAGGTGACGTGCTCTTGTGTATTCGCCGATATCAGAACCCTTGACCTCAACGTATGCGCCAAGCGTAACGTGATCGTCGATCCTTGATTCAGGTCTGATGTGCGTATAAGGTCCGATACGGCAGTCCTTGCCGATCGTGCTTGAAGATATGATGGAATTATCAACAACTGTACCGTCGCCGATGTCCGAGCAGTCAATTCTCGTATTCTCACCGATGATGCAGTCTTCGCCGATATTGGTGTTGCCAAGAAGAGTCGTGCCCGGAAGGATTACCGTATCCTGTCCGATCTCAACTGCATAGTGGATCCATGTGGCATTGGGATCAACGATCTCTACACCGTTCTTCATGTGGTGGTCGAGGATCCTGTGATTCATGATATCCCTGACCTGCGCAAGCTGTTTCCTGTCATTAACTCCTCTTGTATCATCGAAATCACAGACAACAGCGCCAACCGTATAACCGTCATCGATCAGGATGCCGATCGTATCCGTGAGATAGTATTCCTTCTGCGCATTATTTGCACCGATCCTGCCCAAAGCCGAGATAAGCAAAGGTGTCCTGAAGATATACATGGAAGAATTGATCTCCCTGACCTTAAGCTCTTCTTCAGTGCAGTCCTTGTGCTCTACGATCTTAAGAACGTTGCCGTCATTGCCCCTGATTATCCTTCCGTAACCGGTCGGATCGTCAGCTTCTGCAGTAATGAGGATCGCTGCGCAATTCGATGGTGCGGAATCAAAAGCATCCAGGGCCTTCTTGATCGTATCTGCCGATACCATCGGGCAGTCACCGGGAAGAACGATCGTAAGTCCGTCTCTTCCTTCAAGGAACGGAGCTGCCTGCATAACGGCATGACCGGTTCCTCTCTGTTCTTCCTGAAGCACATAAGCAACGTTCTCGCCTAAGACGCCTCTGATCTCAGCCTGTGCTTCACCTACTATATATACCTGATCCTTGCAGCCTGATTCCTGAAGGGCATCGGCTACCCATTGTATTATCGGTTTGCCCGACACCTGGAACACGACCTTGGAGTGCTTGGACTTCATTCTCGTGCTTTTACCTGCCGCCATAACAACCGCACATATTTCCATAATTAAACCTCTGAATGAATTATTTGGGATTACCCTTAGTATTATAGCAAATCTTTGTATCTAATTAAATTAGAACCCCCTCACTTTATGGGACAAAGCGAAGGGGTTGAATTCTTGTCTTTTGTGTCCCGGAAAGCTCGAAAACACTTGCCGGTATGTATTTTCCCTTATCAGAGACCCTCTACGGAAGCGATTGCCTCACGCATATTTGCCTCAGATTTCTTGAGGAGCTGGTACTCATCATCAGTAAGACGCATGTCGATGATCTTATCAACGCCGTTAGCACCGATGAGTGCAGGAACGTCGAGCGTAACGCCTGAGATACCGTACTCGCCGTTAAGTCTTGTAGCAACTGTTCTGATGGTATGCTCGTCTTCCGTGATGCTTCTCAAAAGCGTTGCAGCGCTTACTGCGATACCGTTGAACGTAGCGCCCTTGAGCTTGATGATCTGAGCGCCGGAAGACTTTGTCTGCTGGGCGATCTCATCCTTGACATCCTGACCGAAAGGTACGCCGATTGCTTCTGCATACTCGTCGATACCCATACCTGCAACGTGAGTATGGCTCCAGCAAGGGAACTGTGTCTCACCGTGTTCGCCGAGGATATAACCGTGTACGTTTCTGACGTCAACACCGAGCTTTCTTGAGATAAGGACTCTGAAACGAGCGGAGTCAAGGTTTGTACCTGAACCGATAATCTTATTTGAAGGAAGTCCGGACCACTCGGCAACCTTATATGTTACGAGGTCGCAAGGGTTGGAGATTACCATGATGACACCCTTGTTGTAGTGCTCCATGATGCTGTCAGTAATGACATGTGCAAGCTTGACGTTCTTCTTTGCGAGGTCAAGTCTTGTCTCGCCTTCTTTTCTCGGGATACCTGCCGTGATGATGATGCAGTCTGCATCCTTTACGTCAGAATAATCGCCTGCGTGAATATACATATCGCCGATGAACGGAAGTCCGTGGCTGATATCAAGCGCCTCGCCCAATGCCTTCTCCTTATTGACATCAATAAGAACGAGCTCAGAGCAGAGCTGCTGCATTGCAATTGCGAAAGCAGTGGTGGATCCTACTGCGCCTGCGCCGATAATGGCGACTTTGGTTCCTTCTTGTTTATACATACTCATATGCCCCCTTTTGTAGCAATACGAATGATATCAAGAAAAAATATTCAGATAAAGTCATTATTCGTTGCAAAAATTACCTAAAAAATGCACTAACATACCCTTCGGAGCGTGTATTTTGATAATTTGATAATCAAAGTTTTTGCCCTGATTTATTGGGTTTTTAAGGGCTTTTCTGTCCATATAATCGAATTGACGGTGCAAAACAAAGTAGTTATACTGAATTCAGGAATGAGGCATTACCAAATAGACGGTTATCCTCAGAATTGGTTTGAAAGCCGCCCCAGTTCTCAGGCTATGGGCGGCTTATTTCTTTGTATTTGTACAAAGAGCTATAAAACAGCGGCGCAGGATATCTCCTACGCCGCCTGGTATTTGATTTATCTGTACGAAAATTACATTTCCTGAGGGAGCTCCAGCGTTCTCTCAGCATTGAGCTTAACACAGAGTTCAACGAACTTGTCCAAAGCAACGCCCTGGAGCTGCTTGTTAGAACCTCTGACGTTGACGGATACCGTATTCTCGGCAGCTTCCTTATCGCCTACGACGAGGATGTAAGGATCCTTCATCTGCTTGAATCTCTTGATCTTGTCTCTCATGTTGACATCAGTTAAGTCGGACTCGACTCTTACGCCGGCCTTTGTGAGCTCGCTTGCGACCTTCTGTGCGTACTCGTTGTGCTCAGGTCTGATCGGTACTACTGCTACCTGATAAGGATTGAGCCAGAACGGGAAAGCGCCCTTAAAGTGCTCTGTGATAATGCCGATGAAACGCTCGAATGAACCGAAGATGGCTCTGTGGATAACGATTGGCATCTTCTGAGCACCGTCCTTGTCGACATATGTGAGCTCGAAATTGTGAGGAAGCTGGAAGTCGAGCTGGACAGTACCGCACTGCCACTCACGTCCAAGGGCATCCTTGATCTGAAGGTCGATCTTCGGGCCGTAGAACGCGCCGTCTCCTTCGTTGACCTCGTAATTACCCTCACCGTACTTCTCGTCAAGGATAGCCTTCAAGGAAGCTTCTGCTGCGTTCCAGGATTCGATATCACCCATGAAGTCGTCAGGTCTTGTAGAGAACTCTGCGCGGTATGTAATACCGAAAACCTTATAGATCTCGTCAGCAATTGCAATAACGTCCTTGATCTCGTCCTTGATCTGTTCAGGTGTAACGAATGTATGGTCGTCATCCTGACGGAATTCCTGAACTCTGAACAGACCGTTCATCTGGCCAGACTTCTCCTTACGGTGAAGAACGTCATACTCGCTGTAACGGATAGGAAGTTCCTTATATGAGTGCATCGTGCGCTTATAAGCCATCATGGCATTAGGGCAGTTCATAGGCTTAGCAGCCATTGTGTCCTCAGCCTCGATAGCATACTTCTCGGGAGCATCCTCACCCTCTACGGCATCAGTAGCGTTAACGCCCTTTGTGATGCCGGGAACGATGAACATGTTATTCTGATAGTGTGCCCAGTGACCACTGATGAGCCAGAGCTTCTTATTATTGATAAGAGGAGCAGAAATCTCGGTATAATTGTGCTTACCCTGGAGTTCTCTTGAATACTTCATGAGTTCCTGATAAAGGATCCATCCTCTCGGTAGCCAGTAAGCCATACCGGGAGCCGTCTCACGGAACATGAACAGGTCAAGCTGTGTTCCGATCTTCTTGTGGTCTCTCTCCTGTGCTTCCTTAAGCCATGCAAGGTGAGCCTTAAGCTCGTCCTTGGAAGGGAAAGCAAACAAATATATTCTCTGGAGCTGGTCTCTCTTCTCGTCGCCTCTCCAGTAAGCGCCTGATACGTTCTTGATCTTGAATGCGGCGCTGAAAAGTTCCTGTGAATTATCTACGTGGGGACCGCGGCAAAGATCGACATAATCGTCACCTGTATAGTAGATCGAGATTACTTCATCAGAAGGAAGGTCAACGATGAGTTCTGTCTTGAACTTCTGATCCTTGAACAGCTCCAAAGCCTCATCTCTTGAGATCTCCTTGCGTGTCCAGTCTTCCCTTCTCTTGATGATCTCGTGCATCTTCTCTTCGATTGCCGGGAAATCCTCTTCTGTGACCGTTCTCGGAAGGACGAAATCATAATAACAGCCATCCTCGATCTCCGGTCCGATCGCATACTGTACCTCTTTGCCGTACATCTCGATAACAGCCTTCGCAAGGATGTGCGCAAGAGAGTGACGGTACACCTTCAATACTTCTTCTTTTTCCATTGTAAAAAACCTCCTCTAGAGTTTTATGCACAGAACCGCTGTGCAGATAGAAGAAGATTGTACCACAAATATAAATAAAATGTTGAAAAAAAAGACTGAACCCTACAGCCGGCAAAACGTTTGTTCTTTTGTGGCAGGTTAACCCTTTACAGCTCTGAAATATCCATATTCGCACAAATGCTTTTTATGGCAGATATATTGATATCTTGCTGCTTCAACGTTTCCTTTATTATATTCGGTTCTTTTCTTAAAAAGCCTGCCGAGAAAATCGAAAAAATATCCAGGAATAGCGGCCTGGTGCAGATACTTGGATGTTTTAATAACTTTATCGGTTATGTTTACATATTCCTGATCCTTGAATCCTGCCTTTTTGCTTTCCTCTATATAGAAACGGCCTGTTTCCAGCGAGTCTACAGCCCATCCGCGAAGACAATAACTCATGGTTTTCCATTCATCAGAAGTATACTCATCTTTCTCTTTTGAATTAAAACCGTCATAGATCATCAACACACCGCCCGGCTTCAAGATTCTGTATGTTTCCTTAAGGAAGGCAGGTTTATCTGCATAACAGATACTTTCAAGTCCATAGACGACATCAAATGTATTATCAGGAAATCCGGTATTGGTATAATCCCTGACGGATATATTGATATATTCGTCCAGTTTTCTTTCCTTAATGATCTTCGTAGCAGTCTTTACCTGTTCTTCAACGATCGTTATAGCCTCTATATGACATTTAACCCTTTCTGCAATATACATTGCAGTTCCGGCATATCCGCACCCGGCATCCAAAACGGTAATGCCTTCGGTTATCGGTGCATGTATGATTATCTGCTCATTCATTTTAAGGATGCCCTTCGTCAGGGACCGGTCACCATCCTCAAAATAAGCAGCATGCATTCCCCATGCCTTCTCGAGTCTGTAAAGAGTTTTGAAGTCTACTTTGCAATCGCTGTAGTAATTAATGATCTCCTGCTTGCCCATTTGCTGCACCTGTCACTTTTTAAACTATACTTATATATTATCTTATAAATGGGAAAAGGAAATATCAGAAACAAGAAACGCCCTTTGTCATAAATAGACAAAAGGCGTTATTTGGCGGAGCCGGTGGGATTCGAACCCACGTGACCGTGAAGTCAAACGGTTTTCAAGACCGCCTCGTTATGACCGCTTCGATACAGCTCCACACTTAAAGGCAATTAAGTATACATAATCCTGCGGAGGTTTGCAAGTATTTAATCAAACAGAACAAATGCAGCTTCATAACGCTTCACTATCCACAGAAAAATGCTCCAGATTAAGAGAGCTGCCTATTCTGTTAAAGAATTTCACTCGCAAAGGAGCTCAAGAAGTCTGTCAAGATCCGCATTGTCTTTGTAATCGATGACGATACGGCCTCGTCCGGTGTTGTTATCCAGGACCTTGAGCTTAACCTTGGCACCAAGCTGTTTCTTAAGTTTTGTCTCAACTTCTGTAGCACTTAACGTGAAACGGATATCCTGTTCGACTGCCTGTATCTTCTTGGAAGGATTGTTCTGAGCATCGATGTATTTCTTAACAAACACCTCAGACTGTCTGACATTCATGTCGCGAGCCATGATGACATCAGCTACCTTACGCTGGTCTTCCTTCTCCTTAAGACTGAGGATAACTTTTGCATGACCTTCAGAAAGATCTCCTCTGCTGACAAATTCCTGCAGGGATTCGTCCAGGTTGAGAATACGGATCGTGTTTGCGATTGTTGCTCTGGGCTTACCAAGAAGATTTGAAAGTTTCTCCTGTGTAAGTTTATGGGTAACGAGAAGATCCTTCATAGCAGAAGCTTCTTCTATTGGATTCAGATCTTCTCTGAGGATATTCTCGATCAGCGCCTGGGCCATGGTTTCTGTATCTGAAAGATCCTCACGTACAATTGCAGGAATCGTCGACAGACCTGCAATCCTTGCAGCTCTCCAGCGGCGCTCACCGGCAACTATCCTGTAACCGTCACCAATACGCTGGACGATGATAGGCTGGATAACGCCGATTTCCTTGATCGATGCTGCAAGCTCATTAAGTGATTCATCCCTGAAGATCTTTCTGGGCTGTCCGTCATTAGGAGAGATATCATTAAGTTTAAGTTCAACCACGAATTCTCTGTTTGAGGGGATGCTGTCAGCTGAAAGCAAAGCACCAAGACCTCTTCCCATGGCTTTATTATCTGATACGGTCTTAACCGGGATCTTCTTCTCGGGTACAGCAGACGTAACAGGAGCAGCAGCCAGAATATTCTTTTTTACAGGGGCCTTTTTAGTTACGGGTTTTGCTGCAGTTTTAGCTGTAGCTTTCTTTACCACAGTTGTTTTCTTTGCCGGCACCTTTTTAACTGTATTTCTGACAGTCTTTTTTGCTGCAGGTTTCTTTGCAGTCTTAGCCTGAATGCTCTTTTTTGCCGGAGCTTTCTTAGCAGCCGTCTTTACGGTCTTTACTGCAGGCTTTTTTGCGGCGGCAGCCTTCTTAGCTGTAGTCTTCTTTGCTAATGGCTTTGATGCAGCCTTTTTAGCAGCAGCTTTTCCTGCCGCGGGTTTAGCTGTTTTCTTAGAGGTTGTTTTCGCAGTAGATTTCTTATTATTAGCCATTTATCCGTTCTCCTTTAGGTTCTCTTGATTACTTCTTTTGCCAGTGACTCATATGCCTTGGCGCCCTTTGAATTCTTATCATAATCACAGATTGCCAAGCCGTGGCTCGGAGCCTCAGCCAGCCTGACGTTTCTGGGGATTACAGTCTTGAACACTTTTGTACCGAAGTATTTGTCTGTTTCTTCCTTTACCTGTCTGGAAAGTTGTGTTCTCATGTTAAACATGGTCAACACAACGCCAAGAATATCAAGTTCGGGATTGAGCTTTTTCTTAACGATGTTGATCGTATCCATCAGCTGTGACAGACCCTCAAGAGCATAGTACTCGCCCTGGATCGGTATGATCAAACGGTCAGATGCAGTAAGCGCATTGATCGTAAGAAGACCCAATGACGGCGGGCTGTCGAGGATAATAAAGTCATATACTTCCATTACAGGTTTTATAGCATTTTTGAGTATCTGTTCTCTAGAGATAACTGTGACCAGCTCGACCTCAGCGCCTGCGAGGTTGATGTTGGTAGGGCAGATGTCTACGTTCTCCGCGTTGGTCTCATATATAACGTCAGATATAGGCACATCGTTGATCAGAACATCGTATACGGTCTGTTCCAATTCGCGTTTATCTATCCCGAGGCCACTGGTCGCATTAGCCTGCGGATCCATGTCGATCAGAAGGACCTTCTTCTTTTTCTTGCCAAGGAATGCGGCAAGATTAACTGCGGTCGTGGTCTTTCCGACGCCGCCTTTTTGATTTACAAGAGCTATTACTGTTGCCATATTTCACTCCTTATATATTTGATTCCTATTATATAAGTCATTCTATCATTTAAGCCGAAAATAATATATGTCATCTTTACTACAAAACCACAAATTGTTCCACGTGGAACATTTTGCATTTTTACAACTTGCAACCCGGTCCAAATTTCAAATTGTTCCACGTGGAACAATTATAGAAAACGAAAACGGGTGCCGCTTTAAACGCAGCACCCGTAATAGATCCGGTTTGTTTGTCAGATCAGTTGTCGATATTTGCCAGTTTAGCATTGATCTGAATGAATTCCTTTCGGGGTTCGACCTGATCGCCCATCAGGAGCGTGAATGTCTCATCGGCCTCCTGGGCATCCGCCAGTGTTACTCTGAGAAGCTTACGTGTAACAGGATTCATCGTTGTTTCCCAGAGCTGCTCGGAGCTCATCTCACCAAGACCCTTGAATCGCTGGATGAGGGGATTTTCCCACTTATGTGCGATCTTGATCTCCTCGATCTCCTTATCGTCATAAGCATAATATGCTTCGTCTCCCTTATAAACCTTATAGAGCGGCGGGCAGGCAATATATACATATCCTCCTTCAACAAGAGGTCTTAAATATCTGAAGAAGAACGTAAGCAGAAGTGTTCTGATGTGCGAACCGTCGACGTCGGCATCTGCCATTATGATGACCTTGTGATATCTGAGCTTCGTCTCATCGAACTCATCGCCGATACCGGCACCGAGAGCCATAACTACAGGCTGAAGCTTCTCATTGGAATATACCTTATCGATCCTGGCCTTCTCTACGTTGAGCATCTTGCCCCAGAGAGGGAGGATGGCCTGATACTTACGCTCTCTGCCCTGCTTTGCGGATCCGCCTGCGGAGTCACCCTCTACGATGAAGATCTCGCAGAATTCAGCTTCGTCACTTTGGCAGTCAGCAAGTTTACCCGGAAGGGCATTATTCTCAAATACGGTCTTTCTTCTTGTGAGTTCTCTGGCTCTCTTTGCGGCATCTCTAGCTCTAGAAGCAGAGAGACATTTATCCATAACAAGCTTAGCAATATCAGGATGCTCTTCGAGATATATCTCGAGCTTCTCGGATACCACGCTTTCTACCATCGGTCTTATCTCAGCATTACCGAGCTTACTCTTCGTCTGTCCTTCGAACTGGGGATCAGGAAGCTTAACTGAGATGATCGCAGCAAGACCTTCTCTTGTATCCTCACCCTGGAGTTTTACGTCTCCGTCCTTGAGAAATTTATATTTCTTAGCATAGTCATTGATGGCTCTCGTCATTGCGGCACGGAAGCCTACAAGGTGTGTACCGCCCTCAGGAGTAGCTATGTTATTTGCATAAGAATATACGGTCTCCTGATATGAATCATTGTACTGGAGAGCGATCTCTACGAATGAATCTCCCTGCTTTGTGGCAAAGTATATAGGCGGCGTGTTGATTGCCTCCTTGTGTCTGTTCAGATACTCTACGAAAGAGATGATTCCGCCGTCATAATGGAGATGCTTCCTGATGGGTTCTTCGCCTCTGTCATCACACAGATCGATGGTAACTTCCTTGTTAAGGAATGCCATTTCACGGTAACGTGTGATCATGGAATCGAAGTCAAAAACGATGTCCGGGAAGATGGAATTATCAGGGATGAAGTTGGTCGTCGTACCGGTATCATCCTTATCGCATGTACCAACGACATGAAGCGGTACGGTAGTCTTACCCTTCTCGAATTCGATCTCATAGATGTTTCCGTCACGGCGAACCTGAACCTTCATGTGATCTGCAAGCGCATTAACTACGGAAGCGCCTACGCCGTGCAGACCGCCTGAAATGCTGTATGCTCCGCCGCCGAATTTACCGCCTGCGTGAAGCACCGTATGAACGACTTCTACCGTAGGGATTCCAAGCTTCGGATGATTTCCGACAGGAATTCCTGAACCGTTATCGGTTACAGTAACGGAACCGTCTTTATTAAGCACTACATCTATCGTATCGCAGCGTCCTGCAAGAGCCTCGTCGACTGAATTGGCAACTATCTCATAAATCAGGTGATGAAGACCTCTTAACGTCGTATCACCGATATACATTCCGGGACGCTTTCTGACGGCTTCAAGGCCTTCCAATACCTGAATGTCATCTTCGCTGTATTCGCTGTTATTTGATGTATCGAAATTATCCTGATCTCCTTCTGCAGCGATTACATCAGCCATGGATTCTTCCTTGAAATCCTCAGTCAGGGCTCTCGGATTCTCAGCAAGATTCTTAAGCTCATCATCGTCTCCCTCTTCCACGGGCTGGAAATAAAGATCGACTGCACCGGAAGGGCGGGATTGGGGTTCACTTACGGTAGAATTCTCTTCAAAATTGAAATTCTTCTCGTTGTTTTCCTTCATAAATGTAGTAACTCCTATTCTTGGCAGTTATTTCCGTCAAATGCCCGGAAATACTGCATTTATAACACTGTTAACGGGCCGTTTTCAGAAGATTTCCATTTGGTTAAGTCTGTTTAATATCAGACCTGCGGAAAGTGAACAAACATATGTTTTATCATCGGTTATTACCAATGACTTCGGAATGTCTTCAGTTACGTACTGCAGTCTGCCCCGTTCATCCTCGCTGTTAAGATAATCAGCAACATCCTTCTGGGAAGGGAGGACGGTCTCGAGATTGACCACCGCAGTAACGGAAGATTTAAGAATCGAGAGATCATTGCCGATATGAATGAACACTTTAAGCCTCCGAATTCCCGGAAATCTTCTACTAACCTTTAAAATTATATCATAAAAGGAAAGAATAATATGTTTATTATAATATAAGAATTGGGTGATTTTACGCTGTTTATAGCGCACTTTGTCCTAAAATCAGGCCTCAGACTCTATTATTCCGCCGTTTACACGGTAAAAAGAGGCTTTTCCGGCTCCCTGCATTACGTCTATCTCTTCGCCTATCATATTCTTGTCGGTACAGGTGATAAAGATCTGGGCGCCTTTCATGGCTGATACAAGACTGAGTCTCCTGGTCTTATCGAGTTCAGAGAATACGTCATCCAGGATAAGGATCGGGGTAGAGGAGACGAACATCTTAATTATCTCCAGTTCAGAGAGTTTTAAAGCCAGGGCTGCCGTTCTCTGCTGGCCCTGTGAAGAGAAATTCTTCATTACGAGACCGTCCAGCTTGATCACGATATCATCCCTCTGAATGCCTACAGAAGAGATGTGCTTATCTATGTCGTAATTTCTGACGGATTTCAGCTTGGCAAGAACCAGATCTGAGATAATGCCCTTAATTCGCCCGTAATCGGCCTCTGAGAGGCCTTTACTCATATACTCGTCATATTTACTGTTTTTATTAAGAAACGTTTCTAAGGCCCCTACAACGCCAAATACGGTACTGTACTCTATAGTAAGGTTTTCTTTGCCGCCTGAAATGCTTGCGTGATGCTTTGAAGCCATGTCAGATATAAGCTTCGCGAACCTGTATCTCTTAAGGATGATCTCAGCTGAAAGTTCCGCGAGTGAATAGTCCCAGAAATTAAGCTGTTCATCCACAAGGGCAGGCATGCTGTCATTGTTCTTTATGCTTTTAAGAAGGGCATTTTTCTGCGCCAGGAGTCTGCTGTAATTGCTCAAAAGGTTGAAATAAGACGGTGATATCTTGGATATAAGCGTATTTAAGAATTTTCTGCGGAAGGCGGGAGCATTTTTGACGATATTTAAGTCTTCAGGGGCAAAGATAACAATGTTACATATACCGATATATTCCGAGATCTTATCGACCGGAGCATTATCCCTGACAAGCAATCTTCCGGGCCTGTTATTTCTGCTCAAAGCCGATCTTTCAGTAAAATAACATGAAGACAAAATGACATTGCTGCCGTCATCATCAGTCAGATCCAGACTGGCTTTATATTCATTCTCACCGAACCTTATGAGATCAGAATCCTTGCTCGTCCTGTGTGATGCAATGCTTGAAGCAACATATATACCTTCAACCAGATTAGTCTTTCCCTGGGCATTGTCACCATAAAAGATATTAACAGAAGGCCCGACGTCCAAATCGAGCCTTCCGTAATTTCTGAAGTTTTCAAGATGTATGCTTCTTATGAACATTATCTTCTGATAGGAAGAATAAGATAAATGTACTTATCTCCTTCTACAGGCTTGATGATGCAGGGTCCCTGACCGCCGTTAACTTCAACTCTGATGATCTCATCATCAATATTCTTAAGTACATCAAGAACATATCTTGAATTAAAATCTACGTCGATAAGATCACCTTCAAGACTGATATCGATATCCTCCTTAAGATTACCTCTGGCAGAAGTAGCCTGTACTGTAAGTTCTGAAGGATTATTGCTCAAAAATCTTACGGGACACTTACGGTCATCAGTCATGATGATGAGGGAAGCTCTGTCAACCGCATCAAGGAACTGCTTACGGTTAATGGTGATAACAGTCTTGGGATTCTTTGTAATGATGGAATCAAAATTTATGAACTGTCCTTCGATAAGACGTGAGATCATTCTTACGTTGCCGATATCGAAAAGGAGATTCTGCATTGAGGTATAGATATTGATCTCTGCATCATCATCGTCACTTAAGATCTTGCTCATCTCGGTAAGAGCCTTACCGGGAACGATGTAATTGATCTTAGGGAAATCATTGCCCATATCTTCACGGTTAATGGCCATTCTGAATCCGTCAATAGATACTACTGAAAGAATGGAACCGTCGCTTACGATATTACTTCCTGTAAGTACGGGACGTGAATTATCTCTGGATACTGCGAAGATGGTGTGATTGATCATATTCTTAAGGATCTTCTGACCAATAACGATCTTCTCAGCTTCACTCTCATCGATCTCAGGTATCTTCGGGAACGGCTCCGGATCAAGACCTGCGATCTTAAACTCAGCCTGACCGCACTTAATGGTAGTCTGGAAATTCATATCAGAAATGATATCTACTTCAGGCTCTGGAAGCTTCCTGATGATATCGCCGAAGAACTTGGAATCTATGACAACGGCGCCCTTCTCGGTAACGTTAGCTTCCACATCAGCCTCTATACCTGTCTGAAGATCATAACCCGTAAGCTTGATCTTATTATCGTCTGATGCCTCTATAAGGATACCGTTAAGGATATTTACTGTACTGTTAGCAGTAACAGCTCTCTGGACTATGGATACGTTATTGACCAGGTCATCTCTGCTGCATGTGAACTTCATCTGAAGAGTGCCGCCTTTCTTCCAATGTAAAATATTTCAAACATTATACACTTATAATTATTAAAAATGTATAGTTTAACGGTGTTACAAACTTCGATTTTGAGGACATTTTCCGATATCCGGAATGCAGGTCCTGTAGTATATAAAGTTAGCCAGTATTAGTCTTATTATGTTTTCTACAATTGTTCAAAACTGCGGGAAAATCAATATTTTCAAGATATTTTGACACACAAAATAATGTGTAAAATCCATTTTATTAATGTTCAGAAAACAACCCTTTTGAACAATGTTACATTCATGAACAAACCGTCTACAGACAATCTACCTGAAGTTTTGAACTTAAGAACAAAAAATGTTCAAATCAGGTGATGAGCCTGTATATCTCTTCAGCCTGCTTTTTGAGATCTTTATCCTCATCTACGTTGTCGCAGCCGTGCATAACGGTAGTATGTTTACGTCCGCCGAAGATCTGGCCGATCTTCTCATATTTAAGTTCAAGATAATCACGGCAGATAAACATGGCAACATTACGGGCAGTGGAGATCTCGGCACTCCTAAGCTTTGAAGTCAGCTTATCAGGTGTCAGATCATAGTAATTGGCAACTGCATTAATGACGATATCAGGTGTCAGATACTTCTTATTGCCGGTTATAAGAGGATCAACTATCTTTCTTATGTCATCTAAAGTAAGCTCACCGTTTGCGAGCGTAATATAAGAAGAAATAGTATTGAATGCACCGTTAAGCTGTCTTATGTTTGTCGTTACGTTCTCGCAGACATAATCGATTATCTCGTCAGATAATGTGAAATTCTCATTCTCGAGCTTGCTTAGGAAAATAGCCTTACGTGTCTCGAAATCCGGCGGCTGTACGTCGAACATGATGCCGTCCTGGAATCTTGAAGTAAGTCTGTTGTCTAGCTGTGTGAGGTTTGCAGGAGCCTTATCGCAGGTAATTACGATCTGTTTTCCTGCTTCGATCAGTGCCTCAAAAGTATTAAAGAACTCTGTTTGGACACTGTCTTTGCCGATAAGGAACTGGATGTCATCGATTAAGAGGACATCTACAGTACGGAATTTATTACGGAATTCCGTGTAATTCTTATTTTGGATCGTGGCAACAAAAGCATTTGTAAAAGCTTCGCATGTCGTATATATGACCTTCTTATCGGGATGCTGCTCGAGTACGGCATTGCCGATAGCCTTCATGAGGTGGGTCTTACCGAGACCGGAGTTACCCCAGAGGAAGAAAGGATTTCTCTGCTTCTGGCCGGGCTTGGCAGCTACTGATACTGCTGAAGCATGTGCGAAACGGTTACAGTCACCAACGACAAAGTTAGCAAAGGTATATTCGCCGTTAAGTCCGTTAGGAGTCGTTACCTCAGACTTAGCCTGCCTTAAGACTTTTTTCTCGGAATTAACAGAAGCATCACGGGCTTTATCGTCGCCTTCAAGAATGAACTTGACAGCAAGAGACTTGCCGTCGTTAGCCGTTCTTATGGCATCTTCAACGGTCTTATTGAGATTCTGGCCTTTTAAAAGCTTTAATGAATACTCGTCTCTGGCAGCGAGTACGAGCACGTCGTTGTCAGAGTGGGCAATCGTCATCTTACAGAGAATGGACTCATACGTAACAATGTCTATGTTAGAGTCAAACTTAAGAAGTTTGAGCGCATTATCCCAAACAGAACTTTCCATGTAACCCCTCCGTAATGAAAATGACGTGCGAACAACATAATATCACGGTTTGGGGGTATAATGAATAAGCATTTTATATTAAAATTCTTCGGAAAATAGGGCAGAATAGTGAAACGGATATACTCAAAACTTAAAGCAGGTTCAAAGAGTACTGTGATAAGTACAGGATTGATAATCTTATGCTTTGTTCTTTTGATCACAGGGATCATTTTTCTTCTTATAGAACCGATAAAACGCTATAACAGGAAGAAGATCTCTGAAAATGCTCTTAGTGTCATAGAGAGCGGGATAACGTTATCCGAAACTGGTGAGACGGATGATACCGAAGAAACGGTTATTCCGACAATTACCTATGTCGTTCCGGTAAAAGGCAATGAGGTCGAAGGTGAAGGTTACGATTTTGTAGGTCTTACTGAAGAATATGACGGAGAGGAATACTACGAAGAAAGCGTAGCATTGAATTCTATCGGCATTCTGGAGATCAGCAGCATAAATCTTAGATATCCCGTGTGGGATGAAGCTACTCTGGTGTCTTTAAGATACGGTCTTGGGCATTATGAAGGTTCCGTTATGCCCGGAGAAGTCGGAAATGCCACGATCTTCGGACATAATTACAGAGACGGCACCATGTTCCAGCGCTTATGGGATGTAGAGATCGGCGATGAGGTCATTTTTACTGATCTGGAGGGCAATGAACAGGTTTTTTATGTCTTCGATACCATGGTCATAGATGCAGAAGACATTCTCGATTACGTCGTTGACGACATTACAAGGACAAGGCAGCTGACGCTTGTTACCTGTACTTACATAGACGGTGAGGAAGGCTACAGACTGCTTGTTATCTGCAGAAAGGCAGACTGATCTGCCGGCAAAAACATAAAATCCCCCATTAAATGATATTTCTGTTATAATTGGCGCGGGTTTTAATGAAACTATATAGAAGAGACATATATTTTATGGAGGAATAAATATGGTAACGGCTATCGTTGGCGCTAACTGGGGCGATGAAGGAAAAGGAAAGATCACTGACCTTCTTGCAAGCGAGTCTGATATCGTAATCAGATTTCAGGGCGGAGCAAATGCGGGACACACCATCATCAACGATCACGGAAGATTTGCTCTTCACCTCATGCCGTCGGGCGTTTGTCACGAGAATATCGTAAACATAATCGGCAACGGAGTTGCTCTTGATATCCGCAAATTCATCAAAGAGTACAACGAGATCAAGGAAAGAGGCCTTAATCCCCAGCTTCTCGTATCCGACAGAGTTCAGGTCGTCATGCCTTACCATGTAGATTTCGATAAGTTTGAAGAAGAGAGACTTGGCGGAAAAGCATTCGGATCCACAAAGTCCGGCATCGCTCCTTTCTTCTCCGATAAATATGCGAAGATCGGTTTCCAGGTTTCCGAGCTTTTCGACGAGGAAGCTCTGAAAGAGAAGATCAACAGGGTTCTTGAGATCAAGAATGCGCTTCTCATCAATCTCTATCACAAAGATCCGATCGATCCCGATGCGCTCCTCGAAGAGATGCTCGAGCAGGGAAGACTCATCAAGCCTTTTGTTACAAATACGCAGGCATATCTATATGAGGCAATGAAAGAGAATAAGAAGATCCTCTTGGAAGGCCAGCTTGGAACCATGAAGGATCCGGACATGGGCATCTATCCGATGGTTACTTCTTCTTCGACACTTGCAGGCTACGGCTGCGTAGGCGCAGGTATCCCTCCTTATGAGATCAAGAAGATCGTAGTTGTTACAAAAGCTTATTCTTCTTCTGTCGGCGGCGGTGCTTTCGTCTCCGAGATCCTTGACGAAGCAGTTGCCAAGGAATTAAGAGACAGAGGCGGAGATAAGGGCGAATACGGTGCTACGACAGGACGTCCGAGAAGAGTCGGCTGGTTCGACTGCGTTGCTACGCGTTACGGCGTAAGACTCCAGGGCGGCACGGACGTTGCTCTCACAAATCTCGATGTACTTGGTTATCTGGACAAGATCCCTGTCTGCACGGCTTATGAGGTCGACGGTGAGATCACTAAGGATTTCCCGAACCCCACAAAGCTCGACAGATGCAAGCCTGTTATTGAATATCTTCCTTCCTGGAAGGGCAAGGGTGAGATCAGGGGCGTTACCGAATACGACAAGCTCCCCAAGGAAGCTCAGGATTATGTTGAATTCATCGAGAAGGAGATCGGCGTTCACATCTCGATAGTATCAACCGGACCTGTCAGGGAAGAGATCATCCGAAGATAAAAATTCCGGGGTAACTGAATATGAAAAATGCAATGAAAAAAGCTGTAGGACTCCTTATGACTGCGGCTCTGTTGATGAGCGCTCTTTTGCAGACCGGATGCTCACGCGAAGCAAAGGATGTGGCAGCAGTCAAGGATACTGTGGAACAGTTTATAGAAACCTTTGCCAAAGGCGATTCCGATGATGTGGAAGATCTTATAGACGGTGATTTCTCGTATGGTTATTCCGACAAAGATGCTGCAGAGCTCCTTCTGAAGATGGCATCGAAAACAAAGATAGAGTCATTTAAGAGCGTTGAGATCGACAGGCAGAAAATGACCGCAAAAGCCAGGTTCAAGATCTCATATATCAATGTTTATGAATTCGCGAGAGCTCATGACTATGACTACTTGTCCAAAGATGAATACGCAAAAGCCATAAGTTCATATAAAGATCTGAGCAAAGAAAACTTTTCGTTCAATCTCGTTTTCGATAAGGAAGAGGGATGCTGGCTTATCAAGGAGGCCTCTGCAGAGAAATACAAAGAACTTTTTGAGCGCGAAAACTGGATAACGCTTGCTACCATATCTCCCGAGGAAGCCAGGACTGCTTTTGAAGGAATCATCGGGGGTCTTGCGCAGGGTAACATCGACCAGCCTTATTATTCATTTGATATGGAAGACATCATGATCTTTGATGATAATTATCCGCATGATCCTGTGGTTTATGAGGCTGCCCTGGAATTTACGAAGGCATATTATTCCTACGTTGAAGACCACGGATATAGTGTCGATATTCCGGCCGATTATCCGTACCGTGCGCTTATCAGCGGTTATGTTCCTTCGAAAAAAGGAATACTCACTTATATCTCAAGTGATGAATACATGACCGAAATGTGCAAGGCTATCATCCGTGATTCATATGGCACAAGTAATTTATCCGAGGAAGAGATCTGGAATCAGTTCTATGCAGGGATCTATTATGATCTTGCCGAGAAGATCCCCAACATTGCCGGTGAAGAATATGTTGTTATTTTCCAGATTGATAATACAATTCAGAACCCCAAGATCTATACCTACGACATGGTCTTCCCGATCTATCCTGATGAAGTGTTAAGCGCATTTCAGTATTCGGAAGAAAGGTACACGGATTGCTATAAAACGGCTGCTGAATCGCTTTACCGTGACGGAGAGATTAACAGGAAGCAATACGATGCGATCATTAATGATATCGACGGTTATAGCAGCAATAAACCTGCAGCTGTTACCGGTGCGGAATACATTAACTGGCAGGGCACGGGAAACTATGCCAACCAGGCCGTAAACACATATGAGTATGTGCCCGACTGGTCTGACGGAACCCTCGTTTACGGTGTTTCGGAGGCAGACAGACAAGGCATCTTAATGCATTACAGCAAAGAGCCCGGCTGGCTTAACACCGCGGGTTATCACATAGGCCTGGAAGGTGTTACCGTCATGGTCACGTTTGACCATAAGTTCCAGAGCGGTACAAAGCTCGTTTACGACTGGTATATCGACGGCGAGACCTACGGTGATTCAGTTACGTTTACCGTTCAGGAAGACGGTACGACCGATTTTGAGTTCACGTTCCCCGATCCTGATATACGTGGATACAGCACCTGCGAACTGCGGTTGTGGGAAGAAGGCCACAGCCACGTGATCGCTTATGTATTACTTATCCAAACATAAAACTGCAAACGGAACCGCGATTTGCACTAATAAACAAACGAAAAATCAATATGCTCAGAGTATAATGATTTCATAATAAATCCAACCTTGTTCCCGGAGGTTTCCCCATGGCTCAGGAAATGATCCTCGTCCTCGATTTCGGAGGACAATATAACCAGTTAATCGCAAGAAGAGTCAGAGAATTGTCGGTCTACAGCGAAGTCAGACCGCACACCATGAGTCTTGATGAGATAAAGGCTCTTAATCCTTCAGGCATCATCCTTACAGGCGGCCCCAGCACCGTTTATGAAGATGATGTACCAAAGTGCTCTCCCGAACTTTTTAAACTCGGCATTCCGGTCCTCGGAATCTGTTACGGAGCCCAGCTCATGAACTACCTCTTAGGCGGTGAAGTCAAGTCGGCACCCGTCAGGGAATACGGTCATACGGACGTTAATGTTGATACTGAAGCGAAGCTTTTCAAAGGCGTTCTTCCCAGAACGGTCTGCTGGATGAGCCACACCGTATATATCGCAAAACCCGCTCCTGGCTTCAAGATCACTGCGCACACGGAGGTTTGTCCCGTCGCAGCTGCTGAGAACGTCGAAGAGAATCTTTATTGCGTCCAGTTCCACCCGGAAGTCGTTCATACGGTCGAAGGCACAACGATGCTCGCAAACTTCGTTAAGGACGTCTGCAAATGCAAGTGCGACTGGAAGATGGATTCATTCGTTGAGACATCCATAAAAGAGATCCGTGAAAAGGTCGGCACAGGCAGAGTTCTTTGCGCCCTTTCCGGCGGCGTGGATTCATCGGTTGCCGCAGTGCTTCTTTCCAAAGCTGTAGGTAAACAGCTCACCTGCGTATTCGTCGATCACGGTCTCCTTAGAAAGAATGAGGGCGATGAAGTAGAAGCTGTCTTCGGTCCCGAAGGTCCTTACGATCTGAACTTCATCAGGGTCAATGCCCAGGAGCGTTTCTATTCCAAGCTTGCAGGCGTTACCGAGCCTGAGGCAAAGAGAAAGATCATAGGTGAGGAATTCATCAGAGTCTTCGAAGAAGAGGCAAAGAAAGTAGGCGCCGTCGACTTCCTCGTCCAGGGCACGATCTATCCTGATGTTATCGAATCCGGTCTCGGCAAGAGTGCCGTAATCAAGTCCCACCACAACGTAGGCGGACTTCCCGATTACGTTGATTTCAAGGAGATCATTGAGCCTTTAAGACTGCTCTTTAAGGATGAAGTCCGTAAGGCAGGTCTCGAGCTCGGCATCCCCGAAAATCTCGTTTTCCGTCAGCCTTTCCCGGGCCCCGGTCTCGCGATCCGCATCATCGGCGAAGTTACTGCAGAGAAGGTTAAGCTCGTTCAGGATGCAGACGCCATCTTCAGAAGAGAGATGCAGCTCGCAGGCTTCGACAAGTATGCGAACCAGTACTTCGTAGCGCTTACTAATATGCGTTCCGTAGGCTGCATGGGCGACGAGAGAACATACGATTACGCATGTCTTCTCCGCGCCGTTACCACCACGGACTTCATGACAGCAGAAGCCGCAGAACTTCCGTGGTCACTGATAAACAAAGTAACCAACAGGATCGTAAACGAAGTCAAAGGCATCAGCAGGGTCTTCTACGACTGCACGGGCAAGCCGCCTGCAACGATAGAACTCGAATAATGAAAAAACGCTGGAAATGCCCTAAAATAGGGCATTTCATTTTTTAAAGCCACCAAAAAGCCACTAAATTTTGAACTCATATATTTTGGAGACAGTAG
>JAEEGJ010003251.1_pt1 | contig 64601 bp, 45 predicted proteins | sample 8958761 | NCBI WGS metagenome assembly JAEEGJ01 (sample SAMN16246546, study PRJNA631951) | gut metagenome | biome: gut microbiome; feature: rumen; material: RS-attached | host: Bos | place: Iran: Karaj | collected 2018-10 | reverse complement strand
GTACAGGTGCTTTTCTATCCGAATCCGCTTGATTTCTGTTCGGAATTCCCTGCCGGCGGATCTTTTCGGGCGAAGAAAAAAACAGGTTGACAAATTCTTCTGAAATCGCTATTATTTTAAGGCACGTGAAACAGAGGTTTCACGGATTCGATCAGTTATGGAGAAGTCGCGTAGCCTGGTCGAGCGCGCACGACTGGAAATCGTGTAAACCCCAAAAGGGTTTCGAGGGTTCGAATCCCTCCTTCTCCGCCAAGACCCGTGAAGTTACCCTTCACGGGTTTTTTCTCGTCTTTTTTTCGACAACTGATTTATAGGAATTGATATAAGAAGATTAAAAACGGCTATCTTATATCAACGTTTTCCCTGTCCTATTGATATAAACTCGCGGGAAATAGTGCTTTTATATCAATTTCGGGACCTTCTATTGATATAAAAGCACTGGTATTCAATGTTTTATATCAACGCCCTGGCGCTTAGGGCATCCAAAATTGATATAAAACTACCCGTTCCGGCATTCTTATATCAATCGAGCCTTGCATTCATTGATATAAAAAATCAGAAAAACTCATTCTTATATCAAAATGCTCCTCACGCTTAATCCCGGAGCAAAAAGAAGCCTCTCTCATTTCTGAGAAAGGCCCCTTTTCAGTATGTAGTGCAACCATGCCAGATTTCTGTCTATCACCAATCGAACAGGTCCTCAACGTAGTTCTCTGCTTTGTTCTTATATCTCTTATACTGACTCTTCGGAGATCTTTCGTCGAAGTACTTGTAGATCATGAATCCGCCAATGAAGAGGATGGCGAGGATAATGATGGCTGCGATCGTGCCGCCGTGGCTCTTTTTCGGCTGCGGGTAGACATATGCTCTCGGGTACTGATACTGCTGAGGATAGCCTGCCTGCTGATACGGATACTGCTGCTGGAAGCCAGCCTGCTGTGGGTAAGCGGCCTGCTGTGCCGGAGCTGCCGGTCTCGCATATGCCTGCTGATACTGAGCCTGCGCCGGTATCGCTGCCTGCTGGGGATAAGCCTGCTGAGCACTGTATGTTGCTGTTGCTCCGCATACCGGGCAGATATTTCTTCCTGCCGGGATCATTCTCTTACAAGATACACACATCGTTACATTATTGGTTGCCATACTGTACACCCCTTTCAATATTTATGCGCCTTCTCGGTGCTTTGCCGGATCAGGACCCTGATGAACTTCGCTGATCGGTTTTTGTTTTCTATGGCTTAATTATATGTCGCATTTTGCGACACGCATATTCAAAAATTACATGATTTGCGTCAAAAGTTACATCGAGCGTATAAATCAATATTTTGCAACAGATCCTTTTTCTCCGTCGTCTTATTTGCATAAGGGCCTTTGCAAGATGAAAGAAAGTGGAAATTGGGTATATGAAAGCATTTAGAAAAGCAGCCGCGATCGGGATGGCAGTATGTATGTGCACAGTGCTTTTCGCCGGGTGCCTGAGCAAGAAAGAGCGGAACGCTCAGCTTGAGTGGGTCGAGGAGATGAGCAAGACTTTTAAGAAAGATAAGTTCGAGTATAAGGGCGCGCAGAACGACGGCGAGATCTCGCTTGACGCGGACACTGCGATCGTCAAGTCAAAGAAGTTTCCGAAGGATGAGATCCTCATCGTGAACGACGACGGCAAGCTCATGACGAACTATAACGCGGTCCGCTATCAGGAGGAAGTCGAGGAGTACATCAGAGAGTATTTCGAGGAGCTCTTCTACTGTGATGGCGTCGAGATCCAGTATATCCCGGAGGACGACCTCTCCCCTATGGACAATATGGACTTTGAAAAGTACTGCAGAAAGTATGTCCACTTCAACCGCATCCGTGTCATCGTATACCAGAAGAACGGTGTTTTTGTATGGGATGACCAGACCGCGGACATTCTCACCAAGATCGCCAAGGAGCGCGACGAGGCCTGCTCGATCACACTGTACTACTGCACTGAGGAGACGGACGATCCGGTAAAGGATGCCAAGCGCTACTACACCCTCACCATGAACAAGGCGCGCGAGATCAAGTCGATCACTGTCGCTAAGCAGGGTATTAAGAAGATAGAGACGATCGTCGAGAACGAGACCTGGTAATCAGCGAACCGGGCCAGCGGATAACAGGAATCTAGAAATTCACTGAATGGAGAATATGAATATGAAAGCTTTTAGAAAGGCAGCCGCGATCGGCATACTCATAGGTATCTGCGCGACTTTTTTCGCCGGATGCGAGACCATAAGAACGGAAGAAGAACAGCAATGGGTCGATGAAATGAATGAGATCTATGAGGACGATGAACTCACATATCTGTGCGATTCGGGAAGCGGATTCATGGGCGGCTCAGCGCGCAATGAAGCTGTAGTACGGTCGAAGAAAATGCCGGATGATTACATCGTCCTACAAAAAAAAGACGGCAAGCTCATATCCAACTATAACAATCACCTCTACGCCAAAGAGTCGGACGAATACATCGCGGAGTATCTGGAAGACTATTTCGATGTCGATTCCATCGAAGTAAAATACACTCCGGACGAAGGAAAGACGGAACTCGATAACTGTTCTTTTAAGAAGTACGTCAAGAAGTATCTGCACTTCGATTACGTCAAAGTCGAACTGATCAAGCGGGACGGCAACTTCCCTTCTAACGACGAGATGGTGGAGATCCTGACCAATATCGTCAAGGACAGAGATGAGAAATGCAAAATGATGGTCACCTGCTACAAGTACAAGAAGACCAAGAACTCCGACAGGGGCCTGCGCCACTACTATCTCACCATGAACGGTCCGCGTGACATTGAGTTCATCAGCGTGACCGAGGGAGATGAAAGAGGACAGACAATGCTTGTAGAGAATTACACGTGGTGATTCTCGCCGAGCGCCGGCCGGCGGCGGGCTGAAGTGAGACCGAGCGGCCCGGACGCTCTCCCTACAAAATTTTCACAGTTTAGAAACAGCACATAGTAAGTTTGAGGCACCTGATGCGTGGTATAAATACCGTAAAATCAGGTGTTCCGGCTGGCAGAAACATGGTAACTGATGCCATATTATTATCACGCTTCCGTGATAATAATATGGTCTTGAAGGTGTTATAAAGCCGAAACCAGGTAGCAGTGCTTTTCGATGCGATACAAGGAGCGGGGTATGCGTGAGAAAAGATTAGTCCGGAAGCTATCCGTTCAGATCGTTATTCTGACCGCCGCACTGTTCATTGTCGGAGCAGGCGCCGTATTCAGCACGCGTCCGTGATACTCCCGACCTCGTAACACGACGATGCATTCTTCCGCGCCAAAAGCACTATTTCTTTTTTCTTTTTCCGAAAAATATCTTTATGAATCCGATCAGGCTGCCGATAAAGAGGATCGCTCCGAATACGATCAGCGCGATTCCGGCGGGAACGTTGACCGTCAGGACCCAGATCCCCATACCAATCGCGGTGAACATCATAAGAAAGTACGCGATAACCAGAGTATATCCGATCTGCACCATATTGTAATCCGAGTCATACGTGTTGTGCGGCGTTATTATCTCTAATATAGCTACAATGATATCACCAAAAATATCCATACCTGTTTCCTATTCACCCGCGGACCGCCCGGATATGCGGTCAGAACAGTTTACTCTTCCTGCGTCTTCCCTGCATTTTTAAACGCGATCGATAGACCGAGCATGATGATCGAGAGTGCCGCAAAAATGATAAAGGTTATCATCGGCTTCATCGTGACGACCTGACCGTCCTTAAGGTTTTGAAAATGGAAGACCATCGCAGCTGCGTGAGCACACTGCGCAAGCAGACCGAAAAGACAGCAGAGCATAATAAACTTCATAACTTTCTTCTTCCGGTAACAGAGGATCTTGATCAGGGCAACAAGGTGCATAATAAGTGCAACTACAAAGAAGAGTATGCTCACCCATACCAGTGCGACGCAAATGGTCTTCATTGTGGACAGATTCTTATATCCTTTTTTCGAAAGAAGATTTAAACTATACTCTTCCTTCAAATCATCCTCATCTTCTCCCGTCAATATCCGCAGAGTACTGTAGTTATTAACAGTATTCTGTTTACTCCCCGTAATAAACTTAAACGTCGGAATGAAAGGTATTACAAAGAACATAATGCACAGAAGATATGCGACCAGATGGACAGGATCAAAACGGCTGTCCTTCGCAAGTGATTTTGCCGGCTTCTGCATCGGGTACGGTGCCTGAGCCTGCTGCATCTGCGGATACGGAGCCTGAGCCTGCGGCATCTGCGGATACGGAGCCTGAGCCTGCGGCATCTGCGGATACGGAGCCTGAGGCTGAGGCATCTGTGCATACGGCTGGACCTGCTGGTACTGTGCCTGCGGGAACTGTCCCTGAGCCGGATACGGCATCACGCCGGCGTTATAGCCCGCCATCGGATCCTGGCCCTGGAACGGCTGAACCGGAGCCTGACCTTGCAGGACACCCTGCGCCTGCGAGACATTATCAGCAGGCTCGTCCTGAAGCTCCTCCGGGAGTTCATCCGGAACTTCCATTCTTGCAATCGTTTCCGGAACGAGAATTTCGACCGGTACATCTTCTGACGAGGCGCGCGCCTGTATAGGCTCAGCAGCCAGCGTCGGCGCATCGTCCGGAGCTGCCACACCCGCCGGCGCGTCTGCAACTTCGATCATCTTGCCGCCGCAATGGATACAGAAAATATCTATCTCCTCACCAGGCTGTCCACACTTAGAACAAATCTTCATAACGCTACCCCCATAAATGTCCGTACAGCGAAAACCCGCCCCTCAGTCAATTAACTACCTTTCATTATACCGCGCAGATATGGCACGCCTCAATACCGCCCGCCCCTGATCTTTTCCGAGATCGATCTGGAGATGATCTTACTTCTCACATAGGACGAATCCGCGATCTTCATAAGCGCGGGCGAACTGTGGAACAGACGGTACTTCACGCGAAGCTTTCTATCGCAGTTGCTGCGGTCGAGGTCCTTCTCCATCTCCGCGATCTTCTCGCGGTACAGTGCTTTTTCCTCGCGGGAACGAGTGCGGATAAAGATCGTGTACATGATGCCCAGGATCTTCTTGCAGTACTTCTGCTTATGTGCCTCGGTGAAGAGTTCCGGGATGTTTTGCTTGATATATTCATAAACGATCGAGTACGCGCGCTCGCGGTCCTTGATTTTACTCACCTGATAGGAGCCGGTGATACTGCCGCCCCACTTTCTGTACATGACCAGGCACTCGTCAAGGAATGCGATCCTCTCCGCCTCGCGGAAAAGTTTCAGCGTCGTTTCGACATCCTCATAGACATGGCCCTGCGGGTATCTTATGTTCTCGAAGTACTCGCTCCGGTAGAGCTTGCCCCACGCATACCAGAAGATCTTTTCCTCGATGAGTGTTCGGAGCGCATCCTCGCGGGAATAGACGATCGTTTCGCCTTTCTTCTGAAGCTCTTCCTCCGGAATGACCATGGTATTCCTGGTCCTGCACTCGACGTACCTGCACACCGCGATACCGGCGTCCTCAGTAAGCATCGTCTCGACCAGCCGGCGGATCATCGCCGGGTGAAATGCATCGTCCGGATCGAGGAACGTGACCACCTCTCCTTTCATCTCGGAAATGCCCGTGTTTCTCGCACCGCTTAAGCCCTTATTCTCCTGATGGATAACGCGGATACGGGGATCACCAGATGCGAACTCATCGCACATCTTCCCCGAATCGTCCGTCGAGCCGTCATCCACAAGGATGATCTCGAGATTCTTATAGTCCTGATCGATCAGGCTTTGAAGCGACTCCTTCATGTAATTCCTGACATTGTAGACAGGCACGATCACGCTTACCAGCGGTTCCTTCATACGTTATACTTCCTCTCCAAAAGCACTTGTCCTTACCGTTTGGTCAGGATCCTCAGCCATGACCGGTAGATCTTCTTTCTGAATTTCAGCCGGTTATAGACGCGCTTTTTATCGTTCGCGCGGATCAGTTTTCTGTACCATCTCCGCACATCTTTCGTAAGTTTCAGATCCCGGTAATAACCGGTCGAATAGAGGTAATGCAGATCCAGTTCGGCATCCGTCACGTTATCGAGAAGCCGGAGCAGAAGTCTTTTCTGCGTCATCTTGTCGCACTTGATCTGATCTGCCCTGTGCTTAATAGAGATGCGGTCATCATGCTCTCTGAAATAGAGCAGTTTATTCGGAAGCGTGACGATCCTGCCGTACTCGACAAGTGTGGCCCACAGGCCGTAATCCTGGGCATATCTTAAGTTCTCATCGTATTCGATATTGTGCTTCACAAGAGTTTCCCGCCGGATCATTGCCGTCGGATGCACAGGACCCGGGGAGACAAACAGAAGCCTGATCCGATAGCTCTCCTCATCTTCTATTTTCCCGCGGGAAGACCCGGTATCTTTAAATTCGTGCGCGATCTTCGATCCGCAGACGACCACATCGGGATGCGCCTCCATATAGTCCAGCTGGACCTCAAACCTTCCCGGCATGGAAATATCATCTGCATCCATCCGGGCGATATACTTTCCCGTTGCCGCGCGAAGACCGTTATTCAGGGATTTCGTGCAGCCCATGTTTTCCGGATTACGGATAAGACGGATACGCTCATCTGTCAGAGAATCCAGAAACGCTTTCGTTTCCCCTGTTGAGCCGTCATCCACGATGATAAATTCGAAATGGCGGATCGTCTGTTCCAGAATACTCTCCACCGCTTCTCTAAGGAACGGAACGGGAGTATTGTAAACAGGCATTACCACGCTGATCACCGGGTTCTTCACTAGCATATATTCTTCTATCGCTTTCTCTTTATTTTTTTCCACACGCGGTCGACCCGCTCGATCCCGAAGACTTTTCCCAGACGGGTCCTCCAGCGGAATCTTTTCGAAGCCCAGCTGGAATGAAACCAGTGGATCGCTACTGTGTTTTCCGTTTTTCTGACTTTGGTATCGTAGAATCCCTTCGGGCAGAAAAACTCTTCCGGATAGATGTGTACGCCGCCCTCGATGATCTGCTCCTGCCCGTCATTTCTGTATCCGTGCGAGATAAAAACCGGCGTATCTCTTTTCGGACAAGCCTGTGTGTCTGTCTTTCCGTCAGGAAGGATAAACGGGATCTCCTCGTACGTCTTCATCAGATCACGAAGGATCGGTGTTCCCTTCTCCGCGCCGAATCCCAGACCGGAAGCGATCAGGTGATCGAACTGGGCGCCGAAGAAGGCCTTTTCAGACCGGACAAAATCCGGATCCTTCAGCAATTCCACATCCGTATCAAAGTAGAAACCGCCATGCTCATATACCGTCTGATAACGGATATAGTCCGTGACGAATGCATACTTCTTTTCTTCGAGCGCCTGCTTTACGAAAAGAGGTGCGGATGAGATATCGTAATTATCTTCGTTCCACTCCACGATCTCATAGTCCGGGCAGTACTTTTTCCAGCTCGCGATACATTTTCTGACCAGCTTCGGCTTCTCGCTGCGGCCGAACCAGCAATAATGTATCTTCTTCGGAATCATGCTTTTCCCCCCGGGCATCGGTCTTTCTCTGATGAAGAAAACGCCTGAATCCATTATATACTACTTTCCATCTCAAACGGTCCGGGATTTGATAAATAGTTTTGCTATTGATATTATTGAACAGGAATGGAGAGGGATAGTATGAGCAAGACGAAAGTTGAATTAAACGGAAAGACGATCCTGGTCACAGGATCCCCCGGTTTTATCGGGGCCAATATCGTGCTCCGCCTCCTTAAAGAGATGACATCGGGCACCGTGATCTCTTTCGATAACATGAATCCCTACTATGATCCTGCTCTCAAGGAGTACCGTCTTTCGCTGATCGAAGAAGCCGCAAAGACATCTTCTGCAGATCACATTTTCATCCGCGGAAATCTCGCCGACAAGGATCTGATCGAGAAGGTATTCTCCGAGTATAGACCCTCGGTCGTCGTGAACCTCGCCGCCCAGGCCGGCGTCCGCTATTCCGTCGATCATCCCGACGTCTACATCGAGAGCAACATCATCGGCTTTTACAACATTCTGGAAGCATGCAGGAACCATCCTGTCGAGCATCTGGTTTATGCGTCGAGTTCCTCCGTCTACGGCGGCAACAAGAAGATCCCCTTCAGCACAGAGGATCACGTAGATCATCCGGTCAGTCTTTACGCCGCGACCAAAAAAAGCGAGGAACTGATCTGTCACGCCTACAGCAAACTCTATAACATCCCTGCGACCGGGCTCCGTTTCTTTACCGTGTACGGTCCTGCCGGACGCCCGGATATGTTCTATTATTCGGCAACAGACAAGCTTGTCGCCGGAGAGAAGATCCAGATCTTCAATTACGGAAACTGCAGAAGAGATTTTACTTATATCGACGATGTCATCGAAGGTCTCTTCAGAGTAATTCAGAAAGCTCCGGAAAAAGCACTCGGAGACGATGGTCTTCCGGTCCCGCCTTACGCGATCTATAACATCGGCGGAGGCGTTTCCGAGAACCTTCTGGATTTCGTTTCCACACTGCAGGAAGAGCTGGTCAGCGCCGGAGTTCTTCCGGGGGACTATGATTTTGAAGCCCACAGAGAACTGGTCGGCATGCAGCCCGGCGACGTTCCCGTCACCTACGCCGACAGCAGTGCTTTTGAAAAAGACTTCGGCTTCACGCCTTCCATCCCCATGCGTGAGGGTCTCCGGAAATTTGCTAAGTGGTACAAGAGCTATAAAGAGGATCCGGCGGAATAAAAAAGCACGGATCAGAAAGCAGCGTCAGGATCTTACGTATCAGCTTCCGGCCTGCTCACCCGTATCTTTTTTAGAGAACTTTCCTTTTATCAGTCTGACGATATCCCCGACCTCCTCGATCCGGAGAAGCTTGACCATGGCAAGATAGATCACGACTCCCATCGCAGCCGAGACGCCGAGAACGATGAACTTATTCGCAGAGCAGTACCAGAACAGGACTCTCGGGATAAAGCAGGCCATGACAGATGCCGCCAGCACCTTCACTCCCGTAAGAAGCAGCAGTGCTTTTTTCAAAGAAACATATTTCTTTACAAGGATCAGACGCACGAAGAAAGAAACCACCGCCGAAAGAGAGGTCGCCAGCGCCAGTCCGTCTCCGCCCCAGACCTGGATAAAGGCCACATTCAGGAGGATATTGGTGATCAGATACGCCGTATTGATGTACATCGCTTTCTTCGTGTCGCCGTAGGCATAGAAGATATTGTTGATCATGACGTTGCAGGCGCTGAAGAAAAGTCCGATACTGTACAGGGCAAAGATAGAAGATGTGGCGGATGCACTCTGCGCATCAAAGGCTCCTCGTTCGAAGGCCGCCGATACCAGTTCCGACCTGAAGAGTATGCAGGCAAATGTGATCGGGATGATGAGCACGCAGAACAGGTTGATGATCTTGGTCACCAGGCGCTCCAGTTCCTCTTTCTTTTTCAGCGTGATCAGTTCCACCATCTGCGGATACATCGCTGTCGCGATCGCAGAAGACAGAAGCCCGTTGAATACACTCGTCAGCTTATTTCCGTAGTTCAGTGAAGAGACCGTACCCGTCGGAAGTGTCGACGCCATCGCCTTATCCACAAGTGTATTGAACTGGGAGACACCGGCGGAGATCAGTGCGGACGGAAGGCGCTTCAGGACCAGTGAGAACTCTTCGCTTTTAAACCGGAGATCGATCCGGAACTTATATCCCCATGTGATGAAAGGAAGCTCGATCAGAAGGCGCAGAATACCTGCGATGATCAGGGATACCGCCATCGCCTCGATGCCCCACATCTTATAGAAGAAGATCGCCGCCACGATCGTCGGGATATGGGAAACCACCTCGCGGATCTGGCTGCCGAGGAATTTGTCATGGCTCTGAAGTACCGATGCGTACACGGCCGCCGCGACTACAAAGATATACATCGGCGAGGAGATCCGTGTCAGCTTGATACAAAGGTCCCTCGTCTCCCCGTCAAAACCCGGAGCGATCAGCGCGATGACCACCGGTGCGAAGAAGAAAAGGATCGCGACCACGATCACCGATATGATCGTCAGGAAAGAAAGCAGCTGATTCGTCAGGTTATATGCCTTTTCGTTTTCTTTCTTCGCGAGATGCCCCTTATAAAGCGGCAGGAAAACATTCCATATACCGACACTCAGCATCGGGTAAACCATGGCATGGATACTCCACACCATGTAGTAGGCGTCACTCTGAGAGGTCGTTCCGAGGCAGGATGCAAGAACCGCCTCCTCGATAAAGGCGACGATTTTCGCGAGGATCCCGATCGCCACGATGATGATCGTCCCCCGAAGCACTTTATTTGCCAATGATTTACTTTCTACCTCAGAACCCGCCATATTACTCACTTTGTAACACTGTTACACTTCTCCACGATGATCCTTGCGCACTCCTCGGAAGACTTTCCGCTCTCATGCGTATCGAAAAAATCCAGGATCTCCCGGTCTCGTTTCTTATATTCTTCCTCATCCGTGTCCGCGATGAACTTGAGTGCCTCGCTCATATTTCTTACACCCGAAAAGCACTCGTCCTTCTCCGTATAGTAGAGCGTCCGGCTCTTCGCCTTATACTCTTCGATATCATCCTGATAAAAGAGGACCGGTCTTCCCGTCATCGCGAAATCCGTCGCGCAGGAAGAATAGTCCGTGATCAGATAATCCGTAACGAGAAGAAGATCCGTCATGTCGGGATACCTTGTGACATCCATGAACCGCGCATCTTCCGCCTCGTTCTTTCTTACCAGCTGCGTTCCGCCGTGCGCACGAAGAAGGCAGATCCAGTCTCCCCCTGTCTTCTTTTCCAGCGCATCCAGGATCTCCGAAAGCCGGATATCCGAGTCATTCGTACCTTCGTTCACCTTATTGTCACGGAACGTCGGGGCAAACAGCAGAACCTTTTTTCCGGCGATACCGAGTTTTTCCTTGATGCCTCCGATCTCTTCCGAAGAAGGCTCGACCAGACGGTCATTTCTCGGGCATCCGCAATCGATGAACTTTCCTTCAAAGCCCACACTTCTTCTGTAGAGTTCCTCGGCAAAAGTGGACGCCGAAGTGATATAGTCGCAGTTTCCGGCCTCGAAATAGTCTTTCTCGCCGTACTTATCCTTAAAGGCCTTGAGGTCTCTCGCCGCATCGTTAAAGATCTTCTTGAGCGGACGGTCCCCGTGCCATGTCTGGATATAGAGCTGTCCGTCTCTTTTGACCACGCCGTCGGGCATAAAGACATTGGAGACCCATACCGCGGATGTCGCTAGAGCACGGTAATAATCTGCCGTCTCGAAAAGCACCTGTCCGATGTAGGAAGGAAGTGTCTCATCCTGTTCCTTCACCGCCCACAGAAGCTTAACAGAAGGATCCATCTCGTGGATCGCTTCCGCCATGGCCTTGGGATTATCGCCGAAGCCCCTTCCGTTAAAGTTATTAAAGAGCACCTGGTTCTTCACAAGCGGCTCGGAAGCGTATTTCCCCATCTCTTTCCGATAGATCTTATTTCTGGCAGAGAGCGCGAGATGATACGCCACATTATTATTCTTTATGATTCTTCGTATATTCATTTTTTCTTCTTCAGCAGGGATTCCAGATCGTTCAGCGCATGATTCGTCTCTTCACTGTGGCTGGGCTTGTTGTCCTTATCTACGGCATTGGCATCGTACAGATCCTTCTTGATCTGCGAGCTGCTGATCTCCGGCGTTCTCGGCAGATAAACGACCTCGACGCCTTCTTCCTTCAGATAATCAAACTTGCCTTTCCAGTCATCGCCCATAACGAACGTATCGATATGGTACTCATGCATATCCGACCGTTTCTGCTCCCAGGATTCCTCCGGAATGACCAGATCCACATAGCGGACTGCCTCCACCAGTGCTTTTCTCTTCTCATAGGAAAAATAACATTTCTTATGCTTCTGATTCCAGTTGAATTCATCCGTCGAGACCACAACAATCAGATAATCCCCCAGCGCCTTGGCGCGCTTTAACAGATTGATATGACCATAATGCAAAAGGTCAAATGTCCCATACGTAATCACTCGCTTCATACCATGTTCTCCTCCAGTACTTATGTTATCACGAACTTCAGGTCCGGGACCTGTATTCTTCACTCTGATTTGCGAAGCCGGAACCGCCGCCGGCACCGGGACTTCTTTCCTACTGTACTTCTTCGCCATCGAACATCCGGCAAATACGATCAGCATCCAGAACAGCGGCTGACGGTTATTGACCAGCGTCATCGATTCCACGGCCAGTGCGATATACGCCGCCCACAGATCCGACTTGATCCCTCTCATCTGCTTGGCGATCCATGCCAGAAGGATCAGGCAGGGAATGATACCGTAGCAGAAAAGCGGTCCGAGAATACTGCTGTGGATCTCATTTTCCGTATAGATACCGGACGGGAATCTTCCGTAGTATCCTTCTCCTGCGCCGTAGAGCATCTTCACCGGATAGTTGAGCACTCTGTCCCAGCAACGGTCCTCAAAGAGATTCCGGATCCCGGCCAGGCTCGATGAACCGGAACCAAATCCGAAATTCACGATCTTATCGATGATTCTCTGCGTCATCGTCGAATTCGTGATAAATCCGGGCAGCCTTATGAAGCCGAGCAGTACAAGGACTGCAGCAACAACTGCCGCTCCCGAAACGAAGAGGAAAAGGAACGCGGAACGCCTGTTTCTGACCTTGAGCTGGAGATACAAGAACACGATCAGGAAGACCGCCATACCGAGCATCATGCCGGTCGAGACTGTCTTCACGATCAGATACAAAGAGATCACATACCACAGGATCGGATGTCCGTCGCCTCGTGACTTGCTGATCAGGAAGATCATGAGGAACAGCGCGAAAATATAGAATCCGCACTGGTTCGGATCGTTAAATGTTCCCATATACCGGTTAAAGGTAAAGCGGCCGAGACCGAAGATAGCGAACGCAAGCTGCAGGAGCAGCGCCGCCTGGCATACTCGACGGAGTTTCAAAAGAAAATCCTCATCCTGTCCGAGCATACGGAAACACATCACGATAAAGAAATTGTAGCCATAGTAGAGTATGCTCAGATGGAAGCGGAAATCTCCGGGATACCCCATTCCGTAGATGATGATATAGATCCCGTTGATCAGGCATACTAATCCTACAAACACGAAGAGCAGCCTGTCTGCGCCGTCTCTCGGCACACGGAAACGCATCACGCACACCAGAAGAATGACAAAGCTCACCATAAAGCAGGCGTCACCGATCTGAAAGCCTCCCGATGTGCCCAGATAGAACTGCTTCAGAAACACTCCCATCAGAAACAGGATCTGGGAAAAACTACTTGCTGTGATGTTACTTCTTCCCGTATCCATTTCTACTTCACTACCGCTCCCTTATGGGCAAGCGCCTCACTATATAACTCCCGCATCTTTTCGCTTACGGAAGCAATATCAAACGCCTTGATCTTCAATTCCGCCGCCTCGGCATACCGTTTACAAAGATCACGCTGATCCCGCAGCTTCAGGATCGCCTGTGCGACCGCCTCCGGTGAACTCTCTACGATCTCACCGTTCTCACCATTCTTGATCAGATCCGTATTACCGCGGGTATTCGAGCAGATTACCGGAAGCCCGCACGCCATCGCCTCCATCAGAGCCACAGGAAGACCTTCCTGATGCGACATAAAGACGAACAGATCGGAACAGTTGCAGAGTTCTTCGACATCTCTTCTGTAGCCGAGAAAAACCACATGATCAGACAGACCCAGTTTCTCCGTTTCCGAACGAAGATTATCCAGGAGAACCCCGTCACCGCTGATAAGATAACGGATACCTGAGATCCGTCCGTCCTTCTTGAGCTGCGAAAGAGCCTCCAGCACAACTTCGTAGTTCTTTCTCTTGATCAGTTCGCCGACCGAAAGAATAACGAATTCATCCTCAGCAATATGAAGCTCTTCTCTCTTCGGCACACGCACACTTTCATTTCTTCCGAAACGGGAAGTATCGATACCGACACCGGGAACATATACGGTCTTACGCGCTTTGAACTTCGAAGCCCGCTGATAGTCTTCCTGATTGATCGTGATCAGCACATCCGTCTTCTTCGCATAGTGCTTTTCCACCGGATAATAGATCAGCCAGTTTTTAAGAGGCGCACCCTTAAAGAAGTGTAACCCGTGCGCCGTGTAGAAGACCTTCGTCCCTCTCTTTCTGACCTTACGGGAAGCCATACGCGCCAGCAGTCCTCCGACCGGAGTATGGCAGTGGATGATATCGTACCCGCCCTCGTTAATCAGTTTCTTCAGCATCTTATATGCACGGAAATTTCCCGGTTTCAGCGGGTTTCTCTCAAACGGGATATCAATATACTCATCGCAGTAAGGGATAACGCATTCTTTCGGATCCTGATAGTCGTTTCTTGCCGCGACCGCCGTCTCACATCCCATCTCCTTCAGCATTTTCAGATACGGGATATGGAACTCCATGATATGGGTTTTCACCACTGTCGCGACGAAAAGCACCTTGGGTCTTCCGGAAGTTTCACTCATTCGTCCGCCTCCGGAGAATCGCCGCCATTTACTTCTTCGTAGTCAATGATCGGCTCATTTGCTTCATCGGACAAAGCCGTTGTCTGCCCTTCCTCGATGCCCTTCGTGTTATCTTTACTGAAGAACGTCAGAAGCGTCGCGAAGCACAGCTGGAAATCCGTAGTCAGGCTCATCTGATTGATATAGAAAAGATCGAACTCGAGTTTCTCGTACGGGTCCGAGTTATATCTTCCGTAGATCTGTGCATATCCGGTAAGCCCGGCCTTCACCTGAAGCCGGAGCTTAAAGTCCGGCATCTTCTCGTAGTACTGTTCGGCGATCTCCGGACGTTCCGGACGCGGACCGACGACGGACATCTCACCTCTGAAGATGTTGATCAGCTGCGGAAGCTCATCGATACGAAGCTTACGGATGACTCTTCCGACCGGCGTGATGCGGTCATCGTTCTCGCCCGAGCTCAAGCGCGCAACACCATCTTTTTCCGCATCGACTCGCATGGAACGAAACTTGATGATCTTAAACTCTTTCCCGTCCTTCGTCAGGCGAACCTGCTTATACCACGCGGGTCCTCTATCGTAAAGAACGATCACGAGCGAAGTGATCAGCATCAGCGGGCTCAGAATGATCAGCGCCAGGCCCGACACCACGATATCAAAAGTTCTCTTCACCAGGGCATAGAGCGGATCGACATATGTACGGTTCACATAGAGCACCGGCGAATCAAAAGACTGGATGTGGATCGCCTCCTGCATGATCGCATCTCCGATATGCGGAAGGACGAAGCAAGGGATCTCATTTCTCTTACTGTATTTCAGAATGCCGTTCCTGCATCGCGAATTGACGCCCGCGACAAAGAAAGCATCGTAGTCTTTCAGTTTCGGTTCCAGTTCGTGAAAAGAACCGTCATACTTCAATTCATCGACGATCTCATAGAGACGCTCCATCGGCTTACCGCGTGTCGCGCCAAAGCGTTTCTTATCCAGATCGTTTCTGTAGATCAGGAGAGTTCTCTTCTTCGGATAGATCCTCTGATAGAAGATCGATCCGAAGTAAGCCCATGCAATATCGATCAGCGCCTGTGCCGAAAGGAGTACGACGAAGACCCACGGATTCTTCAGTTTCTGCCAGGCGATCGAAACACCGGAGTATACGGCCACGCACACCGTCACCTGTGACAGGAACTGTGCCAGCGCAATCGTACGGATCCTGTAGTATCCGAATGTATCTGCGTGAAAAGTATTCTTGAACCAGTAAAGGAGAACCGCATAGACGATCGTCACATAGTAGTTATAGCGGAAGCCTTCGGCCGGCATGCCGAAAAGGCATCTGTAGCGGAACCATATCCATGCCAGATAGAAAAGGAGTACATCGAAGAAGAAACGGTAGATCTTGATCAGTACCATCCGGAATTCATTCTTCTCGTGATGGATAGACTTTGAGCCTACATTTGTCCTATTATCCATATTCGTATGTAACTGGTCCTTCGTCCCCATAGATCCCCTGCTTCACTTTAGCCATAAAATTATACCATAACTCTCGGGCAAGGTCATACAGGCAATGCGCAAAAAACAGGTTTGTAAAGAAATATTGTTTTTCTCCTCTTGAAGATGTTACTATTCATATATCGGAGGTGGGTTATGAATAGAAGATTTCTGCACGTTTTGATATCCGGAACTTTAGCTTTATCTATCGCTTTTAGCGGCGGTGTATTACTCCTTTCGGGGAAGCCGAACGGCTCCTTTACCGTCTGCGCGGATCCTGTTGACGGCTACGAAGAGGATGAGGGACCGATCGAAACCTTTGGGGAAGAAGAAACCGAACCCGGTGAGACCGGCGACATTTATGAAACTGACCCATCCGATCCAATCACGGATTACGAGAGCAACCTTCCGGTAATCTATATCAATACGGAAAACGGACAGGGTATCACGAACAAAACGACCTACATTCCCGCCACGATGGAGATAAGGAACAGTGAAGATCCGACGAAGGATTACTCCGGAACCATTCAGATCAAGGGCCGCGGCAACTCCTCCTGGATATGGCCGAAGAAGCCATATAAGATCAAGCTCGACTCGAAAGCCGACCTTCTCGGTATGGGCAGCAATAAGCACTGGGTCCTTCTGGCAAACTATCTCGACGAGAGCCTCCTTCGAAACACCATGGCATTCCGCCTTGCCGAACAGATGGGCGTTCCGGCCATGCAGACCGTGTGGACGGACGTCGTATTAAACGGCGAATATATCGGCAACTATCAGCTCTGCGAGCAGATCCGTGTCGGTAAAGAAAGAGTAGATATCTTTGACTGGGAAGACGAAGCCAAAGAAGTCGCCTCCACCGTCAGTAAGAAAGAGAAAAAAACAGGAAACGAGATCGACAAAGACGCTCTGGAAGATTATCTGAAGGAGAATCTTTCGTGGATCACCGAAGGAGAATTCACCTTCGGCGGCAAGACCTACACACTGAGCAACTACGGCATCGGAGAATATGACATCTCCGGCGGCTACCTGTTCGAACTGTCCGATGAATACGACGCGGTTTCCCAGTTTAAAACTGATCACGAATTAACAGTAATGCTCAACTCCCCGGAATACCTGAACACGAATAGTCAGATGATGGCGTATGTGCAGGAGTACTGGCAGGATTTCGAGAATGCCTACCGTTCTGAAGACGGTTACACAGATACTGCCAACGGAAGAAAACACTATACGGAATTTGCCGACATCGATTCGATGGTCTCCTACTGGCTCGTCATGGAGATCGTCGGCAATAACGATGCCGGAAGAAAGAGCAGATATGCCTATATGGATACTGACGGAATCATCAGGTTCGGTCCGGTCTGGGACTTCGACTGGGGCTGCGGCGCTTCCGCCGTCGGAACGGTAGCAAAATGGTGGAAGTGCTCCAAGTATAGCAAACCGGAGTGCTTCTTCTATGATTTCACCGATGACCCGCTCTTCATCGCCAAAGCGACCGAGAAATACTGGCAGATCCGTCCTTATCTTCAGACAATAGTTGAAGATGGCGGACAGATCGATCAGGCGTTTGCTTATCTTAAGGAATCCGGTGAAGCGGATCAGGCAAGATGGGATCGCAGCAAGACCTGGTACGGTCAGGCCAGAGGTTTTGAGAAAGATGTAAAAACTTACAAGATCTACCTGAAGGAACGCTTTGCCTGGCTGGATGCACAATTCTCTTCAGACAGCACCCTGATCAAGAGCCTGAACACTGACTTAAGTGCATATCCGTACACTAAATCAACGGCCGTTGCATTTACTTCTTCCAACGGATCACCGGATACGCTGTCCACTCATGCTCCGGCCGACTACCTCATCGAGGAAGGAAACGACCTTCAGCTGACTGTGAATGTATCTGACACTGCTTCCGTCTCGATCAACGTGTACGTCAACGGACTCGAATACACAACTGCAGATCTCACGAACGGCTCCGCAACGATCAGCATCTCTGCAGATCGTCTCGATGCACTTCTCGGCAGTAAGAATGTGATCTCCATCATCGCAAAGAATGCATCCGGAGCAACCACACAGAGGAGCTTCGCAACAGTCATCCAGACGGAAGCCCCGGCTCCCGAAGAACCCGAATTTGCCGGCAATACTCTTATCCTCGACGGCAAGATCGGCGTCAACTTCTTCATGAACCTTTCCGGTCTGACAGACGAAGAAAAAGAAGCCTGCTATGTCGAGTTCACCGTCAACGGAGAGACGACTACCGACACCTTTGATGCGACACATAAAGATGCATCCGAGCGTTACTTCGGTTTTACCTGCTACGTCAATTCCGCACAGATGGCCGAGACGATCACGGCGGAATTCCACTACGGAGATGACAAGGTGATCAGCACAACATATTCCGTACTCGAGTACACCGATCTGGTCGACGCACATGCCGAGGATTACGATGCAAAAACACTTGCCCTCGTGCAGGCCCTTGCCGACTACGGACACTACATCCAGCCGCTGTGCGCCTATAACAACGAATGGACCGTAGGAGACAGGTACGCAGAAATGAGCAAGCACTACACAGAGTCCTATGATTATGATGCGATAAAAGAACTGATTGAGAAGGAAGCGCCGAAGATCACAGTCGACGGAACAGATAACCTGCAACTATACATAGCGCTTGTAGCGGATACAGATACTTCCATCCAGATCCTCATAGATCCCGGCAAAAAATATACAGGCACACTTGCCGTAGACGGCGAGATACAGGAATCCAATCTCAACGGAAGATACCTTATCGAGATCCCCGGCATCGCTGCACACAAGCTGGCCAAATCGACCACGAAGACGATCACGACAGATGGCGTAACCACGACCATCAAGGTCTCCGCAATGTCCTATGTATATAGCATTCTGAATTCGTCTGCCTACGCAAATAAATCCTTCGCGAAGGACGCCGTCTGTGCCATGTATAAGTACTACGAAGCCGCCAACGCGTATAAGAAAGCAAACGGTTAAACAAAACGGGTAGGATGAACTCTCATCCTACCCGTTTCCCACTCACTTTACATAGTGCATGAAAGAGCTTCGGCGTCTTTTTATACATCCCGAAGAGCACCTTCTTTTTCAGCCCGAAATTCTTCGGGCTTTTCTTACATTTCCCAAGAAGTGATCTCGCCTTTTTACCTGTCCCGTCGGAAGCATCTTCACTTACCCGGATCACATACGTCATCGCCGCCGATGTCTTAAGATCCGGGAGATAGACTCCTTCATACCCTGAAGCTTCCAGCCCCTCATACATCCGCATCTTCATTTCAAATCGGTCTTTCTCCGCTTCCAGATCCGACATATGACTGATACTGTCCGGACGCAAGAAGTAATTATACAGAATTCTGTTGGTATAGTAGATCTTTTTCGCTCGGAGCATCAAACTCCATGTCAGTGCCTGATCTTCAAACTTGTGTCCTTCCGGATACCCGGTCTCCTCGAAAAGCTCGCGCCGGTAGATCTTATTCCACACCACCGCGCCTCCTGCGCCGAAGAGAAGGTCAATGCCTTCCCGGTTTGTTTTTACGCCGTCTTCTACCCCGAAATCACGTCTCGGACGGACGCCCTTTTCATCCAGGACATCCAGCTGGAAAACGACCATATCCGCATTATGCTCCGTTGCCAGGCCATACGCTGTACTGCAGAAATCCGGAGTTACAGAATCATCCGCATCGACAAACATCAGATACTTTCCCTTCGCCCAGTCGATCCCCCGGTTCCGTGCTGCCGAAACTCCTCTGTTTTCCGTGTGAGCAACACGGATCCTTCTGTCTTTTTCCGCATACTCATCCAGGATCTCCCCACACCGGTCGCGCGATCCGTCATCGATCAGCAGAAATTCCACATTCGCCATATCCTGCGCAAGAAGACTGTCCAGACATCTCGGAAGATACTTCTCCACACCGAATACCGGAACAATGACAGAAACCAATACATCAGAACCCATAGATCAATCCCGCTACTCTTCCCTCATCCACTTATGCCATACGGCGTATCCGATGCCGGAGCCGAGAGTGTTATGCACGAGATCCGATATATCGAAGCAGCCCATATGAAGGACCAGCTGCGAAAGTTCAATAAAGAGGCTGAACGCCAGTCCCAGAAGAAGCATCTTCCAACCCTTCTGAAAGTTTTCCTGAAGTTTCGGGACCAGAAATCCCAGTGGCACAAAAAGAAGAATGTTGAGAAAGATCTCCGAAGCAAACCCGTTATGATTCAGGAAACACTTCCATCCGGATTTCGAAAAATCCTTCGCCAGCGCCCGATACTTCATGAACGGGTCGAGGATCGTCTTGACCTCCATGTCATACGTACGAACGAAGAGCGTTATGATCAGCACCGCGATCACATAGAACATGAACAGCGTCCCGAGAATATGCCGGTTCTCCGTCACCGACACCACCACGGCCAGTGCCGCGATGAAAACCGCTACGATATAGACTACATAAAACGGAAAACCCACATTACTCCCCTAAAACACAAAACAAATTGAGTATATTATAACGTTCTTTTCCATAAAGAAGAAGTGGGAACCGCCTTGCGGCGATTCCCACTCCCTGAAAACTACTTGATCATGACTGATCATTTAATGTTTTACTTTCTTAAGTCCTCTTCCGAAGCCTTACTCTTCAACCCACATGGCGATCAGCTTCACGTCATCATCGACAACCATCTGAAGGATGTCTTCGCCCTGCTCGTTGACCCAGCCGTCAAATACATAGCCTTCACGAACCGGCTCTTCGAAGAACTGAGGCACTATGAAGTCACCCTCGTCACAGGTGTCGAAGAACAATTCTTCACCGTTTGAGAAGTTACCGCCATTGGCATCGAGGATGATGGTGCAGATCTTTTCCCATACAGCTGTGAAAGTCACATCCGAAGTCATACGGTAACGTCTTGCAACCATTTCTCCATTCATTGCCCAGCCGACGAATCTGTATCCCTGTCTGATCGGTGTCGGGAGCTGATCCAGATCGGTTCCGACGGTCTGACCGTCTCTTTGCATCTCCGAGGTGTAGCGACTTCCGCTCTCTTCAAAGTATGCACCCTCACCGGCATCAAGTGTCAGAGTATGTGCTTTCTTCCAGATCATGTAGAGAGTGATATCCTCAGTCAGATTATCAATGAGCCATCCATCGCTTCCGTACTCTGCTTCCGGATCTGTGCTCCAGCCATAGGCAATATATCCCGGTCTGTCCGGATACCAGTTTCCTACATTGTACGGACCGGAAGACTCTTCCTTAACGTCAATATACTGCGGATGCTCCTCATCGCCCCAGTATCCGCCATTGGCATCATAGGTAACCTTCACAGAAAGTTTCCATGTAGCGTAGAAGTCAAATTCATCGCCTTCCTGCAGTTCAATCATGAGATTATCTACCGGATTGTTATTCTCATCGACCCAGCCGGCAAATTCATAACCCTCATAGTGCGGGAATTCATGACGTACATAGTAGTGCCGTCCGATACTCTGAATGTCAACCTGCATGGTTTCAGCACCTTCGCCTTCGCCCCAGGCACCGCCGTTTGCGTGGTACCTGATCACCGGAACATGTTCCCAAATTGCGTAGAAAATAATATCTTCTTCGCCAGTTACAAGCGGATCATTCGGCTGATACTCAGGAATCTTGCTGCCTTCAATTGTTGTGTAGCCGAGGAAGTTGTATCCTTCCACAGGCTCCGGCCACCAGCCGTCTACCTGATCCTCGCGATCGCAGTTTTCGCGCTCGAGTACAGTATAGATAACTTCCTGACCTTCTTCATTGCCTCTCCAGTAACTGATATCTGTTACATAAGTAATGCTGATATGCTTCTTCCAGAGAGCTACCAGCGTGATCTCATTGTCCAGTTCCATCGGGCCTTCGATCGCTTCGACTCCGTCCAGAGACCATCCAATGAACCAGTAACCTTCCCGGTCAGGATACCATCCGTCCGGATAGAACTCATCGGCTCTTTCCATACGGATATGCATCTCGGATGTTTCTCCGTTTTCAGGCTGGAAATCATTCCATTCACCGCCATTAGCAAGGTATGTGACCTTAAATGCCGGAACCCAGCTTGCGAAGAATTCGTATACACCGTCTTCTTCAATATAGAGCTCTCTTCCGTCCGCAGGATCGCCATTTTCATCGACCCATCCGTCAAATCTGTAGCCTTCTCTTTCCGGTTCCCAGTAGCCTACATAGTAGTACTCACCGACACGGCAGGTATGCTCTTGCACAGTTCTTTCATCATTCCAGGCACCATCGTTACCATAGTAGAAGATCTTTCCAATCTTTACCCACGATGCATAGAATGTGTACTCGTCGCCTTCCTGAAGATCCAGGAAACGTCTGTCTGCAGAAGCGCCATCTTTATCGACCCATCCGTCAAACTCGTATCCATCGCGCCAGGGCTCATCAAATCCGACATAGTACTTACGTCCGATCTCCTGGACATCAGTACGGATCTCTTCAGTATATTCTTCGTCGCCCCATACACCGCCAGCTGCGTCATAGGTAATGACCGGACGCTTTTCCCATACGGCATAAAGTGTGATGCTGTCGTCGAGTCTTCCGATTTCCTCATCAAGCTCATATACGACATCTTTGCTGCCTTCTTCGGTCGTATAACCCAGGAGGATGTATTCTTCCGGAGCATACGGCCACCAGCCGCTGATGCGGTAATATTCATCGACGTCATAATCTGTAAACGTTGTTTTTGTTATTACGGGATAATTTCCCTCCGGATCCCATTCATCGACCCACATACCGACGTCGGTTACATAAGTTACATTGACGATCTTATTCCACAGCGCATAAAGCGTCGCATCTGCACTGATCGTCAACGGATTCTCAAGCGGAGTAATTCCATCCAGAGACCAGCCGCCAAAGCGGTAGCCTTCTCTTTCAGGCTCCCAGCCATCCCAATAGTATTCACCGTCTCTTGCGGTACGGTAATGGATCTTATTGGTTTCATTATTATTCGCATCAAATCCGTTAAATTCGCCTTCCGTTGCATCATAGGTAACAAGGTATGCCTTGACCCAGTTAGCACGATAAGTATATGTCTTATTTGCTTCGAGAATAAACTCGACGCCATCTACATTCTGATCATTTTCATCGAGCCATCCGTCGAAGTCATAGCCTTCCCGTTTCGGTGTATACACACCTACAGAATAGTAATCACCGGCATTGCAATAGTGGACCTCCGTAGTACGTCCATCATCCCAAATTCCGCCGTTCGCTTCGTATGTGACCACTACATCGCCGGAAGCTTTCCAGATCGCGTAGAATGTCACATCCGACTGGATGTCATAACTGAATCTCCGTTCACCGGTGGTTGCATTTTTACTTGTGTTCCATCCGACAAACTCGAATCCATCTCTTTCCGGATACCAGTAATTGATGTAACCGGGGCCTGCCCATACTTCATCAATTCTCGGGACTGTATCGCCGTCCCAGGATCCGCCGTTCGGATCGAAGGTCAGCTGATACTTCTTCGCCCACTCTGCTTTTACAGTGATCGGTTCGGTAAGATTTACATACTCGACGAACTCACCATCTACTGTCCAGCCGAGGAAAGCATAATCCTCATCCTCGTGCATCGGTTCATGCCAGCCGATGTAGTATTTTCCGGCTTCGTGATACGTATCCACAGTTGTAAACGAAGGCTCATCTTCAAACTGCCAGAAGCCGCCGTTTGCATCGTAAGTAACAGTAATTACTTCGACCCACTGTGCAACCAGTTCGACGTCGCCCGTCAGGCGGAGTTTCTTCACACGGGAACCATTGAGTGTCCATCCGTCAAAGTCATATCCGGCTCTTTCCGGAACGATATTGTCTACGTTCACAGTACCCGACGGATACTGATTTACGAGGGTGTCTTCACCCGGTCCAAACTCGCCGCCATTCGCATTGAATGTGACATTATAGAGTCTTACCCACTCGGCCTCAAGCGTAACATCCGAATTCAGATAAACACGGGTTACTCTCTTGCCATTAAGTTTCCAGCAAAGGAATCCATATCCCTCGCGGGCCGGCTCAGGAATACCATCGAGATAAAAATATCCATACGGAGCCGTGGTCTCATATGTTGATTCTTCTCCAAAAGCACCGTCTCCGGCATCAAATGTGACCTTAACGTCCGAAGTCAGGCTGACTGTAGCATAGCGGGTTTCTACCGTAGAATCGTTGTTCTTAACAACACATCTGTATACGAATCCAGCGGTAGTCTTACTGAGTTTGATCGTCAGTGTATCTGTCTTTGCATTGCTGTAGTTTACATTCGACGAACCGATGTTGGACCATGTCTGACCATCTGCACTTCTCTGCCACTGATATGACTTGGCATTAATGGCCACAACACTCATGGTCAGCTCTTCACCGGCCGAACCGGTAATATCCTCAGGCTCTGCTGTGATCTCTACAGGAACAATCACTCTGACAGATGCCGCATCAGAGTTTACTGTACTGTCACTGTACTTGACAACACATCTGTATACGAAACCTGCAGTAGTTTTACTGATCTTGATCGTCAGAGTATCGGTCTTCGCATTTGTATAGTTTGAATTTGTGGAGCCGATATTGGACCAGCTCTCGCCGTCCGCACTTCTCTGCCACTGATACGATGTCGCATTGGATGCAACCACATTCATATCCATCTCATCACCGGCTTTTCCGGCAATGTCCTGAGGCTGAGCTGTGATCTCCAGCTGCTGTCCCAGAAGGATCGATACTGAATCTGTGTAAACCGTGTCCACATTGTTCTTCAATCTGCATCTGTATACGAAACCAGCCGTTGTTTTATTGACTTTTACAGTCATGGCATCGGTTTTCGAATCGATGTAGTTTGCATTTGTTGAGCTGACGTTCGACCATGTCTGTCCGTCAGAACTTCTCTGCCACTGATACGTTGCCACATTATTGGCCTCAACGCTCAGGGTCTTCTCTTCTCCGACCTGTCCAGTAACATTTACCGGCTGATTCACGATTTCAATCGGATCATCATTTCCGGCAAACACTACTGTCGGAATCATTGATACTACCAGAAACACTGATAGCAAGATGGAAACCCATCTGAATTGCTTTTTCCTCATAGCTGCCTCCTTACCTGTTTTACTCAATTTCATAACCTACAATCCCTATACCCAAAGCCACGAATACCGCATTAGCGATAATGTCATAAAATTTAGATATATACTCTTATTATTTCATGCATTGGAACAAAAATCACCAGTAAAATGTATTTTACTCATTAACAAAGTGTGAACAATAAAAGGGCGTCAGAGATTATCTGACGCCCTTTAGGTAAAATATCACTATTTTGATGTGGAACAATCAATCGTTTGTCGGTATCCATCTGGCGTAGAAGGTCACATCTTCTGTAGTAGTATAACTGCTAAAGTCTACATTGGTAACTGAATACTCCAGATACCATCCATCAAAGATGTATCCCTCTTTTTCCGGAATCAGGTAATCGATAAGCTGTGACTTTCCGGCTGTTGTTCGACCAACGGAATACCAGCTATCGCCTATTCTCACAAGGCCTCCGTCGCAGTCCCAGGAAATGATCACTCCCTCGTTCCATTTTGCATAGAACGTTATATCTTCAGTTGCGATAAAACCTGAAACGTCTGCCGGTTCTGTGCATTCATAATCGAGATACCAGCCATCAAAGATGTATCCCTCTCTCTCCGGTTCCATTGGCGGATAAACAGCTGTCCCCGGCGTTACTGTAACAGGATATTCGTCGTAATACATCATGTTATCGAAATGTCCATCATTAGCATCCCAAGTAACAGTGACTCCCTCGACCCACTTGGCATAGAATGTCACATCACCTGTCACAGTATATGTATTAAAATCAACGCTTTCTGTACAATTCTCATCTATATACCAACCATCAAATGCATAACCGTCATTTACAAATGTCAGAATATCACTTACCGGGTGATTTCTTTCTGTTTGTGTTGAATATTCATAGAAGAATGATGCACCACCAAAATAGTATCCGCCGTTTCCATCCCAGGTAACAGTTACATAATCTGTCCATTTTGCATAGAATGTCACATCTTTTGTAACCACATAGTTCATGACATCAGCATACTCAGTACATGCTGCATCAAAATACCAGCCTGCAAAAGTCAAGTCGCCGTTACTCGGTTCGTAATAGCTCCCTCCAATGGTCCAATCCTTAGGAAAGGTATTCGTATATGTCGGATAATCTTCTGAACCCCAGAAACATCCTCCATTCGCATCCCATGTGACTACGCATCCTTTTTCCCACTTAGCATAGAACGTCACATCTGATGTTGGAGCATAGGTGTCGAAATCAACTGCCAAAGTACATTCCTCATCAAAGTACCAGCCAGCGAACATATATCCATCTCTTGAAGCTGATTCACTATAATCAAATGTCTGACCTTTGCAATACATCCGTGAATAAGTCGGATATTCTTCATTTCCCCAGAGATATCCACCATTGCCATTCCAGGTTACTGTAACTCCTTCTGCCCATTTCGCATAGAGAGTAATATCCCCGGTTACGACAACCTGCGTTCCCCAGAAATCAGCTCTTTCAGCAAACTCCGGATCAAGATACCATCCGGCGAATACATACCCCTCTCTTTCCGGATCCACCATCGGCGGATAAACAATTTCATTTAGTGCAGCCGTATAAGAATAAGAGAAGCAACCCGGATCTCCGATTTGAAGTCCATCATTTGCGTCAAAAGTAACTATGTAGCCGGTGCTCCACTTGGCATAGAAAGTTACATCTTCGGTAAGAATGAAGCTGTCAAAATTAACTTTGTCTAAGCAGTCAGAATCGAAATACCAACCGTCAAACACATATCCGGTTCTCGTGAAAGATGTGGTGTCACCATAGTAGTCTGTAATATGCTGGTTCTTACTCAACTGCTGCGTAAATGTAGGCGAATCCGGATCGTTCCAGTGATATCCGCCATTACCGTTCCAGATAACCGTTACAGCCTCAACCCACTTGGCATAGAAAGTCACATCTTCTGTATAAATGTGGCTATAGGTATCGGCAGCTGTTGTACAATCCGGATCCTCGTACCAGCCCACGAATGCAAATCCGTCTCTGTAAGGAGTATTGTTAAAACTAACATACTGTTCATTTTTCTCCAAAGTATACGATGTCCGATTTACACCCTCCCAGAATTCTCCTCCATTTGCATCAAACGTAACTATGACGCCTTTAGACCATTTTGCATAGAAAGAAATATCTTCAGTAGGCACATACCGGTCCGGATCTGCTTTCTCTGTGCAGGCTTCATCAAAATACCAGCCCTCGAAATTATAACCTTCTCTGGATATAGAATGCGTATAACCGATTTCTCTACCCTTTACAACCATCTCTGAATACGTAGGATGCTCTAAGTTCCCCCAGATATAACCGCCATTACCGACCCAGGTAACCGTAACGCCTTCAGCCCACTTTGCATAGAATGTTACATCTCCTGTCGGAATATAGTCATATGTGTATACACTTTCCGTACACGCAGCATCTAAACACCACCCGTCAAAGAAGTATCCTTCTCTTGTTGCGTATTCACTATTGTTTAATTTCTCACCGCTGCGTACTGTCTGTGTATAAATCGGGAAGTCATTAGATCCCCACATGTCACCACCATTAGCATCCCAGGTTACGGTCACACCGGTGATCCATCTGGCATAGAATGTATCAGCGCCAGTTGCTACATAGGTATCAAAATCAACTTCGGAAGTGCAATCAGCGTCAACGCACCAGCCGTCAAATATATAGCCGGATCTGGATGGTATCGTGTAATATGCATCTATTTGCTGATTCTTAGCAACCGTCTGAGTCGCAACATATTTGAATTCTCCGAATTCACCTCCATTAGCATCCCAAGTGATTATTACACCTTCAACCCAATTTGCATAGAATGTCACATCACCAACCGGTACATAGGAGAACGGATCCACGCTTTCAGTACACAAAGCGTCCAGATACCATCCACCAAACGCATACCCGTCTCTATAAGGAGTATCACCGAAATCGCAGAGTTCCTGATTCATATAGTACGTCATGGAATATGAAGTAGCTTCACTCCAGAATCTTCCTCCATTAGCATTCCAGGTAATCGTCGCACCCAAGACCCACTTCGCATAGAATGTTACATCTTCAGAAACAGTATATTCACTGAAATCTACGCTTGATGTACAATCAGCATCAAAATACCATCCTTCAAATTTTTACCCTTGTCTATAAGGTGTCGGATATCCCAGGTAATTTGACTTTCTTTCAGTCTCAACAAGCGTGAGTCTATCATCCCAAATTCTTCCGCCATTTGCATCCCAGGTAACTATTACGCCCTTTTCCCAATTAGCATAGAGTGTTACATCACCAGTAGGCACATATTCAGTAGGATCGACACTAACAGTACAATCCGCATCCAGATACCAGCCATCAAAGAAATAACCCGTTCTTTCAGGAGTCATCCAGATTTCGCCTATCGGTTGGCCACATTGAACCTCCCGATAGTAGTATGGCTCGTAACTGCCACTTGAAAAAGAACCTCCGGTGGCATCGAGAGTAACAGTATTTGCCTTGATCCACTTAGCATAGAATCTTACATCTTCATAAGGTACATACTCATAAGTATTAACACTGACAGTACAGTCATCATCCAGATACCATCCGTCGAATATATATCCATCTCTTTCTGCATATTCGCTATCGTTTATTGGCTGACCTTTTTGAACCGTCTGAATATATGTCGGCCAACTTGTACTTCCCCAGAGATATCCACCATTTGCATCCCAAGTGACATTTACTGATTCGCTCCATTTTGCATAGAGAGTCACATCAGTCTCCGGGTAATAGTCCCAAACATCAATACCAACTGTGCAGTCTTCATCCAGATACCAGCCACTGAATGCATAGTCTTCCAGAGTTGGCGTGTTTAGATAATTGCCTACACATTGTCCTTTTGGCATCTTATTCGTAATGGAAGTAAAATCGGTATCTCCCCAGAAATAACCGCCATTAGCATCCAGCGTTATATAAACTGCATCAGTCCATCCGGCATAGAATGTCACGTTTTCAGAAGCGACATAATCATAAGGATCGACACTTATTGTGCATTCCGGATCCAGATACCAGCCATCAAAAGCATACTCATCTCTATCCACGGAATTGTAATGATTGATAGCCTGATCTTTGGTTACCGTTTCCGTCATGATAAACTGATTTCTGTTGCCGCTGATATAGCCGCCGTTACCATTCCAGGTGACGGTCACGCCATCTGTCCATCCTGCATAGAATGTCACATCTCCAGTTACGATATACTCCCAAGGCTCTACACTCTCGGTACAATCAGGATCCAGATACCATCCATCGAAAGCATAACCTTCCCTTTTTGCTGAGCAGCTCCCATAAAGTACTCCCTTCGGAACAGTCTCTTCCCATAAAGAACAATACGAACCGGTATATACGTATCCACCATTACCATCCCAGGTAATCGTAGCGCCCCTTACCCATTTTGCATAGAGAGTCACATCTTCGGTCGGGAAAAAGGTATCGAAATTTACCATTTCGGTACAATCCGCATCAAAACACCATCCTGCAAACACATAACCTGTACGTTGCGGCTCATAATAACCGATAGTTGTCTCTCCGGATTCAACATCAACCCGAGTCGTACCACCACTCCAGAAATGTCCGCCATTTGCATTCCAGGTAACAATATGACCGGTTCCCCATTTCGCGAAGAATGTCACATCTGCTGTAGGAATATAGGTGTCATAATCCAACCTGACTGTACAATCTTCATCAAAATACCAGCCATCGAAGTAATAACCCTGTCGTTCAGCCCATGCCGGATATTCAAGAATTCGGCCCTTTGCATATGCCGTCGTATGCATCGGTGAATCGTTCTCTCCCAATACAATTCCGCCGTTGCCATTCCAGGTAATATTTACACTCTCGCTCCACTTAGCATAAAGTGTCCAATCCTGTTTCGGGAAGAATTCATCGAAGTCTACTTCTGAAGTACAATCCGCATCGAAATACCAGCCATCAAGAACATATCCATCTCTTTCAGCAAATGGATAGTCTACGTATCCGTTCTTAAGGACCGATGTTGTATAAGAAGAGTAATAAGATGACGTATTTTCACCGATCGGGATGCAGATATTTCCGCCATTTCCATCCCAGGTAATATTTACGGCTTCCCACCATCTGGCATAGATGGTCACATCTCTTTGCGGTGTAAATTCCAAGATATCTATCCGCATCGTACAAGCCGAATCAAGATACCAGCCTTCAATTGCACATCCGTCTTTCTTGATCATACTTGCAAAATTATGTGTTAAAAAGATAGTCTCATCAGCTCCGGCGTTAAAGCTGATTGTTGTCTGCGAACTGTCATCATTGAAGTATCCACCATTCGCATCAATAGTAACTGTACACCCGGCTTTCTCTTCCCAGGCAGCATACAGTGTGAGATCTTCAGTTACAAAGTACGAGAATCCCATGTATGTCTGGCAGTCAGGATCGAGGCACCAGCCTGTAAATGTATAGCCGTCTCTTGTGGGAGCTATCATAGTATCATTAAAGATGTAGCTGTCCGCTTCTGCGGTTTCCGTACGGGTCGGATATCCTTCGATCAATCCACCCTTAGCATCAAATGTAATGGTAACGGTTGCCTTGAGTTCTACACATGCAACTTCAGATGCCAGACTGTCACCGGAATCATTCTTTACTACACAGCGATAGATGTAGGCCGCTGTGTTCTTATTGATCTTTACTGAAAGTTCTTCAGTCTTTACACCACTGTAGTTCGAATTTGTAGTGCCGATATTGGACCATGTCGCTCCATCATCTGAACTTCTCTGCCACTGATAGGATGTTGCATTAGTTGCCGCAACACTCATCGTCTTCTCATCACCGGATTTTCCACTGATGCTCTCCGGCTGTTCTGTGATCTCTAACGGCTGAGCAGGTTCTGCAACACTTACACTCGCGGGCTCAGAATGCTCAGTAAAACCGCTGTTCTTAGCTACGCATCTGTATACGTAGGAGACTGTGTTCTTATTGATATTAATCGTCAGAGCAGATGTCTTTGCTCCGCTATAGTTCGAATTCGATGTGCTGATGTTCGACCATGTCTGGCCATCCGCGCTTCTCTGCCACTGATACGATGTTGCATTCGTAACTTCTACACTCATCGTTTTTGCTTCACCGATCTGACCACTGATATCTTCCGGCTGGGCCGTGATATTCAGTTCCTGTACCGGCTCTGCCACATTAACAGAAGCTTCTCTAGTGTATTCTGTAAAAGCACTGTTTTTTACCACGCATCTGTATACAAATCCGGCAGTGGTCTTATTGACCTTAACCGTCAAAGTGTCCGTCTTCGCATTTGTATAGTTCGAATTTGTGGAACCGATATTGGACCAGGTCTCTCCATTATCTGAACTTCTCTGCCACTGATAGGATGTTGCATTCTCTGCAACGACACTCATGGTCTTTTCTTCACCGGACGGTGAAGAAATATCCTTAGGCTCAGTCTTAATTTCTATAGGAAGAATAACAGTTACTGTAGCTGCTTCCGAATTAACGGTGTTCTCGCTGTTCTTAACTACACATCTGTATACAAAACCTGCTGTATTCTTATTGATCTTGATCGTCAGAGCAGCTGTCTTTGCATTGCTGTAGTTAACATTGGAAGAACCGATATTGGACCAGGACTCTCCATCATCCGAGCTTCTCTGCCACTGGTAAGAAGATGCATTTGTGGCAGTCACTTTCATGACCTTCTCATCTCCGGAAATGCCGGTAATATTGTTAGGCTGTGCTGTGATCTCCAGCTGCTGCAGGAGCGTAACAGAAACGATCTCCGTGGATACGGATCCTGCACTGTTCTTCACTACGCACTTATAAACAAATCCGGCCGTGGTCTTATTGACCTTGACCGTCATCGTGTCTGTCTTCGCGTTTGTATAGTTTGAATTCGTAGAACCGATATTGGACCAGTTCTGTCCATTATCCGAACTTCTCTGCCACTGATACGACGTCGCATTCTCTGCAACGACGCTCAGATCCTTCTGTTCACCGGCCGATGCCGTAATACTCTCCGGCTGAGTTAAGATCTCGACCGGATCTTCACTTCCCGCGAATACCATCGTCGGGACCATAGATACTATCAGGAATACTGATAGAAGTACTGACCATAATCTTAATGTCTTCTTACTCATAACTGCCCCCTTAACAAAAATTGTTCATATACTTCCCCAAATAAACGATATTCAAAGCACACCATCCCTCTTTCGAGGCAACGGCATACTCAGAATGACCGATAAACAAATCTATATAAATCCATTCTACTCGGATTGGAATTAATAAAAAAGTATTAACCCTTTTAATATGTATTAACTATTTGTGAACAATCGCTAACTCCAGATCCTTACTGTAACAGATTTCCATTTTGTGTTATCAAAATGATCACTTCAAGAAAGACAAAGCCCGGGAAACCAGTTACTGGTCTCCCGGGCTCTAAATCTTAATCAACTAAACGGGTTCTAATCCGTATGCAGTTACTCTTTCACCCACTTAGCGTAGAATGTTACATCCTGAGAAAGAACATAAAGCATCGGATCTGCTTTTTGCGTACACGACTGATCTAAATACCAGCCGTCAAACATATATCCTGGTTTTTCAATATATGGAGTGCCTTTCATTTCCCCATTCTTCGGGAAAGGCTGTGTATAAGTCTGGCTATCCGGATCCCCCCAGAAATACCCGCCATTAGCGTCCCAGGTAACATTTACTGCTAGAACCCATTTGGCGTAGAAAGATGTATCACCGGTAACAACAAAGCCGCTCTCATCTAACAGCCTCGTACACGCCTCATCATAATACCAGCCGTCCAAGAAATATCCTGGTTTTTCAACATATGGAGCGCCACTCGCTTCTACATTCTTCGGGAAAGACTGTGTATAAGTCTGGCTATCCGGATCTCCGTAGAAATACCCTCCATTACCAACCCAGGTAACATTTACAGCTTCGGACCATATTGCGTAGAGAGTTACATCTCCGGAGACAACATACTCATTAAGATTAATACATTCACCGCCGTTGGGATCGAGGCACCAGCCTACCAAAACAAAGCCCGGGTTTTGCGCATCCTCAGAATGGTTAAGCGTCTTATTTTTCGGAACAGTTTTTGTATACACCGGGCACTCCGGGTCTCCCCAGATATATCCGCCGTTTCCATCCCAGGTAACAGTTGCTCCTTCAGACCACTTCGCGTAGAGAGTTACATCTTCGGAGACAACAAACTCTCCAAAATTTATACATTCATCGCTATTGGGATCGAGGCACCAGCCAACAAAGCAAAAACCGGGGTTCTTTACATCCATGGAGTAACTAAGTATGCGGCCCTTTTCAAATGGTTCCGTGTAAGTCGAGTACTCTAAATCCCCTCCCATTAAACCGCCATTTCCATCCCAGGTGAGATTTACCGCAGCCACCCATTTTGCATAAAAGGTTACATTTCTGGTGACTACATATGTCTGCGGATCAACGCTCTGTGTACACGCAGAATCAAGATACCAGCCTGCAAGTATATAGCCATCACGTTTACCAGGTCTTGTGTATCCGATAGCACAATTAAATTCCGCGTTTTCCACGATTTCCGGTTCGTTATCGATTAATCCGCCATTTCCGTTCCAGGTAACGGTCACTGCTTTCTCCCACTTTGCATAGAAAGTCACATCTTCAGTAACAACATAACTTCCTAAATCGACTACTTTTGTACAAGCCGCATCAAAACACCAGTCAACCAGAGTATAGCCTTCTCTGATCGGATGAGTATCATCGTAGGTTTTGCCATTTTTAACGACATTTTTTATTTTTGTCAGACTGCCATCTGCATAACAACCGCCATTGGCATCAAATGTTACAACTACGCTCTCAACCCAATTGGCATACAGGGTCAAGTCTCCGTCAATGGTTTGTTCGTAGAAATCGAATTCCCGGGTACAATCCTCATCAAGATACCATCCTTCAAGCACATAACCGACTCTATAGGCTTCCGGGGGATATAAATAACTACCGATACTCACTTTTTGGTCGTAACTCTGGCCGCCGCTTAAGACCCAGCCTCCATTAGCATTCCACGTTACCGTTACTTCATATACCCACTTAGCATAGAATGTAACATCCCCCGTAAGTACATATTCATAGAAATCTACACGTTCCTCGAACTGCGGATCTAGATACCAGCCTTCAAGTTCGCATCCATCTTTTGAGACATAGTAATCCAACGCAATATCCTGATACTTACTTACTTCTTCTGTATATGTGGTATATGTTGCTCCGTCCCCATAGATCGTTCCGCCGTTGGCATTCCAGGTAATGGATATCGGAGTGCCATACTTGGCATAGAATGTCACGTCTTCAGTAGCAACATATTCCTTAGTATCTACAGGTAATGTACAGGCTGCATCAAAATACCATCCGTCAAAGACAAGATTTCCCTTTCGGGGGAAACTATAGCCTGATACAAGGGAGCCTTTTGCATAAGATAAGGCTTCGGTCAGTTCTCCACTAGGAAAACTACCGCCGTTGGCATCAAAGACAATAATCACCTCTTCTACCCACTTGGCATAGACGGTCATATCACCTGTAATATTGCCATTCCAAAGATTTGCAGACTGCGTGCATTCTGGATCAAGACACCAATCGACTAAAATGTATCCTTCTTTATATAGAGAAGGAGAGACGGAAAGATATGTATTTTTCTCCACAGGCCAGAGACAGGTCTGTTCTCCGGAATCGAACACGCCTCCATTAGCCTTAAATGTAATTATATATGCTTCTTTCCATCTTGCATATAAAGTTACGTCTTCAGTTACAAAGTACGAGAATCCCATAGGAGTCTTGCCGGCAGCATCGAGGCACCAGCCGTCAAAGATGTACCCGTCTCTTGTGGGACGCATCAAAGAATCATTAAAGATGTAACTGTCCGCTTCTACGAATTCAGTACGGGTCAGTTCGCCATCGAACGATCCGCCGTTGGCATCAAATGTAACTGTAAAGCCTGTCTGGATTTCTACAGTCACAGTTCTGGAAATCACACTGTCACCTGCATCATTCTTTAAAATACATCTGTATACATAACCGGCGGTCGTCTTGCTGATTTTTACTATAAAGTAAGCGTTCTTAGCACCAATGTAGTTAGGATTTGTTACGCTGATATTGGACCAGGTCTCACCATCAGAGCTTCTCTGCCACTGGTAGGATGTCGCATTATAAGATACAACTTGCGTGAACCTTTCTTCACCGATTTGACCTGAAATATCCTTAGGCTCTTCCGAGATCTTAACGGTCTGGGAAATATTTACGCTGATAACGTTTGAGATTACGGAAGAAGTGCTGTTTTTGACTACACATCTATATACGAAACCGGCGGTCGTCTTACTGATCGTTATGATTATTGTTTTCGTCTTAACGCCTGAGTAGTTCGGATTCGATGTGCTGATGTTCGACCAGGTTTCGCCATCAGAACTTCTCTGCCACTGATAGGAAGTCGCATTATCTGCTACTACTGTAACTCTCCACGACGCTCCGACCGGTCCCGTAATACTTTGCGGCTGTTCTTTGATCTTCAGTTCCTGTGCCGGCTCGGCCACAGTTACAGAAGCTTCTCTAGTATATTCAGTAAAAGCACTGTTTTTTACCATACATCTGTATACGAATCCGGCTGTGGTCTTATTGACCTTGATCGTCATCGTGTCCGTCTTCGCGTTTGTATAGTTTGAATTCGTGGAACCGATATTGGACCAGTTTTCACCATTATCTGAACTTCTCTGCCACTGATAGGATGTTGCATTCTCTGCAACGACACTCATGATCTTTTCTTCGCCGGATGGTGCAGAAATATCCTTAGGATCAGTCTTAATTACTACAGGAAGAATAACAGTTACTGTTGCAATTTCCGAGTTTACTGTGTTCTCACTATTCTTAACTACACATCTGTACACAAAACCAGCCGTAGTCTTATTGATCTTGATCGTCAGTGTGTCCGTCTTCGCATTGCTGTAGTTAACATTGGAAGATCCGATATTGGACCAGGTCTCGCCATTATCCGAACTTCTCTGCCACTGGTAAGAAGAGGCATTCGCGGCAGACACATGCATGACCTGCTCTTCTCCGGAGATTCCGGTAATACTGCCGGGCTGGGCTGTGATCTGCAGCCCCTGAATAAGCGTGATGGAAGCGATCTCCGTGGATACGGATCCGACGCTGTTCTTTACCACGCACTTATAAACAAATCCGGCCGTGGTCTTATTGACCTTGACCGTCATCGTATCTGTCTTCGCATTCGTATAGTTTGAATTCGTGGAACCGATATTTGACCAGTTCTGTCCATTATCTGAACTTCTCTGCCACTGATACGAGGTCGCATTCTCTGCAACGACGTTCAGCATCCACTGGTCACCGGCAAATGCCGTAATGCTTTCCGGCTGAGTTAAGATCTTAACCGGATCTTCACTTCCCGCGAATACCATCGTCGGGACCATGGATACTACCAAGAATACTGATAGCAATACGGATAACACTTTAAGTGATGACTTGCTCTTCATAACTGTCTCCTCCTGAGCTGCCCTTTTTTCCACATCTATTATTTCACTTATAAAAACCAATTACACTAGTTAATTGATTTTAATTTATGAACAAATTGTGAACGAGCTTGTCTTCTGCACTTTCTTAACCGAACATAGAAAAACCCCCAAGCAGTTTCGATCCTGCTTGGGGGTAGTATTTACTCTTTGTAAGAAGCAACTGCTTCTGTTCTCAGAACTTATAAGCCACTAGAGTGTCTTATTGCTTATCAGGTTACCGGAACGAACGGAAGAATAACCCCTTTTAACTCCCACTTCGCATAAAGAGTCACATTACCTGTAACAACATAAGTTTCCAGATCAACTTTCTTCTCTTTTGTGCCTGCGGCATCGAGATACCAGCCAACCAGTTGATATCTTTCATCTTTCTGAGCATAAGGAACATTGCTTATTACTTCGTCCGTATAGGCTGTAAACGTGTATGACTGATAACTTACATCGTCGATTACAAGTTCTCCGCCATTCGCATCAAAGGTAACATATGCACGGGATGTATCGAGTTCAACTGCTGCAACCTCAGAAGCTGTGCTGCCTGCATAGTTCTTGGCAACGCATCTGTACACAAATCCACCGGTTGTATTGTTGATTACGATAGTTAATGTATCTGTCTTTACGCCGCTGTAGTTAGCATTGGATTCAGAGATGTTCGACCACTTCACTCCGTCAGCACTTCTCTGCCACTGATATGCGGATGCATTGTCAGCAGATACAGTCATAATCATCTCATCGCCGCTCAGTCCGCCAACGCTCTCCGGATGTTCTGTAAATACAGGCGGCAGGATCATTGTAACAGCTGCTGACTTAGACTCAACAACAAATGCACTGTTCGCTACTACACATCTGTAAATATATCCCGAAGTTGTATTACCGATCTTGAAGCTCAGGGTATCTGTCTTTGCTCCAGTGTAGCTTGTACTGGATGTACCAATGTTCGTCCAGGTATTGCCACCATCTGCACTTCTCTGCCACTGGTAAGAAGTTGCATTGCTGGCCGTGATACTGAACGTCTTCTCATCGCCGGCTTTTCCTGTAACACTCTTCGGATTTGCAGTGATTTTAACCTGCGGAATCAGAGTAACTGAAGCAGGCTCCGAATAAACGGGTCCGTTAGTGTTCTTCGCTTCACATCTGTAAATATATCCGGAAGTTGTATTGCCGATCGCGAAGCTCAGAGAATCTGTCTTTACACCACTATAGCTTGCATTGGACGCACCGATGTTCGACCAGGTCGCGCCCTCATCGGAGCTTCTCTGCCACTGATACGCAGTTGCATTGGAAGCCGTAATGCTGAGCGTTACCATCTGGTCTGCAGGTCCCGAAACGCTCTTCGGCTGAGCCGAGATTTTTACAAACGGGATCAGCGTGACGGTTGCCGTATTAGTATACTCTGTAGAATAACTGTTCTTTACTTCACATCTATAAACATATCCTGCGGAAGCGTTGCTGACCGTTACAGTCAAAGATGCTTCCTTCGCACCACTGTAGCTGGCATTGGATGCACCAATATTCGTCCATGTCTCGCCATCATCGGAGCTTCTCTGCCACTGGTAGGATGTAGCGTAAGATGCCTTAACAGTGAGCGTCTTCACATCTCCGGCTTTCCCGGAAACACTCTTCGGCTGTGCGGTAATCTCCACGGGAGACTTCAGCGTGAGTGTGGCAACTTCAGTCATTTCAGTATTGGCTCCGTTGCTTACTACGCATCTGTACACATAGGATGCAGTAGTCTTACCGACAATGATAGTCAGGTCTGCGGTTCTTGCACCGGCGTAGTTTACATTCGTCGAGCCGATGTTCGTCCAGGTCTCGCCCTCATCGGAGCTTCTCTGCCACTGATAAGAGGTAACGTTAGTAGCTCTAACGTGTATTACCTTCTCTTCTTGGTCAAAACCGGTAATATTCTTCGGCTGTGCAGTGATCTCGATCGCCTGATCAAGATTGATCCTAGCCGAATTAGAATTTACGGAATCGGCGCTGTTCTTTACTACACATCTGTATAAAAAGGTCGCTGTAGTCCTGCTGACCTTAATCGTCAGAGTGTTTGTCTTTGCATTTTTGTAGTTCGAATTTGATGTGCCGATGCTTGCCCATGTCTCGCCCTCATCGGAGCTTCTCTGCCACTGATAAGAAGTCGCGTTTGTCGCAACAACTTTCATCGTCTTTGATTCTCCGCTTTGAGCCGTGATGTCCTGTGGGTGAGTCGTGATTTGGATTGAATCCGAATTACCGGCGAAAACCACCGCCGGCATTACAGCCAGAATTACGAATACCGAAATCAGAACCGACCACAATCTGATTGATTTTTGTCTCATAAGTGCCTCCTAACCCATTTACCTTTATGTATCCCTATTATATAGAGATATTCGAGGAAAGTATATAGTTTCCCCGAGAAACCTCTGATTTCTTTTACTGCGAGGGAAAATGTCAAAAGAAAAGGGGGCAGATCAACTCTGCCCCCCATGCTAAGAACTACTTAATCCACTGACGAACCCTATATGATTAGTTCGTTACCGGGACCCACTTTGCATAAACGGTTACATCTTCAGTAAGAGGACGGGCGTCCAAATTTGCCGGTCGTGTACACTCCTGATCAAGATACCATCCTTCAAATGTATATCCGGAGCGATATATCATCCTAAAGGGATAAGATACTCTTGAGTACTTGATGTACATTTGATCAAAAATGTCATATTCTTCATAATCATGCAAATACTGATATACAATAGTTCCACCATTCGCATCGAAGTATACTGTGACACGCTCCGGGTCAGTTACCCACTTTGCATAGAACGTGGTACTTTCGCCGAGATAAACTGTCTCCGGAACAGGCTGAGTGCATTCCTGATCATAATACCAGCCGGCAAAATACACCTTTTTAGCCGTCGTGGTCGGAGTTTTCGCCCAAATTACTGTTTCTAATACGCTATTTCTATATGCCGACTCAACAACAACCGGCTGCATGTTTCCACCCGGACCACTCATATAACCTCCATTACAATTCCAGGTAACAGTGATCGTTTGCGTCCAGCTTGCATATAAAAATATGTATTCGTCTGCATAAATCTTTGAAGGTGCGCTTATTGTGCAATCCCAATCAAGACACCATCCGGTAAAAATATATCCCGGTCTCACCGGAGTCGCAGGCAGGGCAGTAGAACAATAACTATTCAACTCCACATAACGGGCATATTCAGACTGCATTTCATATTCAGAATCCCCGGATAAATAGCCGCCTTTACAATTCCAGTATATTCTTACATAATCATCAGGGACCCAGTTGGCATAAAGGTAAACACTTTCCGAAAACTCAAATGTCGTCCAGTTCACGCGCCTCGTGCACTCTCTATTATAGTACCATCCTTCAAATATATATCCATCCCTACGAAAATGCGGGGAATTACTATACATATCTACATACTTCGTGTAAGTTGTTTTATATTTGGTCTCTGATCCGAAATAGCCGCCATTACCATCCCAAGTTATAGTAGCGCCGGTCACCCCCCCTTCAGTCCACTTTGCATAGAAATCCGTATCGACAGTAGCAGCGTAATGGCCTGTCGTGACCTTCACTGTGCATTCCTCGTCGAAATACCAGCCATCAAAGGCATACCCTGGTCGTGACGGTTCCCAGTTTATGGCCATAGAAGGACAACTATTTTTTTTCACATAGAGCGTCTTCTCTGATAAGCCGGAATCGTAGTATCCACCATTGGCATGGTAGGTGATTCTGACCTGCTTTTCCCAGGCTGCAAAGAGTGTCATATGCTTCGTGGGAACAAAAGTCTTAAAATCAACCTTTGCGTATCCGCCCGTTTCGGTTACATAGTACCAGCCTTCAAAGGTATAGTATTCTCTCTCAAACACAGGAACTTCACTGATGGATTGACCGACCTCTACAGGTGTTTGATAAGTCGTCGTATCCGAATCTTCCTTAAGATGTCCGCCGAGGCCATCCCAGGTAATTACGAAGTATCCGAAATGTCCGACTACCGAGGCGTACTCTGAAGCCAGAGTTTCTCCGACCGGATTCTTTACTACACATCTGTACACGTATGAAGACGTTCTTTTACTGAGGACAACTCCCAGTTCTCTGGTCTTCATTCCCTGATAGTTCGCTGTGTTTGATGTACCGATGTTTGTCCATTCATAGCCATCGGGACCTTGTACTACCGATGCGCGCTGCCACTGGTAAGATACTGCATTTTTCGCCGTAACACTTAAAGTTACGGTCTCTCCCATTCTTCCGTTGGTATCCTGCGGCTGTTCCGTGAATTCCAGCGTGTAGTTCACAGAAACCCTTGCCGAATCTGAGTATGCAGAAGTCTTGGCGTTTTTTACCAGGCATCTGTAATAGTACTTAATGGTCGTACTATTGATCTTGATCAGCAGATCTGCCGTCTTCGTGTTGCCATAGTTCAAATTGTTATCGCTCAGCGATGACCAGGAAATCCCATTGGGAGATCTCTGCCACTGATAAGATGTCGCATTCTCGGCAACAACACTCATTGTCTTTACTTCTCCGGACTCTCCGGAGATGTCCTGCGGCTGCTCAGTAATCGCCACGCTATCAACAAGAGCAATCGACTTTAGTCCGGAATAGGCAGATCCGAAACTGTTTTTCGCCCTGCATCTGTACGTGAACGATGCCGTGTTTTTGCTGACTTGAATTGTTAATTTAGTAGTTTTTGCACCGCTGTAGTTGGGATTGTCCTCACTGATATTCTGCCAGGTGTTCTGATCTGAACTTCTCTGCCACTGATAAGATGTCGCATTTGTCACACTGACAGACATCTCCAAAGATTCACCGATGACTCCGAAACAAAACATATTGAATTGATTAGAAAATACAGGAAGCTCAAGCAGAGTAACAGTAGCTATATCTGAAGCGATAACATCTGTACCGTTTTTCACCGAACAGCGGTAAGCATATCGGGAAGTAGTCTCGTTGATCGTGACCGTCAGCGCATCTGTATTCGCGCCGGAATAGTACTGACCGTCTTCAATCGGATTACCTTCCCACATATAGATAACTTCAGAACCGAGAGTTACCGGCGAGCCTTTAAACCACTCGTACGATGTCGCACCGGTCGCCTTAACCTTGATCGTTTTAACATCTCCCGAGGATCCGGAGATGCTTTTCGGCTGGGTCGTGATCGCCAGGGACTGGTCCAGTGTAACCGTGGCCACACTTGACTCTACTGTATACTTGCTGTTCTTGATCACACATCTATAGGAACTTGCAGCCGTCGTTTTATTGACCGTAATAGTCAGATTGGCCGTCTTGGCATTCTTATAGTTGGGATTGGATGAACCGATGTTTGCCCAGCCCGCTTCATCGGAGCCTCTCTGCCACGAATACGATGTCGCGTTTGTCGCAACTACGCTCATGACCTTCTCTTCTCCAGCCGCTCCGGAGATGTTCTGGGGCTGCGCCGAGATCTCGATGGGATCCGTGTCGCCCGCAAATACTACCGTCGGAACCATAGTCACTATCAGGAATACTGACAGCAGGACGGATAGTAGCCTGAATGATTTCTTTCTCATAACTTCCCTCCCCTGAAAAAATGGATTTCTCCTGTTACCAAAACCGAGAAAAAAACTGAAAATTAAAATATGCCAAAAGCACTTCCCCGATGGCACAAAAACCCTATAAACCTATACCTCTATTTTATGGCGCAGGAGTGGAAGAGTAAATAGAAATTATTGATCTTTTTCGTTTTTTAGAGTTCGAGTCTTCTAAAGAGCTCGGATACAGTATCGATATGCTCCTTATCCGTGGCCATGATGTTGTTGATCCGGTTCTTCAGTTCCTTTCTGCGGTTCTTTTTGAGCCAGCTCAGATCACGCTTGAGATAGTAGTATGCCGTTGTATGCTTCTTACCGGATTCATCCTGATAGAGTGTTTTGACTTCGTAGGCCGGCGGGAAGAGTCTTCGGATGAGATACCCTGTTCCGCGCTGTTTTCTCTGCTTCACGGCGTTTTTGATCTTCGGGCTTCCGTAGACACCGCCGGAGAAGCAGAACTCTTCGAGCATCCGTGAAGTTTCCGTATGCTGCTCATTGCCAAACCATACCTCTGCCAGATAGCTGCATTGTTCATAGAAGGTCAGAATACCGCACTCAGAGCACATGCTCCGGACCGCATTCTCGTCAAATTCAGTCTTGTTTCTCAAAAGCCACAGATCGATGAAGGGGCGGATACCCAGGCCCTGTTTGACGAAATGGTTGCACATATGGGCAACGATGTAGAACACCTGGAACTCCGGCGAGAACGTATATAAGGATCCCTCTCCTGCCGGGGAAGTATAGTCCCACGCTTTTGACAGGATCGCATCCATCTTCTCGATGTTTTCAATGATCGTAAAGTGCAGTTCAAGATGCACGAACGGGCTGACCATCGAGATATCCCGGTAGGTCTTGAGTCTTCCCTTGAAATCCGTATTCCCCTCGATCGCGGGAAGTGCTTTTTCCACATCCTCTTCATGGATCAGGATATCGATGTCGCTGCTGGTACGAAGGCACGGATCCGGATAGAGCGCACTGATCGAGGCGCCCTTAAGAAGAACGTACGGAATCTCCTCTTTGTCGAAAACTTTGCGGAGTTTTAATACCGCCTCCCGGTTATGGACCGTATGGAATGATTCCGTCGCACAGGCTCTCCGGAAATTTCTCATTTCATCGCTTGAGAGCCGGATCTTTCCGGCGGTCAGTCCTCTTAGGATGATCGGGCGCAAGGCCTGCTGCTTCGCGACATGGAAGATCTTACGGCATTCCTCATCCGACAGAGAAAAAACGTCATGAGGTATCCCGAGGCCCAGGGCCGTCAGGGTCAGGAGTTTCTCCCGGATATCGGGAGCGGTCAGAGTATCATGTTGTACTTCCTTTTTCTCCATAGCCGCATCACTCTTTTATGTCGTCCGTCTCATGTTTCCCGAACTTCGCCTTGATCTTCTTTATATCTTCCCTGTCGATGAACAGCATCTCCGTGACTTTGACGCCGGTCATCTTGATAAAGTACCGTATGAAAAGGAATGCCGCCAGACCGTAGGAGATGACGCTCGCCATCGCCGCACCGTTGCCGCCGTAGAGCGGGATCAGGATCAGATTGGCCACGACGTTTGCGGCCACGCTGATGATCAGGAACACGAGGTTCTCCTTCTGCTTGCCCTGTACAATGTTGTAGGCACCGATCATCTTATAGTAGATCATGAAGACAACACCGACGAGAATAATCACCGTGACCAGATAGGCGGCGGAATATTCACTTCCGAAAAAGAGGTTGATAAACGGCTGTCCGAGTGCAACGATCCCGAGGACGACGAAGATACACGCGGTATTGCAGACGCGGATGACGAAGCTGACCTCGTGATGATCCTTCCCCTTGGCAAGCTTGGAGATCATGACCTCTTTCAGCGCATCCGGGATCAGCCAGACGCGCTCAGCGAGCATGACGCCGACGGAATAAACGCCGACTTCCGCGCTCGTGACGAACTGCTTGAGCATGATTATGTCGACACGGTAATTGAGCGATGACATCAGGAGAGCAATCATCGGGAAAATACCGAACTTGACAATCTCCCAGCTCTCCGACTTCGTAAGATGTACCGGCGCGAAAAAGTGCTTTCGGAGCCGGAACGAATAGATGATCCCCAGGAAGAGATCTTTAAACAGCAGAAGGAAAATGCCCCAGCCGATCGATGACGGAACACAAAGCCAAAGGATCACGACCAGGATCACTTCGAAGAAATTAACGATGAGCTCGGTCATGTTCTTCTTGTTCGGCGTCTCGACCATGTTGATATACGAGACCACGCGGTTATATACGAGACACGGGGTCAGCATGAAGATCGCGACCAGCTTGATATCATAACGGAAAAGCACTGACAGCCCGGATGCAATAACGAAGTAAAGAAGCGTCAGGAACACTGTCAGACGGAGAAAAACCGGAGCGACATCCTTCCCCGTTTTCTTTTTAAAGTACGGGTATGCCTGATGGATCCCCAGTCCGAGAACGATGAACGCGACTTTCGTGATGCTGTCGATATAGGCAACATCGCCTTTCAGCGACGAGCCCAGATACCTCGACTGGCAGACCGTATACGCGAAGCCGAGAACTACGATCATGATCTTCGAGATGACCGAGAACACATATGGATTTTTGATGGCACGGGCGATCTTGTTCTTCATGTTCTTTTCCGGTGTTCTTCCTTCATCATTTCTTCGGTTCAATGCCAAATGCTATTTTCAGCGTCTGCGGGATCGCGGTTCCGACATCATATGAACCCAGCTGATCAAGATAAGTTTCGATGCGTTTTCTTCCCTCTTCCTCGTCATAATTAAGGATGCTGTCTACCAGTTCCTCATTCGAACCGGACATGACAAACGGCCACTCATGGTAATCCTGGAAAAACGGATGAACGCTCATATACTGTTCCAGATCCGGTCCATAAAGGAAGCCGGGTCTTCTCATCAGTGAATAATCCCACTGGATCGTTGAATAATCGGAAATCATCACATCCGCGGCGTAAAGCAGCTCCTGAGTATCCGAGTAATCAGAGGCATTTATGCTTGCTTCGCCCATATTTTCCGGCAGCATATCGTGATGTGCCTTGAAAAGGAAAACGAAATCCTTATTAAAGCGTTTCCGGCAGGCATCGATCACCTTATCCACATCAAGAGGTGTGAATCCGTATCCCGAGATGCTGGTCACCGGTCCGTCTCTGTAAGTCGGCGCATACAGGATGATCCCCGTCTCGTCCTTAATGTGATAATGCTCTTTTACACGACGGAGGATCTCCGGATGGTCTCCGAAAAGGACATCATTTCTCGGCATGCCGGTAGGTATGAATTTCTTCTCATCCACCAGCATGGCTTCACTCTGATCTTCCGTGAACTTGCGGGAAGAAGAAAGATAATACGTCGTATTCTTTCCGGAGATCTTCCTGTTCTTCAGAGACTTCTTGGACTTAAAGATCTTAACTCCGGTATATTTGAAGGATCCACCGCCATGCGCGGTACAGATCAGCTTCTGCTTTTTTCTGTACGGCAGAAGTCCGCCCAGTCCGGTGCTGTTGACTACGATGTATTTGGAAGTCATCAGCAGATAGAAGTGCTTTAAGGATCTGTATTTCACGACATGAATGTTCTCCGGGATCTGCTTTCTGACCGAGGGATTCCGGAGAGCATAATAGACATCCATGTCATTATCCGCCAGCGCAATGGCAAGATACTTCGGATTGCAGTTAAAGAGCCTTCCGTTGAAGCTCGTGATCACCACTTTTTTATCCTTGATCGGGAACAGCCAGAAGACCCTCAGCACGCCCCGTAAAATAGATTCCTTAATGTTGTTGTCCATGATTCTTCTTCTTTCTTTCAGAGTATCAGCCGGAGAGAGTTTTATCCGGGGCTGCTATCGGAAGAGCGGGATGCCGCACGTTTTTTCAGGCTGAAAGCCAGTCCGATAAACAGGAAATAGTAGTAGTTGGTAAACAGCGTACTTGAGAACATGAGCATGATGAAACTGCAGGAGAAAAAGATCTGCATAATATCTTTCGCTGCTCCTTCTTCGTATGTCACGACTTTTCTTACAGGCCACAGCAGGGCAATGATCAGACAGATTCCGAGAGGCACACCAAACGTCAGAACCAGATCCAGGAAGAAATTGTGCGGATAAGGGTGTTCCATTCTTTCCACAGCACCGCGAAGTCCCCAGCCGGTTAAAGATCTCTGCTTGATCAGATTCGTAACTAATTCCCACAATTCCAGTCGGCCGGAGTCATGAGACAGGAACTCACCGTTCATCAGAAGCTGCAGGGATCTTCCTTTGAAGCCCTGCGACCGCAGGAATAAGTACAGCGCATTGATGATCTTATCCAGATACATGTAGATGAATGCGGCAAAAGCACCTAAGAGTCCCATATACAGGAAACGTCTGGATGTTTTTCCGTGGGTCAGGATTTTCAGGATAATAAAGGCCGCGATACCGAAGACCGCGCCGCGGGCACCATGCGCCATCATCATGATCATCTCGGCAACGATCGCCGCAATATAGATCTTTTTCTTCCCTTTATACAGTTCGTTGATGTGAAGAAGGATGACCAGCAGCAGACAGTACGAAAAGTGATGGTCATAGTTCGATCCGGTCTGTCCGAAAAGGTTTACGGTCAGAAGGAAAAGCAATATCCACGATGTCTTGATCAGTTTCTGATAGAGGACATTCTTATCGTTTATGAAGGCAATAAAGCAGGCCAGGGGCGCGCAGACCACAAACATATCGATGACCCACGCCGAAAGAGCGGACAGGGCAACTCCGGCAAATATGCTGTAAAGAAATGCGAGAAGGATCGCCAATTCCGCAAAGATCAGCGCCTTCCACTGCCACCTTTTCAGTCTGTTGCATGTCGAAAGCATAAAGAAAAAGATGATCGCCGCGATAACTACTTTTACGATCGTCAGATTTCTTCCCGTAAACTGAAAGACGTCCTGGAATACGGAATTGATCGTATTCAGGATCAGGTATATGCAAATATACCGTGATGCCAATACATCGTAATCTCTTTTCAGATGTATCCGTAATGATCTCATTAATGCCTTACCTGTGCTTCCAATAAACGTCTCTTTTTACTGTCTTGGCGGGGATGCCTGCGATTACCTGATTCTTCTCTTCAAAGGCTTTCGTAACCAGGCTTCTGGTGCCTACAATTACACCTTCAGCCAGATTTGCACCTTTCAGGACATCAACATATGAAGCGATCCATACATGATCACCGATCAGGACTTCGCGGTTGGGATTGATCACGTTCCCGTCCCTGTCATAGAGCGGGTGCCCGTCATTGTCCCGGATGTTTACATTCCACCCCAGCAAAACATCTTTTCCGAACATTATACCCTTTTGCGAATAAATAAAGCAATTTACATTGCAGGAGAACTCGTCGCCCAGCGTGATGGTGCCGCCGCTTGCGCAGATCGAGGTTCCCGCCCCAATCGAGGCGGATCCCTGAAAGATGAGAAGCCCGTTTTCTACCGCCATCAGCGCCTGCCGGTTGATCGGAATACCTCTTTTCGAAGTTTTCTGCGCGCCGATTTTGATCATGCCGGTCTTAACCGGAGCATTGATCCGCACGGTCTTTTTATTCAGGCCTTTAAAAGAACACTTCCCCATCACGACAAACGGGAATTTTACCGCCTTCCCGAACGGGAGTGTCCGAAAGTTAATATAGGTAGTTTTCGGGAAATACCACATCCCTCTGAACAATCTGCTTAGTGTTCTACCCATGACAGTCTACCCCCCTCTACCGAAGCTTCTGATTACGCAGCTTCATGTTGCGTAAGATCTCTTTGCAGGAACCCTTGAAATTCCATTCACCGTATTTTTTCGCTGCCGTCTTATAGTCCTGCTGCATCGCCGTGATACAGCTCAGTCTTCTCAGTGGCTTCTTCTGCGGATGCAGAAGCGAGTTCTGTGCGGTCTCTTCCTTCGCAAGGCTGACTACCTTCGCTCCCGAGCATGACCGATCAAGGAGATCCTGACCTTTCTGCGAGTTGACGATCACCAGAGAGACACCCAGCTTGTCCACGAGCTCTTTGTGATGCTTCTCGACGCCCCAGTAGTCGCCGATCGTAATATCGGAAGGCCGATCATAGCTTGCATACCCGCACCGGTAGCAGGAGGGCCGGTTGATCAGGCCATGGGAGAACATAACACCATAGGCCTTCAGCCAGGCGGGATTTCTATACTTCTTTCCGGATATGACTGCAGAAACACAGTACCCCTTCCAGCCCAGGCTCTTATCCCGCTGCTTGAGTTCGGTAAGTTCGCCCTTGCTCTTCAGATAATCCGTATAGATCCGGAACATCAGAGGGGACGGAATTCCGTGGCAGATAATGTCGCAGGTGATCAGGTTCTCATAATCCCGCTTCAGGAACCCCCGCAGTCCGCTGATCTGGCACGGTGTTCCAACAAACAGGACCGGGATATCCTTTTTCAGTAATTCTTCGGTTTCTTTAAATCTGTCAAAAGCACTTCCCTGGACATAATAGGTCTTTCCCTGCCGTTCCACTGCTTCGGCATCGTATGCGATCGAGTGGTCCGCCGTCCAGTCCGCCTTCATCTCCGAGGCGATCACCGCGCCGCCCTGCCGGATCACTTCATAAGCCAGCGATCTGAAAGCACCGCCGGACGAACTCTTCTTGCAGAGCTCTGAAGATCCCTTCACCGCATAGTATTTCTGGAACACGTTATGCTCCAACGGATGATTATTCGGGCAGACCTCTCTGCACAGACCGCAGTGAATGCACTTTTCGTGAGCGACCGCCGGCCGCAGGAACCCTTCCTTATCCGCTTTCATGGAGATGGCATCTGCCGGACAGCGGGTATAGCACGCTCCGCATCCGCTGCACTTATCATAGGCGCAGATCTCATATTCGTCTTTCTTTCCGGGTTCGATCACCGGCTCTTCCAGCGCATCCGCTTCCGCGGCGCCTTGGAAGACTGCCTGTTTCAGATACTCCAGTGAATACTCGCGATAGACCTTCAGCCTGCGCTCCACTTTATCGTAATCGATGTTCTTATTTACATCTTCCAGCGTCATATTCGGAGAGAAGATCCTGTCTTCCAGACCGGTAATGCTCAGAAGATTAAGTAACCTCTCATCTCTTCCCTCATCTCCGGAAAGCACGGCGATAAACTTTTTGTGGAACAGGATCGAAAACGCCAGACAGTGGAAGGACGTTGTCACCACCAGTTCCGCATCGTTGATCTGCTGCAGGAACTCCTTCGGGCTCATCGCAAATGTGACCTTCTGGCCTTTTTTCAGAAAATCCTTGGGGCTCACGGAAGATGACAGGATATGTTTTTCGTTATCCTTCCAGCCCGTTACGAGTTCGATATCCCGGGGATTGAACGCAGCATTCATGTAGTAAAACGAATACTTCTTCGAGTTCTTCCGCTCACCGGTAAGACTATTCCATTTTTCCGAATCTACAAGAAATACCGGATCCAGTACCAGATGCGCATCCCGGCCCAGCAGGTCTTTAACGATCCGCACTCCCGCCTGCTCCCTGGTAGAAAGACAGGTGATATGGCTCAGGTTCTCTTTATACCAGTTCTTCAGATCTTCCGGTATGGATTCCATGCCGAAGCTCGATGAGTAGGATATCTTCTTCGAATCGTCTTTGACGAAGCTGAGAAAGAACGCCTCATCCGTTCCGTTATGTTCATAATTCCAGACCTGGTCGCTGCCGACGATGAACTTGTCATAGGCACTCTCCAGCACCTGTGCTTCGGAACAGGAGCGATATGTCTTATCGGTTTTCCGAAGATATGACTTATAGAACTTGTCGAACTTTCTTCCCCTTGATCTTACAAACGGCACGCCGCATATATTCTTGACCGTACCCTTGAGATCTTTTGCTTTTAAAGATTTCGCAATTCTCGCAGACATCTTGTATCCGTCTGCTCTTCGTTTATTGATATAGTCGATATACTCGCATTCCGCGCCAAATCCCAGGATCGCTTCCTGAAGTGCGTATGCCTGCAGGCATGCGCCATAGTTATATGCGTTATGGAAAGAGATCAGACCTACCTTCATGTTCGCGTCACCTGATCCTGTCCCAGCGCCTTTTGATAAAACTTCTCCAGTTGATCGATAATGGAAGTCTCATCAAACAGGGAACTGTTATTCACGCATGCTTTCGACATCTCCGGATATTTGCCCACAATATCCATGATCCTGTCCGCAATCACTTCAGGGTTGTCCGAAGGTACGGCATATCCGACCTCGCCATCCGGGAAATTCCCGTCAAACCCCTGACCCGCAGTATATAAGACCGGCAATCCTTGAGACATCGCCTCAAGATAGACCCGGCCGAAAGTTTCATTGACAGACGGCAGCAGAAAGATGTCATGCGACGCATACACATCGATCAGCTGTTCCTTCTTCATAAAGGGGATATATTCGACACAACCGAACTTCTTTATCTTCTGGAACTCAGCATCATCCTGATTCTCACCAACAACAGTCAGTTTCGCCTTGATCCCTTTTTTGTTCAGAAGCTCCACCGCCTCTGCCGCCACCGGCAGGTTCTTTACCGGCTTGATCTTGGCAACAGATAAGATCCGCAAACCATCGTCAGTATCCGGCGCTTCGGTTCTCGGTGCTGCTTTATGTTCTGTCCAGAAACTCTCCATACAGTTTCCGATGACATGACACTTTCCCTCAATCTCTTTTCTGTCTTTCTCACTGACGTATTTCTGCATCAGTTCATCCAGATGCGATCCGGACAGGAAAAGCACACCGCTTGCGTTTTTCAGGATCTTTGCTGCCATTCTTTTAAAGTACGGGAAACGGATGAAACCTTTTAAGTCAGTTACGCGGACCGACACTACATAGGGAACGCCATACTTTTTCTTCATGCGTAAAGCAGAATAACCGCTGCTCAGAAGAAGATGGGCATGGATCAGATCGAACTGTTTCAGGTCATATGCCTTTACCAGCTTCTTTTCGATCTTCCACTGTCTCGGGAAAAAGAGCAGTCTGTCTAAACGGTTCCAGCACTCGACATGGACGACTTTATCATCCATGATCGGCTGAAACTTCTCTGCAATTCCTTCGCCTTTTGCCGCGGAACTGAATGCCCGGACATAATGTCCCCTGTCATTAAGGGCATCCATCTGCTGCCGGAATAAGAGCGCACGGTGATAGAATGTACAGAAATACAGGATCTTCATCATCATGCCCTCTTCTTTTTCTTGAAATAGATTCTCTTCCATACCGCCAGAAACGCGTATCTCACGAAGCAGTAGCAGCTGAAAGGCAGGGAAAGATGTTCGATATCACGGTAGAGGTGCCATACACCTTTGACCGCTTTAAACTTATTACTGGAAAGTGAACCTTCCGTTCTTCTGTACTCTGCAAGTATCTCATCCAGGCCATAGCAGTCATGCCCCGCCTTCAGGATCTGAAGCCATGTCGCCGCATCCTGGCGTCTTCGGATATCCGGCATGACAAGAAGTTCCTTATCTACCTTCTCCGTGTCCACCATGATGCCCACCGTCTGAAGAAGGTTATTCGTCAGAAATCCCACATAGTTCACCTTCGGAAGCATGTGGACTTCTTTGCCCTTCTTATTGCCGTCATCGTCAATAACTTCGTACGAAGCACACGAGAAACCGCAGTCCTTCTCCTGCATGAAGCGGACCTGTTCTTCGAGTTTATTCGGCTTCCAGATATCATCCGAATCGAGATAGGCGATATACCGTCCTGTCGACTCTCTCATCGCTCTCGTTCTTGCGGCACCTGCACCGGCATTCTTCTCCTGACGGAAGAGCTTGATGCGGTTATCTTTCCGGATATACTCCAGCACGATCTCACAGGTCTTATCCGTAGAACAGTCATCTACGATAATCATCTCCCAGTTCGTATATGTCTGGGCCAGGACCGAATCGATCGTCTTTCCGATGTACTTCTCACTGTTGTATGAAGGCGTAATAACAGAAACTTTATGCTCCATTTACATTGCTCCCTTTCGCCGTAACACAGCGCCAAACGTCTTGAACAGGATCTTAAGGTCCTGTCCGATACTCCAGTTTGCAATGTATTCCGTATCCAGTTTTACAACCTCTTCAAAGTCCGTGATCTCCGATCTTCCGCTCACCTGCCAGAGACCCGTGATCCCCGGCTTCGTTGCCAGTCTGGCACGGTGGTGCAGTTCATACTTCGACCACTCATCGACCGTCGGGGGGCGCGTACCGATCATGGACATCGATCCGCCCAGCACATTAAAGAACTGCGGGAACTCATCGAGTCTGGTTTTTCTCAAAAACTCGCCGATCCCCGTTTTCTTCGTTCCGTCCGGCAGGATCTTATTCCCGATGATTCGCGGGTCAAAGTCGAGCTTGAACATCATGCCGTCCTTTATACGGTTCTGGGCCATAAGCTCTTTCTTTTTCTCTTCTGCGTCCATGTACATGGTACGGAGCTTATACATATAGAAGTGCTTGCCGTTCTGCCCGATTCTTTCCTGCTTGAAAAGGATCGGTCCCGGCGACTTTTTCTTAATGATCGGGCCCACGACGATCATGATCAGAATTGCAAAAATGCTTCCGATCAGACCGATAATCACGTCGAACAACCGCTTGATAAAACTCTGCAGCGGAGTGGCATAGTTGATGGACGTAGTCAGAACCGTCGTACCGCCCAGTTTTTCCGAGAAACGCTTAACGCCGTTTCGGGTCATGTTTGGTACATGGAAGTGTGTCGGAACCGCCATGACCGAGCAGTCGTCCATCAGTTTGACGATCCTCTCATCTGAGAAAGGAGCATCGATATATACGGAATCGATCCACTCACGGACAATGTAGTCAGAAACCCCGTCGAGATCTGAAACGATCGGATAATTCAGGATCTTCTCCTCATCTGTCTTCTCCGTAAGTACCACGCCGGAGATCACATATCCCACCATATCCTTACCGGAAAGGCGCTGAAGGATCCCTTCCGCATTCTCGGGTGTCGTCACCACAAGGATATTATTCCTTTTTCCGCGCTGTAAACCGAAAACTTTAACCACACTCTTCCATAGGATCCTGTAGATATATCCGAGTACCAGATGAAGACCGAACGTCAGCGCCAGGATAATACGGGAATACTCTTTACCTGCCTGTGTCGCAAAGATATAGCACATCGTCAGGCCGAACACATAGAAGCTGTGTTCGAAAGTGCGGATAAACTCAACATAGTAGCCACGCTTCATGACATCGTGCATCGAGTTATGAAGTACCATTACGAGAAGATCAAAGAGAATAAGAAGGATCGCCAGATTCCGGTAGATAGTCGTCGCGTAGGCCATGGTGCCCAGTCGGATCAGCACCGCCAGGATAAACGCGACCTGAAGACTCAGCTCATCGACGAGCATAAAGTCCAGATGTTTCGACCACCCTTGGGCATTACGCTTATACATGGTCCACCTCCTGAACCATGCATACAGAGCACATATTCAGTTTTCCGGAATTACACTCTTCCACTCCCTAAATGTTCCTCTCACACAACATCAATATATTATAACCTTTTTAGCGAAGAAACGCATTAATATATATAATAAATATACATATTACCGCACCTGTTGCCAGTTTCGTCAAAATGTTTTATATTGTAAACATCGAAGCATTAAAAGATGAATCGATTGTTGCTATAAACAACAATACATTGCAGCAGGAGCTCACTATGAAGAAGTTTTCTCTTTCTCTCCTCTCGGAGACCATCGTTTCAAGAAGGAAAGCACTGTCCATCTCACAGACGGAGCTGGCAAGGAAGACAGGAATCAACCGTTCGGTCCTCTCTAATCTCGAAAACCGGACTTACACCCCCAGCATGGACCAGCTTCAGGTATTAGCCGAAGTCCTGGATTTTGATCCGACCTCAATGTTTGAGGAAGCTCCCGTTGTCTCAGACAAAAAACTCAAGAAGTACAACATCGCCGTGGCCGGCACCGGGTACGTCGGACTCTCTCTTGCCGTACTTCTGGCACAAAATAACAATGTTACAGCTGTGGATATTCTCCCGGAAAAGGTCGAAAAACTGAACAGCTACATCTCCCCCATCCAGGATGACTACATCGAGCAGTATCTGAAGGAAGCAAAAGACGGAAAGCGCAAGCTGAGCCTTACGGCAACGACTGACGGGGCAGATGCTTATAAGAATGCCGACTTCGTGATTGTGGCTGCACCGACTAACTATGACCCCAAGAACAACTATTTTGATTGTTCCGCCGTCGAATCCGTACTTCAGCTCGTACTTGATACAACGAAGAATAACAAGAAAAAGCCAATCATCATTATCAAGTCCACGATCCCGGTTGGCTATACCAAGAGCGTCCGCGAAAAGTTTAATGCTGATAACATCATGTTCAGCCCGGAGTTCCTGAGAGAATCCAAGGCGCTGTATGACAACCTCTACCCGTCCCGTATCATTGTCGGCTGCGATCCTTCCACCGAGGAAGCCGCCCGCATCTTCGCAGGGCTCCTTCAGCAGGGCGCCATCAAGAATCCGATCGATACACTTATCATGGGATACACAGAAGCAGAAGCAACTAAGCTTTTCGCCAACACGTATCTCGCACTCCGAGTCAGCTATTTTAACGAACTGGATACGTATGCAGAGGTAAAAGGACTGAACACCGGAGACATCATCAAGGGCGTCTGCCTTGACCCCCGTATCGGCGATTTCTATAACAACCCGTCCTTCGGATATGGCGGATACTGTCTCCCGAAAGACACCAAGCAGCTCCTGGCCAACTATCAGGATGTTCCTCAGAACATGATGACCGCCATCGTCGAGAGCAACCGGACCAGAAAGGACTTCATCGCCGATCGTGTACTGGAGATTGCAGGAACATACGGAAGCGGTGACTCTTACTCGAAAGCGAAAGAGAAGAAACAGAAGGAAGCGGTCGTCGGTGTCTATCGTCTCACGATGAAAGCCAATTCCGATAACTTCAGACAGTCTTCTATCCAGGGCATCATGAAGAGGATCAAGGCCAAGGGCGCAACCGTCATCATCTACGAACCGACGCTGGAGAACGGATCTACTTTCTTCGGAAGCAAAGTTGTCAACGATCTGAAGAAGTTTAAGAAGCAGTGCGGCTGCATCATCGCGAACCGCTATGACTCCTGTCTGGATGATGTCGAAGAAAAAGTATATACCCGCGATCTGTTCAGAAGAGACTAAACATCGTAACCGGAAGGATCGGTCGTTCCTTCATCGGATCAGATCCAGCTTTGCCGAAGACCCGATATCATGGTATCCGAGCTTCTCGTACCAGGAGTGATACTCGTCCTCATAGCAATACAGCACCGGCTGTTTTCCCGACTGCACCAGATAAGAGGAAAAAGAGGTCAGAAGCCGCATGCCGTGTCCCTGATTCCGGTAATCCGGAGCCGTCAGCATGCCACTGACCACCGCCAGATCCGGCATAACTGCATATGTCGCGACATGGGAAATGATCTTTCCATCCCTGCGGACCACCATATTCTCGCAGTTCTCGTTTTCATAGCGATAGATTAATTGTTTATGGATATTCTCGTAGTCATAGCCTTTTCCGAGATGTCTGTCCTGGCAGATCAGCTGAGCAATTTCAGCAAAGTCATCCGTACCGGCAAAAGACGTATCCTCTGCGATATCTTTCTTCTCTCCCGAATAACTCATAATGAATCCGCGGGTAATCGCATAAGAAGAAGAAAGCCTTTCATATAGAGCAGAGACCAGTTCTTCCGGGCCTGTTATTCTTTTCATCCCACTCGAGATAATCAATTCTGTAATATCCGAAACAAGTGATTCGCTCACTTCGCCAACCGACAGCAACTGAAAGCTGTTATAGTAATCATAGACCAGGCCTTGTATTCCGTCGTCCGATTCACTCACATAAGTGCGGATCTCGTCCGCAGAAAGCCCATAGGTCATCACATCAATATACAGATAGATGTTCTGATATTTATTCTTCTGCACTAACTCTATAATGCTTGAATCGTTTTTAAGTATTTCCCGTATCATGCCGTTTCCATAATGTCTAATGAACTAGTCTTAAATCCAACGATATACATCTTATCAGAAAACAGCGTCCTTGGGGACGCTGTTTTCTTACAGTTTTATTGTTCTTTTAAAATCAACACTAAGCTTAGTATAAGGACTGATCCCTTGTCAATCAAGGAATCAGTCCCTATCCACAGCACAAACATGGTCATCTTATAATGAACGACCTAGCCTATGCCAATCATGCTTTTTATCTGTCAGAAATAGTGTTGTTTGGATTAATGATAAAGACTTTTGCTCTGAAGTAAGACTGCGAATTCAACATTATAATATGTCGTAGTCCACCAAGTAATAACATCAGCTATTGGCATACCCGCATCGATAGCACCTTTCCAATAATTCATTCCGTCCGCGTCCGGCTTTCTGTAGAGAAGAGCATTATACAGTTTGGTAACAAATCCTTCTGTTGTGTATGAATTCTTAGAAACAAATGAATTGATTGCTTCTTTAGCGATCACATTTGCTTTTTTCTTTCTGTTCGCGAGCAGATATGTATTATACAGTCTCCACCCCTTCGACATTTTGAAGTAATCTCCTACATGGTTATAAACAAAGTCATACGAGTTTTTATAACTGCCCGTTTTTGAAATAACCTGGAATTCAAAATCCTTAGAGTCAAAATTCTTATAAACGCGTTCTCCTGGCTTTTTATTTCCAACGGAGATTGTGCAAGTATAGGTTCCTGCCGAAAGTGAGATTTTCGACAATTCAGCATTTAAAGTAGTGAATTCAGACATATTCACATTAGGACCATGGACATAAGAGATCTCGTCTTCTTTTTCAGTAATCTTTGTATCCCCTTTTTTCACCAGAATTCTGACGCACACACTTCCTTCAGCAACATTCGTCATCTTTCCCTGTACTTGGATCACATCTCCAGCCGCATAATAAAGCTTACCATTGTATTCAGCAGCATTCAGCTTTACCTTGGATGCATCTGGGGTTTTCATAGCGGCATTTACAGTTGAAATACCAAGCCCTGAAACGAGCACAACGATGAGCGTAAGCAAACTTAACAATCTGACAGACTTCTTGGATTTTGTTTCTGATTTCATAATGAACCTCCTTGTTTTTACAATCCAAAATCCATTATCACAAACATGAAGTTCTCTCGAAACCGATTTCGTTCCGAAAACAATAACAATATTTCGTATGCTCTGTCCTCACATGTCGAATATCTCGTTATATTACTATAAAGCGTTTCCTTTTTTTGAAGAATATATAAAGAAGCCCCGAGAATTCACATTCTCGAGGCTTCCCCGGTCAATCAAGGTTTTAGGATTTAATTACATCGTTTCTTCGAATCGATTATGATTTATCATGAATCTCTTTTTAGGGTTCTTTGTATTCCACTTCAGGCTGATCCACCTGCTGTCCATCCTGTACATCCATTACTTCTGAAATATCTGCAGGAATGTACTTACCATATGCAAGATATGCATACTCAACACCATTGACATACACAGTGGAGCCGGTAAACATTCTTCCATTCACATCGAATATGAAAATACCATCACCATCGATATCCGTCTGCAATCCGGTGACCATATAGCCGTTCCCGTCAAAGTAATACCAGAAAGTACCTATCAGGCAGAAATGACCTTTGATCATTGATCCTTCCGGTTGATAGTCATAATCGCAGGAGATTTCCGGATAATTCCAAAGATCCGGAAGATGGGTCAGTGATACTACCGGGTATTTTACAGTATCTGAATGTTTGAATAAGTAATACCAGTGACCATCCTTATTCAGCCAGCCGGTTTTCATGGTGCCATCGGATTCGAAATAGTACTTGTAACCTTCAATTTTCTTCCATCCGGTTACCATGGCACCATCCGTGCCAAAATAGTATTTCTTTCCGCCGATAGTACCCCACTCGGTTTCCATCGTACCATCCGAATTGAAGTAGTACGTTTTATTCTCGATGGTCTGCCAGCCGGTAAGCAGTTTTCCATCCGTTGTTAAGTAATATGTGTACCGGCTCGGCTTCGCGGATCCATCTTCAGGCTGAGCCGTAGTCGTGATCCAGCCTGTAGTAGATTTTCCATCATTGCCATAGTATTCCCACTTCCCATCGTCCGTATGAATCCAGAAATCCTTCATCATATGTCCCGAGTTATCGAAGTAGCGCTTTCCGTCAGGTGTATTGTAGTAGCCGGTAACCATTTTTCCGTCATCATCGAAAAAGTACGTAGCATTATCAATCGTTTTCAAGCCCGCAGCTCTATGTCCGTCAGCGTCAAAATAGTATTTGGAACCACTGATCATCTGCCATCCGGTAAGCATATGTCCCTTCGAATCGAAGTAATAGTAATAATCGCCGATCTTCCGGAAACCATACACCTCGTGTCCGACAGAATCAAGATAATGCTTATAGTATTTACCGTCACCACTGTCCTTAGTTTCTACAAACTGGTTCATCAGCCTGCGTCCGTTCGAATCCATGTAGTACCAGTAACCATCGATTTTCTTCCAGCCGTATACTTCATGACCGGAACCATCCAGATAGTGGTAGTAGTAATTTCCATTGCCGGCCTTTGTATAGACCCAGCCGTTTTTCCTCATACGTCCGTTCGAACCGAACTACTACCAGTATCCACCGATCTTCTGCCAGTTGTAGACTTCAACGCAGTTAGAATCCAAATAGTGTTTATAGTACTTTCCGTCCTCGGCCTTTGTTTCTACCCAGCCTTTTACAGCTTCTCCAACAGCACCGAAATAATACCACTTTCCCTGGGCATTCTTCTTCCAGCAATTCTTCTGCATTACGCCATCGTTGCCAAAGAAATACTTCTTGCCGCTGATGGTGTAAAATCCGGTGACTGCGTAACCGTTGCCATTGAAATAATACTTCTTGCCGTTTACCGTCATCCAGGTATTCTTTGCCCATGTTCCATTCGTTGTTCTGTAGTAGTAGCGTCCATCACTGGTTTTTTCCAACCCCGCGAAAACCACTGATGCACATGACAGAACGACGATGATCGTCATTAACAGAGCAAGCCATCTTTTACTCTTTTTTCTTTTCATAAAATACCTCCGTGAATTATTCCTTGTTGACCGTGCTGATTGCCGTCAGCCTTATAATGGTAACACTCATTCCGGAATAATCACACAGAGCAGGATCGATCGACACATCCACGCCATTTCGTGTTCTTGTTGACTTTTCCTTCCTGCGAAGTAAAGTGTAATTAACTAAAAGGGATACTATAACTTATCACCCTTCCGAATTTCGTCTGTTAACCATTTGTATGTGATCTTATACTTCGCGAATCGCTCCCATGGAATCTTCTTGTCGTGCTGAAGCCTTCCGATAACTATGTAATCGGGAACATTCTGCGAATCCGCAAACTCTTGAACTGAACGGAACCTAAAGTCATTTTTCTGTATAAACAGATCGTATTTAAGAGGATCGATCAGCGCATTCTTCGCAAATTCATTCGCAGCAAGTTCTCTCTCATCACTTTCGTCATCACCGTCTAAATAACTGCTCTGTTTACCCATATCTCCATTCACAATGTGTCCTAATTCATGGAAAAGAGAAAACCAGAATCTGTCTGCGTATGAACCTCGTATCGTGAGCACCATCTGGTAGTTCGCGTCACCTTTCTTAGCCAGATATCCCTGAACTGGAGCACCTTTAAAGTTATGCGCCACACTGAAGTCGACTCCATAGTCTGCAAACAACTCTATCAGTTCTGATTGCGGATCTTTGTTTTTCCTCATCACTTGCTTCAGCGCACATATAAGCTTATCCATCCGCTCTATTTCAAACTTGGATATCAGCTTTCGCTCAGCAGTATCTGCCTTGCACATGCATATCCAGGCTCCGAGAATATCCGGATCGATAGATGTCTTACTCGAAATACGAAAAGCACCTTCCGATGCAAAAGATTTCAACCCGGTCAGGCTGCTAACACGTAGGTACTTCCGCAAAGCAATGATCGACTCACCCTCCGTCCTGGATTCTTCGATTCTGGATTGGCTTTTTAGAAACCCGACGAGCTCTTTCATTTTCTTATAGATAGATCGCTCTTCCTGCCCGATTGAGTCTTCCTCGTCCAGAATCAGTAATTCCGCATCATAATTCGCCTGCAGATTGAGCCAAAAAGAACTCTTTACACCAAGAGCATACTCAAGGCCCTTTGCCAGGCCTTTTGAAATATCCTTGCGGCCACGAATAACATCACAAAGGAACGGTTCAGAAACGCCTGCTCTTTTGGCCAACTCTTTTTGCGTAATATGCCTCTCATCCAGAATATCGGCTATCGTTTCTCCCGGATGAATCAACAGGTCACGAGATAAACCAATTGTCTTTGCCCCCATGATAATCCACAACTCCTTCCACAACGATCTCTACACTGAGTTCTATTCGTTCTCCTATTCGTACAGGTTCGAGTATCATTCTCACATTCCCATTGACGCGAACTGAGTATTTTCCCTTGTTTTTCCCTTTTAACGCTTCCGGATGCCCAAGCCCCAACGCGATAAAGTCTCCAAATGTATCTGCCGCCTTCAATCGTTCGATATGTTTCTTTATAGCTCGCACGCAATCCATGGGAAGTTTTTTCTTCATCTCTCCCCAATCAGAAAAGTATTTCTCCACTTTCTCATTTGCATATCGAATTACCAAGCGGCCACCTTTGTATTAACTATTTAGTTAATTCATAATAACCCCTATGGCAAGATTAGTCAATTGGTTAATTTCATAAAACTATTTTTCTTCACACTCGAGTCAATAACCATGTATATTTTGAACAACAGGAATGAAAAACGCCCGGATCGGATCCGGGCGCTTCGAAAATGCAGATACTGAAAAACTCTTCTTCTCACCTTAGATGACTTATATACGTAAGTCCCCGGGAAAATAACCTTCTCCCGGCTTACTCAGACACTCACCCAGAACCCGTGAAGATTGCAGTACTCATATGCCTTGATCACTTCCGCTCCGGACAGTACCGAAAACACGGCTTTCGGTTCATCGCCCGGATGAAGCTCCGCGATCTGCACACCCGCCGTCGTCTCTAGAATCACGAACTGGATATAGTGTTCCTCGACCATCGGATGCGCCACCGATCCGACATCTACCGTGACAAAATCACCTTCGCGCTTTACGACCGGCACATGTTTCTCAAGAGATGCATCCACAGACGAAGGGATCAGTTCTTCCATCTTCTCCCCGCAGCACACCATCGGCACACCCGAGTCAATGACCTTAATCGCAATATTCCCACAATGCTTACAACGATACAACTTCACAACCATACACCGATCTCCTTTGCAAACAGAATACCAAAACCTGCTAGTTAGTTGCACACTCGATGCTTTCACACGAGCAAAAAAGCACTTAAACAACCCATGTTTATACTATCACATCACAAGCAGTCTGGGAATTGGAGTTTCAAAAGATAATCTCTATAAAAGCAGATAATTAATCTCCATCAATTATGCGATTTTCTTAACATACCGTTAAGATGGCATATCTCCAAGTAAGATCAAGCACAAATCGGAAGTTGTTGAGGATTGTGAGAGATGAAAAAATCTCAAGTATGTTGGTAAAGAAGACGGTTAAAACGACGCTGGCAATCAGCTTAGATGTTCGTTCTACACCGATCTTGAAAGCCTTTAAGAAGTTTCCTATGACAGCAAACGTTGCAACATAGATAATAGATGCCATACCAAGGTTTCCTTTTCCAAGGAGGTATCCGGTATGGTTGTGTTCAAAGATGAAGTTCAGCCAGATACAAAGGAAGAGTGCCAGTGCAACAAACGAAAGAATCCAGGCACAGATCGCACGGTAGATATACCGTAAATGCGGCCTTGACGGATTATTCTCAGTCTGAACTTTTTCCTTAGAATCCATTATTCCCTATTCCTTTAGTTAGAATCAGCGTATGCTTCGCCCCGGAAGGTGTTCCTTCCGTTTTTGAAAGCAGATATTTCCACATTTTCAAGCCGACGCGCAACCGGGCGACGATCAGCTGAAAGTGCTTCATCACGCAGTACCCCAAAGTACGACACTTTATTATATCTTATTTAAAGGGATTTATGGGCAAAATAATCAAAAAACATGACATTATTACAATATTTCTTGATTTTGCGCAGTGGAATTGTCTGATTTACCAATGGTCTCAGGGATATGGCTAAAACGAAACCGCTTCAGTGCTTTTCGACGATTTCAAGACCCACGGAGACCTTTATGGTCTGATCAAACATATCGAATTCAAGATAAGCTAATCTCTTATGGCGGTCGATCTTCTTGATCCGTCCTTCCTGTCCCATCAGCGGACCGGATGTGACAACGATTCTATCGCCCTCGATAATGCCTTCTGAGAAGTCAAAGAGGCCATCTGTGCCATACATATTCTCAATCAGCACGACATCGTCTCCGTATACAGGGGAAAACTTCTTCTCAGTGGTCAGGATCTTATGGAAGCCTTCAAGTTTTCGGATCTCATCAGAGAGTGCATCCGGATCTTCTGTATCCACGAAGAAGTATCCCGGGAAAAGAGGCTTCTCTTCTCTTATCCATTCACCGGCTCTTCTTATCTGGACGGCTCTTCTCGGAACAAAACAGCGGGTCTGACAGGGGAGTTCCCTGACCGATGCCGCTGCTTTTTCCTCTGATCCAGTTGATGTCCAGATGACATACCACATTTAGTTCATTTTCCTTCTTTTAACATCGTGTAACAGTGTTACAAAGCCTGTATTACGTGGTTTTCTCCTCATAGAAGAGAGTCATGACTGTCTGCTTCAGAGAGTCTTCATTCGGGTAGAATTCACGGAAATCCTTGCCGTCTTTGGTCTCACCATCGATGCTGATCTTACCGAGATATTCATAGTCAGCCAGATAACCGGAGAGCTTGGAAAGACCATTGAGGTTCTGGTCGGCAACCATGTGGTAGCTCAGGTCCGAGATCAGATCCAGGGCAAACCCGGCATCTTTATTCATCTTTTCTTTCGCCTTGAGGCGCCATGCGTGAAGATAGGTATCCTGTCTCGCCATACGACTAGCATTCGAATCATCTTCAAGCTTCATACGGGAACGAACGAAGGCTTCTGCCTGTTTATCGTTAAGAAGGAGCGTCGCACCCTTCGTCATTTGAGGATCGGCGACTGTCATATCGACAGGGATCGTAACTTCTACGCCACCGACGCTCTTATTTAGTATCGCGATAGAATCCATCTTCAAGGAAATGTAGTGATCGATCTTCTGATCTAGAAGAAGAGTACTGACAGCTTCTACTGTATATCCGCAGCTGTCCTTATCTCCGGAACCGTATGTATGCGAAAGCGCGATCTGTGCATCGACCGTTCCGGCGCGGTCACCGGTATTTCCGATATACGGGATGGGGGTAAATGTATCCCGGTTGATCTGAAGGACCTGATAAGTCTTTGCCTTGTGATCGATCACACAGAGCATCAGGACATCCGCCTGATCGTGATTTCTATAGGTCTCAGTGACCTGTGTCTCGCCATAGGTGTCGATACCCATAAAGAGCACCGTCTCGATGTTCTTCTTCTGAACGTAGGCTTTGCCATCAAAATAAATGACAGGATCGATCTCCTCACTCTCATAGGGATCGAAATCCCATGAGGTCGATGGAGTAGAAGCAGAGTCTTTCTCTTTCTGCTTCTTGATCCTGTCAGTAACAACTAACAAAATAGAAAAGAATAGCAGTGTTGCCACTGCTATTCCTACTACTTTGATTACCGTATCCTTAGTTTGCGGAGCTCTTCTTTGCACGAACTACACACACGATGCCGAGAGCGGCAAGAACTGTAGCGCCAGCGAGAACACCCTTGGTTACATACTCACCAGTTTGCGGGGACTTCTCATCGCCTTTTTCAGAGCTTTCTGCAGCCTTAACGGAAAGGAATGCGAACGGGCTGAGGGAGTCAACTGTAACTTTCAGACCATCTTCAACCTTCCAAGCGCCAGCCTTAACCTGGTGGATTGTTACCAGCTTAGAGCCTTCCGGAGCTGTATACTCGAACTCGATTGTTGTAGAACTCGGCAGAGCAGTAACTTTACCATTAACAACATAGCTTACGTCAAAGATCTCGGAAGTAGTGATTGTAGCATCACCTGTTACACCGGCCTTAGCCTTGATTGCGGACTCAAGAGCTGCACCATCTGTACCCTTCAGATTACCTGCCTTGTCAGAAGCAGCCTTGAAATCATCAGCTGCACTCTGCAGATAAGCCTTAACCTCTGCGTAAGGTGTGGAAGCCATCTCAGAAAGAGGTGTAATTACCAGCTGAGCGGTAATGTCTGTTCCGTCAGAAGTTGTTGCCTTCTTAACTCTTACAGCACCCTTAACCGACGGA
>JAEEGJ010003250.1_pt1 | contig 64602 bp, 55 predicted proteins | sample 8958761 | NCBI WGS metagenome assembly JAEEGJ01 (sample SAMN16246546, study PRJNA631951) | gut metagenome | biome: gut microbiome; feature: rumen; material: RS-attached | host: Bos | place: Iran: Karaj | collected 2018-10 | reverse complement strand
CTGCTGCGGGATTTGATATCGAGATAGTAGAAAAGCACCACAATCAGAAACTTGATTCACCCAGTGGAACAGCAATCGCGCTTGCTGACAGCATTAACGAGTCTCTTAATAATGAGATGGATTATGTATATGACAGAAGTACAAGAAGAGAGAAGAGACCTCAGAAGGAAATCGGTATCTCTGCAGTACGCGGCGGAACAATCGTAGGTGACCATGATGTTATCTTTGCAGGCCACGATGAGGTTGTGACTCTTTCTCACAGAGCTTATTCAAGAGCAATTTTTGGAAAAGGTGCGATCGAAGCAGCTAAGTTCCTAGCCGGTAAGTCTGCGGGACTGTATGACATGTCAGATGTACTTGCCTGATTGACCGGACATAGCACCTGAGGAGAAGCGTATGAGATTCAGACCTTGTATTGATATTCATAACGGCAAAGTGAAGCAGATAGTGGGGAGCAGCCTTCGTGATAAGAACGATGAGGCAAAAGAAAACTATGTCGCTTCCAACGATGCTGTATTCTACGCCAGAATGTACAGAGAGATGGGGCTTTCGGGCGGCCATATAATATTGCTTAATCCTGTAACCAGTCCTTTATACGAGGCGACAAAGAAACAGGCAACAGAAGCTCTGAATGCTTGTCCGGGACTTATGCAGGTGGGAGGCGGAATAACTGCCGATAATGCGAAAGAATTCATCGATGCGGGAGCTTCTCATGTCATAGTTACTTCTTACGTATTTAAGGACGGTAAGATCAATTACGCCAATCTAGAGAAGCTTACAGCGGCTGTTGGAAAAGAAAAGGTGGTTCTCGACCTTTCATGTAAGAATGTGGACGGAAAGTATTATATAGTAACAGACAGGTGGCAGAAGCTTACAGATGTAGAGCTCACTGAGGCAACGCTTGATCTGCTTTCAGAGTATTGCGATGAATTTCTGGTACATGCAGCTGATGTTGAAGGAAAGCAAAAGGGAATCGAAGAGAATGTGGCCGGAATTCTTGGTAAATGGGGCAAGATACCCGTTACATACGCAGGAGGAGCCGGAACGCTTGATGATGTAAAAGAACTAAAGGAAATCGGAAAGGGCAGGGTGGATGTCACTATAGGAAGCGCTCTTGAGATTTTCGGAGGAAGTCTCAAACTTAAAGATGTAATTGAAATATGTGATTGAAATATTGAATTTTCATTGGTGCTGTTGCTTTATGAGCCAAAAGAGCCATCCAACAAATGTTGGATGGCTCTTATCGATTAATCATATATACAATATTGCAAATTCAAAATATATATTAAGAATAAGACGATTTGTAGTCTGATTAATTAGCTTTAACTTAGATTAAATTAAAGCTTGTTTACGTTTACGGCCTGAGGTCCTTTTTCGCCCTGGATTACATCGTACTCAACAGAAGCGCCTTCGTCGAGAGACTTAAAACCTTCCATGTTAAGTCCTGAATAATGTACAAATACATCATTTCCAGCCTCATCAGAGATAAAGCCATAACCTTTCTGGTTGTTGAACCACTTAACAGTACCTTTGTTCATTGTAATACCTCCACTAAAAAATAAAAAAATAATCGTTCTGTTGTCCATGACAACAAACTAACAATAGCATAAATAGGTAAAAAAGTAAAGTAAATTATGCAAATCTTCCTATTTACTTTAAGATTTTAAAGTGATAAAATATGTAAACACAAGGAGTTATATTAACGAAATATAGTTTACTTTTGTGATATAAAAATCGGAGGGATGGCGAAATGAACAAAAAGATTAGAACAGATGCCGTAGATCACCTGTTTGACGCAATTCTATGCCTTCAGAATAAAGATGAATGTTATAGTTTTTTCGATGATCTTTGTACAGTAAATGAGCTTTTGTCCCTTTCTCAGAGGTTTGAGGTTGCTTCTATGCTCAAAGAACATAAGACATATCTTGAAATAGCTGAGAAAACGGGAGCTTCAACTGCTACCATCAGCAGAGTGAACCGTTCACTCAATTACGGTGATGACGGCTATGAGCTGGTGTTTGACAGATTACAAGAGTGATTTCGAAATAAAAATTGAGTCAAAAAAATAAGCGCTGTGGCATGTACCACAGCGCTTATTTAATTATGCTACGAGATTATTTATGTAAACTATCTGAATTAAAATTATTCAGAAAACCAATTAATTTAATTATTTATCAGAATCTTTATTCTCGTTATTGTTTTCTTCTGAATTGTTCTCGGCATCATTTGCTTCCTTGTTGGCAGCAGCTCTTTCTTTTGCAATTTCGGCCGAATTCTTGTCAAGGCCTGTCATTTCACATCTTCCCTGGAATACAGCGTTTTCATCGATAATGATTCCCTTGCAGATAATATCTCCGACAACTTTTCCCGTATCACTGATCTCAACCTTGCCCTGAGGAGCGGTGACATTTCCGTTTACTTCGCCGGCTACATAGATGTTTACACCTGAAGCGGTTCCGAAAATCTTACCTTCCTGACCAACAATGAGAGCGCCGCTGATATTGACATTGCCTTTAATGGTACCATCAACTCTTGTTGAGTCTTTTGTGGTGAGTGGTCCGTCAATAACGGCACCGGGTCCGATGATGGTTCCTACCTGCTCGATTATTTCATTCTCTGCGGCGGTAGAATCTTTTTTAGTATTTCCAAACATTTTGAGTCCTCCATTTATCCTTTGATATCCATTACTTCTTCGGGATCGACATATTTTTCATCCTTCTGAATCTGATATCCAAGAGATTTATTTTGCTTACCTACGATGAATAGAACATCACCTTTATCAACCGTTGCACCTTCCGTGACAACGGCACTACCGGAGTTGCGGTAGATTGAAATATATCCGTTTCCGTGATCTATTGAAACGACATTGCCGAATTTGGCATCAGAAGTTACTGCCATAACTGTTCCGCTTCCGGTGGCAACAATATTGCTTCCCTGAGATGCGGTGAATAGCACAAGGGGATTGCCCTTTGCTGTATTTTTGTTTTTATCCGTGAGCTTGGTTATTTCGGTAGAATTCGGATCGTCCACAGCCTTTGCGGGGAGTGGAGTGGTTCCGGTTAAAGGAAAACCGGATGGAATTGCTAACTTTTCAGCTTCTTCAGCGGACTGATGCTCGGTCTCAAGTTTTTCGTTGAGAGCGGCTGTCATATGTTCCGTATTGGCACTCAAAACTTCGTTTGATGCTGATAAATTACTGTTTTCTTCGGTAAGTTCTGCGATTTCTTTTTGTTGCTTGGCTTCTATGGACCTTAAATTAGATATGGTCATCATAGAGTAGATAATGTAGCACCCCAAAAATAATGCGAGAGCAAAAAGTGAGTATGCTAACCATTGTGTTTGAGAATGATTTAGATGAAGACGCTTGGTTACACCGTCAGAGTCTCCGGAAATAATCATAAATGTATAACTTCGTTTGTGCCTATGTTTTCTGTGATAACTGTGCTGTCTGGGCTTTTTATCAGTACTCATATTCACCTCCGACTTGACACTGTATTTTACCACATATATGGTCGGTTGCGCAACTTTAGGTATGATAAACCCCCGTAAACGCCGAATTTAGCGCTTGCGGGGGCCTAGAAGAATAGGAGTATAATTAGTGCTCACATGGAATGTAAGCAAAATAACATAGATGAAACGGGGTGTTTATCATCCCATAACAGCTTCAACTGTGTATTCCTTTACGCCTTCTTCGTAAGGAATGATGTTTCCACTGATTTCTTTTCCGTTTACAGTGAGCTTCTTGATACCTTTCTGAACACCGTTCTGCTTAACGCTGATGTTGTAAGTAGCACCGCGGTATTTTCTGGTGAGAGTGAAATCACCGAAATCTGCAGGTACACAAGGATCGATTGAAAGACCGTTGTGAGTCGGATAAACACCGAGGATGTACTGTGAAATATTTACAAATGTCCATGCAGCGGTTCCTGTAAGCCAGCTGTTCTTGCCCTGGCCGAAGAACTTAGCGTCTCTTCCTGCAACCATCTGTGAGTATACATAAGGCTCAGTGCAGTGTACTTCACTGATTTCCTCAATGTAAGCAGGACATGTCTTTTTGTATATCTCGAAAGCTCTCTCGCCATGTCCGAGAACTGTCTCGGCGATAGATACCCAAGGGTTGTTGTGGCAGAAGATACCGCCGTTCTCCTTGTATCCCGGTGGATATGAACTAACTTCACCGAGTTCGAGGTGATATTTTGTATAAGCAGGCTGTAAGATCATTACGCCGTACTTTGTATCAAGTCTTTCTTCAACGCTCTTAAGAGCCTTCTCTGCAAGACCTTCTTTTACACCGATTCCTGCAAGAACGCAGAAGCCCTGAGGCTCGATGAAAATCTGACCTTCTTCACATTCTTTTGAACCAACTTTGTTGGAGTTTGCGTCATAAGCTCTTACGAACCATTCTCCGTCCCAACCTGCTGTGCAAGCTGCATCGTAAACTTTCTTGATCTCTTCTCTTGCTCTCTTTGCTTCTGCATCATCGCCGAGGAGTTCAGCAAGCTGTGCATATTCTTCGCCGTATTTTACGAACATACCTGCGATGAACACAGACTCGGCAACAGGACCTTCTGAAGGACCGAATGTCTGGAATGACTCACCCGGATGCTCTGAGAAGCAGTTGAGGTTGAGACAGTCGTTCCAGTCTGCACGTCCGATAAGAGGAAGACCGTGAGGACCCTTGTGAGTAGCAGTGAAGTTGAATGAGCACTTAAGGTGATCCATAAGTGTCTTAGCAACGCTCATATCATTATCGAAAGGAACCATTTCTTTCAAAATAGAAAGGTCGCCTGTTTCTCTTACATATGCGCTTGTACCTGCGATGAGCCAGAGCGGATCGTCATTGAAGCCTGATCCGATATCTGAGTTACCCTTCTTTGTAAGAGGCTGGTACTGGTGATAAGCGCTTCCGTCCTGGAACTGAGTAGAAGCGATATCAATGATACGCTGTCTTGCTCTGTCGGGGATAAGGTGTACGAAACCAAGAAGATCCTGACAAGAATCTCTGAATCCCATTCCGCGGCCGATACCTGACTCATAGTAAGAAGCTGATCTTGACATGTTGAATGTAACCATGCACTGATACTGGTTCCAGATATTTACCATGCGGTCAACTTTCTCATTTGAAGAAGATACATGATAGATTCCAAGAAGATTTTTCCAGTAATCGTTAAGCTCAGCGAGAGCCTTGTCGAAAGCTTCCTCTGTCTTGTATGCGTCAAGCATTGCATATGCAGCTTTTTTGTTGATAACGCCGTATGATTCCCACTTGTCATCTTCGGGATTCTCAATATATCCGAGTGTGAAGATGAGTGTCTTGGACTCACCGGGCTTAAGGTCGATGTTGATCTGGTGTGCAGCGATAGGAGACCATCCGCTTGCAACAGAACCTGTGCACTTGCCGGCAGCAACAGCATCAGGGCTGTCGGGACCGTTGTATGCTCCAAGGAAAGCATCTCTGCTTGTGTCAAATCCGTCAACTTTTGTATTTACGCCGTATACTGCGTAGTGATTTCTACGTTCTCTGTACTCTGTCTTGTGGAAAAGAGTAGCACCGTCATTTGTTACTTCAACTTCACCTGTGCTGAGGTTACGCTGGAAGTTCTTCATATCGTCGTCAGCATTCCACAGACACCATTCTACATATGAGAAAAGAACAAGCTTAGCATTTTCTTTCTTATTATTAGTGATCGTGATCTTGGAAACTTCACAATTATCATTCATAGGAACGAAAGTTAACACATCGGCTTTGATATCTGATTTTGATGATGAGAACTTGCTATAACCTAATCCGTGACGGCATTCGTAGCTGTCAAGAGTTGTCTTTACAGGCTGCCATCCGGGATTCCAGATAACTTCATTTGCCTTATCTGTTTCATCTTTAATATAGAAGTATTTACCGTTGTTATCATAAGGCACATTATTATAACGATATCTTGTAAGTCTTAAGAGCTTAGCATCCTTATAAAAAGTATATCCGCCGCAAGTATTTGATATTAATGAGAAGAATTCCTTATTTCCAAGGTAGTTGATCCAAGGAAGAGGAGTCTTTGGTGTAGTGATGACGTATTCACATGCGTTGTCATCAAAATAGCCGAATTTCATAGAATATAACCTCCGTTCACTTAAACGTTTAAGATAATTACTAGAGACATTATATATGGGAAAGGGGTATATTGCAACACAAAATATCACAAATAATATTGCGCTTAAACCGTTGCTCCATGCGCGTTTCAGAGACAACACGCATGAAAAGCCCCGATGCGCAAGGGGATAAATGATATTTCGAAAACGTTTTATTAACTTATTAACAAGATATGACCAAAATCAGAATAATATATGAAAAGTGAGGTCAGATTTTGTAAAAAACAAACAAAGATATATAATATGCACAAAAAACACAAAATTTTTATTGCTTATAAAGTCATTATGATGTATATTTATCGTGCGAAAACGATTAAGTTCAAAGGTATTTATTGATATGGCAAAGCGTAATGTTTCATTAAAGGATATATCCATTGCCTGCGGCGTGTCCATTGCTACAGTGTCTAAGGCACTAAATGACCACAGCGATATAGGGCAGGAGACCAAGGAACATGTACGGGCAGTTGCAGCTAAGCTTGGTTATCGTCCAAACGCTGCTGCACAGGCTTTAAAGACAAACAGAACCAACAATATCGGAGTTTTGTTTGTTGATGAAGCAAACAGCGGTCTTACTCATGATTATTTCAATCATGTACTGAACAGTTTCAAGAAAACTGCGGAGGAAAATGGGTTTGATATAACCTTCATCAATGGAGGTAAGGCAAGAATCAATAATATGTCTTATTTGTCGCATGCGATATACAGAGGCTTCGACGGAGTGGTTATTGCATGTATGGACTTTTCGGATCCGGAAGTTGAGGAACTTATTAAAAGTAATATACCGGTCGTTACGATCGATCATATCTTTTATAACAGGACGTCAGTCGTATCCGATAATGTCAACGGAATGAGAGAGCTTGTGACTTATGTTTACAAGCAGGGACACAGAAAAGTGGCGTATGTACACGGTGCCAGTTCATCCGTTACACAGAACAGACTGACAAGTTTTTACAAAACACTTCAGGAATTGGGAGTGGAGATTCCGGATGAATATGTGGTTGTTTCTCCTTACAGAGATACAGATGCCGCATATGAGGCAACAAAAAAGTTACTGGATTTGAAAGAACCGCCTACATGTATTCTTTATCCTGATGATTTTGCAGCTCTTGGCGGAATAAATGCCATAAGGCAGAGAAATCTCAGAATACCGGAAGATATTTCGATAGCCGGATATGACGGACTGGAGTTGGCTAAGCGTCTTTCTCCTAGACTTACAACTGTAACACAGAATTCTGAGAAGATTGGTGAGATAGCTGCTTCTAAACTTATAGACCTTATCAATAATCCAAAGGGGACATTGGTAGAGCAGATTGTGGTTGAAGGAACTCTTGAACCCGGGGAGTCTGTGAGAAAGATACAGTAAGATTTGAGATGGTATATCCATTTTAAATACACACAACAATTATCTAACGCAAAAGAATGGGAGGTACGGTTATGAAGAAAAAAGTACTTGGGTTACTTCTTTCTACAACAATGTTAGCAGGAATGCTTACAGCTTGCGGCGGAAACAACAATTCCGGAGCAGCTACAACAGATACAAGCTCTGCTGACGGAGCTGCAGCAACAACTGCAGCAGCAGGAGATGAGGGTAAAGTCCTCAACATTTATTGTTGGAATGATGAGTTCCAGAGAAGAGTAAAGGATCACTATCCCGGATATACTGAGACTGATGCTACATCAGGAACAATCGGTGATGTTACTGTAAAGTGGAATATCACACCTAACCAGGATAACGCTTATCAGAACAACCTTGATGAAGCTCTTCTTAAGCAGGGCGATGCATCAGCAGATGATAAGATCGATATTTTCCTTGTAGAAGCTGACTACGCACTTAAGTATGTAGATGCAGATGTTACAGTACCTGTTGCCGATCTTGGTATCACAGATGCTGACATTGCAAATCAGTACAAGTATACACAGGATGTTATGACAGATTCTAACGGAGCACTTAAGGGACTTTCATGGCAGGGATGCCCCGGTGTACTTATTTACAACCGTGAGGCTGCTAAAGAAGTTCTTGGATCAGATGATCCTGCAGAAGTTCAGAAGTCTGTAGCAGATTGGGATACATTCCTTAAGACTGCTGAGCAGATGAAGGCTAAGGGATACAGCATGACAGCAACAACTAACGATGCTTATCGTGTATTCTCAAACAACGTATCCGGTAAGTGGGTACAGAACGGTAAGGTTGTAGTTGATCCCAGCATCATGAAATGGGTTGAGATGTCAAAGGCTATGGTTGATGCCGGCGAAGTTGGATCAACATCAGATCTTTGGAGCGATGACTGGAGCAAGGGATTCTATCCTGACGGAAAAGTATTCTGCTACTTTGGACCCGCTTGGATGATCAACTTCTCAATGGCAGCTGACAAAGAAGGTTCAATCGCTAATGCAGGCGGTTGGGGAGCAACAGAGGGACCTCAGGGATTCTTCTGGGGCGGAACATGGATCTGCGCTGCAGCAGGTACAGACAATGCTTCACTTGTAGCTGACATCATGAAGCAGCTCACAACAAACAAGGATATCATGCTTGATATCGTTTCAGCTGACAGTGACTTCGTAAACAACAAGCCTGCTATGGAAGAAGCAGCAACTAAGGACGAGTTTGCATTTGCTCCCCTTGGTGGACAGAACCCTCTTGCAATGTTCTGCAACGGTGCTGAGAAGTGCGATCTTTCTAACCAGTGCGAATATGATCAGGGATGTAACGAAGAGTTCCAGAAAGCTATGAAGAACTACTTCGACGGAAACGCTTCACTTGACGATGCACTTGCAATGTTCAATTCTGCAATCGTTGAGAAGTATCCTGATGTTACAGCAGAGTAATCTGTGAATAGTTTTTAGCTTTTGATTTAGATTTAGTTTTAAAATTGTGGAGCGCATTGTTATCAATGCGCTCCGCGAATAGAGAAAAGAAGGGTAACGGGTATGAAAAAGAATAGTAAAGTAGTCAGCTATAATAAGTGGGGCTACATTTTCCTTATTCCGTTCGTGTTAGTTTATCTGGTATTCCAGATGATTCCACTTGTATCCACGATTTATAATTCGTTTTTTGAGAATTACCGCTCTGGTTTAAAACAGATTGGTCCGAATTTTAATGGATTACAGAATTACGTTACAATAATTACAAACGGAGATCTTCCTACATATTTAAAGAATACATTGATAATGTGGATCTTAGGCTTTGTTCCTCAGATTATTCTCTCACTTTTATTGGGAGCATGGTTTACTGATCCGTCACTGAGATTAAAGGCACAGGGCTTTTTTAAAACAGTAATTTATCTTCCTAATCTGATAATGGCCTCAGCATTTGCAATGTTGTTTTTCACATTGTTCTCAAATTCAGGCCCTATCAATTCGATTTTGGTACAAATCGGAGTATTGGAAACACCTTATCAGTTCATGGCACACATTTGGTCAGTACGTGGCTTGGTTGCTTTTATGAACTGCCTTATGTGGTTTGGAAATACGACAATTCTTTTGATGGCCGGAATGATGGGTATTGACCCTTCACTTTTCGAAGCAGCACAGGTTGACGGTGCTACAGCCACTCAAATTTTTTATAAAGTTACATTGCCTTTGTTAAAACCGATCCTTATTTATGTTATGATTACATCATTGATCGGTGGACTCCAGATGTTTGATGTACCTCAGATCCTGACAAATGGTACCGGTGATCCGATGAGATCTTCAATGACCTTGATCATGTATCTTAACAAGCATCTTTTCAGCAAGAACTATGGTCTTGGTGGTGCACTTTCGGTATTTATGTTTATTATTACCGGTATACTCAGCATGGTTGTATTTAAGTTTACAACAGGCGAGGACAAGGATTGATTTGGAGGCAGAACAATGGATGAAAAAAGAATTGCGATGGCCGGGCAGAGTGATGCCGGCGCATCAGTTCACGTAAGACGCGTGATTGCATATATAGTGTTGGTATTGATAACATTTATCTGCCTTTTCTGGTTCTATGTTTTATTTATAAATTCAACCAGATCTAACGCAGATCTTACAAGAGGTTTCAGACCTTATCCGGGAAATTTCCTTTGGACAAACTGGACAAATCTCTTGCATGGAACATTACCTATATTTAATGGCTTGATTAATTCTCTGATTATTGCTACACTAACAGCGGCGTTTGCTACATATTTTTCTACAATGACCGCTTATGCGATTCATGCATATGATTTTAAGTTAAAGAAATTTATTTTTACATTTATATTGATGGTTATGATGATCCCTACACAGGTAACTGCACTTGGTTTCTTGCAGCTTATCGGTAAGATGGGATTGGATGATAAGTTTACACCACTTATCGTTCCGGCTATTGCTTCACCTGCAGTATTTTTCTTTATGAAGCAGTACATGGATTCAACACTTCCGCTTTCTCTCGTGGAAGCTGCACGAATCGACGGATCTACAGAGTGGGGCACATTTAATAAGATTGTAGTACCGCTTATGAAACCTGCTATTGCGGTTCAGACAATTTTCAGTTTTGTAACCAGCTGGAATAACTACTTTACTCCGGCACTTGTGCTTCACACAGACAAGAAGAAAACACTTCCTATTCTTATAGCTCAGCTCAGAAGTGCTGACTGGCTTAAGTTTGATATGGGACAGGTATATGTAATGATTGCATTTTCAATCTTCCCTGTCATAGTTGTTTATCTTATATTATCCAGACACATCGTTGGCGGTGTTACACTCGGCGGTGTAAAGGGATAATCTGACTTAGTTATTTACTACTCTTCATCTTGCTTGTCCGCGAGGTGAAGATACTCTTTCCTTTTATAAGCGTTATGGAAGGCCATGGTATTCCCCATACCATGGCCTTTCGCATGCTCAAAAAAGCTTTATATTTGATTGTTGTATCAGTATATTATTAGTTTGGCTTAACCCATACAAGGGTATCTGATGTCAGACCGTTAAGAAAATCAAGGTTTACAAATGTAAGTGTGACAAAAGCGATGATGATCACAAAAACCATAAGCATCAGCTTTTTTTCTTTGAAGAGTTTTTCAGGTCTTTGTACTGCTGAGTCGGGATCGAATGCCATTGCTACGTAGTAGGAAAATAACATGAATACAAGCGGCATACACAGCAGATATTCGATACGATACTTTATCAGGAACACTCCGAGGCAGAACGTTGAAATAAGTGAATAGAACTGCGCTGACGCAAGCAGCGTTTTTTCCGTGTATCTCTTAAATGATTGTCTGTACAGTCCTGCAATCTCCGGATTATTTATCATTCTGTACTCCGCAAAGCGCTTTGTCGCCATTAGGAATGCACCGCCCATCCAATAGCCGATCAGAATACTTGAGGGCGGGAGAGATGTATTTGTTACAATAAACCATCCCATCATAAGTCTGAGCATGTTGTTTATTGATTCGGAAAGAACATCTAGATAAGGGATGTCTTTTGTTCTAAAGGGTTTTACGTTGTATAAAAAGCCCATCAACAGCAGAATCAGCGATGTTAAAAGAAACAGAGTATCTACAAACAAAGAAAGTATTACGCCTGCAATTATGAGAGCAATATATTCGATGATGACATAAGAAAATTTCATGTTCTCGGTTACTACAGGTCTGTTCTTTTTGGTTGGATGGAACTTGTCATAAGGGGCATCGAGCCATTCGTTTATGACGTAGTTTGCGCTTGCGATCATGCAGGTTGCAAAGAAGCCACATAGCAGCTTAAAGATATTGATATCTTTAAACGAGTTATCCGTAAGAAGAAAGGCAATTGCAACTCCCGGCATGATAAAGAAGTTTTTGATCCAGTGATCGGGACGGGCGATTTTAACGTATTTTTTCATTTTGCATTACATCTCCAAGCTTATTATATTGTATAGACCCATATGGTATATGGGGAGTTTGCATCTGAGTATTTGCCGATGAGTTTAAAGCCTGACTCATCGCTGTTAGAAAATTCTACTCGTGAGAATATGTATTTTCCCTTTAGATTCTCAAATGCCTGTTTATCGATAAGAAGACGCTTGTCTTCAACATCAATTGTTCTTACGGGATTCCAGATGCCGTAATCTGTGCCTGAGAAAATGTAGGCGCGTGCGCCCCAGTCATCGTAGTAGGTACGAGCTTCCTCGGACTCTGCGAGAGAAGGCGCGATCACATTTCTGAATGAATCCTTGTATGACTGATAATAGTAGCTAAGGCACCCGTCCAATGTGGCAATCTCGTTGTAAGACAGGACTGCGGGATGGAAACCGTAAGCTACGCTGTATTCTCCGTTATAACCAATGTCTTTTTTTATCATTTGGAAAAGATCTTTTGAAAAGAAATCGCCGTATGACAGGGTTTCTGATTTCTGTCCTTTCAGAGTTTCCCAAGTATTTACATAGCATGTGTTGAAAAAGTCGTTATATAAGGACTGAGTGCCCATCACGGAGAACAGGACAATTATAGTGACTGCTTTTGGAATAAGCGGTAAAACAGCTTTTAAACGGCTTTTTTCGAGCTCTTTGGTGGCAATATAATCTGAAAGACGTACTACTGCAATAAGAGCCTCTGTGTACCATAAAACAGGATTGAAAAAGACGGTTCTGTTAAACTGCCATCCTTTTAACGGCGGTACCAGTGTCTCAAATAAAGTCCTTACTGCGTGATTGTTGTAAAGACCGTAAACAAAGCAGTTAAAGACTATAAACAGGAAGATAAGGTTAAAAGGGTCTGTAAAAGCACGCTTTAGCTCTTTTCTCCTGATATGTGTAAGATTGATCGCAATAAATGAAATGACAAATAAAGGAAGTACAACAACCCTGTGCAGATCATCGCAGTGGAAAATGTTATTTACAAAAACATTTAAGATGCTGCGTAAGATCTCGGATGCCGAGAGATCGTCAATTACCATGGTGTCTCTGATCGTTGCCTGTCCCGATGCGAATATCAGCGCAAAGAGCCTGTATTCGATAAGAATGTAGCTTGCGGACAATAGGAGCATTGCAAGCAATATTCTTAAATTTATCTTCTTTTCTTTTACCCAAAGATAGATAAAATAGATAAATATATAGCCTAAGATAAAAGGTCCGAAGAACGTAAAATACGAAAGCGTCGGATATAGGAATGCGAGCAGGTAATATATCTTTTTTCCACCGGTCTTAAGTCTTCTTATTATGAATACAAGAAGAGGAAGCGAAGCAAAAGAAAATGAGAATGCCGGATAGAGCGGTAGCAGGCCGTATATGAAGCTGAAAAGTACCACGGCCCATTTGTATCTATCATATCTGTCGCCTAATATATCTTTGGCCAAAAGAACTCCCGAAAAGAGCGCGATGAGTATTTTGAGGAAATATCCCGTGATGTATGCCGCAAAATTCGGAAGGATCATATAAAGCCAGGAATAAGCGTAAAATTCGGAAAGCAGGAAATTTCTGTCGATTCCGCCAAGCAGAGGAATTGTTTTTTCCTGTGCAAAAAAAGCATTATTATCTTTTAGTAATTTGTAATCAGTTATGTGAATGTCCAGATTGTCATGGACTCCGATGTAGGAGTGACTTTCGCCAGCGATTAGAAAAATGGCGAGTTGGATGAGTAATATGCCGAACACAACCATGAAGTACCAATTCTTTAAAAGAGCTTTTTTCATTTTTTACTCCGAAAATCAATATTTATGCAAACAATGAGAAAGTATAGCACAATTTCCCTACTCATAGGCTGTCTGCGGGCACCTTTCACAGTTTTTTCGAAATTTCCGATTGACCGTCGCTTTTTTTAGTTAATATCGAAGGTTTGGCATGATTACCAAAGAGAGCTTAGGTGGTGGGAGTTTTTTTGGCAAAAATAAGCCTTGCCTTCAGAACTTTAGCATGCTAAACTCTTTACGTCGCACACAAATGTCCGTAGCAGAAAAACAGGGTGTTATAAATGCGGAGGTTAGGGATGCAGCAGGACACAGGATACTACGTTATTAGGAAACAGGCGGTTCCGGAAGTGCTGCTTAAGGTTGTGGAAGCCAAGAAACTCTTGGAATCAGGCAAGGTTAAGACAGTAAATGAAGCGTCTGCAATGCTCGGTATTAGCCGCAGCTCTTTTTATAAATATAAGGAAGATATATACGAGTTTCACGATTCTTTACAGGGAACAACATTTACGTTGACTTTCCAGATGAATGATGAGGTTGGTCTTTTATCATATGTTTTGAATCTTATTGCGGATTTCGGAGCAAATATTTTGACAATACACCAGTCTATCCCGCTTAACGGTGTGGCGTCGATCTCCATTACGATTCAGGTGCTTGAGGCAACCAAGGATATAATGGAGATGATTTCCATTATGGAAGGCAAGGAAGGAATACATAAGGTGCACATAACGGGTAGAAGTGCAACTTATTAAAAATTTTTTTTGGAGGATGAAATGGCAAAAGTAGCGGTTTTAGGGTACGGAACAGTAGGAAGCGGAGTTGTTGAAGTTCTTGATACAAATGCGGCAGAAGTTGCGAATAGCGCAGGAGAAGCTGTAGAAGTAAAGTATATCTTGGACCTCAGAGATTTTCCCGGTGATAAGCACGAGAAACAGGTTGTGCATGATTTTGATATAATACTTAACGATCCCGAAGTGGATGTTATTTGCGAGACAATGGGCGGACTTGAGCCGGCGTTCACATTTGAGAAAAAAGCTCTCGAGAGCGGAAAGAGTGTATGCACATCAAATAAAGAACTTGTAGCTGCACACGGACCTGAACTTGTAGAGATAGCAAAGAAGAACGGCGTAAGTTATCTTTTTGAAGCAAGTGTAGGCGGTGGTATTCCTGTTCTCAGAAGCATTAACGATTCACTTAAGCATGAGAAGATTGATGCGATCACAGGTATCCTGAACGGAACTACAAACTATATTCTCACCAAGATGGATAAAGAAGGAATTGGTTTTGCAACAGTTCTTAAGCAGGCACAGGACAAGGGATATGCCGAGAGAAATCCGGAAGCCGATATCGAAGGATATGACGCATGCCGCAAGATAGCAATTCTTTCAAGCCTCATGAGCGGCGAGCATGTAAACTATGAGGATATCTATACTGAAGGAATCACCAAGATAAGCATTGAAGATTTTGCTTATGCAAAGAGCCTCAACATGGCAATAAAGCTTCTTGGAATGTGCAAAAAGAATGAAAGCGGATTCTTTACTATAGTTGCTCCTTTCATGATTCCTCTTGAGAATCCTCTTGCGAACGTAAACGGAGTGTTCAACGCAATCGATGTTCACGGAAACATGCTCGGAGATGTTATGTTCTACGGAAAAGGTGCAGGAAAGAGCGCTACAGCTAGTGCGGTTGTTGCAGATGTTGTTGATATACTCAAGCACAAAGATAAGCACATTGAAGTAAACATGAATTCCAAGAAGGCTGTTCTTACATCCAAGGACAATGCGGTTCGCAAGTTCTTTGTAAGAGTTACAGACAATCTCGAGGATCAGGCAAAAGAGCTTTTTGGAAATAAGATCGAAGTTATAAGGTGTGATGAAGTGAGCGGTGAGTTTGCATTCGTTACAGATCTCATTTCTGAGAAAGACTTTGAAGAGAAGCTTTGGAAGTTTGACAGCGTAAAGGGATATATCAGACTTTATTAATAAGAATACAGATAAGTTTTTATAAAAATAAAAATAAAGAGGGTTTGATTGTTATGAAGAAGGTAGTTAAATTTGGCGGAAGTTCTCTTGCAAGTGCAGAGCAGTTTATGAAAGTCGGTGACATTATCAAAGCAGATCCCGACCGCGTATATGTTGTTCCTTCCGCTCCCGGAAAGAGAGATTCCAAGGATACAAAGGTAACCGATATGCTCTACAAGACATATGCTCTTGCTGAAGCAAAGAAGGATTTCTCTGAGCAGCTTGCTGCAATCAAGGCAAGATATGACGAGATCATCGACGGCCTTAAGCTTAAACTTGATCTTTCCGATGAGTTTAAGACAATCGAGAAGAATTTCAAGGCTCTTGCGGGCAATGATTATGCTGCAAGCCGAGGGGAATATCTTAACGGAATAATCATGGCAAACTATCTTGGCTATGAGTTCATCGATTCCGCAACTGTAGTTGTATTTGATAAGAACGGTGAATTTGACGGAGAGAAGACAAACAAGCTTATGTCAAAGAAACTTGAGAAAACTCCCAAGGCTGTTATTCCCGGTTTCTACGGTGCATATCCTGACGGAAGCATCAAGACATTCTCAAGAGGCGGTTCCGATATAACCGGTTCAATTGTTTCAAGAGCTATCAAGGCTGATGTATATGAGAACTGGACTGACGTTTCAGGATTCCTTGTTGCAGATCCCAGAATCATTGACAAGCCGCCGCACATTGAGACTATCACATACACAGAGCTTCGAGAGCTTGCATACATGGGTGCTTCTGTTCTTCACGAAGATGCAATCTTCCCTGTAAGAAAAGAAGGTATTCCGATCAATATCAGAAATACAAATAAGCCTGAAGATCCCGGAACATGGATCGTTGAGTCTACAGCAAAGAAGTCTAAGTATGTTATTACCGGTATTGCCGGAAAGAAGGGATTCTGCTGTGTAAACATTCTGAAGGATCAGATGAATTCAGAGATTGGATTTGTAAGAAAGGTACTTCAGGCATTTGAAGATCAGCAGATCTCAATTGAGCATGTACCTTCGGGAATTGATACTATGACAGTATTTGTTCAGGAAGATGAGTTTATCGAGAAAGAGCAGGCTGTTGTATCTGAGATCCACAGACTTGCACATCCCGATATGCTTGAGATTGAATCAGATCTTGCCCTCATCGCAGTCGTTGGACGCGGAATGAAGTCTACAAGAGGAACAGCGGGAAGAATATTCTCAGCACTTGCTCATGCCAGTGTTAACGTAAGAATGATCGACCAGGGTTCTTCCGAGCTTAACATCATCATCGGTGTAGACGCTCGCGACTTTGAGAAGGCAATCCGTTCAATATATGATATCTTTGTAACTACTCAGTTCTGACATAATCTATAAATTTTACGGCAGCATCGGTTCTTTGGGAATTGCCTATAATTCCTATAACCGATGTCTTGCCCGGATATAATCCGGTCTTTTCGTAGGCTTTGGAATTAGTAATGATAATGCCTACGGGGATCGGATTTTTCATTTCTTCTTTAGGAAGATTGGTATAGTTACCGGTCTTGTCGGCAGCTGCGCTGATAACCGCATATTTGTTATTCTTATCATATTCTCCACTCGAGAGATAATCCTGATATTCGTCGGAAGCGATATATTCCATATATCCCCTATCCATATAGAGGACTTTATCGCCCATGTCTTCAAGCTCTTTTTCCGAATATACTGTGGAAAGATCGAGGAAAACATCCTGGCCCGCATACTGGAAGAAGTAGTTGAAGTCCGCGCTGAAAATGTCGAGTTCTTTTGCTGCAATATGTGCCATAATCTTCTGTGATGATGCAACGGTCATTTCATCTATATTGTCTTTGTCGATGCCGGCTGTGGTGTCCACTACGCAAGCGTATTCATTAGGATCGACGCCGATGCTTTCCATAAAGTCATCACCTATCGTATCTTCAAAAGAAGTGGGAGTTGAGTTTACAAGTATCGCATTGAGATATGTGTTTTTCTCGGTAATTATGTTTTTTACTCCCGAAATAATAAAAATAAGAGCAACGACTACGGTTAAAACGTGGAATTTGTGATACTCCCAAAAATAATCCCATTTTTCTTTAAAATCTTTATCTTTCATCTTGTCTTGCTGCTGCTTGACTTCGTCGCGGATTGACATATACATACCTCTCTATTTTTAATAAAATAATGTCTTTTTGTTATTAAAACATATATAATGTAATAAAGCTTGTACATTTATTATGATATAAACGTTATTTAACTATAAGTCAACTGATTAGGCAAAAAAAACTTGAAAGAGAAACGGAAATAATATAAGATAGTCGATAAAATGGCAGATTGCCAAGTCAGAGGAGGATGGATTTTCACATGATCGGTAATGACAATAGTTATGTTGAATGTCTGGTAGTCAGTAAAGCGTCTCCTATTGTTGTTTTTCTTAAGTATTTGTGCTTTGCATTGGCTATATTTTTCTTACTTTCGTCCATTTTGCTGGGCGCGGGTGTCTTTGGTGCATTACTCTTTATTGCGTCAATTGCAGGTTATTATTTCGCTAAGCTCAATTCAAACATTGAATTCGAATATCAGTATTGTGACAAAGAGATTTCTATAGATAAGATCCTCGATAAGAGTTCACGTAAACATATCGGTAATTATGAAGTGGAGAAGATGGCTATTATGGCGCCTTCTGAGTCATATCATCTTTCGGATTACAAGAACCAGACTTTCAAGGTGCTTGATTTTTCCGCAAGAAATAAGGATGCCAAGCCAAATCCCACATATACTTTTTATTATGACGGCAAGGAAAAGATAATTTTCGAGCCAAACAGTGAGCTGGTTGCTGCCGTTAAGGCTGTTGCGCCAAGGAAAGTCTTTACCGACTGATCTTGGGAGCAATGTGTTTTTATAGAGATATTACGGGGCATATCACCGCCTCATAATCATTATTTTTTATAGATTGGAGTTAAGAAAGATGGGACAGATTATAGGTGAAGGAATTACATTTGATGACGTGCTTTTGGTACCTGCGTATTCACAGGTTATACCCGGACAGGTTGACGTTAGTACATGGCTTACCAAGAAGATTAGACTTAACATTCCTATGATGAGTGCGGGAATGGATACAGTTACAGAGCACAGAATGGCGATCGCAATGGCAAGACAGGGTGGTATCGGTATCATCCACAAGAACATGTCTATCGAAGCTCAGGCTGAGGAAGTAGATAAGGTAAAAAGATCTGAGAACGGTGTTATTACAGATCCTTTTTCGCTTTCACCCGATCATACACTTGCGGATGCGGATTCTCTTATGGCTAAATTCCGTATTTCAGGTGTTCCCATTACAGAAGGCAGAAAGCTTGTCGGAATCATTACAAACCGTGACCTTAAATTTGAAAAAGATTTCTCACAGAAGATCAAAGATGTAATGACAAGCGAAAATCTTGTTACTGCAAAAGCAGGAATTACACTTGAGGAAGCAAAGAGTATTCTTGCAAAATCCAAGAAAGAAAAACTTCCCATCGTAGATGATGATTATAATCTTGTAGGTCTTATCACAATCAAAGATATTGAGAAGACCATTAAATATCCTCTTGCTGCAAAGGATGATCAGGGCAGACTTCTTTGCGGTGCAGGCGTTGGTATTTCAGCTAACTGCCTCGATCGTGTTGCTGCTCTTGTAGATGCTAAAGTTGACGTTATCGTACTTGATTCCGCACACGGACATTCTGAGAATGTTCTTAAGTGCCTCAGAATGATAAAAGAGAAATTCCCCGATCTTCAGGTTATTGCAGGAAACTGTGCAACTGGAGAGGCTACAAAGGCTCTTATTGAAGCAGGAGCAGATGCTGTAAAGGTAGGTATCGGTCCCGGATCTATCTGTACAACACGTGTAGTTGCAGGTATCGGTGTTCCTCAGGTTACAGCAGTTATGAACTGTTATGCAGTAGCTAAGGAATATGGTGTGCCGATCATTGCAGACGGTGGTATCAAGTATTCAGGAGATATCACAAAGGCTATCGCTGCAGGCGGAAACCTTGTTATGATGGGATCAATCTTCGCAGGTTGCGATGAGGCACCCGGTGACTTCGAGCTCTTCCAGGGAAGAAAATATAAGGTATACCGTGGAATGGGTTCAATCTCGGCTATGGAGAACGGTTCAAAGGATCGTTATTTCCAGGAGAATGCAAAGAAGCTTGTTCCTGAAGGCGTTGAAGGTCGTGTAGCATACAAGGGAACAGTAGAAGATACTGTATTCCAGCTTATGGGCGGACTTCGTTCTGGTATGGGATATTGCGGATGCGGAACTATTGAAGAACTCAAAGAGAACGGTAAGTTCATCAAGATGACTTCCGCTGCGCTTCGTGAGTCACATCCTCATGATATTCAGATCACAAAAGAGGCACCTAACTATAGTGTAGATGACCACTAATTTCCTTTTCTTTATTTGATGGGATCTGTTTCTGTCAGATAAAATATAAAAAAGGGATGAGGGGGGATAGCTTGCAAGAGACACTAAATGATATGGACACAAAAATTACTACAAATAAGGGCTCTTCTTCGTCAGTAAGCGGAGCTCTTGGTAGTCTTACGCTTAAATACGCCGGCGAAATGCAATCCTGGCAGGATAAATTTTGTGAGATGGCAGGAGTCTATGCATTTTGTCTTGATGCGGCGGGAATTCCTCTCAGTAATTTTTCCGGAAATCCTCATGAGATAGAAATCATAAGAAAATATGTAACGGAGTCTAGGATAAAGAGCATCTATAAGCGCGTGTCTGAGGGAGATCTCGAAGATCAGGCTGTTGAGATCACCGAGGTTCCCAATCTCAGACTTGCTGCTGTAGCTGTGAAAAACGGCAATACGACTACTGCTGTATGGATTGTATGTGGCGTATTCACCGATTTTGAATATGACTCCGAGTATTTTCATCTGGAGCCGATAGATTCTTTTGGCTACAAAACTTCAGAGAGCAAATTTTATAAGACTCTGGATATACTGCGGACGACGCTGGATATCCTTATCAACCTGGAAGCATCCAGGTCTAAAGCTGTTGCGGTAAGTGAGGAAAGCAGGCAGCAGGAGCTTGAAATGACCAATTCTTTCAGGCGTGCTGAGACCATGACAGAGATAGTATCTCTCCTCGACAGTGACGATACGATTGAAGAGATAATGGCGGATATACTTAATAAACTCTGTACATATCTCCAGATCAGTAATGGCTTTACCTGCAAAGTTCATCACAACAGTCTTATGGATATCGTTGTTCAGTGGACGGTGACCGGCGTTGAAAAGATTTTCCCTGAGACTACGGACAGGGAACTTTGCTGGTTCCTTGGTGGCGAAAAGGCTGTTGTTATATCGAGCGATTCGGCAATGAATGCCGGTGAGCGTGAACAGATAGACAATCTGGGCATTAAGGCGCTTGTTGCAATGCCGGTAATTATCAACGGTTCGGCGCTTTTCTATGCGTGCCTTACGGAAAACAGAGAGAACAGGATATGGTCGATCGATGATGTAAAGTTCATCAATGATGCGATACGTGTTCTTCAGACCATAATCACAAAGAGATTACAAAAGAATTCCCTGGCAAGCTCTTTTGCTTCGCTTGAAGCGGTGCTTGATAACGTGGGAAGTGCGATATATGTAAGGGATATCGGAACGGGAGTACTTCTTTTTGCAAACAGAAGCTTTAAGAAGAACTTCAGCAAGGAACTTACGGAGAATGCACTTGTAGATCTTTTTGAGTCGAATATCCCCGCAAAGAGCAGAAGCGGCAATTATGAAGTACATCACAAAGACAGGGAGAAGTGGTACGATGTCTACTACACGAGGATTAAGTGGGTGGACGGACGTCCTGTTTCTTTGTGTGCAATATATGACATAACCGAGAAGAAACTTTATCAAAAGAGAATCGAGCAGCAGGCTTACACGGATTTCCTGACGGGATTGTACAACAGAATGTGCTGTGAGAAAGATCTGGCCAGATATATTGATGAAGCCAGGACAAAGCGTACTCACGGTGCGCTTATGTACCTCGATCTCGATGACTTTAAGCATATCAATGACAGCTTGGGACATCAGTACGGAGATGTACTGCTGCGAGATATATCCAAAGCTATAAGCAGGATTGAGGGAATAACCAATTCCTGTTACAGAATGGGCGGAGATGAGTTTGTCATAATCGTTCCTCCTGAAAGTTTTGAGAGACTTCCCAAGATCATAGAGGAGATCAAGAATACTTTTGCTACACCGTGGTATCTGAAAGACAGCGATTATTACTGCACTATGAGTATGGGTGTTGTAAGATATCCCGATCACGGAGACAATGTATCGGAGCTTATAAGAAAGTCCGACGTTGCCATGTATGAAGCAAAGAAATCCGGTAAAAACAGGATTGCCGAGTATTCCGACAATATAGATTCTTCATCGATACACAGACTCGATCTTGAGAAGAATATGTATGATGCTATTACCAAGAGCTGCAGCGAGTTTGAAGTTTATTTCCAGCCTGTTATAAGCGAACCTATAGACAATAAGAGCGGAAGTAAGCAGTATAAGCATGTGGGAGCGGAGGCTCTTGTAAGATGGAACAGCTCAAAGCTTGGCTTCCTGAGCCCTGATGAATTTGTTCCTCTTGCAGAATACTTGGGACTTATTACTCCTATCGGTAATCATGTACTCAGGAAAGCATGTGAGTGCTGCAGACAGTGGAATGAATCCGGTACGGGCGAATATGCGGTATCGGTAAATCTTTCCGTTGTGCAGATAATGCAGAATGATATTGTTGATGTTATCAGGAAGAACATAGAAGAGAATCATATCAATCCTCATAATCTGGTACTTGAGCTTACAGAGAGACTTGCTATAAACGATCTTGCCAGGACTAAGCAGACACTCCTAGATATCAAAGCGCTTGGAGTAAGGCTGGCTCTTGATGATTTCGGAACGGGATATTCTGCGCTCAGCAGTATCAGGGCGCTTCCTTTCGACATAATCAAGGTTGATCAGAACTTTGCAAAAGATCTTGCGGAGGATGATTATTCGCAGGCATTTATCCGCATGATGGCAGAGCTTGGAAAAGCGATAAATGCGGAGATCTGCGTAGAAGGTATAGAGACTCAGGCACAGCTTGATGCGCTTAAAGGAATGGGAGTTAAGTACGTTCAGGGCTACTATTACGACAAACCCATGCGCAGAGTGGCCTTCGAGGAAAAGTACGTTTATAATTAAAAATGTGTTATTATGATATAGGCGTCGAAAGTCGAAAATGCGTACATGCTTGCATGTTAAGCATTTTGACTTTACGACGTATATCATAATATTATAGTGCAATAAAAAATAAAGGTTAGGATTAAAAAATGGCAGAAGTAATTACAAATACAAGCGAAAATGCTGAGGTGGAAAATACACCTTCCAGACATTTTATAGAGCAGGCTATTGATAAGGATCTTGCAGAGGGTGTTTACGATCACGTATGCACAAGATTTCCTCCCGAGCCTAACGGATTCCTGCATATAGGACATGCCAAGAGTATTCTTCTTAATTACGGAATGGCAAAAGAGTACAACGGCAAGTTCAACATGAGATTTGACGATACCAATCCCACCAAGGAAAGGTCTGAATTTATGGACTCTATCATTGAGGATGTAAAGTGGCTTGGCGCGGATTATGAAGACCGTCTTTTTCATGCTTCCGATTACTTTGATGAGATGTATGAGAATGCCGTAAAGCTTATTAAGAAGGGCAAGGCATATGTTTCTGAGCTTACCGCTGAGGAAATGCGTGAGTACAGAGGAACTCTCACAGAACCCGGTAAGGACGATCCTAACAGAAACAGAAGTGTAGAAGATAACTTAAGACTTTTCGAAGACATGAAGAATGGTAAGGTAGCGGACGGAGCCATGACTCTCAGAGCTAAGATCGATATGTCTTCACCTAATATAAATATGAGAGATCCCATTATTTACAGGGTTGCTCATATGACACATGCACGTACTCAGGATAAATGGTGCATTTATCCTATGTATGACTATGCTCATCCCATTGAGGATGCTATCGAGGGAATAACACATTCTCTTTGCACATTGGAATTTGAGGACCACAGACCTCTTTATGATTGGGTAAAAGAAGAGTGTGGCTACAAGAATCCTCCGCGTCAGATTGAGTTTGCCAAGCTCTATCTCAACAACGTGGTTACAGGAAAAAGATATATCAAGAGACTTGTTGAAGACGGAATAGTAGACGGATGGGACGATCCCAGACTTGTTACTATCGCTGCCTTAAGAAGAAGAGGATTTACTCCCGAGTCTATCAAGATGTTTGTTGATATGTGCGGAATCAGTAAGGCACAGTCAACAGCCGAGTATGCAATGCTTGAGTATTGCATAAGAGAAGACCTTAAGCTCAAGGCTAAGAGAATGCTCGCAGTTCTTAATCCGGTTAAGCTTATAATCGACAACTATCCGGAGAATGAGACAGAGTATCTTGAGATTGAGAATAACAAGGAAGTTCCTGAGATGGGAACAAGAAAGATTCCTTTTGGAAAAGAGCTCTACATTGAGAGAGAAGACTTCATGGAGGAACCTCCTAAGAAGTATTTCCGTCTTTTCCCCGGAAACGAAGTAAGACTTATGAATGCTTACTTTGTAACATGCACGGGCTGTGATAAAGATGAGAACGGTAATGTTATTGCCGTACACTGCACATACGATCCCGAGACTAAGTCAGGAAGCGGATTTAACGCAAGAAAAGTTAAGGGAACAATCCACTGGGTTGCTGCAAAAGAAGCGGTAAATGCAGAAGTTCGTCTTTATGAGAATATAATCGATGAGGAGAAGGGCGTTTATAACGAAGATGGTTCACTCAACCTCAATCCCAACTCCATTACAGTTATCAAAGACGCAAAGCTGGAGCCTGAACTTGCAAATGCTGTAAGCTATGATAAATTCCAGTTTGTCAGAAACGGATTCTTTTGCGTTGACAGCAAGGATTCGAAGCCGGGAGCACCTGTATTTAACAGGATAGTTTCACTTAAGAGTTCTTTCGTTTTGCCTAAGAATAACTAAAAAAATACTGAAGCATTCAGTGTTTTCAGAAAAGAGGTATTAGAAATGGCTGGTATTTTTTCAGGACTGGAGAAGCTTGGACTCGGAAATATTGACGGAGGAAATCTTTTTGAGGATCCCAATAAGAAGGAAGCCGCTGTCAAGAAAGTAGAGCCTCAGAAAAAGCTTACACTTGTCAATGAAGAAGATTATCTATTTGACAAGAAGTATAAATGTCCAATCTGCGATTCAGACTTTGAGTCAAAGACAGTCCGCACGGGTAAGGTAAGAATGAAATCCGTGGATGTGGATTTAAGACCTGATTATTCGGAAGTGGATCTTACGAAGTATGACATAATAGCTTGTCCCGAATGCGGATATGCGGCATTGGGAAGATATTATACATCGCTTAATAAATATCAGATTGATGATATCAGAAACAAAATCTGCATGAATTACAAGAAGCAGAAATACAATGAGCCTACATACACCTATGAGCATGCAAGAAGTCTCTATCAGCTTGCACTTGCCAATGCGGTTGTAAAGAAAGCAAAGAACAGCGAGAAGGCTTATATCTGTCTTAAGACAGCCTGGGTTATCAGAGGTGAGACCCAGAGGCTTGATCAGAGCGAAGCTGATTATGATAAGAAGAAAAAAGAGAACGACGAGCAGGAACAGGAGCTCCTCAAAAATGCACTGAACGGCTTTGTTATGGCCAGACAGTCTGAAGACTTCCCCATCGCCGGAATGGACTCCACAACTCTTGATTATCTTATCGCAGCACTCGCATACGAGACCGACCAGTTCGATATTGCAACTAAGATGATCTCAGAGCTTCTCACCTCAAGAACTGCAAATAGCCGCATTAAGGACAAGGCAAGAGCACTCAAAGATCTTGTTGCTGCTAAAAAGCAGGGCTAAGAAATGCCTTCGCAGAAGCTTCCATAGACCGGTTGGTGCATATAGCCTATAGGACTGATTTTGGCAGCGATTTCATATTTTGACAATCATGGTATAAAAAAAGAGGGATATTTATTCCTCGCTCCATAAACTCGCCCGTGAACGGGCTCAAACAGATGGAGTGAAAGCGGAATAAATGTCCTTCTTTTTTTATACTCATGATTGTAGCAAAATACTCAAACACTGCGAAAATCAGTCCTATAGGCTATATGCGCCAACCGGTCTATGGAATTATCATGACGAAAGATAATTTATTTCATCCTTCTGAGGTCAAGCTGAAACTTTATTGTTTTTTTGCAACATATATTGTATTCTTAAGGTGTCTAACTATACAGTTTGACGCACAAATATTTAGGGGAAAATATGACTGCTTGTATATACATAAAAAAGATTTCTTGAGATTTGTGAGTTTAGAAGTAATTGAGTAGAAAAGGAGAGAATATGGCAAGAGATAGAAGTGGGGATATTGCCAGAGTTAAAAGGGATCTTAGCAGGATTTCAGAAGCAGAATCTGTGGTTAGCAATATGTTTGGGACAAATAAAAAGTTGTCGGAAGATCTGAATGAACTCGGAGATGAATATGTATTTTCGGCTAATATTCCGCAAGATGATTTTAAGATGAAGATGCTGGAGCTTAATCATAATGTAGATCCTTCATTGGTGACAATAAATGAAAAACTGGCAGCATTTACTGAAAAATTGCTCGATAAGCTTAGAAGATATGAAGAAGAGCAGAGACAATGGGAAGCAGAGCAGGCTGCTGCAAATGACAACAGTACAAGTGGTTGAGAATAGAGAGGTATATTTTATGAGTAATAGTAACAATACAACTTCAGGACAAAAATATATGAATTCTGATTACATACAGAAAGTAATAGATGAAAATGAGAGTTTAAGTGTGGATTCAACAGAAAAGCATAAGCAATTTATTGATAATAATATTACGATGGCAGATAACTGGATGGGACCATCCGGAGACGGATTTCTATATGCGGCAAATAAAATAGCGGGATATATGGAGCATACACTTGCTTTTTTTGAGGTGACTAAGGGACTACTTGGAGATTATAAACTTACATTTGAAGATATAGACCAGGAGCTTAAGAATGCACCGAAGATTACTATTAACTGAATTAGATTTATTTTAGAAAGTAAAAAGAGTTAGGAATTATGGCAAATACACAAAGTAATAATATTACAAGAATAGCAAGTGCAAGTGCAGCGAAATCTGAAGTTGTAATTTACTTGAATCGAGATGTTCTCGAGAGGATAATAAATGAATATGTAACACTAAAAGGGGTAATGGAGGATTGGCATAATCGTTTTGAAAAAAATAAGGACGATATATTGAAGAATTCAAGCGGTAAGGCAACTACAGCTTTTTGGAATGAGCATATCGATTTTGATCATCTTTGCTTTTATGATATGCTGGTCGATATGAGAAATGCAGTTCCGACATTAGAAGAAGCATCGAGTGAAGCCAAAACACTTCTTTTGAGATGTGAGGATTTCTACGAAATTCTGTTGGGAGGTGGATCATATGCGCAATGTTCACGAGCTGTTACGACTGTAGGTGACTACTATTTTAGCTCATCTTCTATATTACCTATGACACCGATTCTTTTCTATAATCCCGCCTATTATGGTGGAGGAATTGGTAAGATGGGGATATATACCGATGAAGCTAATGCGAAATTCGGAGAAATATCCGATGCTAATAATGAACTTAAAGGTATAATCGACAGCATTGAAACAGAGGGACTCAGCATTAATGAGGAACATAGCGCGATAGATGACGAATGTGCCAAAAAAAGCAGACTTATTGCCCTTTATGATGCATTTGCTGAATATGTAAACGGAGTAAATCAATTTAACGAAAGCAAATCAAAAAAATTTAAAAAGATCTGGGAAACAGAAAATGATCTTATTTATCAATATGAGAGAAAGTATGATTATTCCTATGTTACGGATGAGAAAGAAAAAGCTGCATTGTGCAGAGCGTTTACGCTTCAAGGCAGTAGCACAGACGATTATATTAAAGTTGATGATTCCAAGAGGGTAAGATTAGGTAAAGTAAGCGACACATTTATTACGGTTACAGGAGTTCCCGTAATTGATAAAAATGGTGTTATTACCGGATATAAAACAACATTTGGCGGAGCTCAAGAATGGCTTAAAGATTTTAATGGGAACAAAAATTATCCTAATAATGGATGTGGAATAATTGCTGCTGTAAACCAGTATCTTTATCTTACTGGTCAGACAACAATAACATATGAAGAATATAAGAAGTTAGCTTATGGCTTTTTGAATGCAGATGATCATTATTCGTTAGAAATAAAAGTTAGTAATGCAATATGGAGACGACTGCCGATTAATTTTTTGATTCATGGAGCTTTGCCGACACAAATGTCGTCATATATTCAGTCTATGTGCTATCGAGAAGGGGTTGTTGTTAATTCAAGTTGGGATTATGGACATGACTATGAAACTGATTATGAGAATATGAAAAAACAATTAGAAAATGGTGTTCCGGCTATTTGGGCGGTACATGATTTTGATGGAATTGAAATCCCATTTCATAAATATGATGAAGCGAAGGGGGAATACTATCATAATCCCAATGCCCCAGCTAATGGAGCTGCAAGCCATTATGTAATTGCAACCGGTATATATGAAGATGTTGATGATAAAGGGAAATTAAGAAGAATGATAGAAATATCATCTTGGGGAACTAAGTATTATGTCGATTATGATCAGTATATCGATGTAGTGTCAAAAAATCGTGATAATGAACTTTTTTCTAGTGTCATGAATACTGAGGTGACAAATTGATGGAGAAAAAAAGTATTAGAAGAACGCATATTATTTTTGCTTTGTTTATATTACTTATTTCATTTACTGCATGTGGTGGCCCAATGACGTATGTGAATAGATTTAATATAAAAACATCATATAAAGAGTGGATTAAGGAAATTGGGCTTTTTTCGCATAAGAATATAAAAGTATTACGTTACAATGAAAAAAATAGCAGAATAGAATTGAATATAGTGTATGAAAATGGCATGAGTGGATATGAAGAATTGTGCGAAATAATAACTGCTCACAATAAATTTGTGGATAAGAATCCTGATTATTTTCCTAGTGATATAGATATATGTTTCACTAATATGGAGTTTAGTGAGTATGGGATATCTACATTTTATAATCGTGATGAAAGTCGATATTGCGGTGAACTTGGAATACCTGAAAATGCAAAGTTGCAGTATACGTCAATAGTTTTAAATGATGCTTCTACTGAGCTTATAGAAAATGATAGCATAAGATTGGATATGTCAGTAATTAAATTGGAGTATACGGGTGAATGTCCGCCTGCAGACAGTTATTACGAGTTTTTGACAGAATATAAGAATGCTCAAAAAATAATACTTGAATATAGAAATGATAAAAATAATCTAATAAACTATGATAAAGCTGAAGTGTATGAGAAGATAAAAAAATATTTACCTGATGTTGAAGTGTATAGTGTAGTGCTTGGAGACGAAAAGGAAGAACATCTGGAAAAGATACAGTAATCGTAAATGTGGTATGAAATGAATAAGAGAATATATTTAATTATTCCGAGTATAATTGTTTTACTTGTATCCTTGACAGCATGTGAATCCAAATTCTATATGAATAGCATTAATCTTCCATAGCCAGATTGATTGCATAGAGCCTACAGGACCAATCGTCCTTATGGATTATTATGGTCGCATAATAAAACCCCATGGATAGCAGATATCCGTGGGGCTAATTATCATTTATCGTCTTCTTCACCAAAGAACTCATCCGCTGTATCGGAATCAGTCTTTTCGGTAGTTCCGGTAGCATCAGTCGCAGTAGAGGCAGTGGGCTTTGCAGCATCTTCGGCGGTCTTGATGTCTACATATTTTCTGGAACCGAATCTGGACTCGGTTGTATCATCCAAATCCTCGTCGAAATCCTCGAACTCTTCAAAATCTTCGTCATCAAAACTGTCGGCAAGTTCAGCGTCTCTCTTACTTAAGTAATAATATACACCGGCAGCGGCTGCACCAACAGCAGCGCAGAATAAAATAAACTTTCCGAATCCATTTCCCTTGGACATAATCATACATCCTCCTATCCAAACGTTGAATTAATTTTATAACAATTTTGAGATAAATAAAAGTCCGTTGTATTAAAAATTAATAAATAACGGTAAAACGTTTGAATTCATTTTATTAAAATGATATATTTGAATCAGACTAAGGTGGTCAATCAGTGTCGGAGAATAACTATGAATGAGCGATTTTTTGGACTGAAAAAAGAGAAGCAGGAAAGGGTGATAAACGCTGCACTCAAGGTATTTGCTGAGCATGGCTACTATCATTCGAGTACCGATGAGATCGTGAAGACTGCAAATATCAGTAAAGGCCTCTTGTTTCATTATTTCTCGAACAAGATAGGACTTTACGGTTTTTTGTATGATTACGCCACTAAAGTGGTGACGCTGGAGTTATCGACACATATTGATAAGAACGAGAACGGCTATTTTGAGATGTACAAGCAGATTCTTGCCGCAAAGGGAGCATCTGTAGTGCGTTTTCCGTATCTTTTTGCTTTTTTGAAAAAAGCTGATGAGGAAAAGGATGAATCGGCCGTGGAAGAGATACATGAACGCAGAGATAAGTATGCAAGAATAATGCAGGCTCTGAAGGAAAAGACGGACATTACGATTTTTTCCGGAGGAACGGATTATAATAAATTATGGGATGTGCTTGATTTTACGGTAGAAGGATTACTTGAGAGAAATATCAGGAACGGAAGCTTCAGAGCGGACTTGTTTATGGCTGAAGCTACTGAATATGTTGATATGATTCAAAAGATGGTGCTTACATAATAAGGAGGCTAAAAAATGGGTAAATTTTTAGTGGCTGGTGTAACACAGATTGAGACTATCGTCAGAGTTGATAAGATTCCTGTAAGTTTTGCGCCTATGACAAGCGCTATAGATTCGATCTATACCGCTATGGGCGGAGATGCATACAATGAGTCGCTTGCCCTTAAGTGGCTCGGCGATGATGTTATTTTCATGTCGATCGTCGGACGAAATCAGGACCTTGAGATGATCAATCCTCCCGACAGGAAGATAACGCTGTCCACTGAATATATTATCCCACAGATGAATGATACGCCTACTGAAGTCGTTTTGTATGACAAAGAGAGAAGGCAGCAGATCTTTGAAGATATAAAAGATCTTCGTGATAATGCATATGACATGTCCATGGTTCCGCCGATCGCGGAGAGCTGCGACATGATCGTTCTGGCCAATGCAAATTTCTGCAGGCCGTTTGTTAAGGTTGCACAGGAGCACAATAAGCCTATCGCGGTTAATATCAGATATTACAACAAAGAAAAAGAAAAATATAACGCAGACTTTCTAGACTCCGCCAAAATCCTGTATTTCAGTGATGATACTTTGACGGAAGATCCTTATGATTTCATAGACAGAATGGCAAATACATACGGAACCGAGATAATAATCCTCGGACAGGGCAGTGAGGGACTTATGCTTTATGATAAGTCTCAAAATCTCAGGATTCACTATAATACCGTGAAGACAAACGAGGTTGTTAATACCATCGGTGCCGGTAATGCGCTTTTTGCCTGTTTCCTCCATTATTATCTGGAAACGGGAGACAGCGTAAATGCCATAAAGAATGCTCTTTTGTTTGCATCTTACAAGATCGGATATATGGGAACATCGAATGGTTTCATGACTACAGATCAGCTTGAACAGTGGAGAAATCTGATCTGGGGAATCACGGATAAAAAATTCTGATGAAAATTGGCTTGGTTGATGCATTCTTGAACTTTATGTTCAAGAATGCATGACGTCTTAAATGAAATTACAGAAATCCGCACTAGCAGCGGATTACGATAAGGGGATTTATATGAAAAAGAGTGATAATGTACCGAAAAGAGCGTGTGGAGTTCTGCTTCCTGTTTTTTCCCTGCCGTCGGACTATGGGATTGGGGCGTTTTCAAAAGAGGCGTATGCTTTCGTTGATTTCCTAAAGAAGGCCGGGCAGAAATACTGGCAGATACTTCCTCTTGGACCGACAGGTTATGGAGATTCGCCTTATCAGTCATTTTCTACATTTGCAGGAAATCCTTACCTGATAGATCCTGAGTTTTTTGTGGAAAAAGGTCTTTTGGAAAAGGAAGATCTTGAGGTATTAAAGAGCGACGAGCCTTTTGACAAAGTCGATTATAAGATGATAGAAGCGCATAAATATGAACTAATTCGAAAGGCATTCGGAAATATCGAAAAAATACCGGAAGCATCGAAGGTGCAGGATGAGTTTGAGAAGTTCAAGAAGTTCAACGGAAAGAAGTGGCTCTTTGACTACGCGCTGTTTATGGCGCTTAAAGACATGTATGGCGGAAGGTCTTGGAATACTTGGGATGAAGATATAAGACTAAGGAAAAAAAGTGCAATGGTGCTGTACCGTGAGAAACTTTCCGGAGAGATTGATTTTTACTGCTTTGTTCAGTTTATATTCTATGTGCAGTGGAATACGCTCAAAAATTATGCGAATAAGAACGGGATAGAGATTATCGGCGACATACCGATATATGTCGCTTTTGACAGCTCGGATACGTGGGCTAATCCCGAACTTTTCCTTCTTGATAAAGATAATGTTCCCATAGAGGTTGCGGGATGTCCGCCCGATGCGTTCAGTAAAACAGGTCAGCTTTGGGGAAATCCGCTCTACAGATGGGACTACCACAAGCAGACAGGCTACAAGTGGTGGCTTGAGAGAATAGGGCACTGTTACAAGCTCTATGATGTACTCAGAATCGATCATTTCCGCGGATTTGACGAGTTTTATGCCATCCCGTACGGAAACCCCACGGCTGAGATTGGAAAGTGGAGAAAAGGCCCCGGATATGCTCTTTTTGATGCGGTGAAAAAAGAATTCGGAGATGTGAAGGTCATCGCGGAAGATCTGGGATTTCTTACCCCTTCGGTTTTAAAGCTTGTTAAAAAGACGGGATATCCCGGAATGAAGGTACTTCAGTTTGCTTTTGATGCGAAAGGAGACAGTGAGTATCTTCCTCACAATTACAGCAGCAACTGCGTTGTTTATACAGGTACTCACGACAATGATACGACAAGAGGTTGGTACAAGACATTAAAAAGAGATGACAAGAAATTTACAAGAGACTATCTTGGCGTTAGCGGTGGAAAGCAGGTTGTGAGTGCGCTTATACGCGCAGCATTCTCAAGTGTTGCCGATACGGCTATAATCCCAATGCAGGACTATCTTGAACTTGACGAGAGTGCAAGGATAAATATTCCGTCCACGCTTGGCGGAAACTGGCAGTGGAAGATGGAAGGCGATGAGCTTACGGATGAGCTCTGCAGCAGAATGTATGGCTATGCCAAAATATACGGAAGACTTGTAAAGTGAGTGAAAAGAACAAAGAGTCGCTCGCGACTCTTTCGCGCGCGAGCGGTATTGCGAAGCAATAAATTACCTTTCCGCGAGCTGCGCATCCTGCGGAGCATTTTTATATCATAGGAAAGCAATTTCCTATGATATAAAAAATTGGCGGTGCAGATTTAAGGTTCTGCACCGCCAAATAAGTTTACAGTGATTCCGTGCTCATGTAGGAATTGCTGTAGTGGTAATCACCTGTTACATCTTTAAGAAACCATGATGCGGCATGGTAAGCGCTTGCGGATTCTTCGTTTGGAAACTCCACTTCGGCGAGATAACGCCCGGAGAAGGGGGCGTCGAATACGTCAAGTTCTATCTTGATATCGCCGGTTTTTATTGCCGGACCGATTGTCGGATTGGCTGATAGAAACTCGCTGTCAAATGCGTCTTCATTAAGAGGTAGGAGATAGCGGGTTTTCTTTATTATATTGCCGTCGCATTTTTTTACAAGATTAGCGTAGCTCTCTGCATCAAGCGGCATGTTGTATTCTACTTTTCCGATACCGCCGTCCTTTGCGGGACCGGAGCCCTTGTAGGTCATGTAATAGTTGTCATCCTCTCTTCGAACGCGAACAGCGGGAGATACGTTCAGATAGCCTTGTTCTATTATATGGTGCGGAAATGTGCTTAAATCATCCGGAAGTTCTTTGATCGTAAATTTCTTTTCAATTTCAATTCCCATGAATCTTACCTTTCTGTGTAATATAGATATTATTTTATGCTGTTGGATAATATAATTTATTATAATATAAGAGCATAGCAAATTGATAAAAATAAACGGAGGACGAATATGGCAAAGACAGCAATATTTCTGGCAAATGGTTTTGAAGAGATAGAGGGACTTACCGTAGTGGACATATTAATAAGGGCTAAGATCGATATCACAATGGTCTCAATAACAGGATCAAAGGCTGTTGAAGGCTCTCACGGAATAAGGCTTGAGGCAGATGATACAATTGAGAACTTTGATTTTGACGGAGTTGACATGATAATTCTCCCAGGTGGAATGCCCGGAACCAAGAATCTTGATGCCTGTGCACCTCTTAAGGCCAAGATAGAAGAGTTTAATAACGAAGGCAAGATGCTTGCGGCAATCTGCGCGGCACCTACCGTATACGGCAAGATGGGACTTCTTAAGGGCAAAAAAGCTTGTTGCTATCCCGGATGCGAAGGCGACCTTATCGGAGCAAATGTATCTACCGACGAGGTTTCAAAAGACGGAAACTTCATCACATCCCGAGGCATGGGAACAGCAATTCCATTTGCACTTGCAATCTTAGAGCACTTCAATGGAAAAGAAGCAGCAGAGCAGATGGCACAAGCAATCGTATATACAGCGTGACTTTGGGGACACCAGAAGTTGACCTAATTAAGGAAGATAGAACCTTACGCAAAAAAATAAGGCAGATATATATAATTTTTGCGAATTTGTGCCATATAAATGAGACCAACTCTTTGGGCTCATTTATATGTCCGGCACAATCTGAGCTAAAATTATATATATCTGCCTATATATTTACAGCGTACCCCTATCAGGTTTTAAAGAACTGGATATCTTCGTTAAGCTTGTTGGCAACACCTTTGAGGTTTGTGGCCGATCCTGCAAGTGATGTAACCGTAGCGGAGAGTTCTTCCATGGAAGCACCTGTCTCCTCTGATGAAGCTGCGTTCTGCTGTGAAATAGCAGAGAGCGAATTCATTGAATCTGATACAACATTCTTGGAAGATACACAAGTCTCTGCACCGGATGAGATGCTTTTTACACCGTTAACGGTTTCTCTGATATCGGCGAGCATTTCATTTACGGAAATGAGAGTTTCGCCCAAAGCATCCTGCTGGTCGAGGTTACCTTTCTTAACTTCATCTGAAGCTACAACGGCAGCTTTACTCTGTTCGAGAAGTATATCCATCTGCTTTCTGATATCATCAGCCATTGCCTTTGAATCGTCGGCAAGTTTACCGATTTCTTCCGCAACAACCGCAAATCCTTTTCCTGCTTCACCGGCTCTTGCGGCCTCGATAGAAGCGTTAAGTGAAAGGAGGTTGGTCTGGGTAGCTATGCTTGCAATTCCTTCAACCTTCTCATTGATACTTGAAACGGCATCCTGTGTTGCCGAAATGGTCTTAGAGATATCATCAATCTTGGATGTCATGTTTGTGCTTGATTCCTGAAGAGCTGAAAGCGACTGTGAAGAAGCTTCCGAAGCATCTTTCATTCTTGTTGCAAGTGACTCAAGACTATCTGTGGATCCCTGAACATCCGAAACGGCATTACCGATCTGTGTAACGTTTTCAGATGCCTTCTGGATCTCATCAGCCTGCTGGGTTGCACCTGATGCAATATCCTGAACCGCATTTGATACGTCTTCTGCGGTATGTGAGATCTGGTTTGCCATATCTGACAATTCTTCGGATGACTCACCGATTGTGTTAGCCGATGACTTGATATTGGAAACAATGGCCTGGAGCTCATTTATTACAGTGTTTGTATTATTTATGATAGCTCCGAATTCATCTTTTCTCTTTGTATGCTTTTCAACCAATGCAAATCTTCCGTCTGCAAGCATAGCGAGAGAGTTGTTAACCTCGTTGATGGGATCTGTAAAGGAAAGAGCCATCTTTACTGAGATAACCGCTGTTACAACTAAAAGAACCAATCCTACAAGGACAACGATCAGTGCAGCAGATCTTGTTTCGGCAGTTATTATCTTAGTGTCTGTTGCAGCAACGACAACAAATCCTGTGCTGGGTGATTTTACATATGAAACCAACGCATGGTACCCCTTACCGGTATCAACCTGGTAAACTCCGCTGTCGAGACCGGAAGTTACGAACTGTGATTTGCTTCTGTCATCTTCGTTTGCTGATGTGATCTCATACTGAGAATGTGCGGCAACAAGGCCGTTTCTGTCTACGAAGAAAGCGTCACTTGATTTTTCAGCGAGGAATGAATGAAATTTGTTCAGGTCAAGTTCGCGCTGGGCAATACCGATTGTTTCGCCTTTTGAGTTGATAACCGGAGCTGCGACTGTTATCTGACGTATGCCTGACGATTCTGAAACGATTACATTGGAAACAAAAACATTTCCGTTCATTGCTTCCTGGAAAAATTCACTTCCGCTTACATCCTCAAGTTCACCTGTATTTTTGAGAATTTCTTTTCCGTCTTTACTTGTAAGAATGGTAATGTTTCCGTCACCAAGCATTGTATCTATCTCTTCGAGATACTTTGCAGCTTCTTCCTGGAATGAAACGTTGAACGGATTTTCCATGAATCTTGTTGTTGCAGGTGATTTAGCTAAAGTCTGTAAACTCATTATATTCTTTTCCATCAGACCTTCAAATTCCGATGAAATATAATTTGCCTGCCAATTCAGAGTGTTTTCAGCATCGCTGACAGCTTTTGAAGTAGAAGTCGCATAGCTTACTATTAATGAAATAATAAGCGGAATTGCTGCTACCAAGAGCATTATAGCGATCATCCTGGGCTTTATGCTGTTCGCAAAATTGGTATTTTTTTTCTTTGGTTTGGAATCCTTTGCCATTTAAAATGCCTCCGTACTAATTTAAGTGGATAGTGCTGTAACGCATTAAAATACATTAAAAAATTAATGTAATTTTATACTAAAATAATACTATTTAGCAGTTAAAAAGTGACTAAAAATAGGAAAATTTTATATAGTTTTTATGTTTTTCCGCGTTAAGCTTTTTAGGTTATCGGCTATATTGTGGTGCTTAATTATACTTAACATAAAAAATAGCAACTTTTTACATATAGGAAATTAACGGATATTGGAGTGAAAAAAACATGGAAAAAAATATGTACTTATGATATAATTTGAAACGATTGTGCCTACAGGTAGGCAAAAGGGCTTGAAACTGTGTTTTTCGGCTCTTTATTATAAATACTTTTAGGAGGAATTACAGATAAAATGAGCGTAACAGTTGAGAAGCTTGAAAAGAGCATGGCTAAGCTTAAGATTGAAGTATCTGCAGAGCAGCTCGAGAAGGCAATTCAGAAGGCCTATGAGAAGAACAAGAATAAGATTCAGTTACCCGGTTTCCGTAAGGGTAAGGCTCCTCGTAAGATGATCGAGCAGATGTACGGTAAGGGAGTATTCTACGAGGATGCTGCAAATGCTCTTATTGAGGAAGAGTATCCCAAGGCTGTAGAGGAGTGCGGAGAGAACGTTGTATCTTCTCCCAAGATTGATGTTGAGCAGCTTGAGGCAGGAAAGGACTTCATCTTTACAGCTGAAGTAGCTCTTAAGCCTCCGGTTAAGCTTGGAAAATATAAGGGCATCGAAGTAGAAAAGATGGATATCGATGTTACTGATGCTGACGTTGATGCTGAGATCGATAAGCAGAGAAGCACAAATGCAAGAACTGTGGATGTAACAGACAGAGCAGTTCAGAATAACGATATCGTTACTCTTGATTTCGAAGGATTTGTAGACGGAGTTGCATTCCCGGGCGGAAAGGGAACAGATTATCCTCTTACAATCGGTTCAGGTGCATTCATTCCCGGATTCGAAGAGCAGCTCATCGGATTTGAGATTGGCAAAGAAGGCGATGTAAATGTTAAGTTCCCTGAAGAGTATCAGGCAGCTGAGCTCGCAGGTAAAGATGCTACTTTCAAGTGCACGGTTAAGGCTATCAAGGCTAAGGAACTTCCTGAACTCAATGATGAGTTCGCAAGTGATGTATCAGAGTTCGATACACTTGCTGAGTACAAGGAAGATGTTAAGAAGAAGCTTGTTGAGAAGAAGACAAACGAAGAGAAGGCTAAGAGAGAGGATGCTGTAGTTAAGGCAGTTATCGAAGATTCAGATATGGAACTTCCTGAGGCTATGATCGAGACACAGCAGAGACAGATCGTTAACGATTTCGCTCAGAGACTTCAGATGCAGGGCATGAACATGGATCAGTATCTTCAGTACACAGGTAATACTGTAGACAAGATGCTTGAGCAGGTTAAGCCTCAGGCTATCGAGAGAATCAAGTCAAGACTTGTTCTTGAGGCTGTTGCTGAGAAGGAGAACATCACAGTATCTGACGAAGAGTTCGAGAAAGAACTTGAGAAGATGGCTGAGCAGTATAGAATGGAACTTTCTAAGCTCAAAGAGCTTATGTCAGATTCTGAGAAAGAGATTATGAAGAGTGATCTTGCAGTTCAGAAGGCTGCTGATTTCCTTGTAGAGAACGTTAAGGAAGGTGCTGCTAAGAAGGCTGCAAAGAAGACAACAACAAAGAAGACAGCTGAGAAGGCTGACGATAAGGAAGAGAAGCCTGCAAAGAAGACAGCTGCAAAGAAGACAACAGCTAAGAAAGATGATGCAGACAAGGAAGAAAAGCCTAAGAAAACTACAAGAAAAAAGAAGGCTGATGAAGAATAATAATCAGATAATTTGATTGTTACTATAGCTGAAAATATTATGGCACTTATTATTTTGTATTATACGAAATGGTAAGTGCCATATTTTTTTCTAAGCGAGAGAAGCCCCCACTTCTCTAAGTGGGGGCTATGACAAAGTTGTCTCAGTGTATTTACACATATATAAATTATCGTTTTATGTGATCGGATCAAAAGTCAGTGTGATATTAATTTGGACTCATCAATAGGTATCAGAACAGGTCTTTCAAGTGGAGTTTCGTTTGGCTGATGGAGAACCAACATAAGTTTTCCGTCAAAGGTTTTAAAGAGCATACCGTGACCGCCGTCTTTATCAAAAAGAGGCTTTTCGTCAACTGTCCAGTTTCCGTCAATATCTCCGTTATCTGTTCTTGCAATTCCCTCAGCATAATTACCGTTACTGAAGCTTGCCCATAGCATTATAAGCTCGTTTTTGTTAAGTCTATACATGAATGGACCGTCAGTAACATATACGGGACCATCCCAGAGGCGATGTGTTATTGATGATACCCAGGGTTTGGCTGATGAAGCTTTAAAGAGAGTCCTTGGAGTACCTACAGGTCTTTTTAGATCTTTTGAGAGTTCGACCGCACATATTTCACCGTCTCCTATATCCATCCATTCGTGACTGAAAACCATATACGGAATACCGTTTTTTGAAAGGTAAAAAGTTCCGTCAAGACAGTTCCAGTCATCGGGGGTGATTTTTCCTTCGCTGTGCAGATAATATGGCCCGAGAGGGGCGTCGGCTTTTAAGATCATGGTGCCTTTCATATTTTCAGCCTCTGAATTGAAGGTTGCAAACATGTAGAAAGCTCCGTTATATTCATGTACTTCCGGTGCCCAATAGTTCTTATCTGCCCAGAAACCTTCGGGGCGATGAAATACTTCAAACGGCCCTTCCCAGTTTTTCAGGTCTTTGCTTACGTATCCGTCAAATCCGTCAGCTTTTCCCCAACATGTTTTTGCTCTTGTACCAAACATGTAATAAAATTCATTATAGGGAAGTATGAACGGATCACGGATATTTATATCTTGTAAAATCATATTTTTATCCCCCTGATATTTAAAATTATGACATCTACAATAGCATTAAGGAGTGAAAATGTATAGTTCAATTTACAGAGAAGAATTTAATGGGGTGGCAGTAGGACGAGTTGCCAGAAATCAGGATTTTACGGTGAAACTGGGGTTTTATCACAATGAATATCAGCTTCAATACATTTTCGACGGTGAGAGATATTTTTTTGTGGATGGTGATTGTTACAGGATGAAGAAAGGCTGTCTGGCAATAATTGACAAGAAAATGATTGCCAAGACCTGCATTATCGGCGGTAAATTTCATGACAGACTTCTGATAGAGCTTGAAGAAGGGAGATGCTCACAGCTTTTTAATATTCTTGGTATGGACATGGGGGAATTTTTCTTAAAGCACCATGGAGTATATCAGGCAGAAGGGAATGAAATATTGTTATCTCTCATAGATGAAATAGACAGAGTAGCTAAGGAAGAGAAAATTGACAAAGAAGCCAAGATAAAACTGGCAATTATGAATTTTTTTGTGCATCATGCCAAATGGGAAAAAGGCAGAGCGTCAAAGTTTAATGAAGAAGAGGTTAAATCACATATCGAAAAACAGAAAAGAGTTCATCAGGTCGCTGACTATATAGCCTTGAATTATGCGAAGATTAACTCTGTTGAGTCACTTGCAAGACATTTTTATATGAGCAATTCTTATTTGTGCAGGATTTTTAAAGAAGTCACTAATTTTACCATTTCAGAATATATCAATTTATATAGGATCGCGGCGAGCAAAGAATACCTTATGGATGACAGGTACAGTATGACAGAGATAGCTAATATACTGGGTTACGACAGTCTTACATATTTTGAGAGGGTGTTTAAAAAACAAATGGAGGTAACTCCGTTTAAGTATAGAAAGATGATCACCAAACACAAGTAAATATAGTTTGAAAAATAGGGCGATTTTCACTTTGTTGCTATATTTGACCAAAAAAGTTGTATTAATCCGAACAGAGCTGTACGATTTATACAAAAGACAAGTTAACGTTTTTTTCGGTAAATAAAAGGAGGGAAAATGAAGAAGGTAATTAGTTCTTTAATTGCACTGACAATGGTGGCCGGTTCTTTGATCGGATGTGGTAATCAGACTGAGACGGCATCCAGTGATTCTTCGGCAGAAGTTAAGGCTGAGGCAGAGAGTTCAGGAGATCAGATCACTCTCAGAATGGCTTGGTGGGGATCACAGGACAGACATGATAAGACTATAGCAGCTATTGAGTTGTATGAGAGTCTTAATCCAAATATCAAATTTGAATATGAATATTATTCATTTGATGACTATTTTACAAAACTAAAGACACTTGTTGCATCAGATGAAGTTTGGGATGTGTTCCAGCTTGGTGGCAATTTCCCTCAATATATGGATAAGATCTGTCCGCTTGATGAGTATATTGATTCCGGAGTCGTTGATGTAAGCGGTATCTCTGATGCCAATCTTAAGACAACACAGACAACAGATGGCAAACAATTGGGACTTACAAACGGAATAAACACTTATGGAATCGCTTACGATCCTGCAATGTTTGAAGAAGCCGGAGCTAAGCTTCCAACAGAGAACTGGACATGGGATGAGTATAGAGAAGCTGCAGATCTGATCACAGATAAACTTGGAATATTTGGTTCATCCACATTCCTTACATCTGATTTTATTGCAGGGTGCTCAACATATGTGGGACAGCACGGTAAACTGGGTGAATATTCTTTCTACAATCTCGATCTGACCGGAATGGGATTTGAAGATCCTCAGTTACTTACTCCTTTCATTCAGATGAGATCGGAAATGATAAAGAAGGGTTCATATCCTGATGCAGGAGCTTCTGCGGAAGTAACTAACATCGAGAATGATTTCCTTGTTACAGGTGAAGCAGCTATGACATGGGTGGCAGTAAATCAGTTCCCTACAATTTATGATGCATGCAAAGAGCAGGGAAGAACATTGGCACTTGCTACTGTTCCCAGAATAACACATGATGGAGTTGCAGGTGCGCAGATTCAGTCTTCTCAGATGCTTTGTGTATCACAGGATTCAGAGCAGAAAGAAGCTGCAGCAGCATTTATAAGCTGGTTTGAAAACGACATTGACTGTAATAAGATTCTTCAGGCAGAAAGAGGAATTCCTGCAAATGATGCGGTAAGAGCAGATCTTTCGGCAAATGCTACAGAAGGACAGCAGATTATGTATAACTTTGTTGATACTGTAAGTAAATTCCCTATTCCTGATGAAATCAATGTTTTGTCACCCGACGGACATGATCAGGTAATCGACAATTATTTGAATTACATTCAGCAGGTTGTCAGCGGCGAGATAACGGCGGCAGAAGCAGCTGATAAGACATATGCTGACGCAAAAGCAATTTTTAAGTAATAATTTAAGATCCCGCCTTTTATTAAAGGCGGGATTTTTTAGAACGGAGGTATAGGATTTGGACAACAAGAGTAATAGTTCGCCGGAAAAAATAAAAACAAATAAATTTCTTTATAGCGACGCAGTAGTGGGACATGTTTTTGCAGCACCGTTTATTTTTGGTTTTATATGTTTTTCTCTGATTCCTATATGCATGTCTCTTTTCTACTCTTTTACGGATTATTCTCTTGGAAGTAAAAAAGTGATATTCATTGGGGTTGAAAATTTTATAGAACTTTTTAAGGATGAGGTATTTGCTAAATCAATTGTTATAACACTTAAGTATGTTTTGATATCGGTACCGCTTAAATTGATATTTGCTCTTTTGGTTGCTTTTATACTTACAAGAAAGACCAAAATGGTTACACTTTACAGATCGCTTTATTATGTTCCTTCACTTGTAGGAGGTTCTGTTGCCGTAGCACTTGTATGGAAACAGCTTTTTGCAAGAAAAGGTCTGTTTAATACTTTGTTTGTAAGTTTGGGGTTAGACAGGATCAATTGGTTCGGAGACGGAAAACTCGCTCTTTATCCGCTTATTTTGATGGCGGTATGGCAGTTTGGATCATCTATGATCATTTTTGCTGCAGGTCTTAAGGAAATTCCGCAGACATATTATGAAGCAGCAGATATTGACGGGGCAAACGGATTTCAAAAATTCTTTTTGATAACGCTTCCGTGCCTGTCACCCATTATTTTATATAATCTGGTAATGCAGACTATTTCTGCTTTCATGACCTTTACTCAGGCTTTTGTCATCACTGCGGGAGGCCCGAATAATGCAACCATGCTCTACGCACTTAACGTCTATAATCAGGCATTTAAGTACAATAAAATGGGTTACGCCTGTGCTATGAGCTGGGTAATGCTTATTGTAATGAGTCTGATAACACTTGGTATATTCAAGACTTCAAAGTTCTGGGTATTTAGTGAATCGGATTCATAAGGAGGGCAACATGAGAGAGAAAAAGCTGATTAAAAAAATACTTTATCATATACTGGTAATTTTATTTGGTTTTCTGATGGTCTATCCGGTTTTATGGATGATCAGCGGATCGTTTAAGGAAAATTCCGAAATTCTTAGGGGAACATTGAGTCTTGTTCCTAAGGTAGTAAAAAGAGATAACTATGCTGTAGGTTGGAAGGGATTTGGCGGAACAACATTCGCAACATTCTTCTTTAATTCACTTATGGTTACTATGATATCAACATTTGGTACAGTCATTTCTTCATCTCTTGTAGCATATGCACTTGCGAGAGTTAAGTTCAGAGGGAGAAATTTCTGGTTCACATGTATGATAGCGACAATGATGCTTCCGTCGCAGGTAATCATGATTCCTCAGTATCTTATATATTACAGATTGCATCTTGTTCCGGGATATGTTCCGCTTATTTTACCTTATTTCTGCGGACAGGCATTCTTTATCTATCAGATGATGCAGTTTATGCAGGGAATCCCCAGAGAACTTGATGAGGCAGCCAAAATCGATGGATGTAGTAAGTACGGAATATATACCAGAGTGGTTCTTCCGCTTTTGAAGCCTGCTATAGTGACAACAATCATAATCCAGTTCTATTGGAAATGGGATGACTATATGGGACCGCTCCTTTATTTATCCAGACCGCAGTCATATACAGCATCGATTGCCATAAAGCTGTTTGCCGATTCGGCATCTGTTACTGACTTTGGTGCTATGTTTGCAATGTCTACAATATCACTTGTTCCTGTATTTTTGATTTTCCTTTTCTTCAACAAATATCTGGTAGAAGGAATAGGTACAAGTGGCCTGAAGGGATGACATTTATGGTGGAGACAAGTGTTAAGTTCGAGACATCAGATGTGCTATTGCAAAAGCTGTATAATGCAGCTGTAGAAAAAAGTAAACTTAACCTTAAATGGTTTAATGAGAGAAAGGTATTGATAGAAGGCGGCGGATATGAAAAAGTCTGGCTTGAGACACAGCCTATGGGTGGTGCGATGTATGCCAAAAGAGATATAGAAGCCGCAATAAATAATATTAAGATTTTCATGGATTATCAGAGGGAAGACGGACGACTTCCCGGAAGTATAGAGTATAAAGACGGAGAGATAATTCCGCAGTATAATAAATTTCAGGGATTCTGTTTTGCTGAACCGGCACTTGATATATATTACCTTGCCGGAAAAGACAAGGCATTTTTGGAACAACTTTATGAGACCTTGAGAAAATTTGATGAATATCTGTGGTCTGTAAGAGATTCCGATAATGACGGTTGTCTTGAGAGCTGGTGTATATATGATACAGGTGAAGACAATGGAATAAGATATGATGACGCTCCCAATTATTGGGAGGAAGACAGTGCTCCTACCGGATACAAAGTTGTACCAATGGCATCGATGGATTTTATGAGCTATTCATATTCATGTAGAAGCACTATGGCTGAGATAGCACAACTTCTTGGAAAGGAGGATTTTGTTCTACAGCACAAGAGTGATGCTGACGCAGTTATGAGTAAGATAAGAGATTATCTGTGGAATCGGGACAGAGGCGCTTTTTTTGACAGGGATAAGAATCATAAAATGATGCCTGTGCTTACTCATAATAATCTCAGAATGATGTACTGGAAGAGTATGTCTCAGGAAGATGCAGACAGATTTGTCAAAGAGCATCTTCTTAACAAAGAGGAATTTTGGACAAGGATGCCTCTTCCGTCTGTTTCTGTAAGTGATCCTCTTTACAGAAACGATCCTGTGAACAATTGGAGCGGGCAACCGCAGGCACTTACTTATCAGAGAGCGATCAGGGCTTTGGAAAATTACGGATATTATTCGCTTATTCCCAGGCTTGGAAATAAATTATTTCAAGCTGTAGGAGAGGAATGTATATTTGTTCAACAGTATGATCCGTTTACAATGAAGCCTTCGCTAATAGGTGTTTCAGGTAAGCAGGATGCATATGGACCGGCAATGCTTGCAGTAATGGAGTATTGCGGTAGGATGTACGGAGTGGATGTATGCAGAGACAAACTTATTTGGGGATGTACTCAAGGGGCTGATACAGTATATGAGCAAGTTTGGAATGGGCATTCATACAAGATTGAGAATAGCAAAAACGGAGCAACAGCCCAAATTGACGGGAAAGAAATCTTTAATTGTGAAAGAGGGCGTAGAATATGCACTGATTTAGGCGGAAAGGTATTGGAAGAGTACAATGGATTTTAATATTCTTGATTATAGTTTGATAAACAATGGGATAATCAAATGTACCAAAGCTATTCAGACTGCTATAGACAGATGTAATGCTGCCGGAGGGGGGAAAGTTATTTTTCCGGCAGGGAAGTATCTTTGTGGTTCTATACGACTTAGATCGAATGTTGAATTACATTTGGAAAACGGAGCTGAGCTTATTGCCAGCATTGATGATGATGATGTCATAGATTTTTCAAAGGACATAGACGATGATAATGAAGATACCGGCTGGGAAGGCGGATGTTTTATCTATGCATGCGATGAGAAAAACATTACTATTTCCGGAACCGGAACGATAGACGGCCAGGGAAGAAATGTGTTCTTTGATGATGAGCCGGGTGATTCTCCAAAAGAATGTCCCTTGAATGTGAAGGGCTTCAGACCCAGAATGACATTTCTTGAAAATGTTGAAAATCTTACGATAATGGATGTTACATTCAGGGATTCTTCGTACTGGACCCTTCATATGGCGGGGTGCAAAAATGTAAGAATTGAGAATGTGAGCATACTTAACAACAAACGCGGTCCGAACAGTGACGGAATTGATCCTGACTGCTGTAAGAACGTGATAATAAAAGGATGCAATATAATCTGTGGAGATGATTGTATAGTACTTAAGACTACAGGCCCCATGTTCAGAAAGTACGGTGCCTGTGAAAATATTGTGATAAACGGATGTATACTTCAGACAAGTTGTACGGCTGTTAAGATTGGAACAGAAACTCACGGAGATATACATGACGTCATTGTTTCCGATTGTGTTATAAGAGACAGCATAAGAGGTCTTGGTATCTGGTCGAGAGACGGTGGCGAGATATACAATATTTTTGCGCATCATATTACAGGAAATACCAGAAACTTTGCTGACAGCGTTGTGAGAACAGATGGAATATACAGCTGGTGGGGCGAAGGTGAGCCTATTTATATATCTGCCACAAAGAGAGCAGGGGTAGACAGGCTTCCGGGCAAAGTACATGATATTTTTATCGACCATATGGTGATGGATAGCGAAGCGCCTATAATTATTGCGGGTGAAGAATATGCACCTATAGAGAACGTAGACATTAAGGATATCAAGATACGATTTATAGATCAGAGCGGAAGAAAGGAGATGGCACTTGATCTACGACCTTCCGAGAAAGGAAGAGTTGTCGGAAAGCAACCTGTTGTATTTTTAAAGGAGACAAAAAATGTGTCCGTCGACGGAACTCTGGATATAGATGAGAGTATGAAGGATTATCTTGCCGAAATTTAGTTATTTCAGTGAGAGAATCTTTCACTTAGATAAACTCTTTGTTCCTGAATAAAAAATTTCCCGTGAATATACAATTACGGGAAATTTTTTATGCTATTTTTATAAAATTATTGGTATAATGGAAAGTGGAATTTTATTATATATATGATATAGGCGTCAAAAACCGATAAATGTGTACATGCTGGCATGTAAAGCATTATGATTTTTTGACCCGAAAATTTGTAGAATTGCGAGAATGACGATAGTCATGGTGCAATTCGTATATCATATAGGAGTCAAAACTGATAAATGCGTACATGCCAGTATGTAATGCATTATGACTTTTTGATTCAAATAAAATATTTAATAAGGCTAGAAAAGGAGAAAAAATGAGTTTAATACCTTATGTCATTGAACAGACAAGTCGCGGTGAGAGGTCATATGATATTTACTCCAGACTTTTAAAAGAAAGAATCGTATTTCTCGGAGAAGAAGTGAATGCCGCATCAGCCAGTACTGTTGTAGCTCAGCTCCTGTTCCTTGAAGCGGAAGACCCCAATAAGGACATTCATATGTATATTAACAGTCCCGGGGGAGAGATTACATCCGGAATGGCTATATATGATACAATGCACTACATAAAGTGCGATGTTAGTACAATATGTATAGGAATGGCTGCAAGTATGGGAGCTTTTCTTCTTGCAGGCGGTGCAAAAGGAAAGAGAATGGCTCTTCCAAATGCAGAAGTTATGATTCATCAGCCTTTGGGTGGAACACAAGGTCAGGCAACTGAGATTGAGATTGCTGCAAAGCATATCATAAGAACAAAAGAGAAAATGAACAGGATGCTTGCCGAGAATACAGGAAAACCGTTTGAACAGGTCGCAGCAGATACAGAAAGAGATAACTGGATGACTGCTCAGGAGGCCTTGGAATACGGTCTTATTGATTCTATAGTTGAGAACCGTCCTAAGAAAGAGGAAAATAAATAATGGCAAAGATACCGGGAGAGATCAAGTGCTCTTTTTGTAATAAGACACAAGATCAGGTAAAAAAATTAATAGCGGGTCCTGCAGGCGTATATATCTGCGACGAGTGCGTAGAGATATGCTCGGATATCATCGCGGAGGAATTTGACGATGAACCTGAAATGCCTGATAGAGACGAGCAGATAAATCTTTTGAAGCCTGTTGAGATCCGAAACTTTTTGGATGAGTATGTTATCGGACAGGAAGAGGCAAAGAAAGTTCTTGCAGTTTCTGTTTATAACCACTACAAGAGGGTATTGGCCCCAAAAAGTGAGGATAAATCAGAAGTAGAGCTTCAGAAGAGCAATATTATAATGGTAGGTCCTACCGGATCGGGTAAGACATATCTTGCACAGACACTTGCCAAGATAATCAACGTACCCTTTGCAATCGCAGATGCAACCACGCTTACCGAGGCAGGATACGTCGGAGAAGACGTTGAGAATATTTTGCTTAAGCTTATCCAGAATGCCGATTATGATATCGAGAGAGCTCAATATGGCATTGTATATATCGATGAGATTGATAAGATCACCAAGAAGAGCGAAAATGTTTCTATAACAAGAGATGTATCGGGTGAAGGTGTTCAGCAGGCACTTCTTAAGATTATAGAAGGTACTGTTGCAAGCGTTCCTCCTCAGGGAGGAAGAAAGCATCCTCATCAGGAACTTATCCAGATTGATACAAGTAATATATTGTTTATCTGCGGCGGAGCTTTTGACGGTCTTGACAAGATCGTAGAGGCTAGACTCGATCGTAATTCAATCGGATTCAATGCAGAGATTGCAGACAAGACTGAAAGAGAGATTGGAGATGTATTAAAAGAAGTTACTCCTCAGGATCTTGTTAAATTTGGTCTTATCCCTGAGTTTGTCGGACGTGTGCCGATTACTGTTACACTCGAGGGACTTTCAAAGGAAGCACTTGTAAGAATTCTTACAGAGCCCAGAAATGCCCTTGTTAAGCAGTATCAGAAACTCTTTGATTTCGATGATGTAAAGCTTACATTTGAGGATGATGCTGTAGATAAGATTGCACAGATGGCGTATGAGAGAGAGACAGGTGCCCGCGGACTTCGTTCTATCATGGAGAAGACTATGATGAATGTAATGTACGAGATTCCTTCAGATGACAGTATCAGTGAGTGTGTTATCACTAACAATTCCGTTGACGGAACAAGTGAACCGCTTATTGTTCACAAGGAACAGGGGAAGCTGCTCAAACCTGCCAAGTAATAGCAGATCACAAGTAAAAATGATAGGTTTAGAGCCATGACTAAAAAGTCATGGCTCTTTATTATTAGTGGAGTATATATTTAAAACAGAAAATGTTTAAATATCAATTTTCATGCCGCCGTATTTTCTTATCTTAAGAACGACGCAAGCGCCCTCACCAAATACGTTATCGAGGGCTTTTTTATATTCTTCGACTTTATCATTTCTGACAAATGCCTGTATTGTTCCGGCAAATCCGCCGCCGTGGACTCTGCATGCACCGCCGTCTGAGCCGAGAACTATTTCACTTATGCAAAGTGCTATGGAAATGTTCTGGTGCTGAATATCCTGGCCGGTATATACATTCTGAAGGAACTTGAATGATGAATCGCCGGATGCTTTTATTGTTTCTAAGAATGTTGTAAAGTCATTACTCTTGAGGGCGTCCACTTCTTTGATGACTCTTTTGTTTTCTTCATAGAAGTGCAGAGCGCGGAGAACGGCTCTGTCACCGAGTTTTTGGCGAAGTGAAGGAATAGCTTTTATAACCTGGGATTCCGGAACGTCTGCAAGAGCAGCTTTTCTGAATTCTGCCGCAACAGCCATCATTTCTTTGGGAACGGCCGCATATTCGGAAGTTAATCCGGAATGGCTTCCTTTTGTATCTGTGATGCAAAGGCTGTAGCCTGCTGCATTTATATCAAGGTCAAGCTTTTCAATCTTTGGTGTACCGGCAATCTTGAAATCAATATGACACAGGCTTCCGATTGAACATGCCATCTGATCCATAAGTCCGCAAGGCTTACCGAAATATATATTTTCAGCATATTGGCCGATTGTAGCAATAGTGATGTCATCAATCTTATCTTCATTGTAAAGTGAAGAGATTATGTTTCCTATTACGGTTTCGAAGGCGGCAGATGAAGACAGGCCGGAACCTCCGAGCACCTCACTTGTGATATAAGCATCAAAACCGCCTATTTCAAATCCCCGCATCTGCGCTCCGGCAATTACACCCTTTACTAAAGAGAGTGTAGTTCCTTTTTGCGAAGAATCACGGGAAATATCATCGATACCGAAGCTTATCATTTTATATCCTTCAGACTGTACATTGACCGTAGAAGGATTTGGCGCTACGATTGCGATGGTATCCAAATTTATAGATGCTGTCAGGACGTGACCGTGTTGATGGTCGGTATGATTTCCACCGACTTCGGTACGGCCGGGAGCATTTATTATTATTACATCGTCGTTATAGTTTGCAGAGGATCTGTATAATTTTTCATAACTTTTTATTGCCTGAATATACCTGTCGGTCTGGTAAGCAAGCTTTTTTTCATCAAGGTAGATGTCAAGAAGAGTATCATTTAACTTGCCATCTTCAATATACTTGATCAAATCCTGTGTTTTCATACTTTAAACCTCATTTGTTGACAAATATCTTAACGCTCCATGAACCTATGCTGATCTTGTCTCCGCGGTGATATTCGCTTGAACTGATCAGTTCGGTGCAGTCTTTGTATATCGAAATAAGTTCAATCTTAGATGAGAAGTTGAAGTAATAGGTTATTTTTTCGCCAAGTGTGTTGGTTCCTGACTTTACGATGATGGGGAATGATTCCTCCGGTAAAGAAAGGCCTATCCTTCTGATAAGTTTTTTTAATATAACAGTCAGACCTTCACACTGCATGTAGCATCCGATATAGGTCACGCTTCCTGAGAATGGAAGTTTATTGTGAAGTACTGCGGCATATTTGTCCCAACATGGATGGACGTATGTTCCCCAGACTTCTTCACCTGTGCCCTGAGGTCTTAGAAGCTCCATCCAATGAGAAACATTGAATTCTCTGCCGTCAATCTTTATCGTGGTATCAACAGGTCTTGTGAATTGATCGTATGTACCGCCTATAATGTCAGTCATATTGTAAGGAAGGACATCCGGATAAATCTTTAGTTCTTCGTCGGATACAAGGCTCTTGAAGCCAAGTACCAGATTTCCGCCTTTTTCAATGTACTTTCTGAGTGAATCTATCAATTCCTTTGTAGCGGAGTAGAGTGCCGGTACTATCAGCAAAGGATATTTTTTTGCCATAGCTTCCGGATCCGTTAATATGACATCTTCTTTGTAAACGATATCTGTTTCAAGATTCATTTTGTAGCAGGCATTGTACATCCAGCGAAGTATGTGATTGTAAGTGAGCTTTTTGGGACTCCAGTCATCCTGACCGACACTTTCATCGGACACATCGTCGAGGGGGAATTCGTCAAGACCGACAAGGCTTCTGTTGTCGGCGAGAATGGCAGCCGAACAATTCTTGGTCAGGTCTTTTAAATGCTCGTCAATCTTCAATTCTTCCGATCTTGCGAAAGCGAGTTCTTTGTATGTTTCTCCCGGAATAAGATCGTGGCTGATGATTCCTTTCCAATAGGATTCACAGGAATTGTGAATTGAATGCCAGTTCCAGTACAGAACTCCGTTTGCGCCGCTTGCCAGATGGCTGTAATAAGCCTGTCTGAGCTGACCGGGATATGCAAGCCAATCGAGTCTTCCCTGAGACTGTGTCTCAAGTACGAGGTAATTGTTTTTCTTAAGAGATCTTCCGATTGCTCCGCCAAAACTTATGGTTGCACCGTCAAATTTGTTTTGAGTAGGGTGATAGATATCAACTCCTGCTATATCTGTGGCTTCCGCAGCATCTCGCTGATTTACGAGAGGGTGGATACCAAAAGAGAATCCATCCCATGAAAAGTCATAATTATGGGTGATGAACTGGTCGTCTCTTTTGTATTCATTTATGATATCTGCCTGCCATTTATGATATTCGGTGACTTTGTCTCTCAGGAATGCTTTGTATGCTGCTGAAAGACTGCCGTTTACGGTTCCACGGATATCGGGCATGTCATCCCATGATGCTATGCTGTTACTCCAGTAATTGAGTCCGAATTCAGCGTTAAAATCCTTAATATCGGGATACTTTTTCTTCATCTCCTCAATGAACATCTTCTGATTGTCAGGAGAGTATCCGTTTCCGGAGCGAGTTTCGTTATCAATCTGAAAACCGATAACCTGAGGATTGTTCGCAACTTCTTCCATCAGCTTTCTGATAATTCGCTCTGCATGGAAAAGAAAATTCGGATTTGTGATGTCATGTAATTGCCTGTGCCCGTATATGTTCTGACCTTCGGGAGTCAGTGCCATGATATCGGGATATTTTTTGGCAAGCCATGAAGGGATTGCATATGTGGGCGTGCCTACGATGACAGATATGTCATATTTTGCAGCGGCATCAAGTACCTTATGTAAATATGTAAAATCGAATACGTTGTCAGACGGCTCCCAAGTGCTCCATGTTGATTCGGCAATTCTGATAACATTCATGCCGGCATCCTTTATGAGCTGGAAGTCTGTATCTATCCGGTCATAAGGCATATATTCAGCATAATATGCAACACCAAAATAAGTTGATTTCATAACGTCACCTCTAAAGAAAAACAAAAGTATATATATAATTCTATAAAAAATCCTACATATATGTCAAAAAAATGAGAGAAAATATTCGTATAAATAATAAAAAACATGTATAAAAAATGGTAGCATTTAGCGGTCAAAAGCGAAAAATCAGGCTGTGATCACAGTTGACGGAATATTGATAAAGTGCTAAATTTCAAACAAGACAACCAATTGCGCAAAGTATAACATAGAGATACGAAATTGCAAAGTATTATTTTTAATATTTGGCTAAAAAGAGGATATTCCGTATGAACGAAAATAAAAACATTACCATAGGGGACGTGGCAAAGGCTCTTGGGGTTTCGAAAACAACTGTTTCCCGTGCGATTTCCGGAAAAGGAAGAATAGGAGATGCGACAAGGCAGAGAGTCCTCGATTATATAGAAGTAAACAATTACAGACCCAATCCAATGGCAAAGGGGCTTGCGGATCAGAGAAAGTACAATATCTGCTGGGCTATTCCGGGCGATTCCAATGTATATGCCCTTCCTTTTTTTCAGAAATGCATGGCGGGAGTCTGCGAAGTTACGATGGCGACCGATTATGACATCCTTATTTCTCTGGTATATGAAGATAATATTTCCCATTTGGAAAGAATAGTTGAGAAAAAAAAAGTTGACGGCGTTATCCTCGGACGGACCTTGGTCGACGATATTGCAGTCAGATATTTAAAGAGCAGGAATATTCCGTTTGTGACGATCGGAAGTTCAAAGGAAGAGGATGTTATCCAGATAGACAACGATCATGAAAATGCATGCAAAGATTTGACCGAAAGACTCATTGAAAGAGGCTACAAAAAGCTTGTTCTTATCGGAGGATCTTTGAATCATATGGTTAATGTTACAAGGCAAAAGGGCTTTGAGCTGGGACTTAAAACAGCAGGGATAGAGCCGGATGAGAACATGTTATTTTTGGGCAATGAGACAACCGAAGATGTGGAAGAAGCTGCAGACAAAGCGATAAAGGCGGGCGCGGAATGTATTGTATGCATGGATGACAGCATATGCCTTGATGTGATTTTGAAATTAAGACGGGACGGAATATGCATTCCTGAAGATATCGGTATAGCGTCTTTTTACGATAGCGATCTTCTTGCAGGTAACCAGCCGCAAGTGACAGCGCTTAAGTATGATCCGCAGAAGCTCGGAAACATGGCATGCAATATACTTCTTAAGCTTATAAACGGCGAAAATATCCCGGATAAGAACCTTATGGGTTACGAAGTTTTGATAAAAGAATCTACGAGATAAAATACAAGTGGTCACCTCTTTTATCAATAAAACATTGATATAATCCCGCAAAAATGGTAAAATATAAGCGTGCGAACAGCTGTTTGTACATGATTTTGACACAATGCCGCACGGACGGAGGACTTTGTGGCAAAGCATACATTCTTGAACATGAAGTTCAAGAATGCATCAACCAAGCCAATTTAAATCGACTTCGTCGATAGGGCTTGGCTGACTCCTGAATCATGTTCTCACGAAATCCGCAGCTGGTGCGGATTTCTGTAATTTCATTTAAGATGTCATACAATTCTTAGGAGGGTAAAGAATTATGAAAAAGAGGTTTTTATCGATCGCTTTGGTATCAATGATGGTAACCGCAGCAATAACAGGTTGTGGTAATCCTGAAGTTGCCAATGACACACCGGTGACGGAGGCACCAGCATCTGACAATTCCGGAGGTGAGGCTGCAGATACCAATGCGGCAGCGGATGCGGTTCAGAACCTGATCAATGCTACTACGGATCCTGTAGACCTTACAGTATGGGCTTCAGAAGAAGACCAGGAATTCACACAGGGAGTTCTTGAAGATTTTAAGGCACTGTATCCGGATGTGACTTTTAATATCACGCTTGGTGCAGAGTCAGAGTCTACTGCGAAGGACACTGTTCTTTCAGACGTAGAGGCTGCTGCTGATGTATATACATTTGCTCACGATCAGATCAATGATCTTGTTAATGCCGGAGCACTTCAGGAAGTGCAGGCTACATATACATATGATGTAGCAACGGCTAATGTTGAAACTTCCGTAGAGGCTGCATCGGTTGGTGGGAAGCTTTATGCTTATCCGATGACTGCCGATAACGGTTATTTCATGTTCTATGACAGTTCTGTAATCAAAGATCCTTCAAATCTTGAGGCTATGATAGAGGATGCAAAGGCAGCAGGAAAGAAGATTGCGATACAGTTCAACAACGGATGGTATCTGTACAGCTTCTTTAAGGCAGTTGGTCTGGAAGCAACTCTTAATGATGACGGAAAGACAAATACCTGCACATGGAATGAAGCGGGTGGTACTGATGTATGTCAGGCAATCCTTGATGCGGTTGCAACAGGTGCCGTAGTAAATATGGATGACGGTACTACAGTTACGGGAATTAAGGATGGCACAGTATGTGCGGCTGTTAACGGTATTTGGAATGCACAGGTTGCGGCAGATGCTTGGGGTGAGAACTATCAGGCTGCAAAGCTTCCTACAATGCATATCGGTGACAAAGACTGCCAGCTTTCATCATATTCAGGATTTAAGCTTGTCGGTGTAAATCCTCATACAAAGAACATGGGATGGTCAATGCTTCTCGCTGAATATCTTACTTCTGAGGAAGTTCAGACAGAAAGATTTGAAGCAAGAAACCTTGGACCTTCAAATATAAATGCGGCTGCATCTGATGCAGTTAAAAATGACAAGGCTATTTCAGCGCTTGCAGCGCAGGCACCTTACTCAACGCCTCAGGTTATCGGCGGAAATTATTGGAGCCCTGCTGAGACTCTCGGACAGATTCTTGCAAGCGGAAATCCTGATAATACCGATCTTCAGAAGCTTCTTGATACAGCAGTTGAAGGTATCAACGCTCCGGTTTCAGAATAAGAATAGTAATTTATAGAAAAGGTTTTCGGTAAACAATATAGCCCCATATCGAATGAGGTATGGGGTTATATTTGTCAAAACATGTAAAGCCTATTTGCGACTCAGAGAAAGGAGTTGAGATAATTGGTTAATTACAGGTATTATCAGCACAAACACAAACCTAAAAAGCAAAGGCGCAAACTTTCATATTCTCCCAAGGCGCCTAAGATTCCCAAAGAGCCGAGGGTGAACCCGATTGTGGCTTTTTTTAAGGAGCTCGGAGAGTGCTTGTCAAATGGAAGCTTATTTATAAAGCTTTCTACAGTTTTCATGGGCTTGGGACATATATATAATTGTCAGTTTATAAAAGGATTGCTTGTATTTGGAGTTCAAGCATTATATATAGTGTATATGATATTCGGAGCTGCACCGAATTTAGCGAAATTCAGTACTCTCGGTACTGTTAAGAGAGAAGCGATATTTGATCCGATTACAATGCAGAACACAGTAAATGATTATGATAATTCATTTACTATACTTCTTGGTTCGGTTTGTGCGTTGTTTATTACATTTTTGTTCTTTTTATTCTGGGCATCGAATATTAAGAGCATGTACGAGACTCAGAAACTTATAGAATCAAGGAAACATGTCAACACATTTAGAGAGGATTTCAAGGAAATCCTGGGTAATAAATTCCATGTTACCCTGCTTACATTTCCTGTTATCGGTGTAATATTGATGAATATTATACCTATACTCATTCTTGTGGCAGTGGCATTTACCAATTACGATCAGAACCATCTACCTCCAAGTGAGTTATTTACATGGGTTGGATTCCGTAATTTTGTAAAACTGTTTACTCAGACAACAACTTCTTCTTTCGGATATGCGTTCAGGAAGATTCTTGAATGGACTTTTTTGTGGGCTTTTTTTGCAACAGTTTCGAACTTTATTCTCGGTCATCTTATTGCACTGTTGATCAATTCTAAGATTATTAAGATAAAAAGATTTTGGAGAACTTTGTTTATAGTTACGATCGCGGTGCCACAGTTTGTAACACTTCTTCTTGTAAGGAATTTCTTTGCAGATTCCGGACTTTTCAATTCGATATGTTCAAACATCGGTTTGACGGCATTTTTACAGAATGTTGGACTTGTAAGCAAGAATATCTCATATATCCCGTTCCTCACAAGTCCGGGATGGGCTAAATTTATGATAGTCCTTATTAATATATGGGTAGGTATTCCATATCAGATACTGATATCTACAGGTATTCTTTTAAATATACCAAGGGATCAGATAGAGGCGGCCATGATAGACAGAGCGTCTCCTTATCAGATATTTAAGAACGTGACTATGCCTTATGTTATGTTCGTTGAGGGACCGACACTTGTCACTGACTTTGTTAGAAATATCAATAATTTCAATATTATCTACCTGTTGACTCAGGATGTATATGTTACGACAGATCAGGCTTTGGCAAATTCACATGGTAAAGAAGTTGACCTTCTTGTTACGTGGTTATTCAGACTGACGAACGAGTACTATGATTATAAGATGGCATCGGTAATCGGTGTTATCGTATTTTCAATATGTTCGGTGTTTACAATTCTTTCATTTAGCAGAATTGTAGCAGGAGAAAGGGAGGAGGTATTCATGTGATGAAACCTAAAAAGCTTATCTTATCGATTCTCCTTCATTTATTGTTGGCAGTCATTACATTTATATGGATAATACCTATTATCTGGCTTGTAGTTACAGCTTTCAGCGGATATAAGGGAATAGATATTTCGCATTTCTTTCCGGAGACATGGTCACTCAAGAACTTCGGCACCATTTTGTTCAAGCCGGATTCGGTTGTGCAGTACGTGACGTGGTTTAAGAATACATTTATAATTGCAATCTTTACCTGCATCATATCTACGGTGTTTATTTTCATGGTAGGATATGCGTTCAGCTGTATGAGATTCAGTGGACGTAAGCAATTAATGGTATTTTGTGTTGTTCTGAACATGTTTCCCGGCGTATTGTCAATGATTGCCGTGTACTTTGTACTTAAGTCTCTCGGACTTACAAACAGCCATATAGGTATGATCATAGTTTACTCGGCCGGTTCGGGACTTGGATATCTTATAGTTAAGGGATTTATGGATACTATTCCGATATCACTTCGTGAATCCGCACGACTTGAGGGAGCAAATGAGCTTCAGATCATGTTGAGTATAATAATTCCTATCTGTAAGCCCATTATTGTTTATCAGGTAATCAGTTCATTCCTGGTTCCGTGGGGAGACTTCGTACTTGCCAAACTTATGCTCAATTCAGGACTTTCTAAGGACTGGACAATAGCTATAGGACTTTATAATATGCTTGATAAGTCGCTTATCAACAAATACTTCTCGATTTTCTGCGCAGGCGGATTGCTGGTTTCTATCCCGATATCAATCCTGTTTGTACTTATGCAGAAGTTCTATATTGAAGGAGTATCAGGCGGTGCTACAAAGGGGTGAGAAAACCCGCGTTTTTTTCTGAACACTTTGTTGGCGACTCTTTGTTCATAAATATAGGTAATATTTTATAAAAATTTTCTTTTAAAGTGTGAAAAGAATTACAAATGCCCTATTTTTAAATACTGTCCATGTGTGGTATACTAAACATATCGGCATAAAGTTTATTTGTTTACGAAGTGTTGCGCCGTATTTAGGAGAACAAAGTCTTATGAAGAAGGTCGCTCTGCTACTTGAAGGTTGGGGACGATATATTACCAACGCATGGATAAATGGTGTCCTCGCCAAGATTAAAGAAGAAAATGCAGACATAAATTTATATGTATTTAATGCATATGCCAACTGGAGCACAGATGAGCGTTATAATCAGGGAGAACATGCAATATTTTTTCTCCCTGATTTTTGTGATTTTGATGGCGTGATCTGTGAGCTTAATAATACAGAAGCAAAGCCTGTAAGGGATGAAGTGCTCGAGAAGATCAGAGAGTCAGGCACGCCTTGCATTATGATAAATGCAAAAGAAGACGGTTTTTATTCTGTTGGCGTGGATAATTATGCAGTTATGTATGATAACATCCGCTTCCTTTATGAGGAGAAAGAATGCAGAAGTTTCTGGTTTGTTATGGGACCTGAGGAGAACTATGAGAATGGTCAGAGAACCAAGGCACTCCTTGATTTTGCCAAGAAAAAGAAACTTAAGAAAAATATTGATTATGTACTTGATTACAGCGGTTTCAAGATAAAAGACGGAAGAGATGCATTCGGAAGATTATATGGAAAGCATGAAGTTCCGGATGTTATTATCTGTGCGAATGATAATCTTGCTGTCGGTATTTTGTCAGAGATGGAAAAAGTAGGACTTGAATGCCCGAGAGATTTTTATATAACAGGTTTTGACGATCTTGATAAGGCGAGATTCTATGATCCCAGAATATCAACGATCAGCTATAGAAGAGAAGATGCAGGCGAGATGGCTGTAAAGCTCTTTACGGATATTTGGAATGGGAAAAAAGTTTCCTATGACAATTACATCAATGCATTCCCTATATACTGGGATAGTTGTGATTGTGAGTCTGATATTGTTGTAGATGAGCGCGCTCAGCTTAAGGGCAGCATCCTTTGGAATGATACCAGAGGAGAATTTGAAAGCGATCTGTTGAAGCTTTCATCGAGAATTACTCATGCTGACAGTATCAAAGAAATGGTCGATGTTATACGTGATGTTGTCGTTGTGTCCAGGTGTGAAGACATCATAATGGTTCTTGATCCCAAGTTCTGGTCGGAATTTGAGGCTCAGGAAGAAGAGTGGATATTTGATACGGCATATATTAACGAAGACTGTATACAGCACATATTCCCGACTTTTGAGAGCAGTACGAGCGGAGACTGTTATCTTTTTATCCCTATTCATTTCAGGGAAAAGAGTGCCGGTTATCTTGCCATGAAAAATCCTATATTCCTGATGGAGCAGCAGTTCCTTTTTGATCTTATCAATACCTTCCTTTCCGGAATGGAGATCCTTTATCAAAAGGAATGTCTTGCAAGAGCAAATGAAAAGCTCTCGGATCTGTCTGTAAAAGATGCTCTGACAGGACTCTACAACAGACTTGGATTTGGAGAATATGCTAAGAAGATGATTGCCAAAGCGCATAAAGAGGGAAGACAGATGCTTATTCTGTATTCCGATCTGGATATGCTCAAATATCTGAATGACACATATGGTCACGAGATCGGAGATGAAGCCATAATCTGTGCTTCCAAAGGATTGAAGGAACATGTAACTCCCGATGGAATGTGCTTTAGACTTGGCGGTGATGAATTCCTTATCATAGACAGATTCATGGGTGATGAGGCAGTAACCAGTATAATTGCCGAGATCAGGAAAATGTTGATAGACGGATCTAGAGAGATAAAGCTTCCCGTCGACCTGTCCATGAGTTTTGGATATGTTGTTACCGAAGGTCAGGGCGAGGTACATCTTGATGAATATATAAGTAAAGCGGACACACTTATGTACGAGGATAAGAGAAGGAGACGGAAAGGTAGGATCTAGCATGCCGGATTGGCTTAAAAATGCAGTATTTTACGAAATCTATCCGCAGAGCTTTAATGATACTAATGATGACGGAATAGGTGACATTCAGGGTATTATCGAGAAACTTGATTATATCAGGGAGCTGGGCGCGAACGCGATCTGGATCAATCCGTGGTACGATTCTCCTTTTAAGGACGCGGGCTATGATGTAAGAGACTATAAAAAAGTTGCTTCAAGATATGGTACAAACGGTGATGCAAAGCGGCTTTTTGAGACTGCGCACAGCAAAGGAATCCATATAATACTTGATCTTGTTCCGGGCCATACATCTGAAGAACATGAGTGGTTCAAAGAAAGTGGCAAGGCTATTCCTGTTGTGAGCGGAGTGCCTCAAAAAAACGAGCATTCCGACAGATATATCTGGACAGAATACTGGCTGTCAGGCATTGGCGGCCATCCCTATATAAGCGGGGAGTGTGAGAGAAACGGAGTGTATATGCTCAATTTCTTCAAATCACAGCCCGCTCTTAATTATGGTTTTGCGAGCCCTACAGAGAGCTGGCAAATGTCTTATAAAGATCCCGAACCGCAGAAAACTCTTGAACTCATGATGGACGTGATGAGATACTGGCTTGATATGGGATGTGACGGCTTCAGAGTTGACATGGCGGATTCTCTGGTAAAAGATGATGATGAAAGAAAGTCATGTACTTGCTCTCTATGGAAAAAAGTAAGAGCGATGCTTGACAGAGAATATCCCGACGCGGCTATTGTCTCGGAATGGTCCAATCCCGAACAGTCCCTGAATAATGCAGGTTTCCATATGGATTTCTATCTTGACCATGCGGGAAATGGATATAACAGGCTGTTTCGTGATTATGAGACACTTGAGAAATATCATGTATTCCCGATAGCTGAGGATAGGAAGAACACTGTCGGTAAGGACAGAAGCTATTTTAAAAAAGACGGTGACAGTGATGCTTCGTCTTTCTTAAGTGACTATATTCCAAAATATGAAAAGACAAAGGATGCAGGTTATATCTGCTTTATGACCTGTAATCATGATACTCCGAGGCCTGCAAGAACTCTTGGCACAACAGAGCTTAAGATTGCATATGCCACAATATTCACATTGCCGGGAGTTCCGTATATATATTACGGCGATGAGATAGGCATGAGATATATAGAAAATCTTCCGACCAAGGAGGGTGGTTATACAAGAACGGGCAGCAGGACACCGATGCAGTGGGATTCGGATAAGGCAAACATGGGATTTTCCAATGCGCCCAAGGATAAACTGTATCTTCCGGTCGATGAAGAAGGCCCCGCTGTCAATAAGCAGGAGCAGGATAAAGATTCTTTATATAATGTTGTAAAAGATGTTCTTGCGATTAGGGGAAAAGAGAAGGCACTTTGCGCCGATGAACCGTTTGAAGTCCTTTGCAGCGGCAAGGATAAGCCTTTTGTTTATAAAAGAGGGGATCTTATCATGATGGTAAATCCCGGAGAAAAAGATATTGAATATACCGCGGACTACCCTGCGATCAAGAGCGGAGACTATGAAGAAGTCTATTCTATCGGCAGGATAGAGCGCAGCGGTGAAAAGCTTGTGCTTAAGGCACAGAGCTTTGGAATCGTCAGATTAAAGTGATGACTCTTTTGCCTCGGCTAAAAGAGTATCCATGAAATCATAGATGTCGTCGCGACCGTCTTTGCTAAGGGCTGAGTAAGGGAAAATCCTTACATCGTCAGGAAGACCGAGGCCGTTTCTAAGCATATTCAGATGCTTTTCGTGCTGGCTCTTTTTGATCTTGTCAGATTTGGTCGCAATGATAACAGGCTGGAATCCCTGATGCACGATCCATTTGTACATCTGTACATCATTTGCTGAAGGTTCATGCCTTATATCAATTAAAAGAAAAACTCGAAGGAGCTGTTTGGAAGTATGGAGATAGTTTTCTACCATCTTTCCCCACTGCTCCTTTACTTTTTCGGGAACACGCGCAAAGCCGTATCCCGGAAGGTCTACGAGATAGAATTCATTGTTTATGTTGTAGTAGTTTATTGTCTGGGTTTTGCCCGGTTCCTGCGAAGTTCTCGCATAATTCTTTCTGTTCATGATGCCGTTTATAAGAGAGCTCTTTCCGACATTACTCTTACCCGCAAAGGCAAATTCAGGGTATGGATTATCGGGAAGAGTGCTTGTGATACCGCAGACTGTTTCGAGATTTACGTTCTTTATTACCATTGTATTGTCTCCATAGTTTTTTCTGTTTATGTTCCCGTTTATTCTACACTATCTAAAACAATCAGGCAAAAAATAGTATGACATCTTAAATGAAATTATAGAAATCCGCACCTGCTGCGGATTTCGTGAGAACATGAATCAGGAGTCAGCCAAGCCCTATCGACGAAGTCGATTCAAATTGGCTTGGTTGATGCATTCTTGAACATCATGTTCAAGAATGCATGATGATTTGGAATTTTGAAAGCTTTAAGCTATAATATGTTATATAACAATTAACAAATGATTACCATGCGGGAAGGAGGTGGAATCATGAAAAAACAGGTTGTTGTTTTTTTAATCCTTTCATTGATGATGATGACGGGATGTTCATATAGTGATATCGATCTGGAGGGGACAGTAGAAGATATTCAAAGTACAGCATCGGACCTGGCATCGGATCTGGCATCTCAGTTAGATGAGACATTTGGGTCAAAAGAATCAGATGAGGATTCTGAAGATGAAGAAGACAAGAAAGATAATAAAGATAATAAAGATGAGGAAGCATCAGAAAAGCCAAACGGTGTTTATGCTGTGAATTTTTCATATGAAATGGATGGAAACGAAATACATGTAGAGTATTTCTATTCTTTTAAAGAAGACGGAACAGGTATTGCAAGTTTTCAGGATGTAGTGCCGTTTACGTGGAACGATAAGGAGATGGACTTTGGCGGAGCGACCAAAGAATATGAGCTTGAAGGGGATGTTCTGAAAGTAAAAGAGGACGAAAATGAATGGGCTGCATATATTAAGAAAGAAGGAGATTATGTATCAAACGGGGATTTTTCGGAATTTGCCGGAACATATCAGGCGACGGATGCGGCAAATTCAGCATATGGCGGAGAAGAGCCGCTTACTCTCCTTGAACTTGGGGCAGGCGGTAATCTGATCGGAGGAGGACCTTTAAACGAGGTGAATTTTTATCCTTCAGAAGAACCTGAGAAGATCACGCGAAATGATGACGGATCATATAGGTGTGAATACAGGCAGCAGCCCAATATGGAAAGCTTTGAATATATTATCTACCCTAAAGGGGTAATAGATGAGAAAGATGTCGGGGATGATTTTTTGAAAGATACGGTGTACATAAGAGTTATAAAAAATGACGGCGGAGTAATGGATGCAGTTTATTATCTGGAAGAACAGGCATCATGAATTACATGGAATAAAACATTGTTTTTGGAAATAAAATTTACGGAAAAAAGAATGTTAAAAAAATGCTAATAATTTGTATTGTCGTAAATATTTTGATGGGGTATTATGGGGTATACTTAAAATTAGTTTGCAAAAAGGACGATGATATGAAAAAAAGAATAATAAGCATTTTAGCGCTCATGTTAGTGGTAACAGGGTGCGGTTCCCAAAGTGCTGAGTCTAAGTCTGAGAAAGAGGAAGCTCTCGAATGCCTGAGAACAGGCGGCGCGAGCACTGTTTCGGAAGACAGCGATTCCTTGAATAACAGCACAGGGAATTCAAGTGTCGCAGATGATTTCGGAATTAATTAAAACTATTCCGAATAAGGCGCATGTATTGTTTTGTTTATTATGAAGGGGTATAATTTGTTATATAAAATTTAACAGGGCAAAAAAGAAAGGAAATGAGGAGATGAAAAAGAGAATTATTAGTATTATGGCGCTTGCATTGGTAATGACAGGATGTTCCTTTAATCTTCCCGGCCAAGAAGCAGAGACAGACGAATCTCTTGAGAGTTTACTTGAAGAGGATGCAGACAGTTCTGAAGCAATAGACACTTCCGCAAATATTGACACAAAGAGTTCGACTGACAGTGCATCCAAAGAGGATAGCAAGGCTGCGACTACAGATAGCTCAAAAGCTGAAGAAAGCGGCAGCAATGTGGCTAAGAAGCCCAACGGTACATATTCAAGAAGCTTTACTGAGGAAATCGGTGGAGAAGACGTAACTGTAACTTATTCTTATACATTTAAGGAAGACGGAACAGGAACTGCTGATATTCAGGATGTAGTACCCATGACATGGGATGATACCAAGATAACTGTCGGTGATGTGAGTTTTGAGTACAAGTACAACGCTGAAACCGATACCATCAGCGTAAAAGGAGATTCCGGCTGGGAAGACTTCCTTCAGAAGTAATGCTCAAAGCTAAATCTTTCGTTTGCTCGGGCACATGCTTGTGTTCGGCTGCGCAGTGATTATCATAATTTAATAAAAAACCGGAGATGCCTCTTTTCGATGTTGCTAAGAAAAGTCGGCATCTCCGTTTTTTCTTGGGGTATTTACATTTATTAGAGCGTGATCGGATTATTCCGCTTTTCTTTTGCCAAACTCTTTGTGGAGCTGTATAAAAGCTATTATGGCACAAACAATCGTTACAGAAACAGCACATATTCCTTCGGAAAGTGTTATATCCTCTGTTGCTTTTTGTACCGCAAGTCCGGTATTCGAGTTAATGAAACAATCCCAGAAATCGGATGTAAAGTCAATGAGTCCGTGCAAAACAGAAACAACCCATATGCTATCCGTAATGTAGTACACGCAAGCCAGACAGCATCCGATTGCAATAGCATAGATAACTTGTGAAGTAGT